>Ga0207012_1049_pt1:0-25000 | contig 29633 bp, 31 predicted proteins | sample Alteio_BWMinCont_80_FD_153471 | JGI IMG/M metagenome (GOLD analysis project Ga0207012, IMG submission 153471) | Enriched cells from forest soil in Barre Woods Harvard Forest LTER site, Petersham, Massachusetts, United States -... | ecosystem: Environmental > Terrestrial > Soil > Temperate...
CCAATTATCTCCGGCAATGTCTCGCTTTATAACGAGTCAAAATCAGGCGCGATTCCTGCTAGTCCAATGATTAGCTGTTTGGGCAACATGCCTGATGTGACAAAAGTCGTATCCAAAAATTTGCAACGCAGAGATTCTATCTTGGTGCTGGTGGGCGAACGTCAAGATGAATGCGGCGGCAGTGTTTATTATGATTTACAGGGTGAGTTAGGTGCAAATGTGCCTAAGCCAGACTTGCAGAAAATCAGCCACGAACTTCGTGCTGTCATCGATGCTATCCAGCAAGGATGTGTCTTAGCCGCGCATGATATTTCTGAAGGTGGTGTGGCAGTTGCTGTGACCGAAATGAGTTTTAAAAATTTGGTCGGCATAAAAATCGAAGTGCCAGGCGATTTGCCCACAGAGAAAAAATTATTTAGCGAAACGGGCGGGTTTATTTTAGAAGTTGCCAAAGATAAATTGTCTCTGCTAAAAAAAGTATTCGCGCATTATCAAGTGCCGGTTTTTATTTTAGGACAAACGCAAGTGCTGCATCGTTTACAGATGCAGGATTGTATCGATGTGCCGATTATAGATGCGAGATTGGCGTGGGAGAATGGATTGAGAGATAAGTTGCTGTAGATTAAAACTAAATGAGAAATAATCAATGACTACAATCGATTACAAGTCTGCCGGCGTCGACATCCATGCTGGTAACGAAACCATTAAACGCATCAAAAAATCGGTAGAAAGCACCTTTTCTCCCGCTGTTCTGACCGGCATTGGTAGTTTCGGCTCACTTTACGATTTAAAAGACATTATGCGTGACTATCAACATCCTGTCTTGGTACAAAGCATTGATGGTGTGGGCACAAAAACGATTATTGCACGCATGATGAATAAGTATGACACCCTCGGAATTGATTTAGTCAGCGCCACCACCAACGATATTATTGTGTTAGGTGCAAAGCCACTGACGTTACTGGATTATATCGCTAATGATAAGTTGAACCCAGAAACCGTAGAACAATTAGTTTCTGGCATGGTAAAAGCGTGTCGTGAAAATCATATCTCACTCGTTGGGGGTGAAACAGCTGAAATGCCCGGAACGTATTTTCCCGGCGAGCATGATTTAGTGGGTATTATTACTGGCGTTGTTGAAAAAGACAAAGTCATCATGGGCAACAATATTGTGCCCGGTGATGTTGTTTTAGCCTTTGTTTCAAGTGGATTGCACACGAATGGTTATTCACTAGCACGTAAATTATTTTTTGATATCGGTAAATTGAGGGTTGATTCAGAGGTGCCAGAATTTCAGCGCACACTAGGCGAAATTTTGCTTGAACCGCATATCAATTACACGCGACCTGTGTTGCATTTGTTACAGCAAAATGTCGCGATCAAGGGCATGGCGCATATTACCGGTGGCGGATTACTAGAAAATATTCCGCGCGTTTTGCCTGCCGGATGTGCGGTAGAAATCAAGAAAAACGCATGGCCAGAACAAGCTGTTTTTTCTATGCTGCGTGATTTAGGCCGTTTGGATGATAACGAAATGTATCGCACGTTTAACATGGGCGTTGGATTAGTCATGATAGGCGATGCGAGTATTGCAGACAGCGCACGCGCAGCATTAAAAGATTTCCCGCCATTATTTACTTTGCATGAAATTGGTCATGTGGTGCAAGGTGATAGAAGGGTAAAGTTATGCGCATAGCCATCATACAATTCCCCGGTTCTAACTGCGAGCGCGAAACGATATTGGCAGTCAAACGTGCTGAGATGGAGCCAGTCGAGTTTCTGTGGAATCAATCCAAAGAAGAATTAGCCAATTTTGCTGGATACATTATTGTCGGTGGTTTTTCATATGAAGACCGCTCACGTTCCGGCGCTATTGCCGCACTGGATCCCATTATGCAAGTCATTCGCGAACAAAGCGAGTTAGGCAAGCCCGTGTTAGGTATTTGCAATGGCGCACAGATTTTAGTGGAAACAGGATTAGTGCCTGGGCTTGAAAATCATAAAATTGGTATGGCGCTAACAGATAACAAACGTGTACGTGACGGACAAGTATTAGGGACGGGTTTTTATAATGCATGGGTCAATATGCGTTTGGCTGATGAATATCAATATAATGCTTTTACCCGTTATTTAACTCCTCTGAATGTGTTGCATATTCCGGTTGCGCACGGCGAGGGACGCTTTGTTATTCCACCGGCACTACTAGAAGAAATTAAAGTGCATGGTTTAGGTGTGTTTCAATACTGCGATGCGAATGGACGTATCATCGATGAATTTCCAGTGAACCCCAACGGTTCGGTTAACAACATTGCCGCTGTTTCAAACAAGTCAGGTAATGTGATGGCAATGATGCCGCACCCAGAGCGCACGACCAATGGTGACGCCATTTTCCAGTCGATGCGTGATCACATTGCAAAAGGCCATGTTGAACGTGTAGACCCATTACAATATTTCCCAAGATCGCCAACGATTACGCAATATAACGCTCCCCAGTCAGCGCACGAGTTGATTGTTGATTTAATGATTACAGACAATCAAGCCGTCTCAGTCGAAAATGCACTGAACCACCTGGGTATTCCCGCAAAAATTAAACGGCAGGTACATTGGGAAATTGAGTGTGACGCAAAAGCATACGAAAAAATAATACAGAGCGGTGTGTTATTTAATGACCGCAAAGAAGTTGCTTTGAATGTGTCAGATGTTAAATCGACGCACGCTGCTTCATTTTTAGTGCGTGCCCAGGAGGATATACTGGGGCAACAAAAAAAACAAATGTTGGAACATCATTTTGATATCCAAGGTGTTCGTGCGATTCGCCATAGTGTTTTATGGCATATAGCGGAAGAAAAAGTCGCCGAACAAGTTATTAACTCTCATATTATATTTAATCCCTATGCCCATGACTGCTACTACTATTAAAGATTACACTGATCAAATTCGTCGCGCCCAGCCGTTTTGTCTGACAGAAACCACGTTGTCAGCCGGTAAAAAATATCAAGGCAAAGTGCGTGATACCTATGATTTAGGCGATAAACTTATTCTCATTACGACAGATAGACAAAGTGCTTTTGATCGTGTGTTGGCTTCAGTGCCATACAAGGGCCAAGTGTTAAATCTGACGAGCGCTTGGTGGTTCGAGCAGACGGAGCACATTATTCCTAATCATGTGCTTGTCATTCCTGATCCTAATGTGACAATTGCAAAAAAGTGCGATGTATTCCCGATTGAGTTTGTTGTGCGTGGCTATATCACAGGCACAACCAGTACGTCACTATGGACGCAGTACAACAAGGGTGTGCGCAATTACTGTGGAAATTTCTTGCCAGAAGGCCTGCAAAAAAATCAACGCTTAGTTAAGCCATTGTTAACACCAACAACCAAAGATGTGGCGCACGATAGACCTATCAGTCTTGACGAGATCCTACAAGAAGGACTCATGACCGAGAGTGATTGGCAAACAGCATCAGAAGCAGCCATGCATTTATACCAGTACGGTGTAGATGTTGCCGCAAAAAATGGTTTGATTTTGGTGGATACAAAATATGAAATGGGTAAAGACGCGGATGGCAATATTGTGTTGGTTGACGAAATTCATACGCCAGACTCGAGTCGTTATTGGTTAGCTGAGAGTTATATTGAGCGTTTTGCCAATGGCCAAGAGCCAGAAAATATTGATAAAGAATTTTTACGGTTATGGTTTGCCGATCATTGTGATCCGTATAACGATAAAGTATTGCCTGAGGCACCGCAGGAATTAATTGTGACCTTGGCGTCGCGTTATATTCAGCTTTACGAAATGATCACGGGGAATAAATTTAATTTTCCAAAATCGCCTATCTCAGCGCAAGAAAGAATAATGCGGAATATTGCGGCGTATTTGGTGTAATTTTCAGCAGTTTCCGCTAACACAGGCTTAGATATTGTTGTAGCGCGACTTGAATGCAAGGATGGCATTCGTAGGCACATGGATGTGCCGTTTGGAGCGCGAAAACAATATCTAAGCCTGCGTTAGCGGGAACTGCTGCGTAATTTTTAACGAGGTAATAACCACCATGTGCGGAATCGTCGGTATTTACAGCCATGAACCTGTCGCAGCAGAACTTTACGACAGCCTAATTCATTTGCAACACCGCGGACAAGATGCTGCCGGTATTATCACCTGCAATGAGCGTTTTTATGTGAAGCATGGTTTAGGTTTGGTTCGAGAAATTTTTAACCCTGATGATGTCGCAAAATTACACGGCGATATAGGAATAGGTCATACCCGTTATCCTACGGCCGGTGGTTACGATTTAGCTGATGTGCAACCGCTCTGGATTGGTAGTCCACGCGGAATTGCATTGGCGCACAACGGTAATCTGGTTAACTACAAAGAACTAGCGCTTGAAATCACCCAAAAAAAACACCGTCATTTAAATTCATCAATTGATTCTGAAGTATTATTACACCTGTTAGCGGATGGCTTGGATCAAAGCAATCCGCCGATGGATGAGGGCAAAGAATTTTTCGGAACGGTTTGTCAGTCGGTAAAAAGTATTTTTGCCCGCGCCCAAGGTTCTTATTCTGCCGTGAGTGTGATTATCGGCAAGGGTTTGGTCGCATTTCGTGATCCGCACGGTATCAGACCGTTAGTGATGGGCGAGCGGCTCAATGCGAATGGAACAAAAGATTATATTTTTGCTTCAGAAACAACTATGTTTTACGCGCTAGGCTTTCAACCGATCGGTGATGTAGCGCCGGGTGAAGTGGTCTATGTCAATCGTTCAGGCGAGTTATTTCGCCACACTGTAGAAAAAAAACAATTTACCCCCTGCATTTTTGAATACGTTTATTTTGCGCGTCCAGATTCCACCTTGAACGATGTGGGTGTTTATCGTTCTAGATTGTATATGGGGCAAAACTTAGCACGACGATGGCAAGAAACCTATCCTGATTTGCTGCCAGATGTTGTTATTCCCGTGCCGTTTACATCAAATACCGCCGCATTGTCTTTTGCGCATGAACTAGGTGTGCGTTACTCAGAAGGTCTTTACAAAAATCCTTTCATTGGACGAACGTTTATTATGCCAAGCGGCAAAGAACGTAGCCGCAGTGTGCGTTATAAGTTAACGCCACAAAAAAGTGAGATCCAAGATAAAAGAGTGTTGATGCTAGATGACAGTATCGTGCGTGGTACAACTAGTCGCGAAATTGTTAAGATGGTGCGCGAGTTTGGTGCAAAAGAAATTTATTTTGTCTCGGCATGCCCGCCCATTAAAAATCCTTGTTTTTATGGTATTGATATTCCATCACGCACAGATTTAATTGCAGCACACAGTACAACAGAAGAAATTCGCCAGTATCTTGGCGTGGATAAATTGTTATATCAAGAGTTAAACGACTTAGTTGAGGCGGTTAATCGTCGCGCCGGACAGAAAATAGACCATCCCTGCATGGCGTGCATGGATGGAAAATACGTGACTGGTGAGATTACCGAAAAGAAAATTCAAGAATTAGAACAGCAACGCAAACAAGATCAGGTCCACGCATGAACAAAAATAAAATGAGAATTCTGATAGTGGGGTCTGGTGCACGCGAGCACGCGATCGCAAAAGCCTTGCAACGATCGCCACAAAATCCCATCATTTATTGCTGTGCGACGACGCATAATCCGGGTATTCAACAACTCACTGAGGGTTACTGGGTGGGTGACATTTGCGCCGTGGACGATGTGGTCAGTATAGCGCATGAATGGCAGGTCGATATGGCCATTATCGGCCCCGAAGCGCCATTAGAACAAGGTCTTGCTGATGCCTTGTGGGATAGATCCATTCCAACCATTGGCCCTAAAAAAAGATTAGCTCAAATTGAAACGAGCAAAGCCTTCGCGCGTAATTTGCTGAAGAAATATCACACCACAGGTTCGCCAGAATATCGCGTATTTAACGATTTAACCGATATACAGTCTTTTCTTCAACACTTGGGCGATAATCACTATGTCATTAAAGCCGACGGTTTAATGGGAGGAAAAGGCGTTAAAGTGGCTGGAGATCATTTACATTCTTTACGCGAAGCTTATCAATATTGCCAAGAATTACATGAACAAGGTCACACCTTTGTGATCGAAGAAAAGTTAGTCGGGCAAGAATTCTCTCTGCTCTGTTTTTGCGATGGCAACCAGCTTATTCCTATGCCAATAGTGCAAGATCATAAGCGTGCTTTTGTCGGCGATGAAGGCCCTAATACGGGCGGCATGGGAAGTTATTCCGATGCAAATCACCGCTTACCTTTCCTCACAGACAAAGATATTGAAACAGCGAGAAATATCAACGAAGCAATCATTACTGCATTAACGGCCGAATACCGCGAGCGTTATGTGGGTATTTTATATGGCAGTTTTATCGCGACAAAAAAAGGTGTGCAGCTAATCGAATTCAATGCACGCTTCGGTGATCCGGAAGCGCTTAATATATTATCTATTCTAGAATCTGATTTTGTTGAAATTTGCGAGGCAATGATAACGGGCACGTTAGCTCATTCTAAAGTGCGTTTTGCCAATTTAGCAACGGTTTGCAAATATGCTGTTCCTGAAGGTTATCCGTATGATCCTGTCAAAAATGCGTTGATTGACATTCGCGGTGTGAGAAATCAAGACCAGCTCTATTTAGGAGCGGTGAACCTGGTCAATGGAAATTTATTTGCGACAGGTTCTCGCACGGCGGCGGTTGTGGGCGTAGCGCCAACCATTCAAGAAGCAGAAGCCATTGCTGAGCAAGAGATTCAACGGTTAAGCGGCCCCTTGTTTCATCGTGAAGACATTGGGACAAGCGAATTAATTAATAGTCGTATTGTAGAGATGCAGGAATTGCGACAAGAACCCTACAGTAGGTTTTGAACAATGCGTTTAGGTATTTTGGGATCGACGCGTGGCACCGATATGTTGGCAATAATTGCTGCGATTCAACAAAAGCGTTTGTCTGCATCCATTGAGATTGTAGTGAGTAACAAAGCCGATGCTGTTATTTTAGAACGCGCGAAAACGCATGGATTACCGACAAAATTTGTGAATCCGCAAGGATTAACGCGCGAATCATACGATAACGAAATATCTGATTTGCTCCGCAGAAACAAAGTGGAGTTGATCGTTTTGATTGGCTACATGCGAATTTTATCAGCTGCGTTTGTTGCTGATTGGCGAAACAAAATTATTAATGTGCATCCATCGTTGCTGCCGGCTTTTGCTGGTGGAATGGATCAGGATGTCCATCAAGCCGTGTTAGATGCCGGCATAAAAGAAACGGGTTGTACGGTACATTATGTGACAGAAGAAGTTGATGCTGGGCCTATTCTGGTGCAAAAGAGATGTGATGTTCTGCCAGATGATTCCATAGAAAGCTTGAGAACACGAGTACAAGCCTTGGAAGGTGAAGCCTTGATTGAAGCAATTAGAAGTTTTCCGGCACAATGATTTAAAAGGTATGAGTGATGAACCAAAAAAAAACATCCATTAAGCGTGCTCTTATTTCTGTTTCTAACAAAACAGGCATAGTTGAATTTGCTCGTGGTCTGGCAAAGTTAGATATTGAAATTATTTCTACCGGTGGTACAAGTCACCTACTGCGTGAGGCTCAAGTTGCTGTGCGTGATGTGTCAGAGATCACAGGCTTCCCTGAGATGATGGATGGTCGCATAAAAACATTACATCCGAATATTCATGGTGGTATTTTAGGCCAACGCGACCAGCATGCCGCTGTCGCTCGACAACACCAGATTGAGTGGATAGATTTGGTTATCGTGAATTTATATCCATTTGCCGAAACGATTAAAAAAGCAGACGTTTCTTTTAATGAGGCGATAGAAAACATCGATATCGGTGGCCCAACAATGATTCGTGCCGCAGCAAAAAATATGGGTTGGGTCGGTGTGGTTGTTGATCCGGTGGATTATACAAAAATTTTAACAGAGCTACAGGCAGAGAAAGGGTTGAGCTTTCATGTGCGTCGCCAGCTTGCAACCAAAGCGTTTGCATACACGGCACATTATGATGCGATGATTCATGCGTATTTAGATGGCAACACGTTTCCCGATCAGTTGAATCTGCACTTAGAAAAATACGCTGATTTACGTTATGGTGAAAATCCGCATCAGACCGCGTGCGCCTATCGTTTACCGCAGCAAGCGTTTGGCATTTTATCGGCGAAACAGCATCAAGGTAAGCTATTGTCGTATAACAATATTGCGGATGCAGATGCGGCTGTTGCTTGCGTGCGCGAGTTTCAACAACCAGCATGCGTTATCGTCAAACATGCAAATCCATGTGGCGTTGGTATTGCGGATGAAATAGGTGATGCATTTCTGCGTGCTATTGAGGCAGATTCGATATCAGCATTTGGTGGTATCATCGCATTAAATCGTCCATGCGATAAAAAAATGGCTGAGGCAATCGGCCAGGTGTTTTTTGAGGTTGTGGTGGCGCCTGCTTATACGCTTGAAGCATTAAGTTTGTTAGCAACAAAACAGAATTTGCGGTTGCTCGAGTTGGATGTCTTAAAACAAAGCGGATCAGCGCAAGAATTTAAATTTATTGATGGTGGTTTCTTGGTCCAAGAAAAAGATGTCAGTCTTATTGAAGAGAAAGATTTAAAGGTTGTTACATCAGCACAACCCACAGTCCCTGAAATAGAAGCTATGTTATTTGCTTGGGGAGTGTTAAAACATATTAAATCTAATGCAATTCTTATTGCCAAGACTGGCTACACGGTTGGCATTGGTGCGGGACAAGTTTCGCGTGTTGATGCTGTTGATATTGCCATACGTAAAGCGGGCAATCATTTGCTGGGTACGATTCTCGCTTCTGATGCGTTTTTTCCATTTCGTGATAGTATTGACCGCATAGCAAATACCGGTATTCGCGCCATCATTCAACCTGGCGGTTCAGTCAGAGATGAGGAAGTGATTCAAGCTTGTAATGAGCATCATATTGCAATGGTGTTTACGGGGATGCGGTGTTTTAAGCATTGATATTATCTAAGGAGATAAGTATGACCAAAATATTAGTCAGCATTCTCATGGGTTCCAAATCCGATTGGCCCATGATGGAACAAGCAGCGCTCACACTAGACGCGCTGCAAATATCATACGAAGCGCGCGTGCTTTCTGCGCATCGTACGCCTGATGCCTTATTTCAATATGTTGAATCAGCAGAAGAGCGCGGTCTTGAAGTGATTATTGCGGGAGCGGGTGGCGCGGCACATTTACCTGGTGTCATTGCCGCTAAAACATTATTACCTGTCATCGGTGTTCCCATGCCTTCGCAAGCGTTAAATGGCATTGATTCACTGCTATCGATTGTACAAATGCCAGCAGGGATTCCTGTTGCTACCATGGCGATTGGCAAACCAGGCGCCGTGAATTCCGCGTTATTTGCAGCAGCTATTCTGAGTGTTAAGAATCCAGTATATCGCGCTCGCTTGAAGAAGTATCGCGAAAAACAGGCGCAGGCCATTTTAGAAAATGTGAATCCTCAAGGATAAAGCCATGTTTAAAAATACATCCCTTCGTGATTTTGATCCCACTATTTGGCAAGCCGTTGACAATGAAAAGCGTCGACAAGAAGAACATGTTGAATTAATTGCATCAGAAAATTATGCCAGCCCGCTAGTGTTACAAGTGCAAGGTTCGGTATTAACAAATAAATATGCCGAAGGTTATCCAGGAAAACGTTATTACGGTGGTTGTGAGTTTGTTGATGTTGCTGAGCAAACAGCAATTGAACGCGTGAAAAAATTATTTGGTGCGGATTACGCTAATGTGCAACCGCACTCCGGATCACAAGCCAACGTAGCAGCTTATGCGGCGATGATACAGCCAGGTGACACTGTGTTGGGTATGTCTCTTGCTCATGGAGGACATTTGACGCACGGCTCACCCGTGAATTTTTCAGGCAAGCTTTATCAATTTTTCTCGTATGGTTTGCATCCAGACTCTGGCTTGATTGATTACGAACAAGTAGCAGAGCTAGCAAAATTACACAAACCTAAATTAATTGTTTCAGGTTTTTCTGCGTACTCACGTATTGTTGATTGGCAGCGATTGCGCGAGATTGCCGATAGCGTCGGTGCTTTTTTAATGGCGGATATTGCACATGTGGCAGGATTAATTTCTGTGGGGCTATATCCTTCTCCCGTTAACATTGCAGATGTCACCACATCCACAACCCACAAAACATTACGTGGACCACGTGGCGGTTTGATTTTAGCAAAGGCTAATCTTGACCTAGAAAAAAAATTGAATTCAGCTGTTTTCCCCGGCGCACAAGGTGGCCCCTTGATGCACGTGATAGCAGCTAAAGCGGTTGCATTTCTTGAAGCGCTACAACCTGAATTTAAAACGTACCAACAACAAATATTAAATAATTCACGTGCCATGGCAAAAACAGTGATGGCGCGAGGCTATAATGTGGTGAGCGGCGGCACGGATAATCATTTATTTTTAATTGATTTAATTAACAAAGACATCACCGGAAAAGATGCTGATGCGGCGCTTGGCAAGGCGAATATTACCGTCAATAAAAATGCCGTGCCGAATGATCCACAGTCACCTTTTATCACTAGTGGTTTGCGTCTCGGTACGCCAGCGGTGACAACGCGCGGATTCAAAGAAAAAGAATGTGACCTATTAGCTAATTGGGTGTGTGATATTTTGGATGATATTCACAACGAACAAATGATTGCGGGTGTGCGCGACAAAGTATTGGATCTTTGTGGGCGGTTTCCGGTATATGCTGATTCTACGTTAGTCACTGTATAGCTGATTTAGATTGCGCAGTCTAAGTAATGTCATCCCGCGCATGCTTTTAGCGCGGGACCCAGTGCCTTTTGCAAAGAAATGCTAGACGTGTCCCGCAGACGGGCGTGTGCTGATGGTCATATCATTTGTGTGATTGGGAAATAAAGCACGCAACTTACGCAGTTGAAGATCACTAAACTCTGGATCGACGAAACGATTTAACCCAGTTGCTTTCATTTGATTATAAATGTCTTCTCGGTGATTTGCGAATGTATCCACTAATTTCTGAAGATGTTCTATGTTGGTTACATGCACATTAAAATAATCTGGCGTGATGATTTGCTGAAAAATGGCTTCAGACTGACTGAGGTTTTGGCATGCGAGTTGCAGCATAGCCCAGAGTGCGGTACGGCTAACTAGATCTGAGTTGTGTAAGAACTCGCCCAGGTATCGGGGGTTTTGTTGTAGTGTGATAATAATTGTTCGGGTATGCGCATTTTCTGCATTAGTACGCATTATTTCGGTTGCCGATGTATGAATATTTGGTGGTGGACGAAAGGCGCTATGCGCTTGTAATGGAGAGGATCTAGCCTGTTGTTGTCGTGTTGATAGAGAATTGAGAGGAAGATCTTGCTCTTGAAGGTATCTGATTATTTCGTCAAATTGAAAACGTTCAATTAACGATTCATACGAAATAGTGCGGGCTTCTTCCCGAGGTTCTTTTTGTTCGCGCATTCTTGTGTGAGATTGTTTGGCTTGTTGTCTTCTCTGTGTTTGATCGACAATGTATTGCTCGCGTTTAATGTCATTCATATTAGCGAATTGCGATATCTTTTCGCTGATTCTTTCTATCATGATGCGTTTATATTCTTTTTGTGCGTCAGCGATCTTGTTTTCTCTCGATACTGCGTTGCCTTTTTCTTCTTTTTCTTCTTGTGGAGAACGAAAAGCGGCAATATCGATGTAGTCACTTTCTTCATCGGAGTTTTCATAAGTTCTGGTCGTTAAATCTATAATTTTTTCTGTTGCATAGAGTTCAAACCCATTAATTAATTCTTGTAACACAGAATAGGCATCCGCATATTTGGGTGCGACGGATGCGACGGCAGTGGAGTCGACTAACGAACGCGCAGATTGGCAGAACAGATCGAAGTCTTCTTTAGACTCAAAGGTGATGTGGCTCATTTCTTCGTCTACAAGGTTTTTGTAATCTTGTTCTACTATAATTGAGAATGGCATATTCATCTCTTTGGTGTGCAAAAAGCTCTTATAGATTCTTTTTAATTATTTCCAAAGCAGGAGTGAGCCACGGCGTAAATAAGTCCGGGCGTTCTGTGATTTCTTGTTCTAGGTCAGAAATAGTGACCCAGCGATAGGCTTTGACCTCATCCTGATTTGGCGAAATGGTTTCTATTTCGGTGGTGCCAATCAATACATGGTCAACTTCGTTTTCTGTTAAGTCATTATCGAAATGTGCAATATAATGAAACCAGCCTAACGATTTTAGAGGTACAATAACACCCATTTCCTCCTTAAGGCGCCGTTGACCCGCTTGAAGAATATCTTCTCCTGGGCGTGGGTGAGAACAGCAGGTGTTGGTCCACAAACCGGAGGAGTGATATTTGCCGTCAGCGCGTTGTTGGAGCAATAATTCGAGCTTAGGTTGCTGTTTAAAGACAAATACAGAGAAAGCTCGGTGACATAAATTGTCCCTATGTGCTTGTATTTTCTCGGCAATACCTATCTCTTTATCATGTTCATCAACAAGAATGACATGTTCGGTTGCTGTCATCGGTCATTTTCCAGTAAAATGGAACGCTTTTTATATACAACTAACAAACAGAATACAAGTGGAAATCCATAACCTATGCGTTGGCAAACGACAGAACAGATAGCCACCATCCCCATGCGTCTTGTGGGGCCGGTCAAGATGAGTGGTCCAGAAGTGACAGGTGAAGTTTTGTTACCATTAGCAACATTTGAGACGCCCCTATGGCCTTCGACTCACCGTGGTGCAAAAGTCTGTAACCAATCAGGCGGGATTAAAGCGATTGTTTTAGATGATCGCATGACCCGGTCGGTTTTATTTGAGGCGCCAGGCATAACTTCGGCCACAGAGGTAATCACCAGTTTGCAGCAACACAAAGACGTTATGCAGGCCATCATCAAAGAAACCAGTCGATTTGCTCGTTTCCTCGATATGCATGTCCAACTGGTAGGCAATTTGATTTACTTGCGGTTTGAGTTTAATACCGCCGATGCGGCAGGTCATAACATGGTGACACTCGCGGCGGAGCGTTTAGTGGATTGGGTTTTAATTCGCTACCCTGAGCTGCAATATGTGTCTATCTCCGGAAATTTCTGCACAGATAAAAAAAATTCAGCCGTCAATGGTATTTTGGGCCGCGGCAAATATGTGGTGGCTGAAGTGACGGTGCCGCGCGCAGTTTGTCGACGGTTTTTAAAGACAACGCCAGAAAAAATTATCCAGCTGAATATCAAAAAGAACTTGATAGGCAATATTATTGCTGGCGGAATACGCACGGCGAATGCGCATTTTGCGAATATGCTGCTGGGTTTTTATTTGGCGACCGGTCAAGACGCGGCGAATATCATCGAAGGCTCACAAGGCATGGTGCATGCCGATATGCGCGGAGAAGATTTATATTTTTCTGTGACCTTGCCCAATATTATTGTGGGTACGGTTGGTAGTGGCAAGACATACGACTTTGTCCGCGAAAATTTGCGTTTATTAGGTTGTCTAGAAGATCGTGAACCCGGGCAAAATGCAAGACGATTGGCTATTATAGCCGCCGCGGCTGTATTATGCGGCGAGTTATCATTGCTGGCTGCACAAACCAATCCTGGGGAGTTAATGAAGAGTCATTTGCAATTAGAGCGCCATAAAGTAGACGAGGGTAAGAACAGTGGTTAAGGTTGGTATTGATACAATTGCGTTTTATACCTCGCATTATTCGTTAGATTTAACACATTTAGCTACAGTACGCGGTGTTGATTCAGATAAGTTTTCTATTGGACTGGGGCAGCAACAAATGGCAGTGCCACCACCCGATGAAGATGTGGTGACCATGGCGGCTAATGCGGCACTGCGAGCACTGCGTTCGGTTGACGCGAGCTCTATCGAAATGCTGTTATTTGCGACCGAATCGGGTATTGACCAGTCAAAAGCTGCCGGTATCTACGTCCATCACTTGCTCGGATTGCCCGCACGTTGTCGCGTGATCGAGTTGAAGCAAGCTTGTTACAGCGCAACACTGGCCATCCAATTAGCGTTGCCATTCTTACGCCAGCATCCCGATAAAAAAGTATTATTGATTGCGTCAGATATTGCACGTTACGGATTAGGTACGCCAGGCGAGTCATCGCAAGGCTGCGGTGCGGTTGCTATGGTTTTAGCGGCTAATCCAAGAATTTTGGCGCTAGAGCCAGAATATGGCGTGATCACCGAGAATGTGATGGATTTCTGGCGTCCCAATTACGCAGACAATGCTTTTGTCGATGGCAAATACTCCAGTCGGCTTTATTTGAATATGCTAGAAAAATCATGGCAGCAATATGCCGATTCATCGGGTCGTGGCTTTGCAGATCATGATTATTTTTGTTATCACGCCCCGGTTCCACGCTTAGTTGAAAAAGCCCACCAACAGTTGGCAAAAATCAATCGGCATGAAAAATTATCAGAACAAGTGTTATCGCAGCAGGTAGGTTATTCGTTGGAATATTCGCGCAAAATAGGTAATAGCTACACGGCATCCCTCTATGTTGGGCTGACCGCTTTGTTAGACTTGGCTCCGGATGATTTAGCAGACAAGCGACTAGGTTTTTATAGCTATGGCTCGGGTTGTGTGGCGGAATATTTTAGCGGCGTGATCCAGGCTGGTTACCGCGAGGCATTGGATACACAGCATCACCAAGACATGTTGGCACAGCGTGTGGCACTGAGTTACCCCGAATATGAAGCTTTTTACTCGTTTAAGTACCCAGAAGACGGCAGCTACTGTAAAATGCCCTCATATCAAACAGGGCTTTTTCGATTAGCCAGTATAAAGGACCATAAACGTCACTATGAAAAAGTCTCATGAAAGTATTAGCACCCGGTAAATTAATCCTGTCAGGCGAACATGCCGTTGTTTATGGCCATCCGGCTTTAGCCATGGCGGTGAATCGCTATGTGACAGTGACGGCAACGCCGCAACTGGCGCCGCATATCTCATTTGATTTATCAGATTTGGCTTATGAACGCCGCCTCAGTTTGACGACATTGCTCTCCCTAAAAGACCGCATCAAACAAAAATACCAACGCTTTGTCAGTGGCGACTTCAGAATTCGTGAAGTATTACAAAAACCCGTCGAGCTGGCACAGGTAGCGTTTGGTTTGTTTTTCGAAGTGCTCAACATCAAATTGACACAAGGTATCAAGATCCGCGTGCAATCGACGATCCCCATTGGTTGTGGCATGGGTTCATCTGCTGCCACTGTCTTGAGTGTTGTGCATGCTATTGCGAACCATTTAAAAATGGATCTTTCTCCAGAGATGTTTTTACGTCTCGGTCTAGAAGCTGAAAACATGCAGCATGGATATTCAAGCGGCTTAGATTTGCGTGTTTCGTTGTATGGTGGTTGTTTGTATATGAAAGGGAGCCACACGTCGCAACGCCCACTGCCAATCATTCCCATGTATTTGGTTAACACCGGATTGCCTGAGACGAGTACAGGCGAGTGTGTAGAAGCGGCAGCGACACACTTTAAAACCAGCCAGATTGGTGATGAGTTTGCGGTGGTGACAGATGCAATGGATGCTGCTTTTCAATCAGGACAGGTGCAAGACGCGATGCAGGCCATTCGTGAAAATCACCAGTTGTTAGTGAGAATAGGTGTTGTGCCACAAGTGGTGCAACAGTTTATATCCGAAGTCCAACAACTTGGTGGTGCCGCTAAAATTTGCGGCGCGGGTGCTGTTCTTGGCGATAAAGCAGGTATGGTTTTGATCGTAACGGATGATGAGTCTGCTCTGGCTGCGTTGTGCGCGAGCTATGATTATTCTTTGTTACCCATCGCAGGTGAATCGCGTGGAGTCCATATTGTTTAGCACCTCAGGGTTTAGTGCTTCTGCTCCAGGCAGTTTGATGCTGCTTGGTGAATATGCTGTGTTACATGGCAAACATGCGTTAACGTGCGCGGTGAATAAGCGCATGACAGTCACGTTGGTTCCACGTACAGATACTCAGATTGAAATTGTCTCATCGTCCTTGGGTCAGATGACCACTGACTTATCTCATTTAACTGTTGCGGCACCTTTTCAATTTGTGCTGGCTACATTAAAAAAATATCAAAAACAGTTGAAATCCGGCTGCAAAATTACCATCGAATCGCAATTTTCTGACAAGGTGGGTTTGGGATCTTCGGCAGCGGTCACGGTAGCAACATTGGCTGTGCTAACAGAATGGTTAGCCATACCACTTTCAGAGACTGATATGATTCGCCAAGCGCGAGCTATCATCCGACATGTGCAAGGCTTAGGTTCTGGTGCAGATGTAGCAGCATGTGTTTTAGGTGGCATGGTCGCTTATAAAATGCAGCCATTGCTCGCAGAAAAGCTCGCCTTTCAGCATACGTTGACAGCTATTTATTCTGGCTATAAAACCCCAACTGTTGAAGCTGTTAAAAAAGTGAAAGAAGTTTTTGTCGCATATCCTAAAGTCGTCAAACAATTATTCCAGTCAATTGATGCTTGTGTGCTGCAGGGCATTCAAGCTATCCGCGATCAGCATTGGTTGCAGTTAGGGACAATAATGAATATTCAGCAAGGGTTAATGGAAGCGCTTGGCGTGAGTACGCCATTGCTTGGCGGCATCGTCAATGAGTTGCGCGAACAGCCAGCAATGTTGGGTGCAAAGATTTCGGGTTCAGGATTGGGAGATTGTGTTGTCGGTTTGGGGCCTATTTCGGAGCACTTTCTCACTCAATTTTCTGATCAAGGCGTGAAGCAGATACCCATAGAAATTTCTCTGCAAGGAGTCATTCGTGAAAAAATCTGATGTTGTGCGTGCAGTACTGGGTGACCGCTATCATGTTGCCCCTCTTCATCACGGGGGGCAGGCATTTGCGCCCACCAATATTGCGTTATGCAAGTACTGGGGAAAGCGCGATCAAGACATCAACTTACCATTAACATCCAGTTTATCAATTTCATTAGGCAATAAAGGCGCTACGGTTGATTTGAGAATACATCATGGTGCACATGACGAAATTTTTTTGAATGAGTACGAAGTGGATCGCGTCTCGCCATTTAGTAAGCGTTTGATAGAGTTTTTAAATTTATTTCGTCATCATCACGAGCCGCGTTTCAGCGTGCATATCAAAAGTAATGTTCCCATTGCAGCGGGTTTGGCTTCATCAGCGTGTGGTTTTGCGTCTCTTATTATGGCGCTAGATGCTTTATTTGGTTGGAAGTTAGATCAGCGTGAACTATCCATCTTAGCGCGTTTAGGCAGTGGTAGTGCTACTCGCTCTCTATGGCCAGGGTTTGTCGAATGGCATTCTGGTATTCGAGGTGATGGTATGGATAGCCATGGTGTCATGATTGAGGAAACGTGGCCGGAACTTTGTATCGGTTTGTTGATTGTGAGTGAAAAGGCAAAAGGTATCCCGTCGCGAGAGGCGATGCAGCGCACGGTGACAACCAGTGCGCTTTATTCTGCATGGCCTGCGAAAGTCAGTCGGGATTTATCTCTGCTGAAACAAGCAATTAGTGTGTGTGATTTTCCGTTGCTAGGAAAAACAGCCGAATCTAATGCGACAACGATGCATGCCACTATGCTTAGTGCTTGGCCACCGATAACTTATGCCATACCAGAAACTTTGTTGGCTATGCAGCAAGTGTGGCAATTGCGTTCTGAAGGATTATCACTTTATTTTACGCAAGATGCGGGGCCGAATTTAAAATTGTTATTTTTGCAGAAAGATATTGATACGGTCAAATCGCATTTTCCACAGGCTGAAATTGTGCAGCCGTTTGTTGGGTGTTAAAAAGGCTGAGCACAAAATGGCATCTGACGCCTTTCTTTAGTCATCATGTGTTACAAGTAACAATTTCGGCCGTATTTTTTTGATATTATTAAAATCTTTATCGTTATGTAGTATCGTTAATTTCTGCTCTATTGCTATTTGCGCAGAGAGGCAATCAACAGAGCTTCGAATTGTTATACCTTTCTTGCGACAATCAAAATATAATTTGGCAGTTTCATGATGAGTGAGAAAATTATCTTTTGGATATACAAACTGTTGCGTGCTGAAATAATCAGCCAATGTTTCAAAGTCGCGTAGTGATGCTGTTCCTTGTAATACTTCCTGATATATCATTCCAGTAATGCTAAAAGGGATTTTGTTTTCTAGAATATCTACCAGATAGCGCACGGGGGCATTATTTCGATCTCGAAAATAGTCAATCCACACGGATGTGTCAACAAGATACATGAATATTATTTTCCTTCGCGCAATTTTTTATAATCATAATCGACTCGTATCTTTATTTTACCGCGCAACTCTAACATATTGCGGCGTTTATGATGTTCAATAAATTCTCGCAATGCAATTTCGACTAATTCACGTTTTGTTTTAACTGTCGTATAATGAAATGCGTCTTTTACTAAAGTATCATCTAATACAATATTTGTTCTCATAATACACCTCCATATGTGTATAATAATACACAAAAAAACCTGTTGCAAATTTATTTTGCGGAGAAATTGCTAAAAAACACATGTAGGATTGATTAACTGGCTCATTAAGAAAAAGGGGTCAGATCCCTTGGCCTTTTGACGGAGATTATTGTGAATTTTAAATCGTTTTGTTCTGAAACAGCAAATGCAGCTAAATATGTCGGGGTATGTTCTGGTCTAGAAGCCACTCAAACCGCTCTAGCAAATCAAATAGGAAACGCCGTTCTGTCTGCGACTGGGCATAATGCCGTAGCGATATCAAAAGCGATGTTCACAGGCGGCATAGGTGGTCTGTTAACAGGCAGTGTAGTGGGTGGTTTAGCTGCATGCGGCTTATTTAAAAAAACTGGAAACAAGCCATCTATTCTCGCTCCACTAGAAGTAGGCTGCATTGTGGGATTACCCATATTATCAAGCATGCTGGGTTATGCAATCCAACAAGCAGCAACTGATGCTGCAACTATATCGATAGGTGAGCCTGCTGCAATGAGTGCTGTAGGAAATGCCATATTTGTCGGTGGCATGTGGTTGCTAGCGGGGAGTTGTCTGGCGATTTCTCGTTGTATCAAAGCGGCAACAAAAAAACCTGAAGTCGTCTTTGAATCAAGCGATTTAGATCGGCTTGAAAGCCAGTGTGATAATCAAGATGATATTATTGTTCCGGTGGAGGATGATTTGATTCCTCGGGCTTATTCTCAGATTTAGTGGAGACAACATGATGACTATCATGCACAAACCACTATACCCAGGTGAGTTTGTCAAAGATGAATTAATCGATGCTACCGGCATGAGTAGTGTGAGGCTTAGGGTTTGGGCTAATGCGGTGACGAATGGGCTCGCGGCGTGGGGGCGGGTTTCTCGTCCTCGTCTAGGCGGCGAGCTGGGGCTGTTGTTGGGCGCGCTGCTAAGGTTTTTTCCATCTTAACTACGAGTGGCTCAATGCGCTCAATATTACTTTTTGTCAGATCTGATTCCTTATGTGCAGCTGCTAATGCTTCGGTCATAGCTTTTATTTTTGGTCCGTTTCTAGCTTTTCTTGTTTCGTCTTTGTCTGTCTGTAAAGTAACTAACGCATTGTTTAGATTTGTTATATGGTCTGATATTTTATCATAGGTATCGTGTAGGGTTTTATGCGCTTTTATGATCTGGTTAGCTTTCGGTGCGTTCTTTTGCGGGTTCTTTGCAAGGTCTGCAAGTTGCACATCGTGAGTTAGCTCATTGAGCTTTGCGTTTTCTACTTGCATACGACCGGTTATAGACGTTAGCACTTTCTCAATATCTAGGGACCGACCGCCACCTCCAACCATTGCCCGTGAGCTGCCAGAAGGCAAGCTAGGCGCTGATTTGGGGCGACTTAGCTGAGCAGGAGGGGGTGCAGGTGGAGGTGTTGGTTCAGGTGGAGGCGTAGCTGATGTGTTACTAGAAGGTAAGTTAGGTGTTGATTGGCTACGATTTAGCGGTGCGGGTGCGTCCCGAATAACATCAAGTCGTCTGGTTATCTCACTTTCAAGAGTAGCCATGGTTGCTTGCAATTTTTCCAACTCTCCTATGCAGCTTGTGGGATCGTTTAGTATTTCGGCTATGTAAGTCTGCATACGTGTGGTTAACTCGTTATCTGTATACTTTGCTCCCGCGGTAGTAGCACGCAACAGCGCCCGTACCATATCCTCTAGGTCGGCCGAATCAACATTATTTTTATAGTCGGCGCTCGCCTGCGGAAGATCGTTGATCATATGTGCAATGATGGACGTTATGGAGTCTACGCCGCCCTGTTTTTCATATAACTTCGCCTCATAGTCCCGGTCCGTGAGAGAGGAGAGTGCTTGTATATTTGTAAGGTCTGCTTTCACGCTATCCAAAAGAGGATTGGCAAGGTTTTCTATAAACAGTGGAACAGGCATTGTTGAGTCCTCAAAAAAGAAGGAAGCATTCAATAAGCAAATTGGATATAACCATACTGCAATTATAGTGTATTTCGGCTAATTGTTTTGTATCGACGGCTTGAAGTCCCTTCTGGGTAGCGTACTATTTTATATAGCAATTTGAAAAATATAGTAATATTCTGATATTGGCCAGTTTTTGTATGGTGATGAATATTGTTCTAACTATCTGCAAATATGAGCGTTTTTCTACGTCGATATCAATATAATGGCAAGACACATATTTTCAATGAGGAAAGCTAATGAGCGCGAAATCAAAAGGTATCAAGAGCAATTTGAAGAAAGTTGATGCTCATTCGATTAAAAAAGCCGAATATGATGAGTTGCCTGAATTGACGGATGAGATGTTGAATAAGGCGGTTTATAAGGTGGGTGGCATCAAGAAGCCAGCTCCTCGACGACGTGGAGTGCAGAAGACGCCAACCAAAGTGGCTTTAAATTTGCGGTTGCCGCAAGAGGTTGTAGATTATTTCAAAGTCGAAGGTCGCGGATGGCAAACGAAGATTGGTGTTGCGCTAAAGGCTTGGATAAAGTCTCATCCTCATTCTTCATGAGCTGAATGTATCGTTGCGATCATTGGAGTCAGACCCATGGTATCCTAATTTAGTGGAGACAACATGATGACTATTATGTACAAACCGCTACACCCAGGTGAGCTTGTCAAAGATGAATTAATTGATGTTACCGGCATGAGTGTAACAGTTGCTGCCAAAAGGTTAGGCGTTTCACGAACTGCTTTGTCACGCCTGTTAAATGGACATGCCGGAATTCGTCCTGAAATGGCATTAAGATTATCAAAACTATTTAATACAAGTATTGAGATGTGGATCAATATACAGGCTCAATATGATACATGGCTAATCAGCAAGCAAGCCAGCAAGATTAAAGTAAAACCATTGAATAGGGCGGCCTAAAAAGTCCTAGCAATCGACAAAATAATCTTCATCTGACAAATTACTGATATTCAAGTACTGTGGAGACCAATAACCATGAAAAAGAAATTATCCGTATCATCTCAGCCAGAGCGGCCACGCTTGGTGAAGCCAGGCAATATTACGTTAACCGCAAAGATGAAGAAGGAGCTTGAGACGCTCAAAAATCGAAAAATAGATTTATCGGATAAGGAGTCCCTTGAGATCACAGCATGGGGAAAAGCAGTAGTTGGCAAATTTTATCGTCCTATGAAATCGCTATATCATGAGCCGATTAACCGCTATAATTGGCTCATGAAATACATATGAACTGAATATATAGCGATTAAGTCGACATTAACATAATCGCCACAAACGCCAACCCAATCCCCAAACACTGCTTGAGACTAACCGTTTCTTTCAACAACCAATAAGCCAAAACAATAGTGACCAAAGGATAAAGCGCAGTCAGTGTAACAACCGTAATAATTTTCCCTTTACTTGCAGCAAGAAAATAAAACAAACAACCAATACCATAAGCTAGACCAGTCAGAACGGCATAGCTCATGCCTTTTACATCAGTGGCTGGTTTGAAGTTGACGAGTGCCAAGGTTATTCCGCCAACAATCATCACACCTAGCGTTTGATAAATCAGCGCGCTTTTAGAATCAATGTGCAAGACAGCGAGCTTAGTAAATAAACCCCATACGCCAAAACTGCAGAGAGCAGCGAGAGCCGCAGATAACCAATTCATTTGTTGATTCCTGTTAAAAAATCCATGACATGATGTGCAACAGGATGCAGCTGTAAACGCCTGCGAGCACATCGTCTAATATGATTCCTATTCCGCCCGTCAAGCGCTGATCAATAAAACGAATTGGCCAGGGTTTCCAAATATCGAATAATCGAAATAATAAAAAACCAATTAAGACCCACGTCCAGCCATGTGGAACGGCAAACATGGTAACCAGGTAACCAACAATTTCATCAAGACACATTCCTTGATGATCTTCGATGCCAATATCATGAGTGGCTTTATTGCAGATCCAAATGCTTGCAACTATAACAAGTAGTGTGATGGCAAAATAAACTGACGATGACAAGTGTTGCATGGCGAGATAAAAAGGAATGGCGATTAATGTTCCGAATGTGCCTGGTGCAAATGGGATTGTTCCCGCACCAAAACCAAACGCAACAAAATGCACTGGGTTACGCCAAACGGAATCAGGAATAGGTGGGATCGTGAAATAATCTCTTTTGTTAGAAGTGTCTGTAGCCGGTTGGTTTGTCATGATATTTTTTTCCATTTTTAAATTGTAGATCTAGTGCGTGAGTTGCGGTGATGGTGCCAATACAAGTGTAGGAACAGTTGCATTTTTTTAGCGCTTCCATTAACGCGGCTTCTTGATCTTGGGGGATGGTAAAACATAATTCATAATCATCGCCAGCATTAAGTGCTAATGAAAGCGCTTTTTCATGAGGAACGACATTGCGCATAGTATTTGATAAAGGCAATTGATCCACATGAATGGTTGCGCCAACATGACTTTGTTTGAGTATGTGTCCAAGATCAGCAGCTAATCCATCAGAAATATCAATGGCAGCATGCGCTATGCCACGCAGCAGTTCACCGATTTCTGTTCGCGGTTCAGGACGGTTGAGGCGTGTTAAAATAACGTTTTGATCAGATGGATCCATTTCCACTTCTTTATTTAAAAAAAGCAAAGCGAGTCCAGCATCCCCTAATGTGTTGGTGACATAGATTAAATCGCCAGGTTTTGCACCGCTTCGTGTGATCGCGAGATGTTTGGGAATCAGTCCGTGTGCGGCGATGGTGATTGTTAATGGTCCGCGTGTTATGTCACCACCAATCAGTTGTATCTTGTAGCGAGAAGCCAATTCGAAAAATCCGCGGCTAAATTCAGTGAGCCAATCTTCGCTTGCTTCTGGCAATGTTAACGCTAATGTTATCCACGCGGGACTCGCGCCCATTGCTGCTAAATCACTTAAATTGACCGCAAGTGATTTATAGCCAATATCATAGGGAGATGTGTTAGTAGGAAAGTGTACTCCATTGACTAGCGTATCGGTTGTTATCGCTAATTGTTGGTCTCTGGGAACATTGATAATGGCGCAGTCATCGCCGATGCCAAGAATAACATCGTGGCGAGAGATGCTTTGTTGCGTAAAAAATTTTTTGATTAGTTCAAACTCATGCATCTTATCTTTTCTTTGTGTCAGCAGCGATTTCTACTGTTCTGATTTTGCGAGCGACTTGATCTAGAACGCCGTTAACAAATTTATATCCTTCTACCGAACCAAATTTTTTCGCGAGTTCTAATGCTTCGTTGAGAACCACTCGATAAGGGATATCCAAACGGCTGGCTAATTCATAAATAGCTAAACGCAAAATTGCTAATTCAACGGGATCTAATTCTTGAATGGGCCGTTTCAGAAAAGGCTTCATGTATTGGTCAAGTTCAACTTGTTGTTTAGGAATGGCATGGAGCAATTCTTTGAAATAATCGAGATCGATTTTTTTTGTAATCTGGTTTGCAATAAATTGTGTTTCAATTTCTTCTGTGGGGGTGCCAGAAACTTGCCATTGGTACATGGCTTGTAGCGCATAATGTCGCGCATTGCGCCGTGCAGTTGGATTCATGTTTTTTTCCTCGGTTCGGCATGTTGTCTTATGTTTTTATTTTGTTGTGCTATCAGTCTTGGCATTTTGTTCTAGACGGCTAATTTCTTCGCGAAACTCATTTATGTCTTGGAAACTACGATAAACAGATGCAAATCGTACATAAGCCACAGGATCTAAGTTGTGTAATTCTTCCATGACCCATTCGCCAATTTGTGCGGAAGACACTTCGCGTTCACCATGTGCACGTGCTTTGCCTATGATTCGACTGATTGTCGTATCGATTTGTTCTAAGCTGACGGGGCGTTTTTCTAGTGCGCGTAGCATGCCGGCGCGAAGTTTGTCTTCGTTAAAGGCATCGCGTCGTCCATCCTGTTTAATCACAGGAGGCAAAGATAATTCAGCGGTTTCGTAAGTTGTAAACCGTTCTTTGCAGTCAAAACACTCGCGTCGACGGCGAATCTGGTTATTTTCACGGATTAATCTTGAGTCAGTGACTTTTGTGTCAATCGCATTACAAAATGGGCAATACATGTGTTTCTCACTTATGTTAGAGAACCATACAGCCTGTGTTTTTTCGCAAGCAGTTTAGCTGATTTTTTGACAAAAAGCAGTGTTAATTATTGTTTGCGATGTAATAGGTGCAGAGCTAGCTCGCGTAATGCCCCGGCTTTTTCGCCAAGCAATTCAATAGAATTTAAAGAGAGATCGGTCAGTTCTTGGATTTTTTGCCTAGTTTTATCAAGGCCGAATAATAAAGGATAGGTCATTTTGTTGTTAACGGTGTCTAGGCCCTGGGGTTTGCCGAGTGTGGTTGTGTTGCTCTCCATATCTAGCAAGTCATCTTGAATTTGGAAGGCAAGCCCCATGCATTCTGCATATTTTTCTAGAGATGTTTGTGTCTGTTTGTCGGGAGATGGGGCGCACAGTATTCCTAGTTTGACACTGGCGGTGAGTAATGCTCCCGTTTTTAATTCGTACAGCTGCATTAATTTATCA
>Ga0207012_1050_pt1 | contig 29488 bp, 19 predicted proteins | sample Alteio_BWMinCont_80_FD_153471 | JGI IMG/M metagenome (GOLD analysis project Ga0207012, IMG submission 153471) | Enriched cells from forest soil in Barre Woods Harvard Forest LTER site, Petersham, Massachusetts, United States -... | ecosystem: Environmental > Terrestrial > Soil > Temperate forest >...
TAATTCTTGAGAGACTTGCAGCTGTTGAGATACTTGAGCGATGGCATGACCAGCAGAACTTCCTGATACAGCTTTCACTCTAGTTGGCTTTTGATCATTTGGTAAAAGTTGATACTCACTGAGTTTTTGACGTTCTTTGTCTAATTTTGCCACAGCTCCTTCCAATAAGAGTCGACTCGAGGAATTGGGATCGCCATTTACCATTTCGCCTTTGAGATGACCACAAATTTGTATGAGTTTCTCTTCATTATTAGCTTTTAATTGTCTGAGCATTGTTTCAGTTGATTGTTCCTGAGTGGCACGTACTTCTTGCTGATAGAGCTCCGATCTTTCTTTGACTAACTGACTCGAAATAGAAGGGTCAGTGAATTTGCGATAGAGTAGAAGGGCTGATTGTCCATCATCATCCATTTTTCCACTTTCGACAAGAATATCAAACAAGGCGTGGGTCATAAACCCTTCAATGCGCTGAGTTTCTGATCGGTAAGTGTCTTCTGCAGTTCGAGTGGCTTCTTGTTTTAAGCAATAATTCAGAATATCAAGATAGGTCGGATCGTTCTCACTCTCTCCCATGATCAAGACTTTTACTTCTCGTGAGATGATGAATTCCACTTGTTGCTTTAAGTGAAATTGGCGTAAGCGTAGAATGGCTTGGAAAAGATCTCGTATTGACGTGTCCTTTCCAATTGTGACAGCTGCAATCGCATCTGGAGCTAATCGAAGGTCAACCCCAATCGTGTGGGCCTGATCAAACAGAGCCATTCTGTTTTGAAGATCTTTATTCGAAATTTGATCAATCGATGTGGTGGAAGAATCTGCTAAACGGGCTACCAGTTGATTCGATTCATCGACATAGATTCCAATTCCTTCCGGCACACGATGTTTCTCCATTAATTTTTTCACAAAATCTGCATTGTTTACTCCTCTCAACCATGCTGCAGCATCAATAAAGATTTTATGTTGGGTATTAATCAGGGAAATTGAGGGATCATCCGAATTATAATCAATAACTCTTACTGGAGGTTTTTTTTCTAAAATGAGTGCGTAGGTACGACCGTCCACACCCAATTTTCGTTCCGCATGAATACGTGGGGTTCCAGTCAAGCCTCCAAAGCTCTTGACCATACTGACAAGATCCTGAGCATTGGCACTGACTTGTCGAGGGTATAGTTTCATGTGATGATCGAGAACATATTTCTTACAGAATATCGTTCTGTTATAAGGACTTTTGTTAATCATCTCCATCAAGCGTTTCAGAGCAAGTGGATGTGTGCAATCGTTAAGGTCGCGAGAAAGGATTTTAGGATGACCAACCCTAGGGGGATCGAGTGTCTCAATAAGGTCAGCAAATTGTTTAAATACTGCTGTATCACGGTAATGAAATACACCGCCGTCAGCTCCAACAGTCCCTATTTTCTTCGCTTCTTTATATTCTTTATCCGCTTGTGTTAATAGATCAGCCAAACATTGATGAACAGATTCGAATTCGACTCGAGAGCCATAGAAATCGATGAGGGCATAACTGACTCTTTCGATCTCATTTTCGAATTCTGAACCGATTTCAGCAGTATTGCTTGCAGAATAGGGAATAGTCAGAGAAGGATCCCCTTGGCGACGAGGACGTCCAAAATCGACGAGGCGAGTCGATTTAAATGCGATATTAAAACCATGGGTGAGAAATGCCTTTAGGGCAATGACTCGGCGGTATGAATCGATATCCGATACCTGTAGATTGACCATGAATTCAGGAAGAGCTTGAGAAGAACTCCCAAGAACGAATATTAGAAAAGGATCATGATCAACTCCAGGCAATTTTTCATGATGTTTTATAACATATTGGGAAGCAATTTGTTGTAGGCAATTTTGGAGATCTGTTTCTCCCATGTCCCCTTGGATATTTTTTTCCAATGCAATTTGTAGGGTTTTTAACGGTGTATTGGATTTAGCATTAGAAATCATGTGCATGATTTCTAAGCCCACATCAGTTTTGAGTGGATCAATGACTTGAGGTTCCCCTTCAGCAAAATTTATATGTTTACGTACATCTTGAATTTCATCGATCTCATCTGCAACCACTTCCATATGTTCTTTAAACAATGTAAGTATATTCGCCATAGCCTTTATTTGAGCCACCCATTCAGCTCGTTCCCCTTCCTTGTAACGTCCTTCATTGAGTTCACCCAATTTACTGAGGTAAGCATCTCTAAAACCTAAAAGACTCGTTTTTGTGGTGGTAATGAACCCCTTCTCTTGTATGGTTTTAAGAAACTTAAGATGGATTTCGTTGAGATCTTGAGCATTTAAGGTCGAAGCGCGTTTGTATTCGAAGCAAAAATAGGACTGACCAAATAGCTTGCGATTGGTTGCATCTAAATCGCGACGATTGATTTCGTATAAGTCATCGGGAAGAAGCAATGCCACGAGGTTTGTCCCGTTTGCCTTTCCCTTTGCGAGGAGAGGAAGTAGGAATTTGGATTTACCACCACCCATGATCACTTGATGTTTGCCGTTGGGATCGCTTAGCATTTGATTGAGAATTGTAATCTGATCTCTGTTCAGAATCACATCTGATTCGTATTCAATAGAAAGATAATTGCGCCAACTCCCCTCTCCCCTTGCATTTTGGTAAGCATACTGTCGTTCAGTTGTGAGGAGAGTGTAAGCCTCTTGATCCATTTCAGCAGTTGAAACCACGCCAGAATTGATCCGCTTTTGTAAAGAGTTTTGGACTCTATTCATATGAGCTAGATCAGCAGAAGCCAACATGTATTGTGTTACATGATGATCGATCTCTTGACAAGCTTCTTTAGGTAAGTGATGTCCAAATTTTTCATATGTTTTGGGATCCAGTAGCTCATTTTTATTCCACAGTTGAATCAGTCGATCCATTCCCATCATTTGGAGTGTTCCTAGGGCTCGTTTTAGCTTGCTCACTCCTGTTCTTTCTTCGAATTTCAATAGATTGAGTGCATGAGCTGCACAAGCTTCTTTGGATGCTATGAGTCCCTTTTGCTTCTGTTCAATCTCTTTTTGAAGACCGATGGCTTTTTCGAGGGAAATAGTTCCCGTTTTTGTTTCTGTCCGTTCATTCATTGCATGAAGTGTATCTTTCTCATGGATAACTTTTAGGCTCGTAATTGACTCTTCCTCCTTATCCACCTTTTTAAAAAGATCTAAAGAAATATCTGGAAGGGAATTATTTTTCACTTCAAAGTATGAATCGATCTCGATATTTGACACGATTCTACTAGGGATTGTTTCTGCAAGGATGATGGGGGTGGGGACTCTCTCTGCAATCGCAGATTTAATTTTTTTGACTTGTTGAAGCACCGCTTCATTGCGATTCGGAACTTCTGAGGCCACATCTAATTCCTCCAATAGTTGAAGTTCTGAATGAGAGAGAACAAGAAATGGATCCTCAGGCATATGTCGTAGATACTTTTCATACAGATCTTTCAAAAGGTCTGTCTGAATGTCAGGAATAGGGACCTCAATGTGATGAATTTTTTGATGTAACTTCTGGCTAGTATTAATCTCTGCAGCAAAGCAGAGAAGCTTTAATTTTGTGGCCACACCATTTGGTGATGAATCCTTGATCTGACTCATCCACTGAAAGATCTCATGGAAGGAATCAACATCCTCAATAACCGAAGTATGAGCCTTTTCGAGATAATGCAGCGCTGATCCATACTCTTTATGAATAAAGCACACATAAGCTAAATGTAAGTTAGCAGCTGGGTCAGAAGAAATAAGTCGATTAGTGTCCCTATCGAGCGTGTACTCATATAGCTTAGAAGAACCCGAACCTGGTTTTGATTCGATTTCAGTTTGACGCTCTTCTCTAAATTCTCCAGGTAAGTGAATTTTTAGTTCTTTTCCAGGAATTAATATTTTTTGTTCCTCTGCTCTATCGAATAGCTGATAACTCTTAAAATTAAGTGGAAGAGCAAGTGGAACTCCTTTATTCAAGGCTTGACTGGGGGATAATCCAGGGAACTTTTCATTAAATTTTGGCTCCCAACCAGGAAGTAAAGGACTAAATACCCCTTGCTCTGATATCTCATATGAGAATTTGAATCTAGGTTGTCCCAAATGAAGCGAAGGGTACTCGATACGTTTAGGAATGTGGGTATTTTTATCGCCATATACCATTAATTCTGTAAAATTCTCACAGGCAGTATAGCGCGATAAGGAATCTTTTGATGCAGCAAGAAGGCATTCTTCACCACTCAATTCAAATTTCTTCGATGCTCCATCAAAGACCCCATAGAGTTTATCTTCTAAAGGATCAACTACACGGATCGTTTCGGACAAATTCGACCACCAACACTGGCGATTTCCTACTGCATAAGCAATCTGGTGTGGCAAATCATCCTTAGAATCGCTTGAAATAGTCTTTCCCTGTAATAGAGCATCTTGGGAAGCAAAACGGGTGTAGGTGGCCCACCCTCTATGATATGAATCGTTCTCAAAAAAGCGTTCGACACGAATAGCGGGGCCTTTACTGACAACAATTCTCATATCGGGATATTTAGGATGACAATAAAGAACTGTTTCTGGGTGTGAAGGACTTTTTTCTATATTCCACAGTTCCTCTAGTTCATCGGGGAAGATCTCTTTTACAGCGGGTGATGAAATCACCCCTTTGGGTAATTTACTAGTTGACTTTTCCCCGGAGGTTATAGTTCCAGTTGTGAGATCGAGATCAATTTTTTGTCCAGCTGGAGTTGTTGCTGTGACAACCATGAAGTTAGTGAGTGAAGGACGCCACTTCAAATTCCAATCGACAAGATCATGCTGGTTTAAAAACTCGAGAAATAATTGTATCGTTTTGGAATGTTCCACTTGATCATGTTGAATACTTTTCTGTAGATAGACATAAAGAACTCCTTTCAGTTTCGTTAATCTATCTTTGACATGAAGCAAAGTTGGGTCATCATAAGAAGTTGAAGCAAGAATATTTAAAATTGCTGCCCATTGTGTGGGTTGAAATTTTTGCAAAAGAGCTTCTGGATTGGAGGAATGGCATAGTAGATCATGGAGGCTTCCCAATACTTCAGGAAATAGAGTTTTCTGCTTTGAAAAACTAATAACACCTTGGTTATTTAAAAATGTATGGACACTCTCTTCAAGAACGGAATCTGAATCTCTGTCTAACACGACTCCTGCGTCTATAACAGCCTTCTGATTCATGACTTCGCTTGAAATAGAGAATAAGAAGCAACCACTCACATAATTCGCCTTATATTTGGAATCTGATGGAGGGGTCTCAAGAAGACCTTTTGCCATGCTCCTAAACCCTGAAAGGAATTGTGATAAAGTATTCTTACCTCCCGGTTGATCGAGCAAAGCTTTCAAATATCCGGGATCTTGAAACAACTTCATTCTAATCCAATTTTGTATTTCTGGAGTCCTTCCTATTGTGGGGTGATCTGTCAGTGCCTGCAACGTCGCTATAGTCTGAGCAAGTTGGACCTGTTGAAGTTTTTTAGGATCTGAAACATTTTTTCCTATTTCAAATTCTCTCGAAACCATTAGGGTATGGACTAAACTCAATGCCTCGCTATGAGTCAATCCTAATTGTTTTGAAGTCAGTGTGGGGAAAATAACGCGCAATTTTGCTGGGTCTACCGCATCCACATCTCGAATCCCATTCTTCCTTACTTTACCCACAAATCGATTTGGTAATGCCTCGCCTCTTTTGAGATAACCCCATAATCGTGAATCAATTCCTGTACCAATAGGCCCTAAGTTATGAGTGATTTCACGACTTAAATGATCCTTCCATAAAGGAGTGGAAATGATGTTCGGTGCCCCACTTATTTCCTTTAATTGAGCGATCGCCTGTGCGAACGGAATTTGATGTTCAGCTAGAATGCTTGGCTTAAAAACAATCGGGGTACTATCAAAAATTTCATCGATCTTGGTCGATCTAATCGGAAACCGAGTTTCTCCAATTAATGGTAGAACAGGTAATTGAGGAATTGGTTTAAGGATGGGTGTTTCAGCGAGCTGTTGATAATGAAGGAGTCTTTGATGGACTTCACGTGTCATAAGCTCGACATCTCGGCTTACTAACGGCTTTGATTTGATCACTCGATCAAACTCTGTGAGCAAAGCATAGCATTGTTGCAGAACTAGTTTTTGGTCCTCTTCATTTTCAAGCCAATTCGTTTTAGTTGCCTCACAGATGTCCAAAAATGCATTGATTTGCAAAGCAATTTTCACATACTCATCTGGATTTTTTCGATGCAATTTCGTAAAGGAAATAAGAGAGCTAATCTCAGCTAAATTCCTTCCAATTTTTCTTTGATGAAGTCCTGGGGGGTGATGAGATGGGGTAGAAGTAGTGGGAACATCTGTTTTTGTTTTTTGAGGACTAGAACCCAGATTTTTTTCAACCCACTCTCCGATTTCACTGCTATTCATGAGATTTTTTTCTGGAGGGAAGTGCACAGCCCCCTCACCCAAGAGTTCCAGCTTAAAAATTTTTCCCTCTCTTTCAATGCTCAATAAACATTCTCCTTCACATACATCTAACACCGAAGGAAGTGGAAAAAAACATTTCTGCCCTTGATCCGATTCTGGCAACTTCTGAATGGACTTAACAAGATCTGCAGCAAGAAGTCGATATCCCTTGCTAGGGTCGCCAGCTTTTTTACGTAATTCAGCCAGTTGGGTGCCCCATTCAGCAGCTCGATTTAATGTACTTGATAAGGAAAGATCAAACGGTCTTGCGACTTGTGAAAGATAATTCAATGATTGAATTAATGTGGGTCTTTGCTGTTCTAGACTGGTGGTCGCCCCACATGTTTCTGCGAGTTCCTTCAATTTCCAAGGCATATGTTCTTTAGTATCAGTAATTTTACTCCACCAAGCTTCAATCGCTGTAAATTTTTTTCCTAATGCGACAAAAATGGGATGTAGCCATTTCTTTATCCTTGCAAATTTCCCTGTAAAAAGAGGATGGAGGGTGAGATCCTTTAAAATACTTCGAACCCCTGAACTATCGATAATGCGAAGAGGTATGGGGGCAGAAGAAGCATGTCCCTTTAGTTCGAGTTCACATTTTTGGATCCGTTTAAAAAATCCTCGGTGTGTGAATTTAATTTCTCGTGTTCCTTCCTGCATCTCAACATCAATATGAAGTCCACATTCGGCAAGATGCCCTTTGTTGGCTTCATAAATACTTCTAACTAATTGTTGGACAACCATACTTTCACGGACGAGTCGGGAAGAGCTGAGCCCTTTTCCCTCTTCAGGAGATAAACGTTCGGCTAAAGCTTCGAGATTTGCTTGGCTAATATGTAAATCGAGGGAATGGATTTTATCCTTGGAATCTTCGAAATCAATATGAAATTGTCGATGATTAACATTATCAAAACTCATAATAAACACCTTTAATTTTATTATATATAATTATACCATAAAATTAAATTAACATAGTTATATTTGATAAATTTCATTCAATAATGCAATTAATTCGTTAAAAATAAGGATATTAAGAAAATTAGGAAGGCTAAAGAATGGATATCAAGAAAGAAAGGGGCAATTCATCATATTAACAAAATCTTAAATTCAAACCCATGGCATGAACCAGGCTAGTAAAAGTTCGAAGTTCGGGATTACCCTCAGATGATAGCACGCGATATAAGACTTCTCTTCGTACATGAGTTTTCTTAGCTAGTTTTCCAAGTCCTCCTTGTGCCTCTGCAACATTACGTAAAGCATTAAGTAAAACTTGTTGTGATTCTTCATCACCTAATAAACTCTCTTCAAGAGCAGAATTTAAATAGGCAACAGCTTCATCATGGTCCTTTAGTTCATTTATGAGCTCATCATGATAATCAACGCTACGTTTATGCTTTTTATTCATTCATCTCTCCTCTAGATTGATAATCCGTAAAATAAATCTTCGCTTTTTGAATATCACTCTTTTGTGATCCCTTATCACCACCACAAAGTAGCAAAACACATTTTGATCCGATTTTACCAAAATACACGCGAAATCCAGGACCAAAATCAATTTTTAATTCAAATACTCCTTCTCCAACAGACTCACACTGACCAAAGTTCCCCACTTCTAATCGATCTAATCGAAGGCGTATTTTAGCCTTTGTGAGATGGTCTTTAATATCTTTAAGCCATTGACTAAAGGGGCGTTTACCTGTATCGGTTTGATAAATTTCAATTTTGTATTCCATAAGCTAATTGTAACTTAAAAGCAACAATATGTCAAACCAAAACCCTTTTGTTTAAATCTAACTTGATTCCGTCATCTATAAAAAAGGACAGTGATCAAATAGTCAAACAGCCATAGACATGGACGATAGACGAGCGGCCATGGACAAAATACTATGGACAGAGCAAATGGACATAGACGAAGAAGCTGTCTAATCTACTTTGGATTTGCATGGAAGGATTGCCTTTTCAAACAAGTGTTTTAGGGCCTCTTGATTTTTTTCTTTTATTCAATTGAATTTGGAGCGCGGTGACTTGTCACACACGCATCAGGCTAACGAATTTCTAGAGCGTGGATGAGTTCTGCACAAAGGATTGCTCCCCCAGCAGCTCCTCGGATCGTGTTATGGGAGAGAATGGTAAATTTATAATCAAATAATGAGCATTTTCTCAAACGTCCAATCGCCACCCCCATTCCCTTATCGAGATGACGGTGAAGCTTGGGTTGAGGAAAATTCGGTTCATCAAAATAATGGGTGGCTTTTTTGGGCGCGAGTGGTAAATTCAAGTGGTGAATATCGCTAGAACAGGAACGCCAAGCCTCGATCATCATCTCAGGCGAAACTTTCTGCTTTAATTTTATCGAAACACATCCTGTATGACCATCACTGACGGCAACGCGGTTGCATTGAGCGCTGATTTTCATCGAAGCTGGAATGATATGGCCATTGGAATAGGTCCCTAAAATTTTCAAAGGCTCGGTTTCGAGCTTTTCTTCTTCTGACTTGATATACGGAATCACATTGTCCATGATATCCATACTAGCAACACCCGGATATCCAGCTCCTGAAACCGCTTGCATGGTCACGATATGGACCGCTTCGATGCCAAACCGATCGTGTAATGGTTTTAGCGCCAATGCCAGTCCAATGGCTGAACAATTGGGATTGGTCACAATTTTTCCCGTCGCAAATTTCTGTTGATCAAGCAATTCGAGATGGGAGCGATTCACCTCTGGAATCAATAGGGGAACGTCTGAATGCATGCGATGACTGGAAGCATTCGAAATGACAAGATAACCAGCTTCTGCAAAACGCTTTTCGATTTCACCTGCCACTTCAGTATCTAAAGCAGAAAAAACGATTTTGACAGGAATATTGGGTTGGCACTCCTGGACGACCATCGAAGCGATATTCTCTGGGAGAGGGGTGTGCATTAACCAGTTAACGGCATTGCGATATGTTTTCCCTGCCGACTGCTTCGAAGCGGCAACCGCAACCACATCAAACCAGGGATGGTTATGTAAAAGTTCGACGAAGCGTTGCCCTACGCTACCTGTTGCACCTAAAATTGCAACTGGGATTTTCATTATAAGTTCTCCAACAAAGAGACCATAAGGCGCACTCCCATACCCGTTGCATTTTTCGGCTGATAACGCTTCTCAGATGTCAAAAAGGCTGTGCTCGCAATGTCTAGATGAGCCCATGGCGTCTCTCCAACAAAAGCCTGAAGAAACATCGCTGCTTTAATACTGCTTGCGCCCCTTCCGCCCGTACTCTTGATGTCGGCAATATCAGATTTCAGCGCTTCCTTATATTCTGGATAGAGTGGAAGCCGCCATAACCGCTCACTTGTGATCGTGCCAGAGCGGATGAGCAGATCGGACAACACATCGTTATTTGAAAATAAACCACTCGCTTCATCTCCAAGAGTAATTTCAATTGCCCCTGTTAGAGTAGCAAAATCGATGATGCGTGTTGGGGATAATTGGTCAACAGTATAAGCCAAAGCATCGGCTAAGACCAAACGTCCTTCCGCATCGGTATTGCCATTTTCCACTGTTTTACCCGAATACCCTACGTAGACATCGCCTGGTTTATAACTGGTTGAGCTGATGCTATTTTCTGTTGAAGGAATGACACCAGTGACATTAACCTTTAACCCCAACGAAGCAACTGCATGGATCGTCCCTAACACAGTCGCCGCACCAGCCATATCCTGCTTCATCGTTTCCATTCCACTCGACTTCAGATTCAAACCACCCGTATCAAAAGTGATCCCCTTACCCACAATCACCGTCTTATCCTTCGATTTAGGATTGCCTTTATATTCAATGATGATAAAAGCTGGATCGCTCGTAGAACCACGATTAACGGCTAATAATAACCCCATCTTCTCTTTCACAATGCGCTTCTTATCAAACACAGTTGTTGTAGTGTGAGGACATGTTTTACTTAGTCCACGAGCAACAGCAGCCAAATGATGAGGCGTCACATCATCCGCATTCCCGTTGACTAAATCACGCGTCAGGTTGACGCCATCACAGATAATAGAACATTTGTGAGCGACTTCAAGTTCGGCCTTATTAGCACCAATCAACGTCATTTTACTAAGAATAACGGGTGGCTCATCTTTGATTACATCTTTTTGAAGGGAGGTAAAAACGTAGTTAGATAATAAAATCCCCTCTACAATTCCATACACGAGGTCCTGTCCAGAAATTCCACGCTGTTTAGGGAGAAGAACATTGATATCGGAAATCTTTTTCTTACGACAAATTTTCGTTACGTGTGCATAAGCACGTCGAAATTTCTCCACTGTGATCTCTTCTTCCACTCCTAATCCCAAAAGTGCAAAACGCTTCTCAGGCTGGCCTGTCACATAAACAATTACAATCTCCCCTTCCTTACCCTGAAAATCTTGGGTTGAAATAGGACCTGTAAAATGCTTATTGAGAGCAGCGGCCTCAACAGCGATCTTAGCTTGCTTTTTCCCTTTCCAAAATGGGATGACAAGCAAACCAGCACTTTTTCGTCCGGCTAGGGAAGGGACTGATGTAATATCCATAAACTCATGAACTCCAAATTAGAAATATGTTCGATTAAAATGGTAGAGGCTCTTCCCCTGAATCAGCATGGGAGGGGAACGAGTTGCCCTGTCCACTTGAACTTCCTGCAAATGGCACTGAATTTGCACTCTGCTCTGTATATGGAGAAAAACTTCCATATCCACTTTGACTCTGATTCGTCGATTGTGAGTATGAATTGCCACCTGTAGATTGATTTTGGCTCTGATTTGTGTTTTGGCTCTGATTGGTATTTTGACCTTGATTTTGATCTTGTTTAGCCGCATCTGGATTGCCGAAAGGACTAAATTTAATGAGTTCTGCAGTCAACTCTAGAGAAACTTGAGGACGCCCTTCTTTATCAGTATAGATTTCTGGTTTGCCCATTTCGCCAACAATAATGACTGCAGATCCCTTCTTCAAATAGGAAATCATTTTATCATAACGGTCGCCCCATACGCTGACGTTCCACCATACAGCCTCTTCTTTTCCAGCTTTTCGCACATTAGTTGCGACGACCAATTTGGTCACTTTTATCCCTGATGGTGTGACACGCACTTCTGGATCACGTCCTAAACGCCCAGCAATTTGTATAATAATCATAAATAACCCCTCCCTTTTCTATCCGTTTTTTGCCAGTACTATACCAAAATTAATAAATATTGCGATAAAAAAAATTAATCAGGGACATCAAGGACAATAGGGACCCCAGGGACATTTATGCCATCTTCCTTGTTGACTCTACTTGACTCTTTCTAGTAAAATGGATTCTATCTTTATAAAATTGTCCCTATTGTCCCTATTGTCCCTATTGTCCCTATTGTCCCTATTGTCCCTATTGTCCCTATTGTCCCTATTCCAAATTTCAAGTTGATAGAATTAAAATACCTAACAACAAAACCTATTTACTTTTAATGCATACTCATGCATATATTGAATTAATCTCTCTTTAAATAAAAAGGCGGGAGGTGTCGCTACTTTTAAAGCAGCATCTCTTGCACGAGAAACAAGATCCCCGTACCTTTGTGAACCCAAAGAGGTTCACCTGCTACGGCTATAAATTACCCATTAGGAGGATAAGTCATGTCATTTGAAAACGCAAAAGAAAATCTAAAGGAGTTCGGAAAAGAACTTGGCCTCGAAGGCTTAGTTTTCGACGAAAATAACACGTGTATCCTGGGTATCGATGATGAGTTTTCTCTTCACCTCACCTACGAACCAAACTCTAAACGTCTCTATCTATACTCCCCTCTTCTCGATGGTCTCCCACGTGAAGATAAAATTAAACTACGCCTCTACGAACGTCTACTCGAAGGCTCTATGCTTGGCGGTCAAATGGCTGGCGGCGGCGTCGGTGTGGCAGTAAAAGAAGAACTTATCCTTATCCACTGCACAATCGATATGGAACATGCGGTTTCTTCAGCTTTGAGAGCTTTTGCTCCTCTATATGTTGAAACTGTAGAGAAATGGAGAAAAATCTGTTCAGAAATCTGCGAAGGACGTGATGAAGGTGCAAAATCTTCTCCTCCACCATCGACAGTACCAGGTGGCAAACCAGGCCAAGGTTTCATCAAGATTTAAGACTTCAGTTTTCGATAATTTGCAGGCCTTCATACTTGAAGGCTTGCAATTAGGAGATCGTGCATATGGACTTTTGTAGCACGGACTTTCGTGGCGCGGACTTTAGTCCGTGGTTGCGTTCTTCTTTTCAACATCGAGGCACCCCTCTCCCGCTGGGAGTATCTTTTACGGGTGATCTCACCAATTTCTCACTTGTCTCTACCCAAGCAACAACCGTTGAGCTTTGCCTTTTTGATCGAGAAGGTGGACATCTCATCACGGCCATTTCTCTATCCCCGATAACGAATAAAACCGGCAACGTGTGGCATATCGCCCTTCAAAACCTCGACTCTCACCTCTTGTATGCTTACCGGATCACCTCTAAAACGCATTCAGACTTTCTCCTTGACCCCTATGCTGTGGGCACCGCAACGGGAATTACATGGGGGAAAAATCACCAGTTTCCAGCCATAAAAAATCAGGGTTACCTTCCACTGGGAGAACTGCCCTCCCCGACCGCTTCTCAGTTTGATTGGAAAGATGATTCCCCACCCAATATTCCGATCAATCAACTCGTCATCTATGAGATGCACGTACGCGCATTTACGCAAGACCCTTCAAGCAAGGTGACCCATCCCGGCAAATTTTTGGGAATCATCGAAAAAATTCCCCATCTCCTCGATCTCGGCATCAACGCCATCGAACTTCTTCCCATCCAAGAATTCAATGAGCTGGAATACCTGCAGTCTCATCCAGAAATGAAATTACCTCTCTATAATTTTTGGGGATATTCAACAGTGAATTTCTTTGCTCCGATGAACCGATACGCTTCCTCAGCAGAAAAGGGTGCTACCATCAACGAGTTTAAAATGATGGTGCAAGCTCTCCATCAACATGGAATTGAAGTGATCCTCGATGTGGTATTCAACCACACAGCTGAAGGGGGGCAATCGGGTCCCATGCTCTCCTTTAAAGGGATCGATAAAGAAATCTATTACATGCTCGATCCTCAGGAAAACTATTACAATTTCTCTGGCTGCGGAAACACTTTCAATGTCAATCAACCTGTCACACAGCAATTGATTATTGATTGCTTGCGCTATTGGGTCACCGAAATGCATGTCGATGGTTTTCGCTTTGACTTAGCCTCAGCTCTCATGAGAGGAACCAATGGAGCTCCATTAAATTCGAGCCCACTCATCGAAGCAATCACTCACGACCCCATTCTGGCTTCCGTAAAACTCATTTCAGAACCTTGGGATGCTGCAGGTCTTTACCATGTTGGGAACTTTGCTCCCGAAACCAATCGATGGTCGGAATGGAACGGTAAATACCGGGATTGTGTGCGCCGTTTCATCAAAGGAACCCCTCAAACTTTAGGGGAATTTGCCATGCGCATTTCAGGATCGCAAGACCTTTATGGGAATCGCACCTCCTGCAATAGCCTCAATTTCATTACCTGTCATGATGGATTCACCCTCGCCGATCTCGTTTCCTATAACAAAAAGCATAATCTGGCCAATGGGGAACATAACCGCGATGGGACAAATGACAATGAAAGCTGGAATTGTGGGGTAGAGGGACCTACAATCAACGCAAAAATCTTACATCTACGTGAAAAACAAATGCGCAATTTTCATCTAGCTCTGATGATCTCTCAGGGAGTCCCGATGGTGCATATGGGAGATGAATATGGGCACACCAAGCATGGCAATAATAACACCTGGTGCCAGGATAATCTTTTAAACTGGTTCCTCTGGGATCAACTTCGTCAAAACAGCGCGTTTTATCGTTTCTACAAGGGACTCATCCATTTTCGCAAACATCATCCGATTCTGCAACGCATTCTCTTCCTCACTGATCAAGATATCGATTGGCATGGAATCGATGGTTCCAAACCGAATTGGCAATCCGCCACCCTGTTTATTGGCTTCACCCTTAAAGATCTCAATCATGGACACCATCTTTATATCGCTTTTAATTCCCAAAATATCCCTCTACGTGTGAAAATTCCTCGTCCTTCAGGTGCCATGCAATGGCACTGGGTTGCAAACACAGCAAACCACTCACCTTCAGATTTTTACGAATCAAATGAAGGACCTTTATTTTTGGAAGACCACTTTCTGATGGAATCCCATTCCGCCATCCTTCTTGAGCAAAGATAGCCTCATCAGGCCAAAGGACATAGACGAGCAGCAATGGACTTGTCCATTATTGTCCATCGTCCATGTCCATGGTTGTTTGTCTATTGTGGTTTGTCCATGGCTGCTCGTCTATGTCCATGTCTATTTTTAGCATGCATTATTAATTTGCAAATAAATCAATACTAATGCAATAATAATATTATTAAAAACAAACAATAATATTGAGGTTTTATATGGGCATTGAAAAATTATCCGATCAAAAATTAGTAGATCTATGCAAATGGAATTATGATGCTGTAAATGCAAAAGGAAAAGGCTTAGGCCTTGGTGCCCGCATGAAGCTTTGGACCGAATGTAAAACTCACAACGCCATGGCGGCAATTAAATTGTTCTTTCATGACGTGGGTCTGAAAGGTCCTGATCGAATCGATAATCAAACAAAATTGCAAAATATCATTGCTGGTAGAATGGCATCCCAGCTGACTACTAAGGGAGATTTATCTACACCTATACAGAAATTCCTTAAAAAATTGGCTGATTTCGATCCTCAAAAAGTAATATCAAAAAAATTAACTGAAAACGTTAGCAACTATAATCAATACCACGATATATCAGCCACTCAGTGCATACAAACCATCATGGCAGAACAACTAATAAATGCTTCTCCATCATCAATTAGAGAATTAATTTCCAGCAAAGATGAAATTATCAACTTAATACCTAAAACCTATCTTTCAGATCATGTAGTTGTCGATTTGGTAGTAATAAATTTGAAAATAGAAGCTGCTCGTATAACGCAAGATTTTACAAAATCAATCAAAAATACAATTGTTGATTCATTGGTTTCCAAAAAATTTTCATATAAACCTCTTTCTCCCTATTTATCACAAATATTCAATACCCTACTGGTACGAAATCCCGAAGTAGCACGAGCGATTAGACGAGAGGCGAGAGAAAAAATTGCGAAAATAGAAAGAACTGGTCAAAAATCAAAAATGGAGATGCCACGAGTTGCGGGCGAAATAAACCAGTTAAATATTCAAGCAAATGCATGCATCACTAATATTTTAGATCAAAAGCTATTTTTACTAGCCCCTAAAGCCATTAAAGATCTAGCAAATCTGGATCCAAAGAAATTAGTCAATTTAATTCCTTCAGATATGCGCAAAGATGCACGCCTAGAAAAGATCATTAAAAATAAGCTGCCTAACGCGCTTAGGGACGCTGCTGAATTGAAACTAGAAGTCTTAGAAGCCCTAGGTCCTGTCCAAAGAGATGAAAAAGGATTAATCACAAAACCATATCTCGATCAACTAAGACCCAAATTGCAGAAATTGCGTGAGGGTTGTGAACCAGACGAAATCAAACAAAGCAATGCCATTTTAATGCAACAATTAGCTTTTGGTTCTGAATGGGATAAAGACGAGAAAGCAATACAACTTCCTTATGCAGAATTTTTCGATTCCATCAGGAATGCTTATAAAGATCCGACCCTCGATTTTCATACACAACAATGGACCTCCCAAGAAAAGGCATTGCATGAGGAATTTTTAGGCGTCTATATCCCCGGCGGAGATGTACAAGAACTTTGTCTATTAAAAAAAGAAGCAACGACCCAAGTGACAGAAGCTGAGAAATTAGAAGCAGTCGCTATAGAAACTCCAACAGCAGAATCGCAAAGAGCTGCTCAAGAAGCTAGGACAAATGCAAATGAAAAGTTGTTGCAACTAAACAGTTTTATTGAAAAAGCAAAGGCTGCTGGAGTGGACATAGCAAAAACAGGATATTCTAAAGAATCGACTTTATTGGATACACTTAAAGGATGGTTTTCTTAAATAGCCAAATCATTTACTAATATCTCAGTAGTTAAGATTCTTACACCGACTGCCGCGGCTTTAATATTTTGTTATTATTACCCCGCGTTTCGTCGCCGGAGGCTCCTTCACACGGGGCTAGTATCTTAAGGCCACTACCGTGGCATGAGCGAATATTCGAATTATATGGGCTTTAGCAACAAAAAGAACCACGGACTAAAGTCCGTGCCACATATGGAAGCAAAGGATTTCGGTGGGCATAACCACGGACTAAAGTCCGTGCCACAGATATACCCCAACAGGTTTGCTTTATGCTATTTCTCGTTGATTTGATTTTCCGTTTATTGTAGAATAGATTCTATTTTATAATCCTATTGTCCCTATTGTCCCTATTGTCCCTATTGTCCCTATTGTCCCTATTGTCCCTATTGTCCCTATTGTCCCTTTCCCTCCCTTACTATCCTTTTTTTAACTCGGTCATTTTTTGCATTTATCTTATTTAGACGATCGGCTAGAATATCAATGTCGCTTAAACCTTAAATCTAAATAAGTAATCATCATGAGTCTTCCTATCGCCCCAGGTGTTTTTGATATTCTTCCACATGGAACAGCAGAGCAATGGCGCCTCACACATCTGTGGTCTTATCTCGAAACCATGATTAGGCAGATTACAGCCGAGTATGGCTATCAAGAAATTCGCACACCAATATTTGAGCGGACGGAACTTTTTCAGCGTGGCGTCGGTGAAACCTCTGATATCGTTTCGAAGGAAATGTACACCTTCCTAGACAAAGGGAATCGTTCCATGTCGCTACGTCCAGAAGGCACAGCACCCGTGATGCGCTCTTTTATCGAAAATCATTTAGACCAAACATCCTCACTTAACAAACTGTTTTATCTTGCTCCGATGTTTCGCTACGAACGCACCCAAGCAGGTCGTTACCGACAACACCACCAGTTTGGTGCAGAAGTGGTTGGAAGCGCCGCTCCTGAACAAGATGTTGAACTCATCGACCTCCTTTACACCCTATTTCAACGACTAGGCTTACGAAACCTTCAAGTCAACATCAACTCAATTGGCAATGTGGAATGTCGGATTGCCTACCGAACAGCTTTACAAGACTATTTGAGAAAATATCAAAGCGAATTATCTGCCGACAGTCAAATCCGTCTTGAAACTAACCCTCTCCGCATTCTCGATTCCAAAGACCCTAAAGATAAAGAAATCACCACAGGAGCACCTTCTATCCTAGATTTCCTCGACACCGAATGTAAAGAGCATTTCGAACGGGTACAAAAGCTACTTGGTCAACTTAAAATCCCATTCACCGTTAACTCTTCGTTAGTGCGTGGACTCGACTACTACAACAAAACAGTTTTCGAGATCGTCTCTGGGGACTTAGGAGCTCAAAATAGCATTGCAGGCGGCGGTCGTTACGATGGTTTATTGAAAACTCTGGGTGGTCCGGATCTCCCTTCGATTGGTTTTGGCTGTGGAATGGAACGGGTAATTCAGACAATGCTCAAACAAGAAGTCTCCATTCCAAAATCTTATGCCCCCAAAATCTTCCTCATCGCAATGGGAGACGAAGCAAAAGAAGCTGCCTTTACCCTACTCCATGAATTACGTCAGCAGGGTATCTCAGCTCAAATGGATTTTGGCAATAAAAAATTAAATAAACTGATGCAATACGCCAATCAAATCCAAGCAGAGTCGGTGATTGTGTTAGGTGAAAATGAATTAAAAACAGGTGTCGTAGAAGTGAAGGAAATGTCCTCAGGCAACAAAAGGATGATCCCTCTCACAGAACTCGCACAAGCACTAAGTAGGTAATCGCTATTATTTACCCTTTAGTAAATCTTAGTAAAAAAATATTTAATTATTTGGAGTGCGGTGACTTGTCACCGCTTTGTTTAGCTCGACTTGTCGAGCGTATTAACAACCAAAGATGTGCCAACATAAAAATGGGCAAATCCCTCGTAGCTAATACGCTCGACAAGTCGAGCTAAACAAAGCGGTGACAAGTCACCGCACTCCAAAAAGTACTAGTTCAGTAAAAAAAGGAAAATTCTCATGTTTGATTATCGTAGAACCCATAACTGTGGCACGCTCAAAAAAGAGCATGTTGGCACGCAAGTAACTTTATCGGGTTGGGTCAATCGTCGTCGCGACCACGGTGGACTGATCTTTATCGACCTCCGGGACCGCTATGGACTGACTCAATTGGTATTCGATCCTGAGAAAAATCCTAATGCTCATGCGATCGGTGAAAAGCTCCGTCCTGAGTGGGTGGTTTCGGTTAAAGGAACGGTTATCCCAAGACAACAAGGGATGGAAAACCTCAAGCTAGTTACCGGAGAAATTGAAGTTGAAATTGCAGAGATCGAAGTTCTATCAAAAGCAAAAACTCCTCCATTCTCTATTTCAGACCCTACCATCGACGTCAATGAAGAACTCCGTCTGAAATTTCGTTATCTTGACATCCGCCGTGGAGATATCGCTGACAAGCTAATTATGCGCCATAAAGCGATGCTTGCCACGCGTCTCTACCTCGATAAAGAAGGGTTTCTCGAAATCACGACCCCAATTATGGGAAAATCGACTCCTGAAGGAGCACGCGATTATTTAGTTCCTTCCCGCGTCTATCCTGGAAATTTCTACGCGCTTCCACAATCACCACAGATATTTAAGCAACTGCTCATGGTCTCTGGGATGGATCGCTATTTCCAAATTGCTCAGTGTTTCCGCGATGAAGATTTGCGTGCCGATAGACAACCTGAATTCACACAGATCGACATTGAGATGAGCTTTGGAACCCCTCAAGACTTAATGCCAATCATCGAAGGACTTGTCAGAAAACTATTCAAAGAATGCATTAACGTCGATATCCCAACCACATTCCGCCGCATCGCTCACAGCGAATGTATGGAGCGCTTTGGATGTGACCGTCCCGACATGCGCTTTGGCATGGAATTGATCCGACTCGATTCTATCGCTTCACGTTCCACTTTCTCTGTCTTCCTCGATCAGCTTAAGGAAGGGGGAGTTGTGAAAGGACTCTGTGTTAAAGGTGGATCCGATCTTTCTCGTAAAGCGATCGATGATTACACCTCCTTCATCGGAAGATTTGGAGTCAGAGGTCTTGCTTGGATGAAACGACAACCTGAAGGATTGAGCTCAAATATCGTCAAATTCTTCTCTGAAGAACTCCAGCAAGAGCTCATTAAAGCGTTAAATATCGAAGTGGGTGACTTGATCTTTATGGTGGCAGACATGCCTTCACGTGTCAACCAAGGACTTGATCATCTGCGCCGACTCATCGCACGCGATCGACAACTCATCAAACCTAATCATTACGAATTCCTATGGGTCACAGATTTCCCACTATTTAGTTGGAACGAGGAAGAAAAGCGATTGGATAGTGAGCACCATCCTTTCACCTCACCTAACCTAGAAGATCTTCATCTACTTGAGACAGAACCGCTTAAAGCGCGCTCTTCAGGTTACGACTTAGTATTGAACGGTTACGAGATTGCAGGCGGATCGCAGCGTATTCACAATAGCGAACTCCAACAAAAAATCTTCGAGAGACTCAACCTAAAGCCTGATGAACTAAAAGCGAAGTTTGGTTTCTTCCTCGAGGCCTTGAGCTATGGAACTCCCCCTCATTTGGGCATCGCTCTTGGGTTAGATCGACTCATGATGATTTTAACTAACACTGAAAATATTCGCGATGTAATCGCATTTCCTAAAACACAGAAGGCAAGCGACTTAATGATGGAATGTCCATCGCAGGTCGCTCCGCAGCAATTAAAAGATCTAGGGATCAGTGCAGAAAATCCCGAATTTACATGGACCTAAATTCTCGAATAACATACATTGATATTTTTGAATAAATCCAGGAGGAATTGAATGAACAATAAACTACGTCTATTATTGGTAACCGCTCTTTCAAGTCTGGTGGCTTGTGGGACGGCTCAAACAGAGGACTCATCCAAAAAAGGTCATGACAACAAAGCAGCTAATGAAGCTGGTCAGATAAAAGTCGATACAGGTGATGTCGATATCAATAAAGTCTCCGAAGCTCTCGGTCACTTCATTGGTCGCAACTTGCATACATCAGGAATCCACTTTGATCTCGAAAATATCATTAAAGGTATGAGAGAAGGGGCAACTGGAAAACCAGCTCCAATGACCGATGCTGACTACGAAAAAGCAATGGCTGAACTTCAGCAAAAAGCTTTCAATACTGTTGCTGAAGCAAACCTCGCAGCGGCGAACAAATTCATGAACGAAAATGCACATGCAAAAGATGTGATCGAAATCACACCAGGTCTCTTGCAGTACACAATCCTCGAACAAGGTAAAGGCACTGCTGTTCCAGAACATGGCACTCCACTCATCAATTACGTGGGTAGATACCTCAATGGTACCGTGTTCGGTAGCTCAGAAAACGCTGGTGGCCCAATCACAGTGCCAATCGATCAAACAATCCCAGGATTCAGCAAAGGGATTGCTGGCATGAAAGAAGGGGAAAAACGCCGCCTATTCGTCCACCCAGATGTGGGCTATGGTCGCACAGGCCAACTACCTCCTAACTCATTGCTAATCTTTGACATCGAAGTGGTTAAAGCAACTTCACCAGAAAAAGATGTGAGCTTAGCTGATGCGAGTGAAGATGATGATCGCGATCTCGATGATAGTGATGACGATGAAGACGATGCAGATGACAAGCCTGCTCTCAAAGTCGATGTCACCAAACAAGGCGCGGCTCCAAAAGCTGCTAACGTTCCAGCAAAACCAGCTGCGAAGTAATCTTTAATATTGGGCCAATCCATCGTGGATGGGTTGGCCTAACAAAAAGGACAATTCATCGCAAAGAGAAGGCAAAGATACGCAGAGGGCGCAAAGAGCAGCAAAAACGCGATTTTACCACAGGGGGAATAATAAAAAAAATAACAGGGTGAACAGGATCGTGCTATTTGCTCTCTCTGTAAAGTTGTTGCTCTTTGCGCCCTCTGCGTATCTTTGCCTTCTCTTTGCGATGAATTTGCCTTCTCTTTGCGATGAATTTGCCTCTTACCCATTCTGTTAATACCCAACATTCTATGAAAATTATCCTGTATCAACCTCAGATCCCACAAAATACCGGCAACATCGTCCGCACCTGCGCCGTCACAGGTTCTAGCCTCGCCTTGGTTCGTCCCCTCGGATTCAGCGTGAGTGATCGATGGCTAAAACGAGCCGGCCTCGACTATTGGGAAGGGGTCGATGTCTCATTTCTCGATGAAGAGAATTTTGAAGAATATCTAGACTCGACGACACACCAATTCTATTTTTTTTCAAGTAAGACTCAAAATAAATACACAGATATTCACTATCAAAAGACCGATATGTTAATATTCGGTTCGGAAACAAGTGGACTACCTGACCATTTTGCAAAGCGGTGGCCGGAACGTTTTGTCACAATCCCCATGATCCCTGAAGTACGTTGCCTGAATTTAGCCACATCGGTCGGAATCGCCCTATATGAAGCATGGAGACAACAAGGTTTTGCCTAATTAAATTAGATAAGAAGTTTAATATGATGCTAGGATTAGCTCAACAGCTCTTTGTTGAACGACATGGGAAACAACCTTGGAAAATCGAGGCTTCCACACAACCAAAGACTTCATGGCCTCTGCTCGATGAGATGATGAGTGCCAAACGACTCAATGAGATCGATCTTGCATTAGCAAAAAAACTCCTCGCTTATACCCATTCTCAAGATGAAGCTTCCATCGCGCTGATCTGTCATCTTTCCATGGCGGCGCGACAAGGCCATCTCTGTGTGACGATCGAAAACAATCAAATTATTCCACCACCAGAAGAGGTGTGGCTTAGTACAGAAGAAAATTCTCAATTTCAATCGATCTCTCAAGCTTCCTGGAGTACTCTTCATTCTCTGCTTATAGAGGCAGTCCAATCACCTGATGAAAGCTGGTTAAGCGTTGTCGAAAACAACGCAAAGATCGTAAATACCCCCTTATGCTGTCATCAAAATCGCTACTACTTACAACGTTATTGGATACTTGAATCTCAATTTGTCACGCACGTTGCTCCATTTCTAAATGAAAGTACTCCTCAGTTACAGCCAAACATGATTCAAATAAATAATGCTGTTAAGGAACTCATTAAAAGCAAAGCTCTCCTCCCAGAACAAGGCCAAGGGATCTTAAATGGGTGCCAATACCCATTAACAGTGATCACAGGTGGACCAGGCACAGGAAAAACACATACGGCAGGAATTTTGCTTCGTACATTTTTGGAGTCTTTAACAACAGAGCAAAGAAAACAGTGTCGCATTGCTCTGGCTGCCCCTACAGGTAAGGCAGCAGCCAATCTTGCTTTGAGTATCCAGCGTGCATTGAAGGGACAGAATGATTTTCCACCTCTGACTGCACAAACTTTACACACCTTGCTAGGCATACAAAAGGGAATATCCGCTCGTCCAATGAGGCTTTTAGATATTGATCTCTTACTCGTGGATGAGAGTTCGATGATCGATGTGCAAGTAATGGGAAGACTGATCTCATCGCTCAAGCCTGGCACCCGTCTTATCCTCATTGGCGATCGGTATCAACTTCCTTCTGTTGAAGCAGGCTCTCTCTTTGCCGATTTAGTTAATTATTTGCAATCATCTCCTACAACAATTTCTCGAGTCACCGAACTTAAAACATGCTTACGTGCCGAGATGAAAGATTTGATCGATTTGGCCGAAAAAGTCAACCGTGGTGAGAAGTTTACAATTCCTGCAAACCAATCATTGAGTCAAAAGGATTGTATTAATTTTGTGCAGTTTGATTCAAATAGCCATCCAAAGGTGATTCAACAACGTTTGCTTAGGGAAACTCAATCCCGTTTTCCCACTATCCATCACATTCCAGATCACCCCTTGGAAATACTCAAGCAGTTTTCTCAATTTCGCATTCTCACCCCTCTTCGTCGAGGTCCCCTCGGTACTGAACAACTCAATTCACTATTCGCCGCCGCCGCCATTTCTCATTCTCAGCATGCCATCTGCACTGTAATGCCGATTATGATCACGCGCAATAACCCTTCACAAGAGTTGTTCAATGGAGAAATGGGATTAATCGTGAAATTTAACCGAGAAATGGCAGTTCGAAATGATCATCAAGATGACTTTGCCTTATTTCCCTCGAAAAAGGAAAATGGACTTCCAGAAGAAAATGTAAGAAAGATTCCTGCCATTTTGCTACCTCCTTTTGAATATGCTTACTGCATCTCTATCCACAAAAGTCAAGGAAGCGAATTCAATTATGTCCTCATGCTACTCCCAGAAGGATCGGAAACTTTTGGTCGAGAGGCTCTCTATACAGGAATCACACGGGCACGCCAAAATCTTGAAATCTGGAGCTCTTCCTCAATACTCAATAAAATGATTTCACACACAGCCCTACGCCATTCGGGAGTCATTCAACGTCTACAAGGAATTTTATGAAAACAGGTATTCTTCTCGTTAACCTTGGCACACCCAACTCCCCACAACAACGTGATGTATACAAATATCTAATTGAATTCCTGACCGATCCTCGCGTCATCGATTCATCATGGCTCTCGCGTCAATTACTCGTACGCGGAGTCATCGTTCCTACACGCGTTAAACAATCAGCAAAAGCCTATCAGGCCATCTGGACTGATGAAGGATCTCCACTCAAAGTTTATGGGTATCGATTAGAAAAAGCTCTTCAGGAGCGACTGGGAGAAAGGTATGTCGTCGCATTAGCCATGCGCTACGCAACGCCTTCGATTCGAGAAATTCTACTGAAACTTAAAGAACAGTCAATCCAACGTCTACTCATCCTCCCCTTATTTCCTCAATACGCCTCTGCGACAACAGGATCTGTCCACCAACGCGTCATGGAAGAAATTAAAAATTGGGATTCAATTCCTGAATTGGTCTTTGTGAACAACTTCGCTACCCACCCTAGCCTGATTCATGCCTTTTGTGTGGCAGCCAATGCGTTTAAATTAGAGGATTACGACCATATTCTCTTTAGTTTTCATGGATTACCCATCCGACAACTGATAAACGCTGACCAATCTGGATGCTGTCAAAAATCAGAATCATGTTGTCAGACTTATACAAAACTCAATCAAGATTGCTATTCAGCCCAATGTTATGCCACTGCTAATGCGATCGCTAAAGGACTAAATCTTGATGCAAGTCGTTTTTCAGTAGCCTTCCAATCTCGTTTAGGAAAGGATCCTTGGCTCCAACCCTATATGAACAACCGGATCACTGAGTTGGCAAAAAATGGCTACAAACGAGTATTAGTCCTATGTCCTTCATTCGTGTGCGACTGCCTCGAAACGATCTACGAGATCGGAGTCGAATATGCACTGGAATTCAAACATGCCGGTGGTGAGCGCCTTGATTTGGTCCCAGGACTCAATGACAGCCTTCCTTGGATTGATGCTCTTCAAGATATCATTGCCGAAAAACTGGAGTAATGAAGTGAAAGTGTTTTCATCGTATCAACCCACACTTCTCAATCAAACCGAACAGAATCTCCCCCTTCCACCTGCTACTATCAAACTTCAGCGGAAAAGTGAAATGGAACCTTCAGTTGTTACTCTTGATCATTTCGAGTACCTTTTTGATATTAAATACCGTTCGACTTTGTGCTTCGCATCGAATGCGTCGCTACAAGAAGTAATCAATCATTGCCCTTTTATTCTCCGCTGTCCGAGAATTGTCACAGAGAACTACGAACTGACAACTCTTTATAAAAAAGAACTCGATAACGCAACACTAGCCCCCGTATATGTGAAATGGATCGATAATACCCTTCAATACGGACTATTTGCAGATGCTGATATTGAGGAGGGAACTTTTATTGGCGAATATGTGGGTCTCATTCATCGCCTATACCATCATCATCCCGTTGGAAATAATTATTGTTTCCAATATCCCTCAAAATGGTGGTCATGGCACTACTTTGTAATTGATGCATTAGGAGAAGGCAATCTGACGCGTTTCATCAACCACAATAACGAGCCTAATTTACGTCCTGCTTGTCTCGTTGAGGACCAACTCCTCCATCAAGTTTTCATTGCACGGTCGAAAATTCTTAAAGATACCGAGCTCACCTTTCATTATGGAAATTAAAACATCAAGGCTTGGGAATGCGTACATGAATAAGGTCGTGCTTATCATTTTCATCGAGATATAAGCGCCACTCTTCTGCAAGTGAGCTAAAATCCTCAAGCAAATCGATGAACATCCGTTTTTTGAGATGATCTAAACGACCTAAATAGTTAAGTGCAACAGAACTATGCTCTTCATTGACCGATAAATATCCTGCGACATGCTCATGCTCAAAGGAAGGCTTTTTTGAAAGACTTGCACGAACACTTTTGGGAATGAAATTATCACCCAGATAGACGGGAGTTGAAAGGAAGATTTTTGTGGCGTTGTCAAGCACATGTACGGTCAAATCTGAGCCACCCAGTTGGATCTGAGCTGCTTCATCTTTAATCAACTGATGAACGAGCTTTCTGAAATCTTTTTCAACGATCATAGGTAATTAGGCTACTGAGGTAACCGCACGCATGGGCCGTACGTCAATAACACAACCTCCCTTACCCTAATTATACTTGATTATTTAATATTAATTAAACAAAAATCATCAAAATTATAAACCCCAGTCTATAGGAGCTAACCCACTCATCCTTAAGGACTCATTGATCTGAGAAAAGTGGCGGCACCCAAAGAAACCCTTATGCACTGAGAAGGGTGAAGGGTGGGGAGCTGATAGGATCAAATGCCTCCCATTGCCAGACAGCCCCTCAATATGCGCGCACTTCTCCTGAGCAAATTTTCCCCATAAGACAAAAATAACTGGTTCAGCACGTTTAGCTAATACTCGAACAACAGCATCAGTGAACCTTTCCCACCCCTTTCCTGCGTGAGACATCGGCTCGCCTTGCCGCACTGTTAAACTTGCATTTAAGAGCATCACTCCCTGCTCAGCCCATTTGATGAGAGAACCATGCGTGGGGATAGGAAGATCTAGATCGGTATGCAGTTCCTTAAATATATTTTGTAAAGAAGGAGGGGGTGGAACTCCATTCGGCACACTAAAACTCAACCCATGAGCTTGTCCGACTCCATGATAGGGGTCTTGACCAATAATCACTACCTTGACGGAATCGAATGGGGTGGTTAGAAAGGCGTTAAATACCAGTTCCGCAGGAGGATAAATGGGGATATTTCCCGCGCGTTCCCGAGCTATAAAAGCTGCGAGCTCAGAGAGATAGGGTTCATATAGTTCATCCCCTAACGCTGTGCGCCAAGAGTGCTCGATTTCAAAGGGACAAAACAGTTCTTTTTGGTGAGTTGTATGACTTAACATTTGTCTCCTATAAAATTTTAATACAAAGAGCAAAAATCACCCGAATTGGGAATTACGGAATCACCTCATTTTTAAAGATTGCCACGGTAGTGGCGTAAGAGGATTATGCCAAAATATTTCACATGACAAATGGTTTGTGTACTAGCTCTTACACCGCTCCCGCGGTTTGATTTTTTTCTTTCCCTACCCCGCGTTCCGTCGCCGAAGGCTCCTACACACGGGGCTAAATTCTTAAGCCACTGCCGTGGCGATCTCTAAAAATGTTCGAACTTTTTACGTCTTTGCGATTAATTGCTCTTTTCTTTCTTTTATGCCCGCACATTGTATCCAATATGCCTGCCCATCCTAGCCGATCTCTTTTAATCAGAAAAGAGAAATCTTCGTTGACGATAATCTCTTTTTTCGTTTAATATCCATGCTTATTACACCGAAATTATACGAGGACAAGGCATATGAAAAACATCGCAGAAAACAACATGATCCGCTTTATCAACATCACCAAGAAAAAAGATGGTTTATTCGCCAACTTTAAGGTTAAGGGTGTTAAGAGTGGAACTTCATTTAGCGCATCGATTTCTGTTGACATTGCCTCTGTAGAAATTGATATTTCGGAAGATAATCTCGAAAAAATCATTGAAGAGTGTGCTCGAGTTGCAGTTAAAGAATTCAAAAAGGCTGAATTCCAATTCGAAGGCATCCCCTCTCTTTAATTAAGTCTATTTATATCTGGGTGTAGCGCAGCTTGGCTAGCGCACTTGCCTGGGGGGCAAGGGGTCGGAGGTTCAAATCCTCTCACTCAGATTCTTTTCTGTAAGTCACTTAAGGGCATTCACATTGTGAATGCCCTTTGTGTATTTAGGCCCGGGTGGCGAATATATGGCGGATAGCTTCTCAAAGAAAATAGAGGTTATATGAACAAAAAATTGAAACAGAAACATGCAGAATTTCCGGATGGTTTGAAAAGGACACTGAGCGCGAAGCTTTTCTTAGACTGGTGAATTTTGAAGGTTTTATTTTAGAAGAAAGTGTTCGTGAAACGTTACTAAATCGTACCGCCAGCACTGTTTGCGAAGGCGACTACGGTCTTCATAATACCGCCCAAAGAACGGGCTGTTTCTTTGAATTCAATTGTTTTGCCCTCATTCTCGGCTAGTAGTTGCTCAATCATAATGGCGTAATCATAGCACAGCTATGCATTTTACTGTGCAGTACTATGCATAAAAAAACTGCACAGTTGTCATAAACTATTGATTTCAAAACGAATGAGATAAGAAAAATTTTCTATCATCAAAAAAACAAAAATATCTTTACTATAAATCTAGCAGGTGAAAGGCCAGTTTTCGAGTTTTTAAAGAAGTTTAAAACACACCAGCTATCCGCATAAACACACCAGTCGAGCTATGCAAACCTACCAGTAGCTGGTGTGTTTGGTGGTACTCCTTTATTATATTGACGCTCTTAATTTCAAGCATATTTTACATATGGAAAATAATCATTTTGTTTTATAATAAAAATAATAAAGCAATAGATAATTTACAATAAACTGTAACCTATGTGATAAATATGATCCCAGAAGTTAATCCAGATCATCCCCCTAGCTCAGCAACTAGTAGATCTCTGCCTCCAGGTGTGAGAGCTATTGGGGAACAACAACTACACATAGATAGTCTCTCTAGAGAGCTGTTGCAAGAAGTAGCCCATGCAGGTGCAGCCATACCTTCCCCGTCTGCTTTAAGCGGGCACGTTTTTGTTTTGATCGGAACTTCAACCGCTGGAAAAACCTCGATTATTGGAAAACTATGTCAAGATCCCACTTGGCATGAAAGAGGAATCGACCTCGCTCTTTATTATGCGATAGCTAAGGTGATTAAGGATGCTGAACCAGATGATTATCATCTATTGGATGCAGCAATAGAAACCGTTGATATTGCGAATGCAGTAGAAACAAGTACAATAAAATATAAAGAGAATATCGATCAGAAGACTAAGGAAGTAGCTGATGAAGCATTAAAAAGAATTAAAGGTAAAAGAGATCAGATCCTATCAGAATTTGACAGAATTATGAAGTTCCCCGAACAAAACATAGCCGCAAAACAAATGTATAATGCGATTATAGAAATGTCACACGAAGGTAGTGATGTGATTTTTGATCATTGGGAACCAGAATCCTTTTTAAAACACCTGGAACAAAATCTAATTAAAATACCCGTCACCATCGGATTAGCTTATTGTCCATTTAAAGAATTACTCAATCGAGTAAAAGAACGCAACCGAGTAGCAATTGAAAACAATAATGAAGCGAATTGGCGTGACCCCCTTAATCCTCTCAAACACTTTACTGATTTATATGGTCCGGCTGAACCGGGAGAAAAACCTTTAGAGACAATTACTCGAAAAGAAGCTGAAGAGGTTTTTACAGAAGCTCATGGATTAGCCTTAGAATATTACAGAAAAGGAAATCCCGTAGAACACGAAAAGCTGAGTGAAATTGACGTTATAGACCAAAGAAAATTATTTCTAAATAA
>Ga0207012_1052_pt1 | contig 29418 bp, 25 predicted proteins | sample Alteio_BWMinCont_80_FD_153471 | JGI IMG/M metagenome (GOLD analysis project Ga0207012, IMG submission 153471) | Enriched cells from forest soil in Barre Woods Harvard Forest LTER site, Petersham, Massachusetts, United States -... | ecosystem: Environmental > Terrestrial > Soil > Temperate forest >...
AATAGTATCGCCATGATACCCAGCAAAGCATCTAATCTTGGATTGGGTCCCGCGTTTTTCTCGTCGTCCTTCAATTTCAGGTAATGAATCAAAGAAAATTACAAAATGGGAAGATTCCTTCATCTTCTTGAGAATGGCAACAAGCTGCTTTGCTGTTACAAAGTTTTTCCGAGATAAGCCAGAGCCATCCTCCATATTGAATCCACTTAGGTCGATCCCCTGCGCCTTCCAAAAAGAGGTCACGGCTTTGATTCCAGCTGCAGTTGATCCCTCCCCATGCACCACTTCTCCCATTTTCTTAAGCAGGTGCTCTGCATAGAGATTGATACTCTTTTGATTGGTCCAATGGACAATTTCTTTCACAGTCGGAGAATAAGTCGTATGAATTACCTTCCTCTCTTTGCTTTGAGGATAGGAAGAATGACCGATGGCAATTTTTTTGTTCTCCAGTGCTTGAGTCAAAAAATAAGCGCAGGTTGTGGGAGGATCAGGGATTGCTCCTTTAATGGAGAATTCCCCTCCTAAGGGAACCGTGCCACGCATATGTTGAACCAGGTAATATTCCATTCCATAGATATTCGCACGATCTCCCGAATCCTTAGAACCTGTTTTGACTTCATTGATCAAAGTGAGCATCGTTAGGGGAGGGTCAAGACGTACGATTGTCGTATGGTCCCCTTCTTGATCACCAGGCTTGAAGAATAGGGTATACGAATTTTCATGAAAGGAAAGAGCTGAGGCTCCAACACCATAATAATTTGCTAAGTCCTCCCACAACCAGCTTGAAACAGCCATCTGTTTTTCCCATCTGGTTGCATCACCGATCACTTCCCCATCGATTCTCACAATTCCCAATTTGACAATCGCCATGACCCAAACATCCACTTGTTCTTGCCACGACAATGAGGAGGGAATTCGATTGGAACCTAAGCATGGATCCCCCTCTCCACGTATGTAGAGGTTTCCGTGTAAGACTCCTTGTTCATCAAGAGTCCCATCATATTCAAGATGGGTCTGAAAGCGCATATCTGGACCAAGCACATGGAGAGCAGCTCCTATCGTGATCAATTTCATACATGAAGCCGGAATAAGGCTTCTATCCCCATCCTGATCAAGAAGAACCTCTCCTGTTCGACTGTTCATGGTATAAGCAGAAACGCTCTCATGATCGATGGAATAGCAATGGGTGCTCAATACTATTAAGAAGAGTCGTAAAAGGTGAATAATCATGGAGCGATCGTATCTATTTGAATAAAAAATTACAAGGGGATAGTATCAAAAAAAATAGGAGAGATTATGACAACATTTATGAATAGAAAAAGTGAATTTCCAATTCAACCACTCATCCTATCGCGCGTGTCTTACCGCGCATTCAGTGAGGAGCGTTTAACAGATGAAGAACTCATGTCTTTGTTTGAAGCAGCTAGATGGGCTCCTTCCTCGTACAACGGTCAACCCTGGCGTTTCATTTATGCGCGTCGTGGAGAGAAAGAATGGGATCCACTATTTGAGGTCCTTGTTGATTTTAACAAATCATGGGTCAAAAATGCGGATGTTCTAGTGCTGGTGATCTCAAGAAACAATTTCGAACACAATGAAAAACCTGCTCCAACCGCACAATTTGATACAGGATCAGCATGGATGAGCCTTGCCTTAGAAGCTCACTCAAGAAATATTGTCGCTCATGGGATGCAAGGGTTCGACTACGAGGCCATCAAAAAGAGTTTAAAGATTCCCGACAGCTACACTGTAGAGGCGATGGTTGCCATTGGCAAGCATGGTAAGAAAGAGGATTTATCGCCTGAATTAAAGGTGAAGGAAGAGCCTTCGCTAAGAAAGCCTCTTAAGGAGATCATCTCGAAAGGAAAATTCAACTTTAAATAAGGGATAGAGGTTGGGGATTGGGGATTGGAAGAAGCTACAGAAGGCAATTCATCGCAAAGACGCAAAGAAAAGGCAAAGATACGCGAAGAACAACAATATAAAGGCATAAAATTAACAGGATAAGGCAGGATCGGCTTCGCCGGCAAGATAAGCAGGATAAAGATTGTCTGTTAAAGAATAGTAGCTTTGAAAAATCACCCGAGGGTTTGGCAGCCTCTCATGCGCAGTAAATGTGGAATTTTACTCACGTTGCCTGCGCATGAGAGGCTGCCAAACCCTCGGGTGAAGCTCTGTCATTTTCGCCCCTGACATGCACGGAGTGCATGTCAGGGGCGAAAATGATGGTTAGGACAAGTCATTTTAAGCGATCAACTTTATCCTGCTTATCTTGCCGGCGAAGCCAATCCTGCATTATCCTGTTAATTTTGTGCGTTTGTGTTCTTCGCGTATCTTTGCCTTTTCTTTGCGTCTTTGCGATGAATTGCGTTCCGTAGCTTCTACAATCCCTGACCCCCACTCTTATTCATCATCATCTTCGTCGTCTTCATCATCGTAATCATCCTCTTCTTCTTCCTCATCCAGATCTAATTCGACCTTGATAGGTGCAGCAAGAGGCTTTTTAGGTGCGACTTTGGCAACAGGTACTGGAGCGACGAGATCGACCCAAATAGGCGAACTCCATGCCATATGTCCATTGTCTTGCGTAAAGCGGAGATAATAAAAAATAAAAGGAGGTTTTTTATCTTTTGCATCGATGATCACATCTTCTATTGGGATCATGTCATCAAAGGTGAAGTTTAACCAATAGGTATCACTCTTAAATGTTTGAATGACTTCTCCATTGCGGATGAGTTCGAGTTTTGTGATCTTAGCTGTTCCTGCAGCATATCCTGAAAGATGGCGATTCACTCTAAAGCCTTGCTTAATGCCCGTATTTAATTCAGAACCCATCGGGTTTCCTGCAAGGAATAGCCCTAACACTATCCTTTCGCCCGTAGTCGCATAACAACTGCGATTATAGAGAGCCTCTGCAAGAGCCGTATGGGTATGTTCACCAGCAATAATTGCAGTGAGTCCGGGTGGATACTGTGTCTGCCCTTCTTCAAACAACTTACTATAGACGCCACGGTCATCAAGACCGCCAGCGACGAAACCAAAACGGCAATTTTTCATTAATGCTTTTTGGATAGAACCCTCTGGAAATTCCCCTACGCCCCCCTTGCCTCCTGGTTCGATAGGGAGCTTGTTTCCTTCTTTTTTAGTGCATTCGGAAGATCCCCAACTGTTATAGATTTCGACAACGCGTTCATATTCTGGTTCATATTCTTTGAAGTCGAAAGGGCAATTTTTCCCCATTGTCCAGGCTGGAATAGATAGGATTTCCTTTGGAGAATAGTTCTTATAGATATTTTTCAATGTTGCATATTTAGTGTCTTTCTTTCTCAGGAGTTGTTTACCATCCTTTGTGTAGAGGATCAGTCTTACCCCTTCTTTGACAGGAAGGCCAGCTCGTTGGAATCCAACATAGGTGGTGAAACGATCTGCTTCATCAAATTCAACAATATTCTGAGAGACCTGTTTCCATGTTTCATTTGATGTCTCTTCGATATCTTCGAATGGGGAAGCAGCAAAAAAGTTCGAAGCGAGGTCATCTCGAAAATGGCGCAGGCAGTTTTCAATGTTTTCGGTCGAATCAATCCGGTGGGATTCTCCATGTAGAGTCCCCCAGTAGAGATGCTTGCTGTTTTCGGAAAAACACATCACGGGAGCAGAGCGGAAGACTTGCTTTGTCGCTGTGTTGAGCAGTTGAATCGTGTACACACCCACTTCATTAAAATAGAGGTTCGGTAACGAAATAAAACCTGTTTCAGGAACAAATAATTTCCAATTCAAATTTTCTCGGAGGTGCTCATGATAGAGTTCAATCAATGTATCGGGATCAGCATCGCTCGTTAGGTTTCCATATTTATCCTCAAAGCGGACGATCACGTCAAAGCGCTTATTTCGGATAACGAATGAAGGAGTGACTGCACGGATATTGGTGAGTTCTGCTCCGCGGACATCAAGCGTAAAGACCTCATCATCCTCATACTGACCTTTTCCTTTGGGATCGATAGCGAGGTTAAAGATTCTTCGACGTTGTGAATTCGTTTGTGCACGGTTGCCTTTATCCTTGATTCCCTTTGGCGATCCAATGACGATTGTCAACGTACTACCCGCTTCTAGTTTACTGGGTAGGGTAAATTCAAAAAAGGGAACAGCTTCTCCCTTGCCCCATACTTCAACTGCTGGAATAATCTTTTCATCTTCCATCATCGCATAAATGACGTTAGCTGCTTTTTTCACATTGACAGAAGGGATCTCCCAATCCAACTCACGACCTTTAGTGACCAGATCAAATTTCAGTTTTGCTCCCTTAGACAGGTTGATACTTGGCATATAAACGAATTTCCAAGTATTCACTTCCCCTGCTGAGGCAATATTTGGTTCACAATAACAGATTGATCGACGCATGAAAATTCTCCCCATTAATTACATTGCATATTCGACTATACGCTTTTCTCTAATAACTGTAACTTTAATTTTTCCTGGATAACTGAGCTGTTGCTCAATCTTTTTTGTTAAATCTCTGGCAAGAGCCACGACTCCGTCATCATCAATGACGTCTGGAAGGACAACAACTCGGATTTCTCTTCCTGCCTGCATCGCATAGGCCCGTTCGACTCCAGAAAATTCACAAGCTAGATCTTCCAATTTCTCAAGACGTTTGATATATTCCTCAACTCGTTCACTACGAGCACCTTGCCTCGAAGCTGAAATCGCATCAGCCGAACTACAAAGAGAAGCCTCAACTGTCTTTGGCTCCATCTCACCATGATGGCACCCAATCCCATTCGCTACTTCTTTGGTTTCCCCATATTTAAGAGCGAGATCATGTCCAATTATGGCATGTGACCCTTCAATCTCATGCGATACAGCCTTACCGAAGTCGTGGAGGAGTCCAATTCGCTTAGCCAATCGAATATCTAATCCTAGCTCCGCTGCCATCACACCCATCAAATGGGAGACTTCTAACGAATGATCCAAAATATTTTGACCATAGCTAAAACGAAACTTTAATTTTCCAAGCAAATTCATCAACTCGGGATGAAGATTAACAGCACCAGCACGAAGAGCGGCATCCTCACCATATTTTCTAATCTGCTTCTCTACATTTAATTTTGCTTTTGTCACTGCCTCTTCAATACTGGTCGGGTGAATTCGACCATCTTGAATCAAATCTGCTAAAGCCGACTTCGCAATTTGCATACGCACGGGGTCAAGTCCCGAAAGCACAACAGCACCCGGCGTATCATCAATGACAAAATTCACTCCTGTGGCCATCTCCAGAGCGCGGATGTTGCGTCCTTCACGACCGATGATCCGTCCCTTCATCTCATCATTTGGAATTGCGACAGTATTCACAGTGACTTCAGACACGCACGGAACCGCCAATCGATTAATTGCTGTCGCAATAATTTTGCTCGCTTCCATTTCAGAATTTTCTTTTGCTTCTTTGAGGGTACGTCGAATGAGATTCGCTGCATCGGTCTTTACTTCTTCCATGATCTGGGATAAGAGGAGTTCTTTCGCCTCAAGTGCAGTGAGTCCGGCTGAGTGTTCGAGCTGTTGACGCAATTTACTCTGGGTCTCTATCAGCGCTTTTCGCTGTTCTTCTTGTTGTGTCATTCTATCGGCGATGACTAGTTCACGTTTTTCAATGTCAGATAGTTTCTTTTCGACCAAATTCGTTCTATTCTCTACTTTGTCTTCGCGCTGTTTTAGACGTTCTTCCTCTTTTTGTATTTTTTGCCTTTCGATGCGCCACCGATTTTCAAGTTCGCGTTGCTGCTCATAGTGCTGTTGTTTAATGGATAATTCGCCATTTTTCTTGATCGTTTCCGATTCCATCTCAGCCTTGCGTATCAGATCTGCAGCCAGATGCTTGAAAGTGGTTAATTTAAATCGTTGAAAAAGCCAAAGGGAGGCTCCTCCTATAAACAATCCACTTATGGATGGTAACGCATACGTTAGTAAGATATCAGATGGCATGTCTACTCAATATTAATTTTTCGGTACTATATCACACGGCAAAAAAAAGCGAAAGAAGCCTTTTTTTGACATACGTTCAAAAACGACTAAAATTGGATAACAATTTGGAGTGCGCGTGACTTGTCACCGCTTTGTTTACTCGACTTGTCGAGCGTATAAGCAACCTAAAACGTGCCTTAATTTGATAAGACGTGCGGTCAGCAATAATGGGTAACCCGACAATTGGACATATGTTGGGTCGCTTATACGCTCGACAAGTCGAGCTAAACAAAGCGGTGACAAGTCACCGCACTCCAAATTTTAGTGTAGCCCTCTTTTGAACCTGCCTTTTTTTCCGTACTATTCATGCTCAGAACTGTGAGGCTTTCTACTAAAGGGACGGATTTTAACTGTCTCGACACTCCTTTCATCGGAGTCGACAACCTGCAAATCGAATGCTTTTTCATGAATTGTATAACCCTTTGAGGGGATCGTCCCAGCGCAGTGAAACACATAACCTCCAAGCGTCTCATAATCATCCTCTTGAGGAATCTCAATTTCGAGTAGCTCTTCCACATCATAGATGCTCATGCGCGCGTCAATGGTCCAGCTCCCATCAGCATTTTTTCTGTACTGGGCTTCATCATCGTCATATTCATCGGAGATATCCCCAACAATTTCCTCTAGGATATCTTCGATTGTGACAATCCCTTCAGTGCCACCATATTCATCCACAATAATTGCAAGGTGAACCTGTTTTTTACGAAATTCTTGTAAGAGATTGGAAAGCTTCTTTGTTTCAGGCGCATACAAAACACTTTTTTGAATTGTCTCAATAGGCGCTAGCAAGACACTCTCATCATTCCCTTTCTCTTCATACTCCCGAAATTTTATAAGTATGTCTTTATACATCAAGACTCCAATCACCTCATCAACCGTGTTGCGATAAATTGGAATCCGACTGTACCCTTCATCTGTAAGCAACCTCGCAGCCTCCTTAATCGTCGTGCTGGCCGGAAGGCTAAACATATCGACACGAGGGACCATAACCTCTCGTGCAATACGCTCTCTAAATGAAAGCACAGACTCAATGAGTTTCTTATCATGCGGATTGATTCCCGGACTTAATTCAGCATCCTGAATGATTTCAATGATTTCCTGTTTTGCCTGGGCATCGGGTTCATGTAAGTGATCGAAATAAATTGTGCGAGAAAAGGACTGAGACACACTCAAAAAAAGATAAGTGATTGGAAAAACTAAATACATAAAGATGGAAGCAATTGGAGAACAGAGAGAAATGACTTTTTCAGGAAACCGCATTCCAAGAATTCGAGGAAGGTAATCCCCAAATACAAACGAAACGAGTAAAAATGCAATCACTGAAAAAACTAACCACATGTTGATAAAGAAATCATCATGCAATCCCCCTGTAGCAGACCCATGGACAGAGTGAAAGAATGGTGTAGCAAGAAGAAAAATTACTGCAAACCCAGCATAACAAAAGCGGGCAATATTCTGCGCACAGACAGCTGAAAAAAACAACCCTTCGTACTCGTGGTTTGGAAAAAAGTAAAGATGAAATGGACGATACACAAACCACGTGCTAGTCGCGATGATCTTCCTTTTAGAATCCCTTTTGTGAATGCGACGGAAAGCACTTATCAAAGCCGTCAGAAAGAAAGTTCCAAGTAGAAAGAATAAAGTGATAAAGAAACTGATAAGCAGAAACAAAAACTCTCCTTGGTCATATATTATGATGAACTCAGATGTCTTCTATCATTTTTCAGATATAAGCCACAATTTTTTTTTAGCAACGCGCGTTAAATAGTCAGTCTCGGCTTTGCGCATCTCCAGTCTATCTTCTTCCTCGATATCATCGTATCCCAATAAATGAAGCAAGCCATGAATCACATAAAGAGTGATCTCCTCATAGCAATCGCCCCCATTTTTAGCAATGAAATCGCTGGCCGTTTCCGGACAAACAAACACATCCCCCATCACCCGATATCCCTCTGCATCCGGAAGATCCATCGGAAATGAAATGCAATCAGTGGTTGTAGGGTCATCAAAATATTCCCCATGCATTTCAGAAATAGTTTGAGTATCAACAAAATAGATAGAAACTTCATCATAAGTGACTTTCGCATGATCCATAAAATCGAGAACCAACGCGATCACCGAAGGAGAAGAAATAGAGAGATGTGACTGCTCTTGAAAAACGTGAATATCCACAGATATTTTTCCTAAAAATAAATCATTCAAAAAAAACACGGACTAAAGTCCGTACCACAATAAGTTTTCTACAAATTTATTGTGGCAACGACTTTAGTCCGTGTTTTTTTCGGAGGTTACTTGGGTATGAATTAGACTAACGCTGGAGTCTTTGGAAGACCTGTAACGCGAGTTGCTGCAGCATCCCAACGACCTAATTTTTTTAGCACATCGATACGCTCAAAACGTTTGAGCACATTGCGCTTCTTGGCACCTTTATTAGCTTTTCCGTAGCTTGTATGTCTAGACATGATATAACCTTGTAATGTTTAGTTAGTTAAATCTATTTAATTTTAGGGATGAATGCAGTCGCTCCAAGGTCACCCTCTAGGGCATTCGGATGCTTTCTAAAACCTTCTGGCAAGTTGTCGCGCAAAGCGCCAGTCTTGGCTGAGGGGGCTTTATTTTTTCGTGGGGACTGGCTTCTTCTTTCTTGTTGCTTGCTGATGCGGACCATAGCCGTTTTCTCCTATTATTGATTAGATATCAGAGTCAGTATACATGCAATACCCGGTTTCATGCAAGCGATTTTTCATTTTTTAAAACAAAAGGGACAAGGGACCATAGGGACAATAGGGACACCAGGGACCATAGGGACATTTATGCTATCTTTCTTGTTGATTCTACACCCATCTCCGAGTAAAATCAAATCTATTTTCTTTAGAAAATTGTCCCTATTGTCCCTATTGTCCCTATTGTCATTATAGAAATTTATACAATCTTAATATTAATATGCTAAAATGCCCCTCCTTGGTAGCATAATTTATAAAGAAGGAGACAAATGAAGGGGCCGATCCAACAAGATAGCATGTCGCGATGCGAACCACCCTCTTTTTATGAAACCATTCGCAATCCGAATGCTCGTCCCCTGCCCCCCAAGCCCATTATTGAAACCAGGGATACAATCGAAACATCGCCGCAACAGCGATTCAACCAACTCTCTGAGCGATTTAAGACATCTGGATTACGCTTACCTCATGAATCCTTTGTGGCAGTGGCGCAAGTTGGCAAATACATGTTTCTTGCCATCATGGTTCCCACTTATCTCTGTGTCTATGGGATTCCTCGTTGGCTTCTCATGAACCTACTCCCTCAACTTTTTGCAGGCTTAGCTCAACACACTTTTAAAATAGGTCGCTTTGCATCTGACCTCTCAAAGCAAATGACGGATGTCATGAAGGGGGCCCTTAAACAGCTCATTGGCGACGCCTTGCGCCTCTCATCGCAGCAAACCAAGCAACTTTGGCAACATATCATGGCAGGTCCCATTGCGATTGGTGCCCATCTTGCCAAAACTTGGCATGCTTTAGGTCATAAACTCTCAGAGTTCACAAAAATGGCCACTCACCCCGTCAGTGAATTGTATCAAAAAATTGCCCATTTTAGTGAAACAATCCACGATAAAATAAAAACAAAAGCCCATGAGCTTTCGGATAGTGCCAAACATCACGTCCAACAGCTCTCCCAATCGATTAATAACCAAGTGATCATTCCGATGATCAATTTCTTTTCTCAACCGATTACCTATACAACCCAATGGACCAAAACGCTGGCTCAGCGCCTTGCCTCAACTGCCTCTGATGCCAAAGATAGTATTAAAGAGAAATTGAAGGAAATGCTCGATCCACTGAGTCGTGCTGCAAAAGCGGTGACAGAGCAGATTAAGCAGATTGCTCAGGCTGTCTTTAGTCCAATTATTACCTGGGGACAAATAGCTCTTGAAGCGAGTATGCGCCGCATGCAGGAGGCTTGGGAAAAAGTTTCAAAGCCTGCCACAAAAATCGCTGAGGGTGTTCGAGATAAAGTGAACCAAATCCAAACTAGTATCATACAATTTTTTAATAGTGCCCTTGTGGCGATTCCTAGTGCACTTCTTTATCCAATTAAATGGATCAAAAAAAGAATGCCGAACTGGAAACAAAACCCCTCCCAACAGCAAAAAGGCCTTATCTATCGCTCGAAGGAATTTTTCAGAAAGGGAAAAGATAAAATCGTATTAGCTACTAAGCGAGGTGCTTTACTTGCATCCAAATTGGTCCGTCAGCTTCTAAAGCAACTTATCCAAAAAGCAAAACTGTTACTTGGAAAATTTAAACAGGAGCTCATCGCCCTCCCCAACAAGATTAAGCGTGGTATCCAACGGCTTGCACGAGCAACTCGAAAGACTGCGCGGCGATTAGCCTCGGAGCTCTACCTCTACATGGTCTGGCTCTGGACTCTATGCTGCCTCGGCATGTTCTTAGTCCGCCAACTCACCGATAAGTTTATCCTTTGGCTCAGCGACCCAGAATCGGAAGATTCTTTTTAGGGGTTTGTCGCACGGACTTTAGTCCGTGGTCGTGCCCCACCATTTTTTTCATCTACCATTAGATTAAGGCCATATATTTAGGTCCGAAGGGGCCCCCTATAATTCGGAAATATTTATAGATTGCCACGGCAGTGGCTTAAGAATTTAGCCCCGTGTGTAGGAGCCTTCGGCGACGGAACGCGGGGAAGGGAAAGAAAAAAATCAAACCGCGGGAGCGGTGTAAGAGCACGTAGCAACCGTTTGTCATGTGAGATATTTTGTCACAATGCTCTTACGCCACTCCCGTGGCTTAATTTCTTTTCTCGTTTACCCCGCGTTTCGTCGCTGGAGGCTCCTACACACGGGGCTAAATTCTTAAGCCACTCCCGTGGCAAAACTAAATTTTTTAGTCTGTAAAACCTATAAGCATAGACTTTAACCCATAGTTCGTGGTTACAAAAAAAACACGGACTAAAGTCCGTGCCACAAATATAGTTGATGAATACTAGAAAAACGAAAGAGGCCTTTCGCACTCCGAAAGGCCTCTTTCGCTCTTTTAGTATAATTCAAAGACCTAAGGGGCTTTTTTGAATGTCCCTTAGATCGAAGACTACGCTTCTTTAGAGGTTCCTTGAGCTATCTCCAAGTCCTTCTATCTCTCTTCTTTGACGTTCTAGTTTTTCTAAATCAGCTTCTTCACTTTTTTCAAAAGGTTTTTCAATTAGCATTCTATCGATTTCTTCTTCAGAGAGAACTTCTTCAATTTTCGCAGCCTCTACTTTAGGTCTTCTAACAACATGAGCCTTAGGCTCTGGAGCAGGTAGGGCAGCCAGCTGATGAACTCCCGCCTCTAATTGTTTAACAGCAGCAAGAATTTTTGCCGCCTCCGCTTGATGTTTTTCTGACAAAGTTGACAAGAATGATCTAATGTCTCGAGGAATAGAAAGAGATTTAAATATGATGTTATTTTCTTGATCTCTTTTAAGGGATATCACATTTACAAAAACATTTCCTTCGGAAACTGCGGGTTTGTCGCCCACAGTCGTTTCTCTTAATACTGCAGCTTTGACAATCGAAGATTGTTCTCCTTCTAGGTGATGACCTAGTACCATTTCAGAACTAGCTAAAGCATGGTGTTGGAATAAACCGTGTGGGATTTCTACCCCAATCTCTACGTTATTACCATCTGGTGATACTTGAGTAACAAAATTCTGACCCATGAACTCAAATTTTTTGGGCTCTTGACCATGAATAGTTAAGCCTTCAAAAAGGCTAAGAGCTACAGGTTTGTGGCCTGTTCCCTTATCGAGGGATGAAACAACTCTTTTTGGAAGCAGACTGACTAAGGCCGCTGCACCCTCACCTAGCTTCTGCCCATGCAATATGACCGCTTGCCCTGCTGCGTTAGGAGTACGAGCAGGAAGAGGAGGAAGCTTTCCATGAGGTTCTTTCCCTGCATGCCCCCTGGAAATTTTTTCCATTGCCTCATCTGAAACCTTAAGTGCTGGCAGACTTGCCCTTGGCAACATGATACTATTACCCCACTCCTTGGCCAATTTGATCCTACCTTCCATTGAATCAGCTTCAAATTGCGAACTGAAGGCACTCATATTGAACTTGCTATCCTTAGCTTTCATTTCTTTCACATATCTAAGAAGTAGAGTTTGCTGCAGCTTAGGATCTTCCAATCCATCTATATAGTTCTTAAATTTTCCTATATCTTTGATAGCTTTCTTCCATTCAGCATCAGATATAGTTGCAGGTTTAAGAGCCTCTGTAGAGACTGCTTTTGCATGGCTAGCAGTTTGTGCATGGCTAGCTGCTGGTTTAGCTGCTTCAGCTTTAGGCACTACAGCGCTTGATCCAGAATAAGCATGTGGGCTTGATGCTGCACGACCAGTCTCTTGTTGCTCATGTCTTCTTCGTTCTTTCCTAGATACATGCACAGAGCCATCTCCTAGACCAGGAGGAACGATTGGAAGTGCCGCAGGTTTAGATGCTGATTTATTGCTTTGTGCAGCCTCCATAGTTTTTATTTTGGATTGAATTTCTTGCTTTTCACCATATTTTCCCCACAGTTTTTTAAATTCTCTTATATCCTTGTTATGGGCATTCGCTAGTAGGTGCTGAGAAAGATCGTCCCAGCTTTTCACGCCAATACTTTCTGCAAAGTCAAATAGTGCCTTGGGCTTACCTTCCACTTCATACCACAATTTATCTGTTGTCATCCCACGCATTTCTTTTAATTTTGCTTGTGACACCACAGAAGGCTTTTCAGCAGCAGGTGAAGTTCCCATTTTTTTCAATTGCTCTGCATGCACAGCACCTTCTAGTGCTGATAGAATCTCCGCTACATTAACTGAAGCACCCTTTGGCTCAAGAGCTAATTCGGGTTGACGATCATCAGTAGACTGCAAGAATTTTAGTGACCATTGACTGTGGAACGCAGTAATCTTGGTCTCCCATGTTCCTGTTTCCGCATTATGCAGGCTTTGAGCTTGACACTTCAATCCTGCATAAGAGAATGATAAGTGGGTACTATGATCAAAATTCAAAAATGCAGCAATTTTAGTCCATCGATCCAGGTCAGCACCTAGTTGTTCGTCAGCTTGATGCTTAGCTCCTAACTGATCTACTGCTGATTTATTGCTTGGTGCAGCCTCCCTAGCTTTTATTCTGGGTTGAATTTCTTGTTTTTCACCATATTTTCCCCACAGGTCTCTAAACTCACCTAAATCTATGGATTTTTCTTCGGCATTATTTCGTAAGTACCTGGAAAGCTTGGGCCAGCTTTCCGCGCCAATACTTTTTGCAAAAGCATAAAATAGCTGAGGACAAAGATCTGACTCTTTTTCATTTGCCAATGTATCCCGCAATATTTCTGTTTTCATCTTTTTCATTTCATTTAATTTTTCTTCTAACAACGTTTTTTCTAAATCTCTGACAAAGCCCATAGCCATGTTGACAGTAGTCTTAGAGCTCTGGTCTAAAGCTTTCATTCCACCTTTTGTACCTTCAAGTACTCTAATTCCATCTTTGCCTTTAATGAATGACAAATCTGCTACCGCAGCTCCTAAGCCTTGTAATCTCGTTCGCAATGTAGAAACAGGAAGTTCTAAAATTTGCTTTTCTTTCATTTTTAGTTTCCCTGCTATAGCTACGATGGCATCCATTTTAGCGATATAGATTTTAGTCTCACCCTTATGAGTTTCATGCCAAGCGACGCAATCCCCCTCTACTTTTCTCGTGAATTTAATTAACTGTTGATCGGGATTCGACAACGCTTCAAATTTAGTGAACATTGATTGGCTATGGTTTTTTAATTCCTTTTTATCTAATTCTTCATTGCGGACTTTTCCTGAAGTCATTTGGCTCATACTAGCAACTAAATGTTGCAAACACTTTGCAGAAAAATCTCTACTATTGGTTTCTATAGGGATATTTTTTAAAAACTTTGGCGTTATATTCATTTCTAATTTTTTTGCTGCATTAGCTGTTGCTAAGAAGCTTTTTGTATCTGCAAAATACTGCACTCCATCGGTTCCTTGGATGATTAAGACATTAGAATTCTTTATTTGTTCTGGTGTCAGTTTTTCGACTTTCCTCAATTGATCTTGAGTAGCAATTTTTATTCCTTTTGTAATTGCCTTATCTGCAACTTTTTCTAAGGATTTTATGTGAAGTCGGCCATCGTCGCCTACTTCAATTGGGGAATTGAACTGATAAGTTGTTAAACCATTTATAGCTGACATAAGACCCTCCTGATAAAGAGAAAAACATTTATCTCGATTACTCGAGATGATTAAACAATATTAATTTATTACAACTAATTTAATAATAAACAATAAACAATTATTTAGTCAACAAATAGAGAACAAAACAAACAAATAACAGCGTATAATTAAATTTAAATTAATAACATTTAACAACTTAGAAAACAAAAATATTAATAAAACATAAAACTAATATAACAAAAGATAGATAGCCATGGTCAGGGTAAATGGAGTAAGTCCGCAAAAACCTATGATAATAAGATTGCGCGAGGGGGGGTGCTATAACGCAGGCCTTCAGCCTGCCCGAACTTCTTGGGTCTACCTAGGGCGTTGCCCTAGGCTATTATATTCCAGAGCTTCGCTCTGAAGACATTGCAGCTCAGGACGAAGTCCTGGTTTATAATAGCCTAGGGCAACGCCCTAGGTAGACCCAAGAAGTTCGGGCAGGCTGAAGGCCTGCGTTATAGTGATGTCATTTGCCATAGGTTTTTGAGTCCGAGCCTGCGAGGACGATTGCATCAGGTTAACGGCATTGGGGCTTTTATAATCCAGGGCTAATCCCTTAAGCCACTGCCGAGACAATTGGCACGTCTCAGGAAGCTTGTACGCTCGACAAGTCGAGCTAGACAAAGCGGTGACAAGTCACGCGCACTCCAAACTCTCACAGAAATTATAAATCAGGAAGGATGACACCGCAAGAAACGACGCTTTTTAAAGCTTGTTCAACGGGGATATCGAGAAAGATCACTTCGCTGGGATGATAGACTAAAATGAAGCCGAATGAAGGATTAGGTGAGCAAGGCATAAACACCGAAATTTCCTGTGTTTCTCGATTTTTTTCTTCTGAGGTAAGAAAGCCAATGCTATAAGTGCCTTTATAAGGGAAGGGAACGAGTACGACCTGAGAAAAAGCACTCTTTTTAGAGCTAAAGAAGATATTGGTTACATCTTGAAGAGCAGAATAGATTTTATTAATAATAGGAATGCGTTGCACGATGAGATATCCAACCTGCAACAAACTTTTTCCGATAAACAAACGCGCTAACATTCCCACAAATAAAATTAAACCCACTAGCAAAACAAGGACAATGACTTTACTGCTAAGAAAGAGGACCTGGTGTTCAGAAAAAACCCAGATGGGGCGATCAAGTAGATCGAAATAACGCAAAATTGATTCCACGATATTCTGAAATGGATCTGAAAAGAAATTGATCACGAACAGCACAACCCATACCGTAATCGTAATGGGAAGGAGAAGGGCCAACCCTGTTAAAAACATCTTTTTCATTTAGGTACAAACGGGGTTGCAATCATTCCGCATGAAATGACGTATTTGAAGGCATCTTCTACTTTCATATCGAGATAAATCAAGTCTTCTTTTTTAAACATCACCAAAAAGCCAGAGGTTGGATTGGGGGTCGTAGGGACAAATACAGCGATGATTTCATGATCATTCCCATCTGGTAATCGAATATTATCCCGTGTGACTAATCCGATGGACAATGCTTTTTTGTTCGGAAAAGGGACTAACACAACCTGTTTAAACGAGTTCGCGTTGCTAGTAAAAAATGTCTGAATGACATCTTGGCATGTGGTGTAGATATTACTGACAAAAGGAATGCGGCTGACGATATATTCCCACAAACGAACGAGATAATGGAAAAAAAACCATCTAGCCAAGAGGCCTAGTCCGACAGTGAATAAGAATAAGATAGCTAATACAATGATCTGACTGAGAAATTTTCGAATTTGATAAGCAGAAACAATCGCAAAATCGTGTTTGAGGATTCCGTAATGGTCAAAAACAGCATTGACAATCCCAATAAATGGCTCGGTAAGTAGGTTGAAGAAAAAACTCACAATCATGAGCGTCAGGGCTACTGGCAATAAGATGACAATCCCTGTAATGAAATATTTTTTTAACATAAATCCTTGTTTTTAATGTTGCCAGAGAATCAAATCGCATTCAAGGGGGATCGCTACTCCAGGGAAATTTGGAACGATTCTCGGTGTATATTCAGCTGCTGGTCTATCCCCCGCCACCGCTGCACGATAGAGGTGTGTGGTGGAATCACTAGGCAATGTCCCGCCGTAGGTCATCACCTGGGCATGTGGACCATCCTTTCCCTCAGAGTAGAGTTCTACTCTTACTTGGTTAGGATCTAAGCCATCCAAATACACACGCACATCAAATTGATACTGTTTATCCACTAGCTCGCTCTTAACTGTTCCAAAGCGCAATGCCGCCCACTTCTCAGCCAGCTTCCCTTTCCACTCGACGATCTGTCGGGAAAGATCTCCTTTATTAGCTTCACGCGATTCAAAGTTGGAAGCCGCAGGTAAGTAATATTTTTCGGTGTATTCACGCACAGCACGGTTTGCCGAAAACTGAGGAGTCAAGCGTGCCATGCTCTCACGTATTTTGGCAATCCAATTTACAGGGATTCCCCGTTCATCGCGATCATAAAACTCTGGAACGACTTCCCGTTCGAGTATTTGATAGAGCGCTTCAGCTTCCTGAGCGTCGACAGCATCTGTGTTTTCATGATCGTGTCCATCACCGAGAGCCCAACCCACCTCTGGACAATAAGCTTCGGCCCACCATCCATCTAGTACGGAAAGATTTAATCCACCATTGACCAGCACTTTCATTCCGCTCGTACCGCAAGCTTCCCAAGGTCGTCTTGGAGTATTAATCCAAACATCAACCCCTTGCACAAGTTCTTCTGCGATCGAAATATCATAGTCACTGATGAAAATAACGTGTGTTCGTGCAGAAGCACTTCGAGTGAATTGCATCCATTGCTGAATCAGGGCAATGCCTGGCTGATCAGCTGGATGCGCTTTACCTGCAATAATCAGTTGTACTGGTCGTTGGGCATTTGTCAAAATGCGCAACAATCTTTCTGGATCGTGGAGCAACATGTTTGGGCGCTTATAGGTCGCAAAACGGCGTGCAAACCCAAGAGTAAGCGTGCTAGGATCAAAAATATTCCTAAGAGATTCGACTTCATCAGCGGGGATCCCTCTAGCTTCCAACTGACGTCGCAATCTGGTGCGCGCAAATCCAACAAGCTTCTCTCGATTCGCATTGCGCATTTTCCAAATATTTTCATCGGGGATTTTTTCAATCTGACCTTCCATTTTATCGACGGAATTCAGCCAGCGCGATTTTCCGCAGCCCTTGGTCCATAGGGAATCCGATGCCTGAGAATCCCAGCTCGACATATGGACTCCATTCGTGACATATCCAATGGGAACTTCATTTTCAGGCCAATGAGGAAATAGGTGTTCAAATAATTGACGACTGACCTGTCCATGTAAACGGCTGACTCCATTGATTGCTCCACTACCGCGGATGGCGAGAAAGGCCATATTGAAATTTTCATTTTCGTCGTTGGGATTTTCCCGTCCGAGGGCCATCAATTCATGTAGATCAATTCCCAGATTCGTTTTGGCATATGATCCGAGGTATTGCTCGATGAGAGCTGGGGAAAATCGATCAAATCCGGCTGGAACGGCTGTGTGAGTAGTGAAGAGATTTCCCCCACGCGTCACAGATAAAGCCACCTGAAAAGATTGTCCGGTTGCTTTCATATAGCTTTTGGCTCTTTCCAGTACAGCAAATGCGGCATGCCCTTCATTGAGGTGACAAACATTAGGATTGATTCCTAGTTCCTCTAGTAAACGCCAGCCGCCAATCCCTAAGAGGAGCTCTTGTTTTAAGCGCAGTTCTGAATCCCCTCCATACAGTTCACTCGTTATCCCTCGGTGGGCCGGATAGTTTGCAGCATCATTACTATCAAGAAGGAGCAGTTTAACACGTCCTACTTGCACTTGCCAAGTGCGTAACCATAGCGAGTAACCTGGAAGGGCGATTTCCAGACGTAACCATTCCCCATTGTCACGACGTAGAGGAGTGATGGGGAGCTGGCCAGGGTCGTTATAAGGATAGAGAGCCTGCTGTTTCCCATTTTTATCGATGAGTTGTCGGAAATACCCCTGTTGGTAGAGAAGTCCGATCGCAACGACCGGAACGCCCAATTCGTTTGCAGCTTTGAGTTGATCCCCTGCAACGTTACCCAAGCCACCCGAGTAGATCGGGAGAGCTTCAGTGAGCATAAATTCCATGCTGAAATAGGCAACTGCTTTCAAATTGGTTTTTGGGTATTTATTTTGGAACCAACGGGGAGCTTTCATCTCGGATCTGATCTCTTTGACGAGATCTTCGAGCGTTTTGTAATAAATGGGATTTGAAAGAATTTTAGTCAGTTTCTCTCGTGATACGGTCTGTAGAACGACCCACGGGTTGCGTGTGAGATCCCAAAGTGAGGGGTCGAGTTGGCGCCATACTTCATCAGAGTTATGAGTCCAAGACCAACTCAAGTTAAGGGCCAATTCTTCAAGGAGATCGATCCCTTTAACGCTAATACACGCTCGCGAGTAGGCATTGGCAGGGTTGATACTTAGAAAATCTTCACTCATTTTTTCTCCTTAGGCAAGACTTCGTCGACCATTGCCTGCGCTTCCGTTAAGATTCGCTTCATATGGGCTTCTCCTAAGAAGCTTTCGACATAGATTTTATAGATGTTTTCTGTCCCGGAGGGACGCGCGGCAAACCACCCATTTTCTGCAATCACTTTGATCCCGCCGATGGAGGCGTCATTCCCCGGAGCATGCGTTAAAATTGCCTGAATCTTTTCACCTGCTAGCTGTGTCTGGTGAATTTGATCGGGTGATAATCGCTTTAATGCCTCTTTTTGCGCAGGATTAGCAGCCGCTTCAAAGCGGTCGTAGATGGGATTTCCAAGTTCTTTAGTCAATTCTTGATAAAGCTCTCCAGGATCTTTCCCCATTTTAGCCGTAATCTCTGCTGCCAATAGCGCTAAGATGATTCCGTCCTTGTCGGTGGTCCAGGTGCTCCCATCCAACCGTACAAAAGAGGCTCCAGCACTCTCCTCCCCGCCAAAGGCAAGGGAACCATCGAATAATCCATCGACAAACCACTTAAAGCCCGCTGGCACCTCATAGAGTTTGCGACCTAGTTTTGCTGTGACACGATCGATCATCTGACTGCTCACAACCGTTTTTCCAACCATCGCTTCGGGATGCCAGTGGGTGCGATGTTGAAACAGATATTGGATCGCAACGGATAGAAAATGATTGGGAGGAAGCAATCCTTGTTTTTTCGTCACAATCCCATGTCGATCGTGGTCGGTATCACAGGCAAACGCCACATCAAACTTCTCTTTCATGCCAATCAGTCCGGTCATCGCATAGACGGACGAAGGATCCATACGCACTTGCCCATCCCAGTCGACTGTCATAAAACTAAAGGTGGGATCGATGAGCTCATTGACGACAGTTAGATCGATTTTATAGCGATCCGCAATCACTTTCCAGTAGTGGACACCGGCTCCCCCAAGGGGATCGACACCTAATTTAATTTTGGAACGACGGATGACATCCATATCTAAAACATTCCCCAAATCGCTGACATAAGAATCGATGTAGTTAAAACGATGGGTGGTGGAGGCTTTTAATGCTTGGTCAATCGAAATGCGTTTGACTTCAGACAGTTTCCCTTTGAGAATCTCGTTAGCTTTGTCTTGGATCCAATTGGTAATCGTCTGATCTGCTGGTCCACCATTAGGAGGATTATATTTGAATCCACCGGCATTGGGTGGGTTGTGGGAGGGGGTGATCACCACTCCATCAGCTAAGTGACTTTTACGATTTTTGTTGTAGGTGAGAATGGCATGGGAAATGACGGGTGTAGGGGTATATTCATCGTTTTCCGCCAGCATGACTTCGATATTGTTAGCAGCAAACACTTCAAGGGCACTCACATAGGCGGGTGTCGAAAGAGCATGGGTATCGATTCCAAGAAAAAGGGGACCATCAATTTGATTCTTCTTCCGATAGAGACAAATGGCTTGACTGATCGCCAAAATGTGCCACTCATTGAAGCTCTTATCAAATGAACTGCCGCGATGCCCAGAAGTTCCGAACGAAACGCGTTGTTCAGGTATCGTCGGATCGGGCACCTCCGAATAGTAGGCAGTGACTAACTTGGGAACATCCACTAGTTTTGATTGAGGAACAGGCTTTCCCGCTAAAGGACTAACACTCATCGATGATTCCTATTGTTTAATTATCCGTAAGTTATCAATTTACATCTTTAATTGCATCTTTTAAAAAACAACAATGGACATAGACGATGGACGAACTGCAATAGACGATCAGCCATGGACATAGACAATAGACAAAACAAAATGGACAATTGCTGCTTGTCTATTGTCCATGTCCATGGCTGTTCGTCTATTGTCTATGTCCATGGCTGATCGTCCATGTCCATCACTTTCTTGACTTCTAGTCAAAAGCACGCTATACTATCCTACTATGAATGAAGATGATGAAATCCCAATTGCCAAACCACCATGGACGGCAGCGGGTAAAATTTTAGAAAGCTCAATCCGCAAGGCATTATACGATTACCAGATGGTCGAAAATGTCTCTAAGCTTGGGATTGCACTTAGCGGTGGTAAAGACAGCCTATCCCTGCTCTTTCTTCTCAAGGCAATTTCAGGCAGAGGCGTCCCCCCTTTTAATATCTATGCGATCCACGTCACAGGTGCTTTTTCCTGTGGAGCCGGCATTACAACCTCCTACTTACAAAAAATTTGTGATCAATTAGGGGTGCATTTCATCACGCGTGAAGCAGACCAAAAGCTCGAAACACTTGAATGCTATAGCTGTTCGCGGCAGAGGCGTTCTCTTCTATTTGAAGCTGCTAAGAGTGTTGGAGTTACGACAATCGCCTTTGGCCACCACCGCGACGACAGCGCCCAGACTCTTCTGATGAACCTCCTCCACAAAGCAGAATTTGCTGCAAATCTACCAAAAGTTCCGATGCACCATTATGGTGTCACGATCATCCGTCCGTTAATCTATGCTGCAGAAAACGATATCCGCGCTTTCGCTGAGCAAAACGGTTTCAAACGGATTATGTGTCGCTGTCCTGTGGGTCAAAATTCAATGAGACGTCAGGTTGATAAGCTCCTAGAAGAGATGGAGGCTCTATTCCCTAACGCAAGAAAAAACATCGCCAAGGCGGGTTTAGTCTATGGTTCAGATAAGGCACTCCTTCCTCCATCTTAGTATATCATTAGTGAGAATCCGCTTGCATTCAATTATGTAAAACCCCTATATTCAGTTATTAACCCAAAAAATTGGAGAATAAAAATGGCAAATCTTAAATTTCTAGTGTGTGCGTTATCTCTTTGTTTAGCTGCGACAACATTCGCAACTGAAGCTGTCACACCAGACACACAACTTCCTACTGAACAGCCAACAGAAGCTGTTGCAACTCCCCCAGTATCACAAGTTGCTAAATGCCCATGTGGAAAAGACAAAAATAAGACTAAATCCGTAATCGCTAATGATACAACTCAAGATGGTGAAGAAGAAGAAATCATCGCTCCTGTAGAAGTTCTATGCTGCGAAGCCGAACAGCCTACTGAAGAAGTCCAAACTCTTCCAGCTCCTGTCGCTGCTTAATTCTTTTAACTGTGTCAAAAAGTGAAGCTTTCCCTTTTTGACATAGTTTCTATCTTTTTTATCTTTACATTTCACTACACATCCGAATATAAGAAACTATTATGCGCGCCATCAAGCACCGCATAAAATTATAGGAGGATGTTATGTCAGCCGCCACCGCCGTACCTCTCTCATCAGAAGATCTACAAGCAGCATTTTTAGAATTGGGAAGAATGGGTAATGATGACCCAGACGAACCCACGATCACGCTTCTTGACAATGCCGCTAAAGTTGAAAAGGTAAAAAAGCAAGTCCATTTCGCAATCGACATCGAGTTGGACAATAATAGACCTAATGCAGAACCACCTCTCCTCCCCGAGAATCTCGAAAAACTTGAGGATTGGGAATCTTTAGCTGAAAAAGATTGGGAACTTGACGAAGTACAAGCCGCAGCTGCAGAAGAACCTAGTAAAAAGGAACTTGCTTCAAATAACTGGAGTATTATCGATACAGTCGTAGCAGTGGGTCCACTCTTATGTAAAAGTGCCCTTCTAATAGCAACAATTGGAGTTTTTATTCGCTCTAGATTTACAAAGCTGGCCAAAGCATCTGTTAATGCCACCTATGCGCTTGGAGAAATAGCGATTTCAGTGGGAGTCCTTGGACTCGCAGGTCTATATTTGGTTGCCAAAATTACCTATGTGATGATCAAGGCACTTATGGAATCAGGTTTTAAAGTGACTCCTAGGACTGCAAAGGCACTAGCCTTTATTGCAGTTGGGGTTGCTAATTTAGGCATTGCAGGTGCAGTAGTTACATATCGAGGATCTATCCCAGGTCAGTGCAAAGTCATCGTCATCACCTTAACACAAAGAGCACTCGAATCATTTAAATCATGATAGAGGCTAACTAAGGACTTTAGTCCGTGGTCGTGCCCTCAAACCCCTTTTTCTACCATATGTGGCACGGACTTTAGTCCGTGGTCGTGCCCTCAAACCCCTTTTTCTACCATCTGTGGCACGGACTTTAGTCCGTGGTCGTGCCCTCAAATCTCTTTTTCTACCGTATGTGGCACGGACTTTAGTCCGTGGTTGTCGTTTAACCGAAACTTTACGTTGGGAGCCGATTTATACTTTACCCAGTATTTTTGTTTTAAATTTAAATTTTGAGGAATAGATTCAAGAACTGAAAACCACGACCACGGACTAAAGTCCGTGCCACAGATGGTGGCAAATGGCTTTGGTGGGCACGACCACGGACTAAAGTCCGTGCCACAGATGGTGGCAAATGGCTTTGGTGGGCACAATCACGGACTAAAGTCCGTGCCACAGATGGTGGCAAATGGCTTTGGTGGGCACGACCACGGACTAAAGTCCGTGCCACAGATGGTGGCAAATGGCTTTGGTGGGCACAATCACGGACTAAAGTCCGTGCCACAGATGGTGGCAAATGGCTTTGGTGGGCACGACCACGGACTAAAGTCCGTGCCACAGATGGTGGCAAATGGCTTTGGTGGGCACAACCACGGACTAAAGTCCGTGCCACATATGGTGGCAAATGGCTTTGGTGGGCACGACCACGGACTAAAGTCCGTGCCACAGATGGTAGCAAATGGTTTTGGTGGGCACGACCACGGACTAAAGTCCGTGCCACATATGGTGGCAAATGGCTTTGGTGGGCACAGTCACGGACTAAAGTCCGTGCCACAAATTACAAAAAGCGCGTTACGACATCGATGACTTGATCTTGGTCTTCATCGCGCAGGTGAGGGCCAATTGGTAAGCTTAATATTTCCGAGGCTAACTGTTCTGCTAAGGGAAAAGTGCCTTGAGAATATCCAAGATCACGATAAGCTTCTTGTCTGTGGGGAGGAATCGGATAGTGGATTAAGGCTCCAATCCCCTTTTTACTCAGTTCATCCCTCAATTGATCACGTTGAGGGGTACGGATCACATATAGATGCCAGACAGGTTCGGCCCAATCGGGAACGTGAGGAGTGATAATGGGTAGTCCTTTGAATGCTTGAGAATATTTCTCTGCTATCTGGGAACGACGTCGATTCCATAGATCCAGATATTTTAACTTAACCTCTAAAACAGAGGATTGAATTTCATCGATACGGCTGTTTACCCCTTTGACTTCATTGACATATTTCACTCGAGAACCATAGTTGCGAAATACGCGCACTCGATCAGCAATTTCATCGTCCATCGTTGTGATAGCACCTGCATCACTTAAGGCCCCTAAATTCTTGCCTGGATAGAAGCTCCAACCTGTTACATCCCCCAAACTACCCACAGAACGTCCCTTATACTTAGCTCCATGGGCCTGGGCAGCATCTTCTAACACCTTCAAACTATATTTCTTAGCAATAGCATTAATCGGATCCATTTCTGCGGGTTGTCCATACAAATGAACAGGTAAAATTGCTTTTGTTTTACTCGTAATCGCCGCTTCAATTAATTGAGGATTGATATTATATGTCAATGCGCAAGGTTCAACAGGAACAGGCTTAGCGCCAACCCCGCTGACCGCTAACCAGGTCGCGATATAGGTATTGGAAGGGACAATGACTTCATCGCCTGGTCCGACATTGAGAGCGCGTAATGCTAATACTAACGCATCCAAACCATTGGCAACACCGACACAGTGTTTTGCATTAGAGTAGCTCGCAAACCCCTCTTCGAATGATTTAGTCTCCTTTCCAAGCAAGAACCACCCACTATGAAGAGTGCGGGATATGGCCTCATCGATTTCATTTTTTAACTCTAGATAGGCTGCTTGGAGATCGAGAAAGGGAACGTTACTCACAAGTAACCTCTGCTTTCATCTTAGAATTCGTTGTTTCTTTATTGATGCCTATATGCTCCAAAAATTGATCGTAACAACGAATATAATCGTCTGGATCATAAATATTGGAAGCCATGACCAGAAGTACAGCATCCTGTGTATACTTGTACTGTACACCCCAAACACAAGGAGGAATGTGTAATCCTTTATTCGGCGCATCTAAAACAACTTCCTTAGCAGATTTTCCATCATCCACCAAGACAGTACAAGCCCCTTTCACACATATTAAAAATTCATGTAATGTTTTATGCGCATGCTCCCCTCTCACCTTGCCACTTGGAACATCAAAAACAAGAAAATATCTCAAAGGTGCAAAAGGAAGATGATTTTCATATTCGCCAAAACTTAACAACCCTCTCATGTCTTTAATCAGAGGAAGTGTATGTAGCTTGACACCTCCTGGAAACACCTGTGATTCAGAATCACTATCTAGAGGTGACATCCGCCTCGAAAGAGGTTTGGTGGTGTTCGTATAACCAATGATCTTTGCTGGATTTCCAATAACAATCGCATTGGGAGGAACATCCTTTGTGACAACCGAACCAGCCCCCACCATTGCTTTCTTATGAATGGTAACACCAGCTAGAATAGTCGCATTCGCACCAATCGAAGCCCCTTTGCATATGGTGGTCTGTAAGAATTTTTCAGGATATTGCTTACTACGCGGAAATAAGTCATTGGTAAAGGTCGCATTTGGTCCAATAAAAACATCATCCTCAATCCTGAGACCATCCCACAACTGAACTCCACATTTAATTGTAACGCGATCTCCAATAATTACATCATTTTCGATGAAGACATGATCACAGACATTACAATCTATCCCAATTTGCGCGTTGGGTAGGATATGTGTAAAAGCCCAAATGCGTGTTCGGGCACCAATTTGAGTTGCCTCAACAAGTGCTGCTGGATGAATAAAATAATCAGGGGTAGACATATTCGATCTAGGCTCCTATAGGGTGTGGTGTTTTTGGGATTGGAATAAAAAAACGATTCGTGAGGACCCCATAACTGACAATGGGACTAAATAATCTAAAGACTTGACCAGCACCCAAGGCAACATTGGCAATTCCAAATGTGGAGATTCCTAGAAAGGTTTCAACCATTCCGCGATAGAGATTAAGTTGACTATGGATCATTTGTTCGACGCCAAAAACTGCCAATCTTCCGAAGAGTTGTTTCTTTTCTGGTGAATTGACTAGCGAAGCACCAACAGCTAACACGCTTCCTACGATTGCTAATGTCGTACCTGCAATCATCTGGATTTTGCTTAATTCTATTCTTAAGGTACCAGAGGCGATGCATATGACAGGAATAGTTCCAGCGATGTTTAAAACTCTTTCCGCAGAAGATAAGACGAAATTCACACCTTTCATACACTCTCCTATTTATTCTGAAGACTTTCTTAATTCACCCCGCACTTTATCCATAAATGCATGCCATTCAGCCGCTCCTTGGACAACCTCTAGACGCATTTGCACCCAAACAAGAGGTAGAACATATTGCTGCACTTCAGGTATTTTCACCTTGTCTTTTTCTGTACATACAAGATATTCAGCACCCAATTCCTTACAGCTCGTTGCAAACGCTGCTAGACTTGCAGAATCAAACCCTCTATGATCTCCAGCAAATGTCATATCGACAATCTCTGCTCCAAGTTTTTTCACTGTCTGACAAAAATACTCAGGATGAGCGATCCCACAAAAGATCCCCACTTTTTTACCCTCAAGGGATGGGATGGTCTCTCCTCCAAACAATTTCACTCCGACCACCTCCATGCGCGTTCCCACTACGACTGCTCCATGATAACGCTCTAACTTTTTCTTAATCGATAAAAATCCATCCGGTCCATCAGTATGATTCAATACAATCAGATCGGCCCTTTTTAGTGAGTCTAAACTTTCACGCAGCAACCCACGAGGTAGAAAATGCCCTTGTCCAAATGGGTCGCTTGCATCAACAACAACAACTTCAAAATCGCGTGCCAAACGACGATGTTGCATCCCATCATCTAACAACAGAAGTTTAACCCCTTCTCTAGCAGCTATATCAGCCGCTTTATGTCGATCTCTTCCCACTATCACGGTAGCTTTTGGAAGATTTTGGGCAAGTAAATAGGGCTCGTCACCACAGAAAGAGGCTGATTGGATCGGTCCATTTCCATTACTTAATATGATCGGAATTGACAGTTTTTCTGCTGGTGCTCGATATCCCCGAGAAAGGATGGCGAGCGAGAAATGTTGATAGAATTCTTGGGCAATCAACAGTGTCACAGGTGTTTTACCTGTTCCACCGACAACGATATTTCCTATGCTCATCACCACGGGTACTGGGGGAGAATATCGACGTACCCACCCATGGTCATAAGTCCAATTTCGACAAGCAATCAACAAGCGATAAGGCCAGCTAAGAATCAATAAAAAAAATCGCAAACAGGAACTAACAAATCCCTTTTGCTTATGCGTGATGACATCGAGGAAATATTTTTCAAAATTTCTAATCATGAGGGATTACTTGCTAGTTGTGTAACAACTATATTTAGATGCATCAATCACTTGTGCTTCGTCGGCATAAAATAGAAGGTGTTCAACCCCTTCAATAATGATATGCATAGCAGCCATATGCGCTTCTTGAATACGGTCAGAAGTTGAAAACCCATCAATAGATAATTCTATATCGGCAACACCCTTCAAAACACCTCCACCTTTTCCTAAAAAGGCAATCGTTTTCATCCCTAACCGTTTGGCCATTTCGAAGGCTTTTACAATATTTGGGGAATTTCCACTTGTGGTCAATCCAACAAATAGATCACCCGGTTTTCCATAAGCTTCAACACCGCGAGCAAAGACCCATTCAAATCCCAAATCATTCCCTACGCAGCTCATATGACCTGGTTCTGACAAGGAAATTACAGGTAAAGGTTTACGAACGCGACGAAAGACCCCAGTCAACTCTTCGGCAAAATGAGCCCCATCACAGAGACTGCCTCCATTACCGGCTACCAGTACCTTATGACCATCACGAAAACACTCTGCCAACATTTCTGCAGCCTGTTCCATAAATTGGAGGGAAGCTGGTTCCAATAATCGAGAGACGGCATTGACCGATTCTTCTGTCGATTTTAACAATAACTGTTGCATTTGTTACCTTTACACATAATTATCTGTTTCGAATTCACCTATTTTCCACTATTGCAGTGTTTGAATCAAGTCAAATATTTAAAGGAGAATGACAACAGGAGATGGTTGTAAAATTTCTATTACCCAGTTTTTATACAGTGAAAGGCAAGAAAAAAAATAGAAGCTTTGGCATGGTTCAAAAAAACCTAAAATTGGATAACAATTTGGAGTGCGGTGACTTGTCACCGCTTTGTCTAGCTCGACTTGTCGAGCGTATGAGCGACCCAACATATGCCCAATACTAAGGCACGTTTTGGGTTGCTTATACGCTCGACAAGTCGAGCTAGACAAAGCGGTGACAAGTCACCGCACTCCAAATTTTAATGTAATCCTCTTTTGAGCCATGCCAAAGCTTCTATTTTTTTCTTGCCTTTCTTATTCTGCCCATCCTGTTCATCTTGTTCATCCTGATCATTTCTTTTGCTTCTTTGTGCCTTCGTGTCTTTGTGTTGAATTGCCTTTTTAAAATGGACTATACAATAAACCCTTTAAGGGTTAATCTAATACACAAAAAACAGGTTGAAAATCGTTTATGTCTATCGAAGTTGAACCCCTAGTCACAGTGATTGCCGTTTGCTATAACCATAGCCGCTTTGTAGTCGAATGTCTCGAGAGCATTCGGCAACAGAGCTATCCATCGATTCAACTTATTATTATGGACGATTGTTCAAAGGATGATTCTGTTCAGATTATTCGAGATTGGATCAATAGAAATCAGATAGAATGCACCTTTATCCCTCATCAAAAAAATATCGGATTACCCAAAACGATTAACGAAGCTCTGGGATTTGCTCGAGGTGAGTTTATTTCCATCATAGCAACCGATGATGTGTGGTTGAAAGATAAGACCGAACACCAGATAAAAATTTTTAAAAATGCTTCTCCAACGGTTGGGATAGTTTACAGTGATGCCGATCAAATTGATCCAAACGGTTGTCTCGTAAAAAAGGGATTTATTGAAGATTACCGCTCTTTTGCGAAACCCCCAGAAGGATTTATTTTCCCCCTATTTCTAAGGGGAAATTTTATTCCTGCCCCCTCCGTTCTGATTCGGCGTAGCTGTTATGAGAAGGTTGGGTTATATAACGAGGATATCCCCTATGAAGATTGGGATATGTGGTTGAGAATTTCACAGTATTATGAATTTGCATTCTCAGATCAAACCACCACTCTCTATCGGGTTGTTCCCTCCTCTTTAGTGCGGACGATGTCAAAGCAAGATTGGGCACTCTCTAATTCCATCATTTTCAAAAAATTGCTAGCTTCTCCTGGGTTACTTTTCAAGCACAGAAGACGAATAAAGAAAAATTTAACAGATATCTATTGGAAGCAAGCCTTGTTTGATCAAAAGAATCGACTCCAACACTTAAGAAATGCGATGAAATATAGCTTTTTTAGAACAATAAAATTTATTATCAATCAAATGGTTAAAGGTTGGGAAATCAACCATTAATCATTGATATCATCGATGAGCATTCGCAAGATGGCAAAATCCTTTCTCGTGTGTTCAAATGCAATCCGCGGCAATTCTAGATGATCTGATTCCTCATGCAAAGGAGCTATA
>Ga0207012_1053_pt1 | contig 29389 bp, 22 predicted proteins | sample Alteio_BWMinCont_80_FD_153471 | JGI IMG/M metagenome (GOLD analysis project Ga0207012, IMG submission 153471) | Enriched cells from forest soil in Barre Woods Harvard Forest LTER site, Petersham, Massachusetts, United States -... | ecosystem: Environmental > Terrestrial > Soil > Temperate forest >...
GAACAGAAATGTTTTTTCATCCTTCATCTTTCCTCTTTCATCCTTTTGTTTAGTTTGGGGATTTAGCTCAGTTGGTAGAGCATCTGATTTGCATTCAGAGGGTCAGGAGTTCGAATCTCCTAGTCTCCAATATGCGGTTATAGCTCAGTTGGTTAGAGCACGACACTGATAATGTCGGGGTCCCACGTTCAAGTCGTGGTAACCGCACCAATATTATGTGCTTAGACACATAAAAATGTTATCTTGAAAGGCAAATGAATCAAGAATTAATATTTAATGAAGAAGTAGTAAGATTTATCGGAAATCTCTTCATTAACACAAAAGCGTATAGATAATGTAAATAGATTAGAATTTGATTTTTTTGTGGCACAGATTATGTGGCACGGACTTTAGTCCGTGGTCTGATCTGTGCGAACCTATTGCCACCTATTTGTGGCACGGACTTTAGTCCGTGGTTTATAAACTAGACTAAAAAATCAGAAACCGAGTCACAGACAAAAATCGACGCTTGAGGAATTCTTCAAAAATAATTGGCGAAAAATGACGCATAGACTTTTAGTCTATGTTGTTTGTAAATTTAATCGTGGCTCAATTAACAGCTTGTATCAAATTTTTTGGTCAAGCTAGTAAGGGCTGCTGGTGGATGCCTTGGCATCAACAGGCGATGAAGGACGCGTTTACCTGCGATAATCTTCGGCGAGCTGGCTAAAAAGCTTTGACCCGGAGGTCTCCGAATGGGGCAACCCAGTAAGGCTAAAACCTTATTATCCTTAACTGAATACATAGGTTAAGGAGGCGATACCTGCCGAACTGAAACATCTAAGTAGGCAGAGGAAAAGAAATCAATTTAGAGATTCCCCTAGTAGCGGCGAGCGAAGCGGGAAGAGCCCAAACCAGGATTTTTAATCCTGGGGTTGTAGGACCAGCTAAAAGATTAGGACTTTCTAGCAGAATATATCTGGAAAGATAAGCGACACAGGGTGATAGCCCCGTATGCGAAAGGAAATCCTAACAGAGCTGGCACCTGAGTAGAGCCGGACACGTGAAACCCGGTTCGAATCCGGAGGGACCACCCTCCAAGGCTAAATACTAGTTGATGACCGATAGCGAACCAGTACCGTGAGGGAAAGGCGAAAAGAACCCCGATCAGGGGAGTGAAATAGAACCTGAAACCAGCAGCTTACAAACGGTCGGAGGCCTATGCTCCTTTTAGGAGAATGGCTGACGGCGTGCCTTTTGCATGATGAGCCAGCGAGTTGCGTTATATGGCAAGGTTAAGGGACATCCGTTCCGCAGCCGAAGCGAAAGCGAGTGTTAAAAGCGCGTTTTAGTCGTATGACGCAGACACGAAACCGAGTGATCTATCCATGACCAGGTTGAAGCAAAGGTAACACTTTGTGGAGGACCGAACTAGTAACTGTTGAAAAAGTTTTGGATGAGTTGTGGATAGGGGTGAAAGGCCAATCAAACTCGGAGATATCTTGTTCTCTTCGAAATAACTTTCGGGTTAGCCTCGAACATCTGTTTTGCAGGGGTAGAGCACTGAATTCACGCGGGGGCCTACCGGCCTACCAAAGGAAATCAAACTCCGAATACTGCAAAATTGTTCGGGAGATAGACAGTGGGGGATAAGCTTCATTGTCAAAAGGGGAACAGCCCAGATCGTCGATTAAGGCCCCTAATTCCATGCTAAGTGAGTAAGGAAGTAGAGTTTCTAAAACAGTTGGGATGTTGGCTTAGAGGCAGCCATCATTTAAAGAGTGCGTAACAGCTCACCAATCGAGAAACTCTGCGCCGATAATATCCGGGACTAAAGCATGGAGCCGAAATCACGGGTTTACTCTGAATAAGAGTAAGCGGTAGAAGAGCGTTGTATGTGCGTCGAAGGTATACCGTAAGGAGTGCTGGAGCGCATACAAGTGAGAATGCATGGCATGAGTAAACGATAAAGGGGGTGAAAATCCCCCTCGCCGAAAACCTAAGGTTTCCAGGGTAAAGCTCGTCTTCCCTGGGTTAGCCGGTCCCTAAGCCGAGGCTGAAAAGCGTAGGCGATGGAAAGCAGGTTAAATATTCCTGCGCTGTCAAAAGCTATGACAACGGGTTGACGAAGTAAGTTAAGCACGCGGACGATCGGAAATGTCCGTAACGATATATGGTTGGTTGATAGGCAAATCCGTCAACATAATACTGGGTATCGTTCAAGGGGAATCGCAAGAGGAACCGATGGTGTAGCGCGACACTTCCAAGAAATAAACTCTAGTCGCTGTAGGCAACCGTACCAAAACCGACACAGGTGGGTAGGAAGAATATTCTTAGGCGCGCGAGAGAACTCTCGTTAAGGAACTCGGCAAATTATCCTCGTAACTTCGGGAGAAGAGGAGCCCCTAAACGTGACTCACTTTTCGTGAGAAGCGTTCGGGGGCCGCAGAGAAATGGCCCAGGCGACTGTTTAACAAAAACACAGCACTATGCAAAGACGTCTAAGTCGAAGTATATGGTGTGATGCCTGCCCAATGCCAAAAGGTCAAAAGGAGATGTTAGTCGCAAGACGAAGCATTGAATTTAAGCCCTGGTGAATGGCGGCCGTAACTATAACGGTCCTAAGGTAGCGAAATTCCTTGTCGGGTAAGTTCCGACCTGCACGAATGGTATAACGATCTGGGCACTGTCTCAACGAGAGACTCGGTGAACTTGTAGTAGCAGTGAAGATGCTGTTTACCCGCAATAAGACGGAAAGACCCCGTGAACCTTTACTGTACTCTGATATTGGCTCTTGACTTGTCATGTGTAGGATAACCAGGAGGCTTTGAAGCTGCGTCGTCAGGCGTGGTGGAGCCACCGTTGAAATACTGGTCTTGACAAGTCGGGAATCTAACATAATCCCATGAAGCTGGGATATGGACATTGTCAGACGGGCAGTTTTGCTGGGGCGGTATCCTCCTAAAAAGTAACGGAGGAGTCCAAAGCTTGCCTCATCGTGGTTGGCAATCACGAGAAGAGCGTAAAGGTATAAGGCAAGTTAACTGCGAGACCAACAAGTCGAGCAGATACGAAAGTAGGGCTTAGTGATCCGGCGGTAGAAAGTGGAATCGCCGTCGCTCAACGGATAAAAGGTACTCCGGGGATAACAGGCTTATCGCCACCAAGAGTTCATATCGACGTGGCGGTTTGGCACCTCGATGTCGACTCATCACATCCTGGGGCTGAAGAAGGTCCCAAGGGTTTGGCTGTTCGCCAATTAAAGTGGTACGCGAGTTGGGTTCAAAACGTCGTGAGACAGTTTGGTCCCTATCTTTTGTGGGCGTAGGATATTTGAGAGGAGCTGCTTCTAGTACGAGAGGACCGAAGTGGACGAACCAATGGTGTTCCGGTTGTTTTGCCAAAAGCATCGCCGGGTAGCTATGTTCGGAACGGATAAGCGTTGAAAGCATCTAAACGCCAAGCCTCCCTCAAGATAAGATATCCCAATGAGACTCCACGAAGACTACGTGGTTGATAGGTTGGGTGTGTAAGCGCAGTAATGCGTTCAGCTAACCAATACTAATAGTCCATTGGCTTGACCACCTTTTTTTAAGGATGAAATCTGAATTATGAAGGATGAAATTGACCAACCTTCATAACTAGAAAAAGTGGTCGTTAATTAATTACAAGAAATCACAAGCTGTTATAAGAGCTATGAAGCTGATTAGATTTTAAGAAGCCTCAAGCGTCGTTTTTTGCAAGTGACGATATCCTGAAAGATGAATTATGAAATCTGAAGGATGAAGTTATCAATTTTGTGGCCACCTGTATGTGGCACGGACTTTAGTCCGTGGTTTAAGATTCATTTGCCCAATTTTTGCTTGGTGACAACAGAGAGGTGGAAATACCTGATCCCATTCCGAACTCAGAAGTCAAGCGCCTCATCGCCGATGGTACTGCACACAAGAGTGTGGAAGAGTAGGTCGTCGCCAAGCTTTTTCCTTTGCCCTAACTGGCAACAGTTAGGGCCTTTTTTTGCCAAAATTTTGCCACCAAAGTTTGTGACCACCCTTCCCTTGTGGCACCCATCTGTGGCACGGACTTTAGTCCGTGACAGTCAGTCACAAAATTTTAGTTTGTGACAGGGTCTCTGGTGGGCACGACCACGGACTAAAGTCCGTGCCACAGATATGTGCCACAAGTGACGGGTGGGCACGACCACGGACTAAAGTCCGTGCCACAGATGGGTGCCATAAGGGATCGAGGGGCACGACCACGGACTTTAGTCCGTGGTTCTTTTGCAAATTTCATCCTTCATCCTTCATAATTCATCCTTCTGAAGTGATGCCTCAATAAATTTCTTGTATATCTCGATGTTTGTTTGAGATATTTTTTCATTGAGTAAAATTGCTTGTGGAGTAGAAAGATCACCTTGATATTCGGGATGCCACTGAATTAATACAAAAAATGTCCTGTTAAGCATTTCCATAGCTTTGATTGTTTGATCATCGGAACGGGCGGTAACAGTTAATTTCTGTCCGACTTGACCAATTGTTTGAAAATGATGAGAGTATCCAATGAATTTTTCTTTGGTATGATGGAAAATATTAGCAACAACACTATTGGTTTGGTTCTCATTAATAGCCTCTGCCAAATGATATTCTTGTAATACAAAATGGTGCCCCTCAACAAACTGATTGAGCGTCCCTCCATACCAAATATTTGCGATTTGGATTCCCCGACAAACCCCAAGAAAGGGTCTATCTGATCTGTCCAACTCATCTAAAATTGCAAATTCAAATACGTCTCGTCTGATATCTTCAGTCGTCATTGTATGTGAATGAGTTTCTTGTCCATAAAAATAGGGTTGTATATCTCTTCCACCTGGAAAATATACACCTGATGTAGCTGAAACAAATTGATGAGCCTTTTTTTTAATTTTTTCGATCTCGGGAAAGCTTCCTTTAACTGCAAAATCTAATATTTGTTTCGGAATAGATATTAGGGAGTTTTTCTCGATATTTTTAAAAATTGTTTTGACTTCTTCTTGAAGTTTTTTTGAATCAATTTCAGGGTCTTTATAATGGAATTTTAAAGGTATACCACCTAATTCTTGAATTCTTTTCAGCGCTTTGACACCAGCTACACCTGGGGCTTGATCGTTCCATGAAACTAATATAAAAGGCTTCTTATGAGGGTTAGTATTGCTTGGAAAATTTGTATTATGCCCTGTGGCTAGATGAAAATTGCTTCCCTCTAAATTATTTTCTACAAATGAAACATTTTCTAAATTAGCCTGCATAAAGCTTGTATAGAGGCCTAAATTTTTGCTAAAAAGAACTTGTTTTAAATCTGCTTTATAGAAAATAGCATCACTTAGATTTGATTCTTCAAACACAACATGGTTAAATGAGGCTTGATCAAAAGCGACATACTGAAAATTGCATCTTATAAATTTAACATTTTTAAAATGGGCATTAGTGAAGTTAATCCATTGAAAATTACAGTCTTCAAATTGAATATTTTCAAATACCATCGATTCAAAAATTTCGGTCCCCCAATCAGGTGCGAATCCTGGTCGCGTATCCGGCTCGTTTTGCGAGACAACTGTGATACCTTGAATATTGAAGTTCAAGTTTTTTAGAACGCGTTCTTTTACAAAAAATTGAAATATTTTTGGTTTTTTTTCATTTTCTTGTGAAGTTTGAATATTGAGAAGGCTCTTTTGGAGATTTTCTTGCGTGAGATTCGAATACGCATGTGTGCATAGAAAAGACAAACAAAGTATAATTAAAAATTTCTTCATAATACCATCCAATCAATGATTATAAAAAGTAATTTTACCATTATTAATATTAAATGTAAATATAATCGTTGTTTTTTATTAAAAATAATGTTATGCTAGTTTTTTTTCTATAAACTAACGATTAGAGGTTTTCATGAAAATAAGAATTTTATCATTTTTGTTACTTTTTTTTATTTACATAAGTTCAAGTATTCTACAAGCAAATTTACCCACTCAAGAAACAGTCACCTATATTCTTCCCAAAGACAAGTCATTACCTAGCAGAGGGGTAATTGCAGCTCATCCAGAAAGAATTGAACGCATTGCCAAGGAAATCTTACAAGATGTAGAACTTTATTTTGATTACCGCGGGTATAAAATCTATACAGGTACTTATAATGGAAAACACGTATTTGCTGCTTATACAGGATTAGGAGGGCCTTCTGCGGACCTTATTATTGAAGATCTAATTATTTCGGGAGCTAAAAAAATTATTAGAGTGGGTTCAAATGATAATCCAGGTAAGGACCAAGATGTTACCAAATTGACTGTTGTTGAAGAAATGATGGGAATAGACGGAATGATGTTAGCTTATGGTTTTTCATTAGAAGAAGCAGGTCAACCTCAACCCGCTTCAGCTTCTCTAATATCAGCAATTTTTGCGGCAGCAAAGAAAAATAATATCGTCGATATAGAATCCGCTAAGGGATATAGCCTAGACTCCTATCATGTGTATTTTAATCCGGACAAATTTGCAAAAAATAGTAAGGTGATCCGAGACAAAATCGAATATTATAAGAGCCAAGGGGCAACTGTAAGAGATATGGAATCGGGTACCCTTTTTATGTTGGGAAAATTGCGTAACATTGATACTACAACGCTTCTGGTTTCTTTTGCAAAACATGCCAATCAGACAGAGAGCCAGAAAAAGATTGCTCAGCAAAGAGAAACTGATGCACTTAAGGTAGCATTTGAGGCTCTTACAAATGCAGAAGAAAAACAAGTAGTCAGTGAAAACGAAAATCTTTTTGAGCAGATAAAAAGTGCAGTCTCCTATATCCACAATATATCCGAAACAAAACCAGAAGTTGCGATTATACTTGGTACAGGCCTTGGTGGGCTAGCAAAAGAAATTGAAGTTGAGGCAGAAATTCCTTATGAAAAAATCCCTGGATTTCCTAAAGCTACTGTGAAGTCTCATGCAGGGAAACTTTTAATTGGAAAATTAGGTGGAAAATCTGTAGTCGCGATGCAAGGACGTGTTCATCTCTATGAGGGGTATACAAGTCAACAGGTGACTTTTCCTATTAGAGTAATGAAAGCTTTGGGGGCCGATACTTTAATTTTGACGAATGCGGCAGGGGGAGTAAATCCAAACTATCAACCTGGCGATATCATGATTATAGAAGATCAAATTAATTTGCTCTTAGATAGTCCGCTTGTTGGTCCTAATGATTGTAAACTTGGACCTCGATGGCCTGACATGTCAGAGCCATATGACCATAAATTAATCAGTCAAATGGAAGAAATTGCGCAGCAAGAAGAAATTTCTTTAAAGAAAGGAGTCTATGTTGCATTGAAAGGGCCCGCTTTTGAAACAAAGGCAGAGTATCGTATGTTGCATATTCTAGGTGCTGATGCTGTTGGAATGTCAACAGTTCCGGAAAATCTCGTTGCAAGACATATGAGAATGAAAGTTTTTGGTTTATCGCTAATCACTGATAGTGGAAATCCAGATACTCTACAGGTGGTTGATCATGCAGAAATCACACGAATTGCAAATGAAACAGAACCTAAAATCTCGTTACTTATTAAAAAATTGATTGAAAAACTATAGATCTAGTGTTGGAGATTTAATAGGTTAGGTTCTTGCAGGGAATTGTTCTAGCATGTTAGTGTCGGATCGTTTTCATGGAGGTTCTTATGTCAGGTCTAGCCTGTTGCAGTCCCTTAACTTGCAGTCCCTCAACGATTCCATTTCAGGTGGTATTTCAGGCCATTATGCCAATAGGTGGCAGAATGTGTGTGCGCGATCGACAAGATGATCTTGTGGCTCACATTCTAGCACGAATCGACCCTCTCTTCGCTAAATTAGATCTACCTGAATATGCGATGTGTTTTAGAGCGAAAAGCATTACGGATACAGCACGTTCATTAGCAAGACTTCTTTCTGTTTGGAATTTTACGTTTGGCATCGACGATGAGCGTATTCACTCCCATTTAGCTCTCTTCTCCGGTGAGCTGCAGGATAACACCATGTGTATAAAGTACCCGCAGTTAGAAAATATAGTATGTGTTCTAGAGATTTATCATAAGAGTATGGCTAAGAATGTCATTGATAATTCTCCAGAGGAGATGAAAACAGCTAATATCTCTCCAGAGGATTTGAAAGCTGCTGATGAAGTGTTTTGGAAAGAGATTCAACCTTTGACAGAGCGCAAAATTTCAACAGAACATGCATGTTTAATTGTGCTTTTTTCTCATTTTCCTGAAGCTGATTGCACTAGATTGGGTCTCTCTGTCTTGAGCATGATACATTTTAATTTTATATATCACGACCTCTCCTGGGTATTTGCAAAGCATGGATTTTGGGATCTTGCCTTTAAAGCAGCGCACCGTTTTATTACCGATGATGGAAATGATACTTTGATTCATTTATGTAAACTTGCACTCGCAAAAAATGATCTAGAACTAGCTTGGAATTTTCATGATCAGATCGCAATTCCCTGGAGAAAAAGACAAGCTTTAAAACACATTCTTGAGTACAAGATCGAAATGGCAGAAAGTCCAGAAGCAGCTCTGCGCGAAATCACACCCTATTTTCTAAAGCAATTGAATGGAAGAGTATGGGCAGCAAATAGACAAGACTGCCTAATTGCTATCGCAAAAAAAGCTGTTGATGCAGGAAATAGAAAAATAGTCCTTGATATGATCCAGGAAATAAAAACTTGCGATTCCACATGGGGAACAGAGGGTCCATACGACATCATATTTGATTACTGTGTGAAGGCAAGATCATACGTCTTAGCAAGGGATTGTGCGCATGCATCATTTGAATGTTCAAGCAAGGGACTGGATTCAGATCGAGGCTTGATTCTTATAAAACGTTTGGGGAAAATAGTGAGTGCTCAACGTGCGGATGGGATCATGGATGAGGATTTGGTAAGCAAGACTCTTGCTCTCGAGACAATCGAAAAAGGGGTATTAAAACAAATCTGTTCAGAAGTATTTAATGGTTAGTAACATAGGACTCCCGTGTTATGGAGATATCAGAATCCTTAAAGATTAAGTTCTGCTTGACATTTGGCCTTTCATTGAACATGATCTGAATCAATAGAAGGGAGTCAAATATGATAGGGGCATCAAACCATCATCACCTGAGACCAGTTCTTACCATTAAAATACCTGGCAAGCTTTCTTCGCCAGCAAGAAGTTCGACACCTGAGCGAGGATCCCTCAAAAATCTTAGATCTCCCACCCCTCCCCCCCCTCTACAACCTTGGCAAATGGTGAAAGTACGGGATATAATTTCTGAAGCGAATTCCCCTGATTCGAGAGGTGAAAAATTTCGTGATTGGGAGCTATTTCTCGATGCATTCGATCGGTCATTAGGGAGTTCGGATGGGACGGGAAGGACTGCTGACACTGGGAGTCCACAGAGTGTTCCCAACATCAGTCCAAGCAGTAGAGGCTCAGAAGATGATGAAGAAGATTCACTCCCATGGCAATACCCTCCATCGCAAGAAAGATTCGATGCTCAATTTGCTATGCACTTAAGTATTTTTGAAAGAAGATAAAAAATCAGGAGAAAAACCATGAAACTATTAAAAGCAAGTTTGGGAATCGTTCTTTTTCAAAGTATGATTTCGATCGGATTGGAGGGTGCATTACCTCCCGTTTATGAGAGCATAAGGGAATTGCAAGCGTTGATTGACAGTCCTGAACTCGTTCCTGCTCTGGAAGGAGTCGCCCCTATTACTGAAATTCAGAGAAGAGACAATCGTTTTATTGTGGTTACCCCTAATAAAACAATTGAAGTTACAGTCGTCTATCAACCTGTTGACCACCCAGGCCCTGCAAAATTCTATCTCGATTTCCATCATGAAACAACCGAGGCTTCAGAGAGCTCACCATTTGCCCATCCGGATGTCGAATAAAAAAACCAAGGTGTTTAATATAAAAGAGATCCTCCCTAACCTCGATCATTTCATGAACTCAGAAAGGGGGTGGATCTCTCACTTTTCCATTATTCATTATACTCTATTTATTAATTTTTTACCATTGATATATGAAATATTTCATACCTTATGATAAACATTAATGTTTTAACATAAGGGTGGTATATGGATTACATATCAGTATTAAGAACAGACTATAGGGGTAGCTCAAATTTTTTTGCTCAAAATAGCTTTAAAACAACCATTCTTCCTCATCTTGTCAAATGCACACTGGCAGATTTGGTTATTTCATTTGGTTCTGCCGCTGCCGCCCTTCCTTTCGTTGCAACAGCTTCTATAGGTCCAATGATTGGATTGGCCGGTATGGCAGTGATTTCAAGTCTTTTTTTACGTACTGTGGCTGTCGGCTGTTCTTCACAGGCTCTATACTGCGAACGAGATAAAGATTTAGCTTTTGGAGAGAAACTCATGCGTTTTACAGCGAAGTTCTGTCAGTACGCAGCCCCCTTTGCCATTGCTTTTTCAAGTTATTCATCCCTTAGCACCCTAATTCATGAAACAGGACATGTTCTAGCTGCAAAAAGCCTATATGTTCTTACAAGTGGTCCCACGGTTCAAATTACCCAAACGATGGTATCTTTGAATGGATTGACGTCAATCACCTGGTCTGGCCTTACATCTATCGGAAATGCACTTGGAGCACTTAATTCATCAAGAATTCTCAATGCTGCTGGAGCGGCAATGGTCGTCTTTACTTCGGTGTTTCAGCTGGGGATCGCTAATTCGTTGAAAAGTAAATTTGAAACGGCTGCTTGGTATTTGAGAGCATTGGCAATTTCAGGTATTGTAACGACAGTGCTGTATGCCTCTCAGGTCTTGTGGAAATCGCCTCTTCCAGCTTCACATGACTTCCAAAGTCTAAGTAATCAAGGGATTGGTCCGGCGGTGGCCATTGCTACAATCATAGCCATTCCACTACTTTTTCAGGGCGGACTTTATCTCTACGAGCGCATCCGAGATGCACATGCGGCTAGAAATAAACCTGCAGAGTTGAAGTTGACTCCAGCAAATTCATTAGCGGGGTGATTCTCCAGAGCTGGGATGGATTAGTCTCGATTTTAGCATTTGTTGAATCTGCCATTTCTAGGATTATTTTTTACATAGAGAATATGGTTGCAAAAGATGTCATCTTGTTCAAAACCTGGAAAATTAAAGGAGGTCTTATATTCCATCTTTAGGCTCTGCATAACTTTCTCTGAAGCTTTGTTGTTCCAAGTTGTGCATGAGAAAATTTCTGGAATTTGGAGGGTATTAAACCCATATTCCATTAAAGCTGTAGCCGCCTCCTTCGCATATCCTTTTCCCCAACAATCTTTTTTCAGTACCCAACTCACAGTATAACAGGGAAAGTATTGAGCTTCGATTTCAGTATAATTTAATCCCATCAGACTGATGACAGCTTTTGTTTCTTTATGGACACAAACAAAGTAACCATACCCCTTTTCTGGAAGGGTTAGTTCCGATTTCGCTGCGATTGCTTCAATGGTAGGTCGGAGGTTGAGTTGATATTTTTGAAGATAATAATTCACATTTGGATCTTGCATGATAGAATGGATTGCATCGATATCTCCGTCATTCCATTGTCTTAAGTGAAGTCTTTCGGTTTTTATACCATTAAGGACTAACTCACTCATAGTGAGCGGAATGTCTTGTGGTAATGGAGGTGAATGCATAAAGGGGGTTAGCGACATTGCTGCAGCCATAATTTATCTCCAAAATTAATCTTGTATAATCCTCGAAACGGCAGTTGGAAACGATATTATCATGATGGCGATTAAATGTGGAGATAATCCTGGAAACGGCAGTTGGTGAATCAAAGTCTTACCTAAGCTGGCGGTTTTGGTTTAAGAGGGGGTGGTTTTGAAGCTGGCGGCTTTGGCCTAAGGGAGGGTGGCTTTGGAGTGAGAGTCGACTTATTTTTGGCATCTGTTTTTGATTTATCTTTTTGCTGAGGGGACGCTACTTTAGGTGGACCAACAGGGGAGGAGGAAACTGGTTTGCCCTGAGGAACTGAAGGGGCAGCAGCTTTAGGTGGTGATGTCGCTACTTTGCTTCCTGCCTGGGAGGAGGGAGGGGCTGTTCTTAAGCTCGGATTTGTTGGGACGGCCTTTGGAACTGACTTTAATTCATATTGCTCTTGTCCTATTGGTTTTCTGGAAGGAGGATGTTCAGCTACTTTGGTCGTCCAGACAGTTGTCACTAGCTTTGCAATTTGCCCTAAATTAAGATCTTCTTCTGGTGATACTGCCTTATATGCTTCAGCCTCAAGTTCCGCCGAATGCATAGAAGTGCCGCCTAAGCGAATAACACTATGTTGTTTTAATTCTGAAAGACCCTTCATTGATTCTTTAAGCAATTTTGGGTTACCTGCATTTTTTATGCTTTGTTCAATTAAAAACTGTTGTTTGACAATCTCTGAGGCATAGGCTATTTTTAATGCTTGATTGAATCCTGCGGTGATGGATCCTTGAGGACGTTTAATAGAGGTGTCGACAATAAATGTCACGGTTCGTCTGCCTAAGCCAGCAAATTCGACTTCTTTTTGAATTAATTTTTCAGCACTGCCAGCTTTACCAATGTCGTGAAGATCTTTTTCATAAATTTTAAAGTTAAAATTAAAATCAGGAGTATCTGGACCAATCGATTGATTTGACATAGTTTTCCTAATTGTTAGTGTTTCTATATCTTTTATTTTAAAATTAATTGTTTAGTTTGTCAATTATAATAAAAATAAATGGAATTGGTGTTAATTTATTGAAATAGACGAATAGCCATGGACAGGCAATAATGGACGAACAGCCATAGACATGGACGATAGACAGACAGCCATAGACATGGACAACATGGATAAGTTTATGGCTGTTTGTCGATCGTCCATTAAATAACAGAAAATGTCGTTTCGAGATCGGTGATTAAATCCACGATATCCTCAATCCCGATAGAAAAACGAACTAACCCATCGCTAATCCCTTGTTTATGGCGCTCTTTTACAGGAATTGAAGCGTGAGTCATAGAGGCCGGATGGCAGACTAAAGATTCTACCCCGCCTAGACTTTCAGCAAGGGAGATGAGCTTATAGTTAGAAATTAGCTTCTTTGTCTCTTCAAGAGAGAGATCAAATTCAACCGATACCATGCCGCCAAAGCCCCTCATTTGCCGTTTTGCGACCTCGTAGTTGTGATGGCTAGGTAATCCTGGATAATAGACTTTTTTGACTTTTGGATGGGTTTCAAAGTATTGGGCGACCTGCATAGCATTAGACTCATGTCTTTCCATACGCAGTGTTAGAGTTTTCACCCCTCGGGTGATGAGCCAACAATCGAAAGGACTAGGATTTAATCCGATTGCTTTTCGGGCAAAATCGGCGCCTTTTTTGACTTCAGGGTCATTCGTCATGACAGCACCACCCACAACATCGGAATGCCCACTGATATATTTTGTTGTGCTATGCCACACGATATCGACACCAAGGTCTAGAGGGTTTTGAAAGAACGGACTTGCAAACGTGTTATCAACGACTGTGAGCACTCCGTGCTTTTTAGCGATTTTGACGAGGGCAGCAATATCAAACACTTCGAGCAAAGGATTGGTTGGGGTTTCGAAGAATAGCCATTTTGGCTTTTGACTCAAGGCTTTTTCAAGAGCTTCTGGTGTGGGGGAGGGGATTGAGTAAAAATCGATGCCAAATCGACTAAAAACTGAGTTAAATAGGCGGTAAGTGCCCCCATAAAGACCATCGATCCCGAGAATGCGATCTCCCTGTGATAGAGTGCTAATTAATCCAGTAAGTGCACCTAACCCTGAAGAAAACACCGTGGCATATTTCGCATTTTCTAGAGAAGATAGGATGTTTTCTAAAATGACAAAATTGGGATTATTTGCACGGGTATAATCATATCCTTGGCTTTCACCAGGACTTTCTTGTAGATAAGTTGATGTCATGTAGATGGGGGCCATCAATGAGCCAGTGTGTGGATCTGTGGCATTACCTGCGTGAATGACTTTAGTTGCAAATTTCATAGTACCTTACATAAATTTGTTGTTCTGCATCCATTCATCATTGTATAATTTGCTTAGGTACTTGATCCCTCCATCGGGTGCGATCGTCACAATGGTGGCTGGTTTTTTAAGCTGACTTGCCACCTGTAAGGCTGCCCACACATTGGCTCCAGTTGATCCTCCAGCTAAAATTCCCTCGGTTTGAGCTAACTCTCTCGCCACTCGAAATGCATCGATATCTTTTACTTGGATGACATCATCGATGACTGAAAAATCGATCGCTTGAGTCATGTGATCCTCTCCGATTCCCTCTAACTGGTAATTGCAGTTTCCATCATGAGGAATCGTTCCCGTTTTGAAGAAAGGATAAAAGATTGAACCAACAGGATCTGGCATGATCACTTTGATGTTAGGGTTCTTTTCTTTTAGAAAGCGCCCAGTTCCACTGATTGTTCCTCCCGTGCTCCCACTTGCAACGAAATAGTCGATTTCCCCACCTGTTTGTTTCCATATTTCAGGACCTGTAGTGAGGTAGTGAGCTTCCGGATTTTTAAGGTTATTGTATTGGTTGACATAGAAGCTATTTGGGGTCGATGCTGCGATGCTTTTGGCTTTATTGACGTAATGTTCTGGTGAGTCGGGGGGAGCTGATGTAGGGGTGACGACAATAGTCGCCCCGAGGGCTTTCAATGCATTTTGTTTTTCTTTACTGACCTTATCAGGCATCGTGAGAATTGCTTTGTAGCCGCGTATTGCTGCGATCATAGCAATGGCAGCACCGGTATTGCCCGAGGTGTTTTCTACTATTGTTCCACCAGGTTTTAGTTGACCGCTTCGTTCAGCTTCATTGATGATATGTAGGACGATTCGATCTTTAACACTTCCACTTGGATTGAGGAATTCTAGCTTTAAGAGGATGGTGGCTAAGGGATTTGGACTAAGCCTTTGAAGTTTAACAAGAGGGGTATTACCGATGGTATCCAGAATCGTATGAGGTTTTGTCATCGTGGAGGGCATATGAATCCTTATGTGGGGTTGAAGGGAGAGTATAAAAATAAGGATTTAAGTGCAAGCAAAAGGCATATTTCTAGAAAGTGTAATCTTTAATTCTAGAAAAAGATGCCTCTTTGTAACCAGGGTCAGGCCTTTGCACTTCGAGTTTTATTTCTTCAGCGATCCTGAGTAACAGCTTTCCTTTGACTTTTTCATCTGTTTCTTCATTTGGGATGAAATGACCATACTCCCATTCATTTATACAGTTGAAATTGAGAATACGTTTTTCGATATTGGGTGAAATTTCTTTCCCCTCTGCACGAAGTTTGGCAATAATTTTGGTTAATATTTTCTTACCAATATCTTTTGGTTCTAAAGACTTGCAATAACTCACACAATGTTCTGCAGCTCTGGTTTGTCGAATAAGCTTAGTTAGCCCTCCGGGAGTGCTGGCAGCCTCTGCAATTTCTTGATCGCTAAAACCATAGGTACGCGCAGGTGCCTCACTCACTAGTTTTTTCAATGCTGCATCAGGATCAGGGGCTTCTAATGCTGCTATAATTTGTTCTTTAGTGCAATTCATCCCTCTGGTTAGAGCTTCTTCAATGAATACCTGCCCTTTCTCAAACGAAGAGCCTTCAAGGGGTTTGCGTTTCTTATGATGCTCATAATTTGCAAGGGAATATTTCTTCCTGTCAAGATATCTCGCTGTAAATATATCCATCACACCTTCTGAAATGAGTTTCTTTGACTCTGATCTACCTGTGATATTCTCAACTATGGTTCTCTGTTCTTCTTCTTGAATGGGTTCTTTTCCAAATTGTTTTTTTAACGCATCAACGAGTAATGGAATATCATGATCACGGTGTTTTTTCTCCATTTCGCATCGAATAACCACTCTTGAAAACAATTTAGAATTGGATGCAACCTGGAGTTCTTCATCGGTAGCTCCCAATGCTTTTGCTTTCTCTAAAAGTGAGGGAGAAGCTGGTGACTTTGGCTTAGCTTTACGTGAGGTCTGACTAGTAGAATTTCTATCAATATAAATTCCTTCAGAATGCTTGACCTGTTCTAGTTGGGCAGAGAGTTCTTTTTTGGATATACCCAGAAATTCCATTGCTTGGTTTTCTTGTCTAGATATTGGTTGGGAAGCGAGCGTTTTGGAGGCGAGTTCTTGTTGGACGGCTTTTAGAATTACATTTAATTTATTTGAAATAGGTAGTTCAGATTTATCACCATGTAGATTTTGAAGATCAGATATCACGGCTTTTTTCCATTTTCTATAACTTACGCGGTAAACGGTACAAGAACCTGGCTGATTTTGAGAATTTAAGTAATTGACTTCCTTTATATAACCAACTAATTTAAGAAATCCCTTCCAAAATTTATTGGCTTTATTATCGGGATCATAGACATTCATCCCCCTATCTCCAGAGGGAATTTTATTTTCGTCGTACAGCTTTTGTACATCGTCAAAGACAATTCGTGTTTGCTTCGTATGATCTTTCATTTCTACTTGTCGAAAGTGTCCCACTGGTGGTTGTACTGGATTCATAATATCCTCATATTAAAAATAAATTAAAAGTTTGTTGTAATTAGTGTTTTTTAGTATATGTTTTTATTATAAATTTATTTTTAAAATGTGTCAATAACTAACATAGCTCAAAATTATAACTTGATAAGCGATCTAAAATGAGTTAGTATCGATAGAAATTAATTAAGGATAAAGATGTTATGGAAAAAGAAACTTCACCTTCACTTCCTTGGTATAAGGATGGGCTCCGCTTTAAATGCACCGAGTGCGGAAAATGTTGCACAGGGCCGACTGGTTTTGTTTGGTTAATGGAACAAGAGATGGCTAATATGGCAGCATTTTTATCGATCTCGGTGGATCTCTTTAAGCGCAAGTACACAAGACTTCGGGAAGGACGCTATGCGCTGACCGAAATTAAAGCGCAGAATCATGCTTGTGTATTTTTAAAAGATAAAAAATGTTCTGTGTATCCAGTTCGGCCACAACAATGTCGCACCTATCCTTGGTGGAAAGAGAATCTGAATTCTAAGGAAAGTTGGGAAGAGGCTGCAAAGACTTGCGAGGGCATTAATGATCTAGCACCACTCGTTCCTTATGAGAAAATCATCGAGCAGCTTAGCGAACGAGACATGACCTAGTACTGCGCATGCTTTTACGCATAAGTCTCATAAGAAAATGCAGCTCAGGGCAAAGCCCTGGAATATAATAGCCTAGGGCAACGCCCTAGGTACAGTCAAGTTATATTAGCAGGCTGAAGGCCTGCTTTATAGGAAGTAGATGATAAAATAATTATATACAAAATAAAATGGAGCTGTTTGTTTGGTATACTAATTCGCTATAACGCAGGCCTTCAGCCTGCAAACATTACTCTGGATATACCTAGGGCGTTGCCCTAGGCTATTATATTCCAGGGCTTCGCCCGGAGGGCCGACATCAAATGCGCGTTAACCTGATGCGTATGCCTCGCAGGCTCGGACTCAGAAGCACAATATACTGCATTACCTTTTTAGTCCGTGGTTTTATCTTGTAGGATTTCTTCGTAAAAATTGATTAAGGATTCATAGCTGTATCCGCCTACCCGGCTTTTATTGATACAAAAACCACGATCAATAGATAGATCAGGGAAAAGTTTTTGAAGAGGGAATAATGTTAGCCATTCAATGCCTGGTGGCTGATCTGTTTTTGCTCTCATATCGAAATACTCAAGTTTTTTAAGTTTAAGAATATCTGGTGGGATAATATCCGAATCATTGTCCTCTAATCTCAATTGAGTCAGATTAGGAAATAAGCTTAGATTCGTCAAGCATTCATTTGTTCCCGATATATTGTTGTTAAGAGTTAAAAGTTGTAATTTAGGATGTGGCTTAGTCGTGTTACTCAAAAAACCTTCCAAATTAGAATATTGTATTTCCAAATGAGATAGTTCTGAAGGCAGCGTCATTCCGGTTGGCAAATTTTTTGGAAGGTTTAGAAGATACGGATCTGAATCGGAAATTATCCTGCAAACATTGAGAGCTAGTTTTTCAAGTGAGGGGAGGTTCCCTTTAAATGTTGGCGGTTTTATGAAGCCAACATGGTGGATAACCAATGACTCCAATTTTGGAGTATCGAGATAGGGAATATCAACGAGACTAATATTTGAACTAATAATATCACAATTGATTGCTAACCTTGTGAGATTTGGAAGGAACAAAGGAGGGAGTATCGGAAAATCGTTGCCCTTATTTCCAAAATAAATTGTGAAATGAGTTAATCCTTTTAGCAAATTAATAGCTAAAGGAATTTCCTTTAACTGTCTTTTTATCCTAAGATCTCTCTTGTATAAACAACCTCCAATATCAAAGGATTTTAGCTGTTCCATTGCTTGATATTCAGGCTGTTTGAGTTGTTCCTTGATTGCCCCAGCAATTTTAAGGAGAAGAGCCCCACCAACCATCACTGGATCTACTAGAGATATGGGCTCCCCCGTCTCGGATTTTAAGGTTATGTCATCGCCTTTTCTGTTACGACCAGTTTTTTGAACATCCAAGAAATTGAAATGTACAATGCGCCATTCCATTCCTTCTGGGAATTTTTCCCCTTGTTTCTTCAAGCTATTTACAGCCTGATTAAGTAGTTTGTTATCTAACCAAACCTCTCCACCATCCCACATATATTCACAGAACTTAACGCATTGATCTGCGTCGTGAGCACTTCGAATGAGTTTAGTCACTCCACCCGGTGTTTTAGATGCGATCGCGATTTCTTTATCTGTAAATCCATAGGCTCTTGCTGGAGCTTCTTCAATACGTTTTCTTAATTGTTCGGGGTTTTCAATTAGGGCTAAAATCTCTTCTTCGGAACCAAACTTCATTCCGTCGATAAAAAGATTTTTAATAAAATCTATGCGAGCTATTTCTGCCTCTTCAGGACTTCTTTCTTCATCGACTGTGGGATAAAGTTTCAACAAATAGTAATTAATCCATGAATATTTTTTAGTATCAAAATATCGATCGGAAATGTTGAATGTATAGCTCTTAACACTTCCTCCAACAGAGTCTGACAATTTGTCTATCCCTAGGAGCTTTTTGACTAATTTATCATGCTGTTGCTGAGTGTGCGCAAAATCTTCCAAAGAAGGGAATTCGTAGATAGTTTCTGGTGTGCGAGGACAATCCTTCCCAAATACCTCCTGCATCACTTCCATTATCATTGTAACGTTAGCTCTTCGGTGTACTTCCTCGATTTCACATCGACGAATAATATCTAAAAATGCTTCAGGGATGGTGATTAGGGCAAGCTCCTCATCGGTTGCGCCTAAACATGCAGCTTTTTTTAAGAGAATAGTCCCTATTAGGTCTTTATTGTATCTTGAGGTTTTCATCATTATCACTAGTTCATCTGAAGATAGAAAAGATAAAGCGACCTCTTGAGCATCTTTAGGCAAAGTGGTCCACTGATAAGGTATTTTCTTTACTAAAGCTGGCGCTGGCTTATCTTGCGTAGGGGGGATGAATTTAGCTTTAGCTAATTCTTGGAGTTCAGCAAGTCGTTCAGGGAGGGAAATAGGCCTAGCTTCAATCTCATGTACTACTGGTACGGAATCTTCATGGGTGGCTGGTATGACTATTTCTAGCACTGGGGAATTTTTATCAATGGATGTGCTTTCTTCAGTTTTTTCAATAAGTGAAGTTTGTTGTGAATTCATATGACCTTTAACATGCAGAGCTAATAGTCCTGAGTTTAAAGAAGGATTTTTAGCCTGAATATGTTGGATGGCCTTTTGATACTTATCCCAACTCCCCTTAGCGACTTTCCAGGTAGTCTGATCATCTGTAATTTCGATAACTTTTTTTTCTTTGTCAGGATTGAAGATTGAGTTGAAGGTATTGAGGAAAAATTCTGTAATCGACCAGCGGATACAGATTCCCTTTTTGATGCGATTGATGGCATCTTGAGTATCTTTATCCGGTTGAACATCAGATTGTTGGATTGCAGTATCGAGGTCATTTGTATTTTTTAGAATCACCCGGCTATGCCAAAAGGAACTTTGGAATGATGATGGAGAGTTGTTAATCATATTTTTATAAAATTGTTTTGTTTGTTTTGTTCTTTTTATAATAATATAAGATTTTGTTTTTAATTGGTAGTTTTTTTGAGGGTAATAGGGCCAGATGGAGAGATCTACAGTATTTTTTATTTCCCTCTTATCTATGTCCATTGTTCTCGTCCATTGTGTTTGTCCATTCTGCTCGTCTATGCTTGTTCGTCCATGAATGTCTATTTATCCCCTTGAAAAATAGATTACGATTCAGGTAGAATGGACGAAAAGCTAGAACTCATGAGGCCTTAATTTAATGGATTACATCCCGGATTTAGACACGTTTACACTTTGGTTAACGAATTATGGAAGTATTGCCATATTTATTCTCCTTGCGCTTGGTATTGTCGCATTGCCCATCCCTGAAGAAACATTGATGGTGATTACAGGCACTCTAATCGGAAGTGGTGTCTTACATCCCGTATCGACCTTCATTGCCGCTCTTGCTGGCAGTATCTGTGGGATTACTTTAAGTTACGTCATAGGACGAACAGCGGGAATCTATTTTATCCGAAAATATGGGAAATGGGTGGGGCTCCAAGAGGCCCATGTCGATAAAGTGCACAATTGGTTTGAACGCTTTGGTAAATGGACCCTTTCTGTTGGATATTTTATGCCAGGAGTCCGTCATTTTACTGGATTCGTTGCAGGCACCTCTTATCTTGAATACCGCACTTTTGCATTGTTTGCGTATACCGGCGGATTGCTCTGGGTTTCTACCTTTCTTTCTATAGGATATTTCTTTGGTAACTACTGCCTAACAGCATGTGAAAACCTAGAGATAGGTGTAGATAAAATCATTATTTTTGCTATCTTATTTGCCTGTGCTGCCACAGCTTATTTAATCTATAAAGGCTCTAAAACTCCTACTAAATGAGAATTTTCGATGACTGAACTCGCCAAAACATATGAAGCTAAACTAGTCGATGACAAATGGTACCAATTCTGGAAAAAGCAGGGGTTTTTTAAAGCCGATTCCACATCGTCGAAACAACCTTACTGTATTGTGATGCCCCCGCCTAACGTGACTGGGTCTCTCCATATGGGGCATGCCCTCGTGAGTACTCTTCAAGATATTTTAATTCGCTGGAAGCGGATGCTCGGGTATGAGGTTTTGTGGATGCCAGGGACTGATCACGCTGGGATCTCTACCCAAACGGTGGTGGAACGTCATTTGATGAAAACACACGGGAAAAAACGAAAGGATTTTCCACGCGAAGAATTTCTCAATCACGTATGGACATGGAAAGAAGAAAAAGAGGGGAATATCCTCAATCAGTTGCAACGGATGGGATCGTCCTGTGACTGGTCGCGTCTGCGCTTCACAATGGATGAAGGGAATAACCGTGCTGTGCGTGTCATGTTCAAAAAAATGTATGACGATGGGTTGATCTATCGTGGAGACTATTTGGTCAATTGGGATCCTGTGACCCAGACAGCCCTTGCAGATGACGAAGTGGAGTACGAGGATCGACAGTCATTTTTATGGCATCTCAAATACCCATTGAAGGATGGATCTGGTTTTGTTCAGGTCGCAACGACCCGTCCAGAAACAATGCTTGGGGATACTGCTATTGCCGTTTCACCCAAAGATTCTCGTTATACTCATCTGATTGGAAAAATGGTGCTTCTTCCGATTGCTAACCGTGAGATTCCAATCATTGCTGACCACCGTGTGGATGCTACTTTTGGAACGGGGATGGTGAAAGTGACTCCTGCACATGATCCTAACGACTACCAAATGGGACTGACACATGAATTAGAATTCATTAACATCATGACTCCGGAAGGGAATATCAACGAGAATGGGGGTGCATTCCAAGGTTTATCGATGGAAGCCGCTCGTCCTGCTGTTGTGGCAGAGATGAAAAAACTAGGTTTCCTTGAAAAAGTCGAACCTCATCTCAATCGTGTCGGAGTATCGTATCGTTCAAAAGCCACAATTGAGCCATTTATGTCTAAGCAGTGGTTTGTGAAGATGGATGGTTTTGCCAAGAAGTTACAGAAAGCTGTGCATGATGGAAAGACACAGATCATCCCCAAAAATTGGGATAACACCTATTTTCATTGGGTGAATAATCTGCGCGATTGGTGCATTAGTCGTCAGCTGTGGTGGGGACATCGCATTCCGATTTGGTACCGTCGTGATGATCCCTCGCAGATGATTTGCTATGATGGCGAAGGAATGCCTGAAGCAGTAAAGAATGATCCTGATGCCTGGATGCAAGATGAAGATGTGCTCGACACATGGTTTTCGTCGGCACTCTGGCCGTTTTCAACATTGGGTTGGCCTGAGAAAACAGAAGAATTAAAGAAATTTTATCCGAATTCCGTGTTGGTCACCGGACATGACATCCTCTTTTTTTTGGGTAGCACGCATGATTTTGATGGGTGAATATGCGATGGACCAAGTTCCATTCCCAGAAGTGTTTTTACATGGTTTAATCTATGGAAAATCGTACTGGCGGAATGTAGAAGGAGGGGGCATTGCATATTTGAGCGATGCTGAGCGCCGTGAATATGAGCAAGGAAAACCCATACCGAAAGATGTGCAGTGTAAATGGGAAAAAATGTCGAAATCGAAAGGCAATATCATCGATCCACTAGAAATCATTGATGATTATGGCACAGATGCTACTCGCATGGCCCTTTGCGCAAGTGCTACGCAATCCCGAGAGATCGATTTAGATCGACGCCGTTTTGAAGAATTCCGGAATTTTACAAATAAGGTTTGGAATGGAGCCCGTTTTGTTTTCATGAATCTCGATGGGGAGGCTCCTCTGACTGTTCAAGAATTTGAACAAGGACTCAATGAAAGCATTTTAGGGTTAGAAGACCGTTGGATCCTCTCTAAGATGAATTTTACCATACAAAGTGTCAACGATAAGCTCGGTGGCTATCTCTTTGATCAGGCAGCTCTTGAGGCTTATGATTTCTTTTGGAAAGAATTTTGTTCTTATTACCTTGAGATTGCAAAGCCAGTCTTGTTTGGCAAGGTGGGTACTCCAGCGGAAAGAAAGAATAAGCAGAAATTACTCGTGATTATCTTATGCCAGGCAATGCGTCTGATCCACCCCATGGCTCCATTTATTACTGAAGAACTTTTCCAATTGTTGAAGCAACGTTTTGAAGGTATAAAATTGAATCCCTCTATCGATCCTTACACGACAGAAGCAATTCAAGCATTGCTTGCTGAGGCTTGTATCGTAGCTCCCTATCCAAAAGTTGTGCGCGCGTCTGATCTTAATCCAGTTATTGAAGAAAGCTTTGATCTCGTTGGGAAAGTGGTGTACACCATCCGCAATATCCGTGGAGAAATGAAGTTACAACCAGGTGTTGCCACGGCTGTTCATATTGTCGGAACACCATCAGATCCCCATTTAAAAATGATTAGTGATCATCGTCACATCATTGCAGCTCTTGTTAAGACCACTGGAATTGAAATCCACCATAGCGACCCTAATCTTGGATTTTCAAGTACTGGGGTGTTGGACGGAATGAAGATCTCTATCCCTCTTCCTGATGAACTTCTTCAACAGGAAAAAATCCGTTTGGCAAAGGAAAAAGAACGCCTCGAAATTTCTATTGAAAAGATGAAGGTGCAGTTATCCAATCCGGAATTTGTTGGAAATGCCCCTCCACAATTAGTAGAAAAGCATAAATTGCAGCTTGATCAAGCTGAGCGTGCCCTTGCAGAAGTCTCTAAAAAACTCTCCTAGATAAGATAGACATAATATTCAATCGAATTTGGAGTGCGGTGACAAGTCACCGCACTCCAAATTAGTGCATCTAGTATGTTGTCTTAGGTTGATGCCTTTGTATCCTGTTTTAATATTTTAAGAGTTTTGAAATAAGATAGAGAGGGTAGTTGTAGATATCACCATCGTGCTTAAGATTCATTGGGGTTGTGCGGATTAATTTTTTCGGATGATATTTTTCTTCATATACAAGTAAGCTTTTTTTCTTTGAACTGTTACCAGATTTCACTTCAAGAGGATAGATTTCATGGTCCTGCTCAACTAGGAAATCAATCTCTGCTGTTCCACTACTCGTCCAGTAATAGAGCGGTTGTTGTCTACTTGCAATTAATTCTTGAGCGACGAAATTTTCTATTAATGCGCCTTTGAATTCTGTGAATAATGAATCACCTTCTATAATTGAATGAGCAGACAAACCACTTTGAGCTCCAAGAAGCCCTACATCGAGAAGGAAAATTTTAAAGGTATGAGTTTCTGCATAAGCACTGAGTGGAATTTTGGGTGTTTCAACCATGCAGTTTTTATGAATTAACCCTGCATCGATTAACCATTGGATTGAATATTCATAATCACGTCCTCTAGCACTTTGACGAATGGCTGAAAAAATAAATTTTCTATTTTCTTTTGAGAGCTGCCTATGTATTTGATTCCATATCGCAGTAATTTTCATCATTTCTTGAGGCGGAGCATGCTTTCCAAAGTCTTTTTCATAAGCATTTAATATTTCGTGTTGTATCTCTCTGACAATACTTAAGTTTTTGCTTTGAGCATATTCAGAAACAGCTTCCGGCATCCCCCCTACGAATAAATAAAACTTCAAGGTCTGGATAAGCATTTCGTGAAAAGTATTAGGAATAGGATCAAAATTAGAAATTTGCTCCAAAAATGTTCTTAGCTTTTCGTGCTTAATAGCAGAGAGGAATTCAAAAAAACTCATAGGGTAGAGGTGTAGGAAATTTACTTTCCCAACAGCGAAGCCTTTTTCATTTGCAGTTTTGACCCCTAGTAGGGAGCCCGCTGCGACAACATGATATTCATTTGCATCTTCACAAAAGTATTTAAGACTGTTTAAAGCTTTGGGACATTCTTGAATTTCATCAAAAATTATTAAGGTGCTTTCGGGGTGAATTTCTTCTTCTGCATAGATACTTAGGAATTGGATTATTTGTATAGGGTCTATAGTTTTTTCGAAAAAATGGGCAAGTTGTTCATTTCTCTCGAAATTTAAATAGATGGTATTCTCGTATGAAGTTTTTCCAAAATATTTAAGGGCATAGGTTTTTCCAACCTGTCGAGCTCCATTGAGTATTAATGGTTTGCGTCTTGTGGATGTTTTCCATTGTTCTAAGGATAAAAAAATGTCTCTTTTCATATTCTCTACTGTGCTAGGTTTTAGGCTTAAAGTCACATTTTCCCCAGGAAAACGTGCAGATTTTCACGTTTTTCTATGGAAAAAGGTGTGTAATAGCTACGTTTTTCTATGGAAAAACGTGGTTGTATCAGGAAAAATGCCTCTACACTATTCTTCTGGTTGTTTTTTAAACACATTAAGAGATTTTTGGTTTTTTCTTGAAGGTAGTAAGGATGGTTTCTGCTCAATTATAGGAGGGCCTTCATTAATTTACAGTTTCACGCGACTTTAACAAGCCTAGAATTTAAGTACAATCTAAAATTGTTTTCGATTATTATAAATATTTTTAATTAATGATCGTACTAAGCAAATTGTGATAGAAATAATTACAAAAAAAACAAGCCCAAAATAGACAAATTCGAGGGGATGTTTATAAAGAAGGAAAAAGAAATCCAGTTTGGCCTGGTCAGACTCAAATACTGTGGATCCAAAATAAGTCAATGTTAGGTAAAGTGTAGTAAACAATATTCCAAGTCCAACTGTCATCCATATTTTTTGATCGAGATCTTTAAGTAGTGAAAGAAAAGCTGTTTTAAGAGATTTTCGATATTTTCTGATATGGGGAATCCCATTGATGATCATCCAAATGATCAGAAGTACCCATGTGAGCATTCCTAAGATTTGAATCACTGTGGTCAACATTCCCTAATCCTTATGTTTTTTCTGGTAAATCAATAAATAGCAAAGTATATAATTGATACATAACAGAAAAATGGAGGTCCAAGATGTTATACGCTCTTTTAACAATTATTCTGAGTACTATTGCTGTTTTTGTGACAGCTCATATTCTTCCAGGCGCACGTGTGGATGGCTGGGGAACGGCGCTTGTCGTTGCCGTTGTCTTGGCTATCGTCAATGCCTTTATCAGACCATTATTGCTGATTTTGACCCTTCCAATCAACATCCTCACCTTAGGATTATTCACCTTTGTGATCTTGGGACTCTGCGTCTTGCTGGTGAGTGCTATCGTTCCAGGGTTTCATGTCGATGGATTCTGGTGGGCGGTTGCCTTTGCATTGATCTTAGCAATTATCAGTGGTTTCTTAAATACGATTATTGGTGAGCGCTAACAAAGTCGATATAACCAGCTCGTATGTCGGTGTGGATGAGTTTAACGCGGATGCGGTCACCCACATCGACTCGGGCTATTCCTTTTAAAAGTTTCCCGTCTACAGGTGGATTAAAAATTCTTACCCATGTCCCCTTTTCGTTCACTCCTGTTACAATCCCATCGAACTCCTTTCCGATTTGAGTCGAAAGGACAATAGCAGCTGCAGATTTTCTCATTTGTCGTTCTACTTTCTGGGCATCATCTTCTTTTTGTGTGCAATGATCGGCTAGTCCATTCAGTTCATTGAGCGTATAAGGCAACGATTGCTTTGCAAGCGTCGCTAAAATTAATCTTTGGGTGATTAGATCGGGGAAACGTCGGTTGGGAGCAGTGGAGTGGCTGTAATCGCGTAAGGCTAGTCCAAAGTGACCAGGTGAAGCGTTCCCTGGTAGAAGAACGCGATATTCACCGTTTCCTAATAGTTTGATAATCGTTAAGGATAGATCAGGGAAACTGATGGGATCGGCTTGTTTTTGTTCGACGAGAAACTTTTCAAGTGCGACCGGATCGGGGGTGAGGGGGAGGTTTGTGTTATGGTCTGTCGCAATCTCCCTAATTTTATCCCATCTTTTTGGGACAGTGACCACGCGTTGTATAGAGGGGATTTGGTGAGCTTCAGAGAATTTGGAGGATATCGTATTGGCAAGAACCATAAAATTCTCGATTAGGATACGTCCCCGATTAATTTGAGTGGGGGTAATTGCCACAGGTTCATTATTTGAGAAGACTGTTTGCCCTTCGATTGTTTCAAGGCTAAGAGCTCCTTTCGAATGGCGGTTTTTTGCAAGTATCTGAGCGATGGTATCTTGGAGGCGGATTTGATCTGCCATTCCAGGGGTGTTTTCGATTGGAGTGGGCATAGGCCCCTTTTCATCTAACCATGCACTGACACCATTGTATGCTAGTTTTGCGTGATTATGCACATAGGCTAGATAGACGGAGGAAGTTTCGAGGTTACCATCATTCAAAATGATCCCCTCAAAAATCACTGCTAGGCGATCTTCACCAGGATTTAGTGATGTAAGATCAGTTGAGAGATGTTCGGGAAGCATTGGGAATATCTGTGCAGGGGTATAAACAGATGTGGTATTTGCCGCCGCGTAGTGATCGATGGCGCTATCTTTTTTAACGAGAAGATCGACATTAGCTACAGCGATATAGAGCTTGTATTTTCCATCTGGAAGGCTTTCAGCAAAGGTCAGTTGATCCAGATCGCGCGAATCGTCGTTATCGAGGGAAAACCAAAGTTGAGGTCGAAGATCTCTCATTTCGGAGGTACGTAGAGGAATGATGGGAGGACGCAGTTCTGCGACTTCTTTTAGGACCGCAGGAGGGAAATTGGGATTGAATCCCTTATCAAGCATAGCGACTTGTGCTAAAGATTTTAAATCAAATGCTGAGGATGCAGTAGTCATTTATTTTCCTTTTTCTTCAAGCTCTTGCCATCGGTGGTATAGCTGTTCTAGTTCCTTCTGGGCGCCTTCAAGTTTTTCGCAGGCGAGGTGTAATTCTTTTAGATTACCATTTGTTGTGTGAGTATGTACAAGACTTTCGAGAGTTGCAATGTTTTTTTCGACTGTTTGAATGGAAGTTTCCATCAGTTCAAGCTCTCTTTTTTCTTTATAGGAGAGCTTTTGTGGCCTCGGGGCAGCTGAAGAACCGGTAGTTGGTTTCTTTTGAGATGAAAGGGAAGTCTGTGATGCTTGCGATTGTTTCAGATGTTGTTCCCATTGACTATAGTCGGCTAAGAGGGGAGTGTCGTTAGGAATTCCCAATCCGATCACGCAATTGGTGAGTTTATCGAGCATGGCCCGATCATGGGTGATTAGGACGACTGCACCTGGAAATTCTCCTAAACTTTCTTCCAGGGTCTCAAGTGTGGGAATATCAAGATCGTTAGTCGGTTCATCGAGTAATAGTAGATCAGCAGGTTGTAGCATTAAACGTGCAATGCCGATACGAGCCCTTTCTCCTCCTGACAGTTGTTTAACAGGCAGATCGAGTCGATCAGGGGAAAATAAAAAGCGTTTAGCCCAGGAGTTAACGTGGATATGTTGACCGCGATAAATCACTGTGTCGCTATTTGGTGAAAGAGCTTGGCGCAATGTATCGGTCGGATTGAGTTTCTGTCTATGTTGGTCAAAATAGACGATTTTTAGATCATCGGCATATTTGATTGTTCCAACATCAGGAATAATTTCCCCTGCGATGATTTTAAGTAATGTCGTTTTTCCACATCCATTGGGTCCGACGATGCCCAAACGAATCCCAGGGGCAAGGTTGAGATCAAGCCCTTCAAGCAGCAAACGATCCCCCAGAGTTTTTGAGATGTTTTTTATTGCCACAAGTTTTCGGGTTTGACGATTGGTCGCTTCAAAATCAATTTTGGCAGAGCTTTTTCGGTTGCGGGTTCGAAGTTCAGATAGGGCGTCGATCAATCGACCAGCCTCTTGAACACGAGCTGTAGACTTAGTTGTGCGGGCTTTTGGTGATTGACGGAGCCATTCGACCTCGCTTCTCACCTTTGAAGCGAGAGCACGCTCGCATTGCTGTTGGTAGTCGAGGAATTCGGTGCGTTTATCTAAAAACTCTAAATAATTACCTTCACTACAGAAAATTCCTTCTGGATAATGGGGATTGAGTTCGATCATTCGGGAGGCGACATTTTGTAGAAAATAGCGATCGTGGCTAGTGACAATGAATGTGATTGATTCATCTTTTAGATAGTTTTCCAGCCAGATGATCCCTTCAAGATCGAGGTGGTTTGTCGGTTCATCGAGAAGGAGGATATCAGGTGAATTAATTAGTGCTTTAGCGAGATCGACCCTTTTTTTCCACCCTCCGGATAGTGTCGAAGCATCTTGCGAAATATCTTTGAATCCTAACTTCGAGAGGAGAATGCGCACTTTTGTTTCGATTTCATGATGCTGTGTATGGGTCTGATGGGTAGCAACAAACGCATTAAAAACAGTTTGTTCGATAGACAACGAAGGGTATTCTGAAGTTTGAGGAACGTAAC
>Ga0207012_1001_pt1 | contig 29295 bp, 20 predicted proteins | sample Alteio_BWMinCont_80_FD_153471 | JGI IMG/M metagenome (GOLD analysis project Ga0207012, IMG submission 153471) | Enriched cells from forest soil in Barre Woods Harvard Forest LTER site, Petersham, Massachusetts, United States -... | ecosystem: Environmental > Terrestrial > Soil > Temperate forest >...
AAGCGCCACATGAGCCTGATTTACCGTTTGAGCACCAGCAACGAAATCAGTACTTAATACAATTTCAACCGATGGATCGCGGATATAGGTCACGTCCACTACAAGATACGGACTAATTGTGAATACCTGTTGGTCAAAACTTCCAACAATTGCAGTACCTGCAGTCAAAATGGTATAGGGACGTCCAATGGAGTATGTCCCGTTGGTAGAAATAACCTCAAGAGTACCCGCCAATGTCGCTGTGCCTACCACGTCTAATTGACTCGATTGAGGCACTCCATTAATTAAAGCGCCAGAGACATTTATGAGAAGTGTTGCACCTGCCTCTTGGGTGTAATTCTGGCCAACACTTAAAGTCCCTAGACTCGTACCAATTCCAGGAAAAACTGTCCCTCCATAATTCACCAACACATTACCTTCCACGGTACCTGACCCTGAAAGAACTCCCGTTGAATTGACAATAGCATCATGAGGAATGATACCCGTATTCGTCAGAGCAAGATTGCCCCCATTGATAGTGGTCGTGCCTCCATAAGTATTTGGGCCACCAAACACCTGCATGCCTGTTCCAGAGATCACCACGTCATTAGTACCTGAAAAATCGCCGATGACCCCGTCAAACTCTGCTGTAATCCCTGTTTGCGTGAAGATATTTAATGTGTGATCAAGTGGTACTGTACTTGTCGAATCTCCAGTCAATGAGCCTATAGAAAAGAATGAAGGCACTTCTGCAGCAATCCACAGCGAAGAACTCTCTAAAACGATATTTGGGGTTGTAGCAGTTGTCGAACCATAGAAGGAAATACCGCGCCCCGCTATCAGAGTTCCTCCCTGATTAGAAGCTTTAAGAGTCGGACTGCCAATGATGGTGGTATCATAAAAGGCGATCTGATCTCCATTAACCGTACCTGAATTCACCGCAGCAATAAGTGGAGTTCCTGTCACTGTCAAGGTGGAACTCCCGCCTCTACCATCAAATAGAATTTGTGCTAATCCAGAAAGAGAATCTAGATTAGTAATTATCCCAGAGTTCATAGCACTAATGACAACCTGATCACCAATTGTAACATCGGAACTCCCTGTGGAGGCACCATTAAGAGAACTGCCATCAAATAAAATCTGGGCGAGGTCTTTAGAGGTTATGCCAGTGTTATTTATTATTGTACCGCTGTTTGACGCTGTGATCTTCACTTGGTTTCCAATCGTCACTGTAGATGCACCTATAGCGGAATTTGCACTATTGTTCATTCCACTGCTTCCATCAAAGGCGATCTGGGCGATCTCGTTTGAAGTCTGGTTATTAGCGATAGTACCAGTGTTCGCAGCAACTATTGTTGCATTATCCGTAATCATCACCACTGAAGAACCACTATTTCCTCTTATATTACCTAGTCCACCACTTCCATCAAACAATATCTGTACAATATCATTGGTGTTGCCAGTATTATTGTTAGAAATTGCACCACTATTCGTAGCGCTTAGACTGGCACTTTCTCCAATTGTGACAGTAGAATTTCCTGCGCCAGGAAAATTAATACTAAAACCTCCACTGCCATTAAAAAGGATTTGAGAGCTATCATTACTATAAAATGATGAAGTTTGTAGTACATTATTGTTAATTGCACTAAGACTAGCGCTGCCGTTGATCGTAACAGTAGAATGCCCGGTACCACTACCACCTAAACCAAAGCCACCGCTACCATCGAACAGAATCTGTGAAAGAGAATTTAAAGAATTTGTGGTCGAAATTGTACTCGTATTGTCATTAGTAGCGATCATACTCACTGTTCCACCAATGATCACTGTGGAGGCACCTATTCCCCCACCTCCAAGACTGAGCCCCCCACTTCCGTCGAATAATATTTGTGCAAGATCATTTGCAGTACTTGAATTAGTAATTGAACTTCCATCAGCAAGGGTTGCGTTAAACAAAGCCGTCCCACCAATTGTCACTGTAGAGTGACCTGTTCCACTACCACCACTACTAAATCCTCCGCTTCCGTCGAATAAAATTTGTGCAAGGTCGTTTGCAGAAGCTGAGCTAGTAATCGTACTCGCATTATCGAGGGTTAGATTAAAAGCAGCCGCTCCATCAATTGTCACAGTAGAATGCCCAATACCACTACCACCTAAACCAAAGCCACCGCTACCATCAAACAATACTTGAGCTAAGTCGTTCACAAAACTTGATGATGAACTTATAAGTCCTGAATTCGATATATCAAATACAGCATTATCCGAAATAGAAACAATAGATTGACCAGTTCCACTAGCACTAGCACCAAATCCTCCACTTCCATCAAATAATACTTGAGCTAAATCATTTGCATTCCGTGATGTAGAAGTGATACTTGAATTATTGCTTACCTGAAAAGAAGCCGTTCCACCAATCGTCACAGTAGATTGACCAATACCATGACCAAGCAGGGAATGCCCCCCACTTCCATCAAAGATGATCTGTCCAATGTCATTACATGGGCCAGAGGAAGTGATCAAGTGATCATTTAATATAACAAAACTGGCACTATCACTAATTGTTACCGTAGAATGACCTGTGCCACTACCGGTATTACTCGTTCCACCACTTCCATCGAATAATATCTGAGCTAAATCGTTTGCAGAACTTACATTTGAAATTACACCCTCAAGAGTTGCATGAAAACTAGCAGTTCCACCAATCGTCACAGTCGAATTCCCTGTGCCATTACCAACATTACTCGTTCCACCACTTCCATCAAATAAAATTTGCACAACGTCATTGGCAATATCGAAATTATTAATCGAACTTCCGGAGTCCGCCACAGTCGCAGTAAGCACCCCACGATTGATCGTCACAGTAGAGTGACCTGTACCACCAGAAGTCTGGCCCAAGCCCCCACTTCCATCAAATACGATCTGTCCAACATCATTTGCATCGCCTGAATTATTGATCGAAGCTCCGTTTTGTAAGGTCGCAGTCAATTGCGATAACACCAATTCATCGATTGTCACGGTGGAGTGGCCTGTACCATTAGATCCCCCACCATACCCCCCACTTCCATCAAATACAATTTGGGCTAGATCATTGGCATAATTGTTATTTTGTATCGCTGTTCCACCATCAGAGATCGCAGTAAGTACCGATCCATTCATATTTACAATGGAATTACCTTGTCCATCAAAACCACCGTTCACTCCACCATTTCCATCGAATAAAATCTGCGCAAGATCGCCAGCAAATAGGTTCTGATTAACAATCATTCCATTATTAGTCGCTTCAATTGTTGTTTGATTTTCTAACGTAACAAATGAATGACCTACGCTGTCCCCCAAAGGATTATAACCAGAACTTCCATCAAATATGATCTGTCCTACACTATTAGAATTTCCATTGTTTTGAATATTACATCCAGACCCATTAGTTGCTTGAAGAGAGTAAGAACCCGTAATTGTCACATTAGAATTTCCACTAGCTCCATTAAATAGATTAGAAGAACCACTCCCATCAAACACAATTTGTCCTATATCATTCATCCCACTGATATTGTTAAGAATACTACTATTGTTCGTACTATTCGCTTGTAGGCTCCCTGCACCTTCTAGCAATACTATAGAGGAATTTTCGACGTTAAGGCTTGGGCTTCCATCAAATAAGATCTGCGCAACATCATTTACATTAGGAAAGTCGCTATTGATTAAAGCTGAGCTATCGTTATTGGCAATAATAATCGCGGCTCCAGTGGTGACAGGAATTGCATTCGTATTCGAAAATAAAATCTGGTAAGGAACGCTCATAGAGGAGTTAGAATTTTCAGCTGTAATCGTCGTATTGGTATTCGTTCCTGTAATTCCTGGACCACTAAAAACCAAACCAAAAGGTCCACCAATATCAAACGTAAAGAAAGAAGCACTATTAACAAAATCGAAGCTTGGTGTAACAAAATTACTCGTTGCGGCATTCTGAGCTATGGAAGGATTATTGTTGATAGATGGAATTGAACTATCAAAAGAAGCTATCGTAGTGGAATCTGGAACGCCACTACTCCAATTACCACTGTCTGTCATATCACCTGCCCCCCCTCCAGTATCGGTCCATGTTGTGATGGAAGAAGCGGGTAACAGGCTTGGAAGTACAATTGCTGAAAAGGTAATGAATTTTCCAAAAATCTTGCGCATAAACGTCCCTTTATTAATTCATGTAATTGGTCGAAGCTAATACATTTTTTATCAAAGTACAGATTAATTTTAAAAACGATAGTTGTCAATCAAGAAAGTTAGCAAGGGATATTAACGCAAGTTGCTAGTTGATGTTACTCCTAGGGCCGAGCGAGATCGGCTCCAGGAGTAACATCAACTAGCAACTTGCGTTAATATATGTTTTTGAGTCCGAGCCTGCGAGGACGATTGCATAACAGCCCACAGTGACCGAGTCCGTAGGACGACTGAACTGTGGGAAAAACGTCAAATATATGGAGCCCAGAGCGAAGCGACGGGCGACCGTAATTAGTATATTCAAGAGAAAGATCTGGGAACAAGTAGGGGGGGCCCTGGCCTATTACATGAAGGCCCCCGGGCCATAGCAAATGTATTAATGGTCCGGAGGGCCGGTATTGATTGTTCGAAATCTTTTAGATGCGAGCAAATGCTCTTGAAAGTTGGTAGTCTGCATGTCCCATATTGCGATATGCATTATTCAATTGAATTCTAATAACTACTGCATTCAATGCAACAAAAGCACCAGCTCCTATAAGACTAAAGATGCCAAACGAAACTGCGGCTACAGCTGCAACTCCTGCGATAACGAGAGCGAGAGCCGCACTAATTTGGTGAGCTGCATGCTCTGAAATTCTTTTGGGAGCTAGCGCATGAAGAGCCTTGCTTACAACAGTATCTGTGGCATATACACCAGCAAAAACGGCACCAGTCAATACGGGATTAGCACTGTAAAGAGCACCTGCAGTAGCACCAAAAGCAAAGCTAAATCCTGTGTTGACGACCTCATCAAGGGCTTTACCTACGTAATTTGTAACTGTCATATAATCTCCTTATGTATAAAGTTAAAGATGAAGAAAACAGTTGCGATACTAATGTGATGCCGATTATGTGTCTAGAAAATTCTATACCATTTGTAAAAAGCAATAATTTGGAGTGCGGTGACTTGTCACCGCTTTGTCTAGCTCGACTTGTCGAGCGTATAAGCAACCCCACATATGCCTAATTATATGGGTTGCTCATTCTTCCTGATCAATACCTTACCAGATTCAGGCGCGTTTTTGGTAGTTTATACGCTCGACAAGTCGAGCTAAATAAAGCGGTGACAAGTCACCGCACTCCAAAAAATAAGCATTCTATACTCTTAACTGTTGTTGGGCAGCTCGTCGAGCATTGATTTGAACTTCAAGATCTTTTAAGTATTGAGCAGATTCCTCAAGCTTTTCTTTATGCCATTTTTGGAATTCGGCGATCTGTCTTGGAAATACAAATTTGAGAATTTTTGGAGCCACATAAAGAAATAGGCTTGATCCAATATAGGTCACCGCGACCACAGGAGTGAAAATCCCAAGAGCCAATAATGTGAGGCTGGCAATGGTTGCAAGGATTGGACCAGATAGATCGTGCAACCTTCTTACAGTTTTTTCAGAAAGAAAATTGCGATCTCGACATTCATCCAAAATTTTTGCGAATAGACATGAAGCTAAAGTCATGCCTCCAAACATGATCCCAGAAGCAAGTAAGTTAGTTTTAGTAATTGCCCCCCATGCGACTCCCATACCAGCACTAAAAACAGTCCATCCTACTGAACTTGCAGCTCCATGATAAAGAGGCACTCTCGTTATAACATCGGTTTTCACAGGTGTTGTTGATAATTCTGCTGTCATTAATATAATTCCTGTTTTACTACTTGTTCTTCAATTTAGTTATTTAGAGATCACAACTATATCAAAACCCAAGAATTATCCAAAAGAAATTTCCATTTGTTGATATTTTTGCAACAGATTACGCGCTTCTATTGCATCTTCAAAACGCAATTCTTTTGCAGCTGTTTTCATTGCCTTTTCATAAAATTTAATTTTTTGGTTGATATCAGCATCTGTGAGGTATTCGTGAACTTCTTCAGCAACGGCCATAAGTTCTTCTGGTTTTGCTGTAGGGTACGCAACTTCAACTTCTGGATCAACCAATAAGGCAATCTCTCTTTTAACGGAATGTGGAGTAATATTGTGTGTTTCATTATAAGCTTTCTGAATGACCCTTCTTTTCTGAGTCACTTCAAGAGCCGCATTGATTGCTTTTGTCATCTTATCCGCATACATGATGACACGCCCTTCCACATTCCGAGCTGCACGTCCACATGTCTGAATCAAAGCCGTCTCACTACGCAAGAACCCTTCTTTATCTGCATCCAGAATCACGACAAGCGAGACTTCTGGCATATCCAACCCTTCGCGTAAAAGATTGATTCCCACTAACACGTCGCAGACACCACACCGTAAATCGCGGATGATTTGTACCCGTTCAATCGTATCAATATCTGAATGTAAATATTTGACTTTAACACCTAATTCAGTGAGGTACTTACTCAATTCTTCAGCCAACCGTTTTGTCAGGGTGGTGATTAAAACGCGTCCTCCCCTTTTAGTGTGATTACGGATCTCATCCAGACAATCATCCACCTGTCCGGTAGCAGGTCGAATTTCAATTTCTGGATCGAGGATTCCAGTTGGACGGATAAGTTGCGGAATCGTCACGCCTCCAGCCTCTCCTATTTCCCATTGTCCAGGTGTAGCCGACACATAAACCACTTGATGAAAGTGACGATAACTCTCTTCAAATTTTAATGGTCGATTGTCAAAAGCGGAAGGGAGCCGAAAACCGTAGTCGACCAGAGATTGCTTGCGTGCACGGTCCCCATTGCACATGGCATGGAGTTGTGGAATTGTCTGATGGGATTCATCGATGATGAGTAAGAAATTTTTAGGGAAATAGTCGATGAGACATGGAGGAGGATCTCCGGGACTACGTTGACTAAAATGGCGCGAGTAATTTTCGATTCCTTTACAAACACCGACCTCTTTGAGCATCTCGAGATCATGCATGGTTCTTTCTTGAATCCGTTGGTGTTCGATGAGTTTGTTTTCCTTCTCATAGAATTCCATGCGATCCTTCAATTCTTCTCTTATCGTCTGGATGGCATGAAGACGTACTTCTTCGGGAGTGACGTGGTGAGAGCTTGGGTAGATCGTCACTTCATCGATCCTTTTAATAATTTTTCCAGTCAACGGATCGATCTGGCTAATCCTCTCAATATCATCTCCAAAAAACTCGATGCGCAGTGCTAAGTCATCTTCATAGGCAGGAAAAATATCCAACACATCACCACGCACACGAAAAGTGGAGCGACTAAAATCATAGTCATTGCGTTTGTATTGCATTTCGACCAGATGAAGAAGGATGTCATCTCGTCGTCGATGCATTCCTTTTGAAAGAACCAAATTCATTCCACGGTAGTACTCAGGAGATCCCAATCCATAGATGCATGAAACAGAAGCCACGATGAGCACATCGTCCCGTTCCAATAAAGAGCGGGTAGCGCTCAGCCTCATTTTGTCGATCTTATCATTAATCGCCATATCCTTTTCAATAAAGGTATCGGTGCGGGGAAGATAGGCTTCAGGTTGGTAATAGTCGTAGTAAGAGACAAAATACTCGACAGCATTATCGGGAAAAAATGATTTAAATTCTTGATAGAGTTGGGCCGCCAATGTTTTGTTATGGGCAATCACAAGGACAGGTCGTTGCACACGCTCAATGACATTGGCCATGGTGAAAGTCTTACCAGAACCGGTAATTCCTTGCAGCACCTGAGACTGACGCCCTGCCTGGATAGCTTCTACCAATCGATCAATCGCTTGTGGTTGGTCCCCACACGGAAAATAGTCTGTCTTGATTTTAAACTTCGGCATCCGAACCTTCTTCCCTTTGTTTGTGGCACGGACTTTAGTCCGTGGTTGTGCCCACCAATCCCTTTATCCACCATCTGTGGCACGGACTTTAGTCCGTGGTTGTGCCCACCAATCCCTTTATCCACCATCTGTGGCACGGACTTTAGTCCGTGGTTGGCTTCAACAGATCCATTAAGGATGGACTAAACTAACCACGGACTAAAGTCCGTGCCACAAATATTAAACTACAAATTCACTTTCACTTAGTTCTTTCTCGAGCAATACGGGAGATCTTGTTCCAGGCTCCACCCAATCCCATCGCACTCCGAATCTCTTTTAGAGTCACATTGGACACTTCAATCATCTTTAAGGTCCCTTCATAAATAATCTGTTCAACAAGTCCTGCATCAGCAGCAAAATGCTCGCGCTTTTCCCGTATGGGATCCAGAAATTGATTCATTGCAATGATCAATTTTTCTTTAACCTCAACATCGCCAACAGTCCCTTCTCGATAGCGCAGCTTGAGATCATCCACTTCTGCCTGATTTGGATTGAAGGCATCGTGATAGATAAACACGGGGTTTCCCTCTACAGTCCCTTTTACATGTGCATGGACACGACTTTCATCCGTGAACATCCCCTTAATCTTTTTAGAGACTGTTTTGGCATCATCAGACAAATAAATGGCGTTGTTAGCTGATTTGCTCATCTTTCCTTTTCCATCAGTCCCAATCAATGAAGGCGTCTCGCTGAGAAGCGCTTCTGGCATGGGAAAAACTTCTCCATAATATTGATTAAATCGACGCGCAATGTCGCGAGCGAGTTCAATATGAGCTTCATTATCCTTACCCACTGGCACTAAATGTGCTTTTGGCATCAAGATATCTGCCGTTTGAAGTACAGGATAACCCACCAACCCAAATGTAACGTTCTCCTCATCCATATGAGCATTGCGTGCCATCTCTTTCAAACTGGGTAAACCGGTGAGTCGGTTCAATGAGATCAACATCTCAAATAGCAGGTTCATCTCATACACTGCTGGAACAGCCGACTGCAAATAGATCGTCGATTTTTGAGGGTCTATTCCGCACGCAAGATAATCCAGGACCATCTCGCGAATATGCTCGCGTAATGCTAAGATTTCCTCTTTACTGGGTTTCGTCGTCAGTGTGTGCAGATCGGCAATAATAAAATAACAGTCATATTCATCTTGCAATTTGACTCGATTGCGCAATGAACCAACGTAGTGCCCTAGATGAAGTCTTCCCGTGGGGCGGTCTCCGGTTAATATTCTCTTTTTCATAGTTTTCCTATGTGATATAAATCTAATTTAATTGCAATTTCATTGCCGATGACGGCTAGCGAAACTAATATTACCAGTAATAACATTCCTTTTCCACCCCACGTACGAAACGGGGATCTATCAGACAATCCTTTAACATATCTACCAGACCAGACCATTAAGGCTGGGAATAATCCCAACAAAGAAACGACACCAAACGCTCCTGCATATTCAAGTGCACTCAAAAAAGCGCGAGGGTCCAGCAAGGTAATACAAAGGGGTGGAAGGAAGGTCAAACAATAAAGCAACCCTCGGCCTCCACGCGTTTTCTGGATGCTCAATCCATCTGCCAAAAAGTCTGACAGACTCAATGAAACACCCAAGAATGAGGTGACAATAGCAAAAAAGGAGAAGAACCGCGCGACTGTCGCAATGATCGGATTTCCCAGAAATGCTGTCAAAAGGTGCTGTGCTCCATTACCTCCACTGATGAATGCCTCTTCAATTCCATTTGGACCCTCAATTGGAATAATCCCCAACGTTAAAAACTCCCATAAAATATAAACAAGAAGCGGGATAGCTCCCCCAATAAAAATCACTTTCTTCAGCTTGGCAATGTCTCTATCCAAATAGGTCACCAAACTTGGGATGATGATGTGGAAACCAAATGAGGTGGCCACCACCGATAATCCCATCAAGATATACTTCCAATCGACATGGAATAATAATTCGCTCTTCACATGAGGGGCCACATAAAAGACCATGGACGCAAAAGCCACCACTAATCCCAGCATGAGAAGTCGATTGACTCGATCAACCGACTGAGTTCCGCGGTAAACGAAATATCCAAAAATAATCAACAGGGGTATCGCCCCTGCCCATTCAGGCATGACAACCCCAAATGTGGCATTGACGACGTCGATGACGATAGGTGCACTTCCAGCAATGTAGGCTGTCGTGAGTGAGTAAAGCAAAAACAGATAGAGCATCCAGCTGACAGCCTGTCCTGGCTTGCCTAAAGTCATTTTTACCATCGACATCAGGTTATCATTATCTTTTGCCCACAGGTTGACTTCTAACATTAAGAAGGCAGTAAAAGACATATAGATCCAGTAAAAAACGAACAGGAGTACAGACGGCCAAAATCCTGCCATGCCTGTACTTACTGGTAATGCTAACATCGCAGCACCGATTGTGGTACCCGACACTAGGAGAATGCCCCCTAGCAATTTACTATGTTGTCTCATTTCTTCCTCTTAAATTATTTGTAAGGCCATCACCCATAAAGTAAACAAAATCACTGCAATTAAAGTTGCTTTCCCTCCAAATACCATTGGTCTATTTCCCAGTTTCTTATAGTATCTTGCCGACCAGACCATCAACGCAGGAAGTAATCCAAATAGGATTACAGCACCAAATGCTCCTGCATAGTTCAACGCCACAAGAAAAATGTGGGGATAGATCAGTGCAAGAATAAACGAGGGAGCAATCACTAAGAAACAGAGAAGCAATTTCCCTCTCGAATCTTTCTTAATGTGCAACCCATCTGCAAGAAAATCGACGAAACTAAGAGAATTGCCTAAGAAAGAGGTGACGATTGCAAAGAATGCAAAGTACTGCGCAATCTCGGTTACCCATAGCGATTTTACAACACCCTTCAAAACTTCTGTGGCCATCTGCCCTTTTTCAACGACCTGCAAAAAACTCTCTTTTTCATGAATGGGCACTAATCCTAGAATCAACCATTCCCATACGAGATAGATCACCAAAGGAATAGAACTTCCACAGATGATCGCAAGTCGCAATCTCTTTGCATCTCCCTTTAAATAGGTGGTTAAACTCGGCACTAGATTATGAAATCCAAAGGAAATAATCATGACGGGTAACACCAGGATCGCTTCTGACCAATCATGATGATTAAAATATTCCATATTAACATGTGGAGCCCCTACAATGACAAGCAAGAAATAGGTGATCACCAATCCACTCATCAAAATGCGATTGAACATATCAACGGTTTTGGTTCCCAGGTACACAAATGCCCCAAAAAGAATACAGACGGCTAAACTGCCTACCCAGTGAGGCAATTTTATCCCAAGTAGTTCACCGACGACTGCAGAAATGAGTTCTCCACTTCCCGCTACATAGGCAATTCCTAATGTATAGAAGAGAAAAGCAAAACACGACCATCCAATAATCTTTCCAGTCACTCCAAGAGTGCGCTCCGCCATAGTGATGATGCTCACTTCATCGGTAAAGCAAAGATTGACTTCTAGCAACAGTAAAGCTGTCGTAGTCATGAAAGCCCAACTTAATACAAACATCATCAATGAGGGTTTGAATCCTGCCATAGCTGACAAGACGGGTAATCCCAACATACCGGCTCCGATGCAACACCCTGCTATGAGCAAGATGGCTCCCCCAACACTCCCTGACTGTGAACGATTCACATCACTCATAATTTAATCCTTATGTAGACTCATATTTGAAACTGTAAAACTGAAAAAGGCAACTTGAAAATCAATAAGAAAAGCGGCTAAACTGCCACCAGAAAGTCCGAAAGAAGAATGTAAAAGAAGTTGAACTGATGTTCATATAACCATACGTTGTAAATAATAACAAACCTATCCTAGCAAATCCCCTTATTTCACCGCAACATTTTTTGAAGGTCGCTAAGATTATTGACCTTGCACATATTTGGCATCTATGTTATTTTTGTCAACTTCACATTAATTTTTAGATACTAGGAGATTTACATGTTACCAGAAACAGGGCCACTATCAGGGGCGATCAATTCGACACAGCAGCAGACTCATAGTCCTCAATCCAAAGCTACAGGAACCACGTATCAACGTCAGAAGGTTCAACAACAACCCGCCTCTATAAAATGTGCTTGCGATATTCTTTTAAATAGTAAAGAATTATCTTTTTCTATCCTAAATTATGAAACTCAAATCTATACATTTGGAGATCGATTGGGTCAACGCAATGTCGTGATAGACTTCGATTCAATTTGCGAAGTTGTAAGGCAAATGGAAAAAACGCATGAGGTCGCCTCAGAAGCGCTTGTGAAGGAAATGGCGATTAAAGTCTTCTTAGTCAAAGAGCTAAAAACAAACTAACACTATTTAAAGACGTCGACCATTGTATTTGCGAGTCCGAGCTTGAGAAAGACCACGGACTAAAGTCCGTGCCACAAATTTCTTGTTACAAACTTATTGTGGCATGGACTTTAGTCCGTGGTCTTCTGTATTGAATTGCTTTTGAAGTAAGTTGGGGGCCAATCTTTTTTATGACAGGCCAAATTTGTTATAGGCATCCACGACGAGCTTCCAGATATAATTTGCGCGCTCTTTACGTCGCAATTTTTTATCGGTAATAGCCGCACTCACACAGTTTTCCATGTCGATAGCGGGTCCAAATGCTAGGTGGATGGGGGTGCAACGGGCATGCCTTCTTTCACCCAATCCCACCTCAATACTGCATGGAGGGGGTAACAAATCATAGGTAGAAAGGGCAAGAGGATGAAAATGGGTCATTTTTTCTGATTGTTTGGCCATAAGAGAGAACATCTCGATACTTTGCGGATCGAAAGGAGCTACTGTAATCTTGCCTTTTGGTCCAGGTCGGTCTCGTCCTCCACTTGGCGCCACATAGATACACTTTCCCCCTTCAGAGAGAAGCTGCACCATGCGTTTCATGGTGCGTTGATTATGAAGGAGCTTTTCTTGCTTTAGATCTGGCTCTGTTTCGATGTAGCGTTTTGAGAAAATACAAAGGAGATTTCGTCCTTTACTAAAGGGCACAGCAAGAGGATCGCTAATGACTCGCTGCCCTGCGATAAAAATCATATTTTCTGCCAGTTTTGGATGGGTTTTTTCCAACATTAAACTGATCGCTTGAGGATCGGGCTCTGTTTGGTGGTTGGCCAGAAGAATGACATTTTCCCCACGGGCAAGCGTTTTTTGCATTTCATCTAGCTGATCCAGTCCGACAACCTGAGATTTTGGAAATACGATGAGTGGCCGAACCAAATCCAAACCAAACTTGTAATAATCGGTGGGTTTTCGTATGCACTCATGGAAAGGCTCAAAAATATAGGGAGCTGCTAACTGTTCCGCAACGAGATCGATGAATTGGTTAAGAACAGGTTGCAGATCCTGGATTTTGTATCCATTTTCTTCTACCGCTTCCTTATAGCTATCAAAAAAGTTGTGGATGACTGAGGCAAGATTAGAAGGAATCTTACCTGCATTCACATCATCAGCGAGATGTTTGAGATGATCCATATCACACCTCAATTCTCTTATTATTTGTTGAGGCGTAAAAAGCAAAATCATTCAAATGCATGTTATCATCAGAAGCAAATTGCAGCTGGGCATTCATTTCTTCGGCGACAGATCGTAGATAGGCTTTATCAATTGCATTGAGGTAATGATCGAGCTCTGGATGAGTTACGAGTTTAATTCCAAACTGCTGATGGCAATTGATGACCTTCTTCAGGGCCCGTTCGATCTCAATGGACATACTCTCATGGGTTTTGACCATTCCACTTCCACTACAGTAAGGGCAATTGGTATAGATGGTCTGCATCAATGAACCGCGATTACGCTGTCTTGTCATTTCAACTAATCCAAATTCACTCATACTCAATATTGTGCACTTAGCAGAATCTTCTTTCATGCATTCTTTCAGTTTTTCAAGTACGCGTCTCTGATTTTTTCGAAGGCGCATATCGATAAAGTCACAGATGATCAATCCACCCACATTGCGCAAACGCAACTGACGCGCAATCTCTTCCGCTGCCTCCAGGTTGATACGTACCAACGATTCCTCAACATCCGTCTTACTACCTGAACTACGTCCCGAATTGACGTCCACTGTTTGCATCGCCTCAGTACGGTCGAAAAATAGGTATCCTCCGCTCGGCAACCATACCTTACGGCGCAAGATCCGATCGATCTCCCGTTCAATATTGAACCGTTCAAACATCGGAATTCTATCTCGATAATATTCAACTTTCAACTGATGCTCATTCGCATACCGACTGTAAAGACGCTTACATGTCTGAAAAACAGTGTAATCATCAATCAGAAGACGATCAAATCGTTTATCCACTGCTGTCATCACCGCTCTTTTAATCAGATCAGACTCTTCATAAAGGAGGGCTGCATCAGTAGATTTTTGGAATTTTTCTACAATCGTATCCCAAGTTTTTAGGAGATCATGGGCTTCGGCAATCAACATCTCTGGTGTAGCTACCGCACTTGCAGTTCGACAAATCAATCCCATATCTTTAGGCATTTCAAATGCTCTAATCAGAATTTTCAGACGGTCGCGCGCGCCTCGATCTTCGATCTTACGAGAAACTCCTCGATGATTAGAATTGGGTAGTAAAACAAGATACCGTCCTGCAATCGACACATTCGATGTCAGACGTGCACCCTTAGAACCAATGGGCTCTTTAACAACTTGTACTAATACTGACTGATCAATTTTCATGATCTGTTTAATATCCGTATTTTGCTGTTTTCTCGTGTCCATCCCCTTAATATCATAGTCGAGATCGAAGTCCATATCATAGACTTCTTCAAATTTCTTGGTATTTTCAATGATATCGGAGATATGGATAAATCCATTTTCCCCTTCATTGATGTCGATAAATGCGGATTGAATATTATGGAGAATATTCGTGACGCGTCCTCGATAAATATTTCCGGTAAGTTGACGCTCTTGTTTGCGCTCAACGATTAAATCGTAGAGTTGACCATTTTTGAGATGTGCATAACGCACTTCTTTAGATTCGATGTTAAGTAAGATTTCGTGCATTTTCGTCCTCGCTAAATTTGGACGAAAGGAGTGGCGTTAACTTATTTTTGCCTAGAGACAAAAACTACATGAGCTTTCCAACAACTGTTCATAGGTCAGATCATCGAAGATATGACGTTCTAATCTGACTATGGTTAAAGGTTCAAAATCAACTTATGTCTTAGACTACTACAGAGTAGTAACTAAGGAAATTTCATGTAACTCTAGACAGGTTTCTTATACGTAAACGCGCGCCTTTCTCATATTAATTCTATGCCTGTACTTTCCTTATGTTAAGGAAATAGAAAATTGAATGCAATCTAATTTCTTATTGACCCCTCTTTCCCCTTCGTGTAAAATGAAACCTACTTTTTTTTGTCCCTATTGTCCCTATTGTCCCTATTGTCCCTATTGTCCCTATTGTCCCTTTTTCTTTTCGACATGATGATTTTACTAGCTAAAATATTGCCAATAAGCGTATATTCTTCCTAAATAAGGACGTTATGATAGACGATAGCTTCAGAATTTACATTGAGCAGCTACGCGATGGAGAAGTAGAATCTCTGGTAGAGACCTATACCCCAGAGTTTTTAGACATCCACGAAAAAGAGCTTTCCTTTGTAGACCCTATCCATATGACAGGAGAAGTTTATCTTGCCGATGACATGCTGGTGTTGCACCTCAACATAAACACTTTGAGCACAATGCCTTGCAGAATCTGCAATGAGTTAATCAAAAACGAAATCCAAATAAATGGCTTTTACCATGCTGTGCCAATCAGCGAAATAAAGACCGGTATTTATGACTTTCGCGAAGTTCTAAGAGAAACAATCTTGTTGGAAACTCCTCAATTGATCGAGTGTCACCAAGGTGAATGCCCAAAACGTAAGACTTTGCAAAAGTACCTTAAAGCCGAAAACGATTTAAATAAAGAAACAGATGATAAGTATCATCCCTTTGCAGATCTCGAATTTCCTGCAAATGAATAAAACAATGAGGAGTTTGTACCATGGCTGTACCACGTAATAGATTATCTAATTCTCGTAAAAATACTAAGCGTGCCCACCACGCAAAAAAACCAAGAAGTATTGACTCCTGCTCAAAATGCAGTAGTCCAAAACTTCCACACACAATCTGTCAAGCTTGTGGTTGCTACAACGACCGTAAAATCTTGGAAGTATAGACAACAAAATAGGGGGTTCGATTGCGCATCGGCATTGATCTCATGGGAAGTGATACACTTCCCCATCTCCTTTTCGAAGCTGTTTTGCTTGCAGCAAAGCATTTCGGCCCCCCCCATTCCCTGGTCGTTTTTGTTACTCCCCTTGTTGTTGATCAACTTAAGTCGTTAATGGAAAGTGAGTTAGAACATAAATTTCACAACACCATTTCCTTTCACCTAGTCACAGAAAGCATCGACATGAACGATGAACCCTTAGGTGCGGTCCGCCGCAAAAAGAAGTCATCCATCATGGAAGGCATGCGCCTACTCAAGAAAAAACAGATCGATGCCTTCGTCTCTAGCGGAAACACCGGCGCCCTAGTCGCAGGTGCTACCCTCTCCCTTTCCCGCCTTCCTGGAGTAGCCCGACCGGCCCTTCTCGCTCTGCTTCCTACAGAAAAAAACTTGGTTTGCGTCTTAGATGTCGGTGGTAACACGACTTGTAAAGCTCACCATCTCGTCCAGTTTGCCTATCTAGGGGCTGCCTTTCAAAAAGCCATGGGAATTACCCACATCCCCTCAGTTGGTCTACTCAACGTCGGCTCAGAATCGAAAAAAGGGACCCAAGAAATCCGACAGGCTTATGACCTTCTCAAAGCCCACTGCCAAGAATTAACAATAAGTGGCATGGCCCCTTACATGAATTTTGTAGGCAACATTGAGGGAAGAGATGTGTTCAAAGGTGCTGTCAATGTCCTTGTCACAGATGGATTCACAGGAAATGTTCTACTCAAAAGCACTGAGGGAACAGCCTCATTCATATTCAATAGCCTAGCCCATGCATGCCATAAAACTCACCCTGAGATTTTTCAAGAAATTATTAAGGAATTAAAAAAGAAATTTAATTATGCTGAATATCCAGGGGCTATGATCTGTGGCGTTGACGGTATCGTCGTCAAAGTACACGGAGATGCCACCGCAAAAGCATTTTATAAAGGGATCCTAGGCGCCGCAGACTATGTCGAAAAACAAGTCATCGCCAATATCAAAAAGCAATTAGCAGTGTAAGTTTTTTGTGGTGCATTTGTGGCACGGACTTTAGTCCGTGGATTAGTTCAACAGGCCCTTTAGGGACGGGATGAACCAACCACGGACTAAAGTCCGTGCCACAAATAGGTTGCCACAAACTTAAACTCCAAAAACTTAGTTATAGAGACCTCAGGTGATTTTATGTCGAATCTTCTAAATACTCCATTCACTAAACAACTGGGGATCGACTACCCCATCGTCTGCGGCCCTATGTACCCATGCAGCAATCCAGAACTCGTTGCAGCCGTCTCAGAAGCCGGCGGCATCGGTGTGGTACAGCCCCTCTCCCTTGTTTATGTGCATGGCTATGAATTGCGCGCCGGACTTCAAAAAATCCGCAGCCTGACTAAAAAACCCTATGGACTCAACATCATCGTCGAACAATCTTCCCGCTACTACGAAATGAAGATGCGAAACAATTTAGAAATCGCTCTTGAAGAGGGATGCCGTTTTTTCGTAACCTCCCTAGGGAATCCCAAATGGGTTGTCGATCTCGCCAAAGCCTACGGAGGATTCGTCTATCATGATGTCACAGCAAAAAAATGGGCCCAAAAAGCCGTCGATTGCGGCGTCGACGGACTCATCTGCGTGAACAATCGTGCTGGAGGCCATGCTGGCACCCATTCGGCACAAGCTCTCTATGATGAGCTTAAAGGGTTTGGCTTGCCTCTGATCTGTGCTGGAGGGATTGGTAATGAACAAGATTTCGTCAATGCCTTAAAAATGGGCTACGCTGCCGTGCAAATGGGAACTCGCTTCATCGCTACTGTCGAATGTCGAGAAAAACCCGAATATAAACATGGAATCGTTCAAGCCACAGAGAAAGATATTGTTCTAACGGAACGTGTAACTGGTATTCCCCTTTCCGTCATCCGAACTCCTTATGTCGACCGCATCGGACTCAAAATTGGACCTCTTGCACGTCTGCTCTTTAGATACCGAATCACCAAACGCTGGATGCGACTATGGTATGGAATCCGGGCTGTCCAACAATTTAAAAAGTATTCCCTGCATGGCAACTCCTCAAAAGAGTACTGGCAAGCAGGAAAAAGTGCCGACCATATCCACTCAGTCGAGTCTGTTAAGGATGTAATCTCCCGGTTCGTCTCGGCGGTTTAATCGTCAAGTGGAACCCCTACCCCACCAGCACTTGCAGCCTCCACAGAAGCTAACTTGTCATCGATTAAGAACTGTACTTCATTACTCACATAATTAACTCTAGCATTAAAAACAGGGAAGAGATCAACCAGTTTCTTGAACCTTTCAAGCATATCTAAGCTACATTCCCTTTTCTTAACTATACCCTTATACATCTCTTCTACGACAAGAATACTATCCTCTTCTCTTGATTTGAAAAGATCGATTAACTCAGCTCTGGAAGAATCAATTGAATGTCCTGTATTTTCCCTAATAAGCATTCGTATGATGCCGGTGATGTATATTTGATAATTAGTCGAGCAGTCCTCTTTGGAAGACTGGGCAAGGACTTGTTTTGCTAAACTCTTTAAAGTTTCCTGTAATTCCAGGCTTTCAGGTGTCAGATTTGGTTGACAATACCTCAATAAATTTATCGCTACTAATATCACCTCAGCTGGGGATATCTCTTTATCTCCAACTGGAGTGTTAATATGCTGAGTCGTGATGTTTGAACCATCATAAAATTTATTTAATAAATCTAATTGCCAATAAGCATTCTTTATTAAATTAATCCAATTGCCTGGAAAATCTTGGCTATTTTTAATTTTAATCAATTCTCGCAAATTCTCATACATATGAGAATAGGCTTTATTGTGATGAACGACACACTGTATAGCAAAAACATGCTTATCATCTGCAGAAATATCACTTAAATTTTCGTCGATTTGTGTGCTCACACGAAGGGATCGGCATAACTGGAGGCGATCTTCTACCCTTCTTTGTAGCGGTTTAATATCATATAAACCAATATCGGAACCAGATTTATAATCAAAACTATACAAACTATTTAACATCATTGTTAAATCATTTTTATTAGGATTCGGCAGTTTAACAAATTTCTCAATCAAACCAAGGAATATGTCGGTCACCAACTGGCACTCTGGTTCTTTTAAACCAGGGCCCTTATTTTCTCCCCATATTAGTGTAAGCCAATTAAATATATTAAACATGACTGCATAACAAATGTCTTTTTCCTTAAGACCATTCAAAAGAACAACTAGGAACTTATATTTATCCTCACAACGAATTAAAAGGTTAACTATGTTTTTTATAGTTTCAGCAGCAAAATCAGAATATTTATCCTGAATAATTGAAAGCGTCTTCAACACCCAAGCAACATCTACCTGATCCATTTCAATGGATATGAATTTCTCAATAGTGCTCATCACACTAGCCATATTGTCATCTTTTTTCCCCTTCTTTTCCAAAGGATACTTTTCTATCAACTTATCCACCAAAAATCTTAAATTTTCTTTCAATTGAGAAATCTCCGGATGGCGAAGATGAAGCGCAATAATGACATTTAATAAATTATTTGCTAGAGGATCCTCAGCCACACTTAACCACTCATCTTTTAATTTTAGCATAGTGCCAGGAGCATAAATGATGTTTTTGCTCTTAGCAGTACTGTGCTTATTGAATAAAAATTGACAGGTCACCACTTTTTCTTGTTTAACAGGAGCGCCCGCTGCTGCTACAGGAGCGGGTTCAGGAGCAGGTGTAGGTGTAACAGCCGCAACCGAAACTGGGGGTTTTGTTTTTTTCTTTTTCGGTCCTTTAGGATCAGCTGCAGCAACAGCGGTATCTGACTTCGATTCTTCTGATCGATCTGATTCAACCACAGGTGCATCAGCCACAGAAGATAAGCCTGCTGCTGCAAATAACGGTTGGGCAACGATTTCTGCGCGTTCAATAGAACTAGGCTTTTGATCTACTTCAGCGGGTGGGACTGCCGCCGCCGAGGCTAATGCCTGGGCTTTTTCCAATTTTATTCTCTGCTTCTTTAGCTGGCTCTTTGTTAACTGAGGTGCAGACTCAGAGACAGCGGCATCTACAGGGGCAGGTTCTAATTGAGAATGCTGTTCGAGTGCTGGTGCTGCAACTGCTGCTACGCGTTCCTCAAGAGGCGCTGGGAGTGCTGGAGTGGATTCAATTAACGGAGAAGGGGAGGCTTCAGATTTCGAGATACAATCTTTTGCAAACTTAGATACTTGTAAAGCCCTTGAGGCCGCTGGTGAACCAACAGCGGGTGGTCGAGCGGAAGGTACTGAGGGTCTCGGATAATTCACAGGTCCCCCTCTCAATCGATTTCCAGCATGCGGACCGACTAGATGTGGAACTCCTTGGAGCGGTGTTTGAGTATAAGGCTTAGCAGTAACACGAAAATTACAGCCTACAGATTGCAATGTTGCCGGCGTAGAGGTCGTTTGAGGATCTCCAATAGGAACAGTACCATGACGAGTCGTAATACTAAGGATTGTTGTTTCGGTAATAATAGCTGGAACTTCAGGACCTACAGGTGATCGAAGTAATGCTGGAACTACAGGACCTACAGGTAATGGAAGTCGTGGTGGGGCTCCTAAAAATGGACGACCTTGCGGAGGTTGCAGCCAACCTTGAGGAGGTGGCGGCAAAAAAGGAGGTCTTTGAAATTGGCTTGGATGTGCCATGTTGGGATAGGGATTTTGATAGGGAAAATTACCCTGTCCAAAATAGCCAAAATTACCCTGATGATTAGTTGGATCCATAACACCTCACTTTATTATTAAATAAAATCATAATTGTACATAAATTAATAATTTTTGTACATATTTTTATTAAACATGTTTTTATTAAACAATTGTTAGCAGACAAAATTGTCTTTCAACTCAATTGAGAGTGTCGTTTTTGGTATATAACTTGCAATTTCCGTCATTTTTGACGTTTTTTACTTGCAATTTCCGTCATTTTTGACGATAATTACAAGTATGAGAAGGCAATATTACCAAAAATTACGTGAGTGGGCAGCTAGTGGTCATAGAAAACCATTGATGCTTCGCGGGGTACGTCAGTGTGGCAAAACGTATTTGCTCCAGCATTTTGGGGCGAATGAGTTCCCTAATGTACATTACTATAATTTCGAGAAGGAGACGGAGCTAGCCAAAGTATTTGAGTCGAATTTAGATCCAAATCACATTATTGATCAGCTTAGTTTCCATCATAATACTCAGATAGACGTGGCCAAGGACCTTGTGATTTTGGATGAAATTCAGGCGATTCCACGAGCAATAACGAGTCTGAAATATTTCCAGGAAGAGATGCCACAGTTGGCGCTTTGTTGTGCCGGGTCATTACTTGGGGTTAGGCTTAATCAAGAGTCATTTCCAGTTGGAAAAATTCAAACCGGATATCTATATCCACTGAATTTTGTAGAATTTTTGCGAGCGATCGATGAAAATCTATCGGCTGATTTGATTGAGACTTGTGAAATTGAGACAGTGATCCCTTCACTTGCACATGAACGAATTTGGGAGCGTTTGAAGTGGTATTTTGTGGTAGGAGGACTTCCAGAGGCTGTACAAACGTTTATTGATAATAAGGATAACTTATTTGTTGCTTTTGAAAAAGTTCGTGAGGTGCAGGCACAGTTAATTTCCGACTATTATGCCGATATTGCGAAACATTCTGGGAAGGCGAATGCGATGCATATTGATCGAATTTGGCGTTCGATTCCCAGTCAGTTGGCGAGAAGCGTCGATGGTTCGTCCAAAAGGTATCAATTTAATGGGGTGATTGAGGGCGTAGATCGCTACAGTAGGCTTGTAAATGCATTTGACTGGCTTGAAAATGCGGGGTTGATCATTAAGATACCCATTATCCAAACTGCTGAACATCCTCTTTCAGCCTATACTGAAGAAAGTCGTTTTAAGTTATTTATTTTTGATGTCGGTATCTTGGGTGCATTGAGTGGGTTAGCCCCTAAAACCATCCTGGAATACGAATATGGAACTTATAAGGGTTATTTTGCGGAAAATTTTGTGGCACAGGAGTTTATCAGTGCAAATGGCAAAGAACTCTATGCTTGGCAAGAAGGACGTTCTGAGGTAGAGTTTGTTAGAAATATTGATGGAGATATTTTGCCTATTGAAGTGAAGTCTGGCAATGTCACTCACGCGAAAAGTTTGCACAAATTTGTTGAGAAGTATTCTTCAAAATATCGAACCATCATGAGTGGTCGACCATTTAAAATTGATCAACGCAATGGGGTACACAACTATCCCTTATATTTGGCAAGTCGATTTCCGATTAAATAAAATAACACTTTGATATGATTCGATCATTATGACTCATTTTTTCAATATTTTTCTAAGCAATCAAACTGAAAATCTTTTTCTCGACCTCAAAAATCATCTATTTTCTAACACCCACCCATTTTCAAAACGATTAGTCATCGTTCCAAGTACAGCCATGAAATCGTGGTTACAGCTTGAAATGGCCAAAGATCCAGAGCTCTCTATCTCGATGGGTATCGAAGTGGGATTTATTGATCCTACCATCCATCACCTTGCAGCACTCCTCAATCTAGACAAAACAATAGGCAACGAACCCACAGAACTTGCCCTGGCATTTGCTATTGAGAAAACCATTTTAGACAAGATCAGTCAATTCCACCACCTACCTCACGAAATACAAGAAATATGGAAAGAGTTATTTGATTACCTAACTCTCGAACCCCGGACTAAAGTCCATGCCACAAATGGAACCACAGATAAGCTCCCCAACCGCATCCGCCGCCGAATCACAACCCTAGCTTCAACACTTACCCAACATTTCATCAATTACGGAAAATATGGTGGGAAAGTTATAGAAGAATGGAAAAACTCAAAACTAACCCCTAATTGGCAACACTTACTTTGGAATGAAATAGAAAACCTCTATTCTCCCTGGCTCTACCCCTACCTAAAACTAGAAAATGTGACCATCGATACAAATTGGAACCCAAGAGATCTGCAAATTCACCTTTTTGGATTTAGCCACCTAGTCCCACTCTATCATCGATTTCTACTCAAAATTTCCCATACAATACCCGTGTTTTATTACATATTTTCCCCTTGTCAACACTTCTGGAGCGATCTACTAACCGACAAAGAGAGTATGCGGCTCCAACATTTCTGGCAAAAGAAAAATATTTCCGAACACCAAAAAACATCGCTTGAAGAAATCCTGCAAGATAACAACCCCCTATTAGCCAATTTTGGACGAATGGGAAGAGAAATGGCAGAACAAATCGAAGCCATTGATTCTCCGATCAACGAGAATTACATTGTACCAGCTTCTATTCTCACAGAACCTGCTTACATCAATTTAATCTCTCCAGACCTCATTCCACAACACTCCACCTCTCCACTTACTATCCTAGAAGCTCTACAAACAGATATCACCCTACTTCGAAATCCTTTAAAAACAGAAAAAATTTCTTTCCCTCATTTCGATGGATCCATCCAAGTACATGCCGCTCCCAAACCCATGCGAGAAGTGCAGGCGATCTATGATGTCATTCTCTCCATCCTCGACCGCCATGCACATGAAAACACCCCAATCACCCCAGCAGATGTCGTCGTAATGGCTCCAAACCTCTCTTCTTATATTCCTTATATACAAGCGGTCTTTGAAAGCAACGAGAGCCTATTAAACATCCACATCTCAGACATACAGACCCCTACCCAATTTCCTCTCATCCAAGGATTCCTTCACCTCATTAATCTTCCACTCAGTCGATGGGACTCCATCTCTATTTTACGTTTATTCGAATATTCTGCCTTCCAAATGCGCCATGGAATTACCCCTCAAGATGTAGAAACCATTACTGATTGGTTTAAAGCGGCCGATATTCGCTGGGGAAAAGATGCTGCTCATCGTAACGAAATTCTAAAAAGGGATCACTGTGAACAAGGAATGGTCGAAGAATCTTGGCACGGTACTTGGGAATATGGACTTGGTCGACTCCTAGAGGGTATCGCGATGATCAACCAAGATGATGTTCATCATCACTTCTCCCCTCTCAACCTTGTTGAAACTCATCAAGGAGAGCTTTTAGGAAAAATCATCCATCTTCTAAACTCACTTTCGACCGACCTAAAACCACTGACAAATCAAAGTTCTCTCACCCTTACTGAATGGACTTCCTATCTAAAATGTTTATTTGATACCTACTTTATCTGCGATCACGATCTATCCGAAACCCAAGATCTGCTCTATCAACATCTAGAAGCCTTTGGAAAAGCTTCCACTCAACTAGAAAATATTTCCTTTCCTTTCTATTCGATCCGACATCATTTGGAAAAGTCTTTGCAATCACAAATTTCTAGTAGCTCAGATTTAAACCTTCAGACAGTTCGATTCTGCTCACTTCTACCGATGAGAACCATTCCAGCTAAAGTGATCGTACTCATGGGAATGAATGATGGTGTATTCCCCACCCCTCACTCTTCATCCTCATTAAATCTTCTTGCCACAGATTCTAAAAGCGACTATATCCCTTCACAAACAGATTTTGACAGATATTTATTCCTAGAAGCTCTTCTCTCTGCCCGACGTTATTTCATCGCAAGCTATACTTCTCAAGCCCCTGGCGATAGCCAATCACAACTACCTTCTCTCCTCATTAAAGAGCTTCTCAGTTATCTAGATCAGGCATTCCATCTACCAAATGATACACTTCCCTCTCACCAATGCTTCCACCTCCACCCATTCACCCCATTTCATCATAGCTATTTTTCATCCAACTCCTTATTAAATAACTACTCCAACAAGCACTATCAAGCGGCACTATCTCACTATCAACCTGAAAAACAACCTCCAAAAAACTTCCTCTCCTCATTCACTACACAGGATCCTCTCACCTCTGCACAGCATAATGCCGGAACTACAGTCATCAATCTCAGCGACCTCACCGCCTTCATTAGAAATCCCCTGAAGGTCTATTGCAATAAAGTGCTTAGTATCTATGTTAACCCCGAAGCGAACCTAAAAGAAACAGAAGAAGAATTCCTCGTCTCCTCCATCGATCGCGCTCATCTCATTAAAACTGCTTCTTTATCTTGCACAACAACTACACTATCTCTCGCAGAAAAACAGGGAAAATTGCCTAAAGGTCCCTTTAAAGAACTCGAAGAAGAACGACTCCTACAAGATATCAACCTCATTAAAACACACTTAACCTCTCTTGATATTCACCCACATGAGTTTTTCTCGATTGAATTTAATGATCGCTATCAATCTCCTGATCTGACAGGCCCAAACTGGCTTCTTCCTCCCCTATCGTTAATCGATTCCTCACTGGGTCATCTATCCTTAATTGGACAACTCGATTTAATCACGCCAAAGGGAATGGTCCTCTTTGCTGAAGATGAACTAGAAGAATCAATCAAAGCATGGCCAAAACTCCTCGCCCTCGCAACCCTCATCAATGCCTATCAACTGCCCATCACTCCTCAAGTCATTTTTGTGAAGGGGAATAAGAATTCATGCAGAAAACTCGATTTTGCACAGCCTGAACCCTTACTCATGCACCTTCTAGAATACTATGTGAAGCATCACCGTCACCTCTCCCCACTCCTCCCCGACTGGATAGCGCCCATCCTAAATGGAACTACTGAAAAACTTAAAAAATCTTTCGAAAGTATTGACGAGGATGAATTCAATCCCATCTATAACGATTACCTAAAATGGATCGTAAAAAATTCTCCCGATGTCGATTTGAACTCCATGGTGAGTCAATGGCAAATCACCACTCAACAACTCTATCTCGATATGGCCAACGCTTGGTACTCAAAATAGTGGGCGGCTTTTAAATTCTGATCGCCTTGGACATTCGATCTGTCTCGCTTTTTATTCTTTGGTAAACACCGACCACAGACTAAAGTCCATGCCACAAATACATTTCTGGGTATATCTGTGGCATGGACTTTAGTCCGTGAACTTAATTGTCACCCCCTAAATCCGATTATAAAATCGAATTTGATTCATTAATAATTGCTCATCATATAAGTTCATTGTTGCCAAGAAAAATTAGTTCCCCACAGCATCTATGGGTGCTGAAAGGGTTTGTAAATTAGAGCATTATCTCTAATCGGGACTAAAATAAGAGGCAAATGATCCCATTTTTGGTAATTGAAACAACTATAAAGTAGTGAAGTTGCAGACTATAATTTCGACTACTTATGTTGTTTCAGACAAATCAATAAATCGTTCATTCCCTTAACACAACACTAAAGGAGTTATTCATGACACACATATTCAAGAAAATTATTTTTACTCTGTGCTTTACCCTTCTTTTTACAGGTATGATTTCAGAAGGATTTGCGGACACACTCAGATTACAACAGTTATCTAATCCTGATTTCTTTCACAATGATGTTTCTGGAAATTCCCAGAAAGTCTATCTTTCTCAAAATCAAATCTGCATTACAGAAGATGGAATGTTTGCAAATTTAGAGGGGATGGAGTCTTTGGTATCAATAGAAGCCTTATTTCGCGATGATGCAGGAATGTATACAATTCTAAGAGGTGAAAGAGGATGCAAGAAACATGGTGATTATTGTCCTAGTTGCAGTGGATGCCATCCTAATAACATCTGCCAGTTCCGCTGCAAGTGTCCTCCTCGTAGATGAAAAAAAACAGGTTGTACTGCAACCACATATCTAAAAAGTGTGGTTGCATTCTAAAATAGTATTTAAATTTACAATAAAGAGAATGTATGAGGTACAAATTGTTTTCAAACAGGAAAATCCTAACTTTTCTGTTAGGTCATTTGCTAATTTTTACCGAAAGTTTTGCCTCTGATGACCACTTCCAAGTCCAAACCAAGCTGAGTACAATTTCTCACGAAGACGAGTCTGCTTTGCATGATTTTCTATTCGATTTAATTTCGACTACTGAATGTGGTTATGTTCTTTATGGGAACAAACCTATTTGTTTTCTTGGTGTAATTCCTCCAGGAGTAGATTGCATTGGGACAGTTGGGCATCATAAGTCTGTATTTATCACGAGTGGTATGAAGACCTGGGAAAAATTACAATTCCCCAAAGAAAGCGATAATTACATTTTACACATGTACAATCATGCAGAAAATCACGATGAACCCACAGACGTCATTTTGATAAATCGATCAGCGTTTTTCAATGTTGTAAACGCTAATCTAATATTATTTCAGTATGTTTTAGGTCCTGATGTAACAGCTGAAAAGTTACTTAAAGATTTATTAGATCCGTCTAAGGACTTTATTTCTGTTTTGAAGAACGATGATGTCCTTATCGGAATTTTATTGGGATTTGGAACGAATAATGCTTTATATGTTAGTCGTTCGGAACAAATTTCTGGGTCTATATTCAGACGTGAAAAAGGAATTATTTTGCCCTCTTTACAGATCGATGATATTAAAGCATCAGAACCGAGCTTTGGATATCATTCTGTTGAAGAAGAACTAGAAGATCTTTATGCAAGAAGCGTTCTTTCGTCACGAAACCTATCCGAGCAAAGTCCTATTCTGTATTTTGGATGCCTTCCGGAAACGGAGGAATCAAAAAGTCTTATAAAACACTATGAAGATACACAGCTCAAACTAATTCAAGTTTTAGAATCTAATAACTTCTTATCTGCTGTGTTATCACGTTTTTTTGGCCAACAGATAGATGACATAATACCTGTTGCAAACAAAGATCACCTGCCATTTCGAGAAATATTTGCCAATAAAATTTTATCGTCTTATCAAAAGCCATTCAATTCGGAGTTTTACCCAATCAATTGGCCTGCTTTTGTAGCCTATTTAATTCGAGTGGATTTTGATGATACTATCTCTAATGATGAGGAGAGAGCTTTTTTTGATTTATACATTGATGGAATGAGAGATGCTGATAAAAATGACGATGCTCTTTTTGATTCGACTTTTGGTGCGAAGCGTTTCTATAGAGATCTTCTTCCCCAAGAATATATTTATTTACGTGGATTCAAAGTATGGGCTCACTACAAGTCGGGAAATACCCTCTATTCGTTGAATAAAGTGATTCAGTTATTATCGTGCAATGCTGAATATGTTAAAATTCCTTTTTCGGCAAAAGTAACTTTATACACAGCTCTTAACGAATTACATCAATATATTTTTCAAGAGCAGCATCAAAAGGAAATCAGGAACGCAGAACACTTTTTTAAAGAAAAAGCCAATTCATTTAATCCTCCATTTCAAGCCAACCAAAAATACCATTATGTCTATTATCAGCCTATCGTTAATGGGAATGGAGCCATTGTGCACCAAGACGACACCATCATTTTACGGTATAGTACAAAGACTCAGACTGGAATTACAATTTATGAAAGTACGGAAGCAGAAGAGCTCGACCTTCGTCGAGCAGTCTACGGTTTGAGAAAGGGCAGTGAAGGGCTTAAAGTTGGCTCTCGTGGTATTTTATATATTCACCCTAATTATGGATTTCGAGATCGTTCTTGGCTTCCCTTCGTTAAACCATTTCTCGTCGTTGAAATTGAAATTATCGCGATTAAATGATTGGGGACGGTGATTGGGGACGGTTCCTGCATATCTGCATAACTTTAAAAGTTATGCAGATATGCAGGAACCGTCCCCAATCACTAAAATAAGATAGGAAATAAATGGAAAATAATAGTTATAAAATTAACCTCGTTACAGATCGTGCTATAATTGATATTTTGATTGAAGTGTGCCTGAATTTAAGAATTGTTGATTTTGAAACAAAAATTGGAAAGGCAGAAACTGTTAAAGGATTAATGAAAAAATTATTAGAAGAGGAAAAATCAGGAACTATTGAAACATATCTTGATCGCTCTGAGGTTGAAATTATTAGAAGAGCTTTTATAGTGGTAAAAGAAGAAATTGAAGAATGGGAATTCCAAACACTATTCGGTGTTTTCTTAAATGAGGTTGAGGAGATACCTATTTTAAAAAATCCAATCGATTAGGGCCTTGTTGCATAATAGGCCTCAGAGACATCTAAATTTGATTTAACCAAGTATTATCTTCGTCTAATTCTTCTAAGCGGCAC
>Ga0207012_1054_pt1 | contig 29247 bp, 23 predicted proteins | sample Alteio_BWMinCont_80_FD_153471 | JGI IMG/M metagenome (GOLD analysis project Ga0207012, IMG submission 153471) | Enriched cells from forest soil in Barre Woods Harvard Forest LTER site, Petersham, Massachusetts, United States -... | ecosystem: Environmental > Terrestrial > Soil > Temperate forest >...
CGGACTAAAGTCCGTGCCACAAATAGGTAGCCACAAATTCATTGCCATAAGTAGATGTGAGGGGTATATCTGTGGCACGGACTTTAGTCCGTGGTCGTGCCCAGCAAAGACCTTTCCCAATATCTATGTGTCTTGCTCCTTTTCTTTGTTGATAACTACCGTTTAAAAAATAATCTGTGCATTTAGTAAAAAATATGTTAATTTCGATGACATATATCAATTACTAAAGGAATGGTTATGAGCAAAATTTTTGGAAAATTCATTATCCTTTCATCAATTATTCTTCCAAATCTGTTAGCAGCTTATCCCGTCACGACTTGGACGAGTACAGGGACAACAGACATGACAGACTCTGGCAATTGGAGTCATTCTATCCCCAATGCAACGACAACATCCTATTTTGATAGTACGATCCTTGGAATCAACAATAATCCTTCCATTGCCCATAATGCAGCAACAAATGATTTTTCTACGCTTAGCTTTGATTTTCTGAATAGTGCTTCCTTCTTTACATTTGATATCAATGGACCCTATGCCTTGGTTTTTACAGGTCCAGGGATTACAGGGGCGAATACCGATACGACGCTCAATGTTGATAACACTGGCGCGACGATGACGACTCCCTATCAAGTGTCATTTTCGAATACAAATTCGATTCCGACGACTATTGGAAATGCGGTGGTTACAGCCACAAATAGTTCGAGTAGCACAATTGATCGGCAGAATGGTTTTGCAGATGTTGTCCAAATTTTATTCGATGGTAGCGGAGGGTTTTCTGGAAGCACAGGTAGCTCAAGTGTCACGGTTGATGGCACGGGACAATTAATAGCAAATAATCTTACTTCTAGTACAATTACCTCAAGCAATCCTGTAAACGATCTCGCACAAATTTCTTTTAACGGAAGCGGTGGAATGTCGAACAGTTCTTCTGGGCAAGGATATTCAGTAGTCACGATTGGTGGTTCTGCGGTGCTTGAAGCAACTATAGACGGGACGAGCAGTATTGTTAATCATAGCAATGCGAATGATTTGGCTCAGATCCTATTTGATGGAAGCGGTGGTTTAAATTATAACAACAATGGGATTGGCTATTCTACAGTAACGATAAGCGATGAAGCTTCTTTTAATGTCACCAATATGGGTACAATTACTCATAACGGCTTTACTAATGATCTAGCGCAAGTTTTATTTGATGGAAGTTCAGGTCTTGGTGCGGGATCTGGCCACTCCACCGTGACGATCGGTGATGATGTTTCCCTCATTGTAAGTAATACGGGCACAATTTCTAATGGTGCCCAAACTAGCAATCTTGCCCAGATTCTATTCGATGGGGAAGGAAACTCTGGGGGATCAGGCAATTCGAGCGTGACGCTGAATGATCAGGTTTTGCTTAGCGCAAGCAATACGGGTACAATGAGTAATGGAACCCATGCTTTCAACGCCGATGATCTTGCGCAGATTCTATTCAATGGGACAGGAGTTAATGGAGGGTCTGGTCATTCAACTGTGACGCTGAATGATCATGTTTCTCTCATTGCAAGCAACAGTGGCATAATGACCAACAGTGGCAACTTTACCACTATTTTCAATGTGGCACAGATTATTTTTGATGGGGGTACAGATACGACGGGTCAAGCATATGGTCAATCAACGGTAATAATGAATGATAACGTCTCTCTCAGTGCCACTAATTCGGGCACAATTAGTAATAGCAATACGAGTGGTCAAGTTATCGATTTGGGGCAGATTCTATTTGGGGGAAGTGGTGGGGATGCCTCTACAGGTGGAAGTTCAAGCTCCATTGTGACGATAAGTAGTCATGTTTCCCTTACTGTAAGCAACACAGACACAATTTTTAACGAGAATGTTGCTAACGATTTAGTACAAATTGTGTTTGATGGAAGTGGTAATGGCAGCAGTCCTGGATCAGGTATGTCGATTGTAACAATTGGCGATAGCGCTACTTTTAGCGCTAGTAATCTGGGTTCAATAATTAATAATGGTTCAGGCACGGCTAACGATTTGGCGCAAATTTTATTCGATGGAAGTGGAGGATTTAATGGGGGAAAGGGGAGTTCTGACGTCACAATAAATGGATCGACAGTGTTCAATGTGACCTGTGAGCAGACTAGTACGATTTCTAATTTAAACTATATCAATGACATTGCCCAAATTTTATTTGATGGCAGTGGTGGATTTAGTTTCGGCTCTGGGGGTAGAGGAAATTCTAACGTGAGTATTAGTGGAGCTATCATCAATGTGATAAATAACAATGGGAGTTCTATCGGTAATAATAACCAAGGTAATGATGTAGCTCAGATCCTATTTGATGGAAGTGGCGGCCTCAGCCAGAGCGTTAGTGGCATAGGAAATTCTGTTGTTTCGATTAATGAGAGCTCGGCTGTGACGGCTGCAAATTGTGGATCTATCTCCAGTAGTGTGGGCAACGACCTCGCCCAAATTTTATTTGATGGGAGTGGTGGGGCTAGTTTTAATGCAGCCGGTCAGGGTAGTTCATCCGTTTCGATTAGTGGGGGTTCATCCCTTACTGCTTCAAATAGCGGAACAATCACCAATCTTTCTCACTTAAATGATATAGCTCAGATTTTGTTTGATGGAAGCGTTGGTCTTAGTGCAGTAGGCCTTCCTACAGGTATCATGACAGTCTCCCTCTCCAATGATGTGATCATGAGCGCGGTAAATAGTGGCACCATTACCAATTTCGGAAGCACATCTAATGGTTTAGGACAAATCCTGTTCGATGGCAGAGGAGGGCTGTCTACGTTGATATGTGCGGGTTCTCCCTTAATCTCAGCATTGAACACGACTACAGGAACAGTGTATGGGGATCAGATTGCTTTTTATGATACGACGATCATGGGTAGTCCAACTTTTAAAGCGACCAACCAGGGAGGAACTCTTGTTGGAGGGCATGGAATCTCTTTCTACGGATCATCGACAACTGCCACAATCCCCAATATTGTGTTAGAAAGCTCTTCCCTCTGGATTGATTCTAGTGTCACTCTCCCATTTTCAATTGGTTCGTTAACTGGGGATTTACCAAGTACAGTACCACTCAATCAGACATTAAATATCTTCACGCAATCAGATGTCACTGGAATGTTCAATGGAGTGATTAGCGGTCCTAATGGTGTGGTGATCTCTGGATCTGGAACACAGGTATTTGGGGGTCCAAACACCTATGGGGGGACTACAACAATTAACGGGGGCAACCTTGCCCTCTTAAGTACAGGGATTATTCCCCACGATGCCATTGTAAATTCGACGGGTGTTCTCTCAGGAACTGGTACAGTGGAAGGTAATGTCTTAGTGAATTATGGAGGAACAGCTTTTCCTGGAACGAACACAAGCTTGGGGACTTTAAATGTAAACCAAAACTACACTCAAATGGCTGGTGCAAAATTTCTTGTGAATGTGTCTGGAGAGCTTATCAATGGAATTCCTCAATCGAGTGCATTGGATATTGTCGGAACAGCTACCTTAGTTGGTTCTCTTGGGATTATTTCTGTTGATGGAACCTACTCAATTGGACGTCCCTATACCATTCTGACTGCCGGAACGATTATAGGCAATTTCGATCAACAAGTGTTAACAAGTAGTCCATTTTTGGTTGTTAACCAGAGATATATCCTCGACCCATCAGTTGAAATTGTGTTGAGTACTGATTTTGTGTCTGGGGCTTATACATTAAACCAAGAAAACGTAGCCATTCAGATCGACAGCATTACAGTCCCTATCGGTGATGAAGAGGTTATAATAAATAACTTGCTCGGTCTGTCTGCAGCGCAACTCCCTTCAGCCTTAAATCAGATGTCTGGAGAGCAGTACTGCTATTTGATGCAGGTGAATCAATGCTCCGATGCTCGCTTTGGACAAAGGATTTTCGATGCTGTAAGAGAGGCACTACAGCCATGTCACAGTGAGCTGATATGTGGAAGTCTTCATACTTGGTCTTCCTATGAAACGGGATATGGACGTGTCACTGGAGATCGACAGGCACATGGCTTTAGTGAATTTTATTTTGGTTCCAGTGGGGGATTTTATCGAGCATGTACATCTTCCATGTTGTTTGGAGTTGCATATAATACCGATTCTAATCGCCTTGCTTTTAGTTCAGGTGGACATAACACGCTTTGTAATGCCCAAGGAAGTCTGTATGGAATTTATACTTCTCCTGAGTATTACGTATTTTCTGATCTAATTGTTGGTCAGGGTTATTCGCAATTTAGACGTCCGATTAAATTGGGGAATTTGAAAGATAATGCGCATAGTACTCCCAGGTGCACTCATGGTTTATATTATGCTGAGTGTGGTTTTAATGTGCCTCTGTGTGATGTGCTCATGCAACCGTTTCTTGGTGGAGATATCGGCTATCTTTATGCACAGTCATTCTCAGAAAGAAAGGCTGGTTCATTAAACCTTCATGTGGGAAATCACACCTTATGGACTCCAAACTTGTATATTGGCGCCCATTTCACCACTTCAGCAAGCTGTTTTGAATGCAATGCGGATATGATTTACCAACATCGGTTCGGTTCTCTCGGCACGACCCTCCATATGCGATTTGTCGATTTTGGAGATTCATTTATTGTGTCGGGCAGACCGTATTCCCATGATGGTTTTCTTGGAAATATTAATTTTGTGGCTCATGCTAACCACTGGATTGATTTCTATTTAGAAATATCAGGGGAATTGTGGGATCATCAATATTATGGTTCCGGAGCCCTTGGTATCAAAAGCGCCTGGTGAGTGAACAGGGATGAGTAGGCATACCCATCAGGTTAACATTGGTACACAGATCAACAGGAAAGGCATATCAATCGGTATGTAGTGGCACGCTAAGTAATAGGATAAGCAGGATCGGCTTCGCCGGCAGGATGAGCAGGATAAGGATAGTCAGTTAAAGAATAGTAGTCTTAAAAAATCGCCCGCGATTTGGCAGCCTTCATGCGCAAGTGACGTACAACTTTACTTCACATTCCTTGCGCATGAATGGCTGCCAAATCGCGGGTGAAGTCCTATCACTTTTTACCCCTCCTCGTGACATGCACTCCGTGCATGTCACGAGGAGGGGTAAAAAGTGATTTAGATTGATTCTTTTACTGACTATCCTTATCCTGTTCATCCTGCCGGCGAAGCCGATCCTGCTTATCCTATTACTTAGCGTGCCATTGCATACTGATTGATATGTCTATCCCGTTACTTACTCCGTTTACTTATCCTGTTTTTTGGGTCACTGCATATCTGTGGCGATTGTTACGAGTTGATGTCTTCGATTTTTTCAGCTCTTTTTCGTTCTTCTTCAGTAGCAGGGATGACATCTGAAATGGCTGCTTTGAGCATTTCAATTTTGCTGCCATCATACATTTTCAAAATAACGGTGTTATCTTGAATTTTTTGTACAATGCCGATGATTCCCATTGCTGTGACGCGATCTCCTTTTTTGATGGAGCTGCGTTGTTCTTCCGCTGCTTTACGTCGTTTTTGTTCTGGACGCAACAGAATGAAGTAGAAAAAGACGACTGCGATTGCAATCATTGTCAGTGTCTGCCATAGCCCTTGATCGCGACCTGGCATTGCATCGCCTTCACCAGTAGCGGATAAGAATGGTGTGAGAAGGAATGCCTGTAGGGACAATAGTAAATAAGTGAGTTTTTTCATATAATTTCCTTTCTATTCAGGGTAAATTTCGCATATTTTCAAGTAAAATTCTTGTAACTTGTCATCTAAGATAGCTTGCCGTAATTGACGCATGAAATCAAGATAAAACGTCAGGTTTTGTATCGTAACCAGGGTTAATCCAGTGACTTCATCCACATTGAGCAGATGGCGAATATAGGCTTTAGAAAATTGCGAGGTGTAACAATCGAGCTGTGGATCTAATGGAGAAAAATCTTTAGCATATCGACCCGCCTTGATATTCACTTTTCCCGACCAAGTAAAGGCGGTTCCATTGCGTGCATTGCGTGTGGGCATCACGCAATCAAACATGTCAATTCCCCGCATGACTGCATCGATAATATTTCTTGGTGTGCCGACCCCCATCAAGTAACGAGGTTTGTCTTTGGGAAGATGTGGTTCGACTTCATCCAGCATCGCGTTCATCAACTCCGCAGGCTCTCCCACGGAGAGGCCTCCAATCGCATACCCATCAAAATCCATTTGAGTGAGTGCAATGGCAGATTGCTTGCGTAGATCGCCGTGAACCCCACCTTGCACGATCCCAAATAGGTTCTGATGAGGCTGAAGTTCAAAGTCGCGGCAGATTCGAGCCCAGCGATGGGTACGCTCGAGAGCTTTTTCCAATACCGGTCTTTCGCAGGGGTAAGGGGAACATTCATCGAAAGCCATTACAATATCGGAGCCTAAGATCTTTTGGATTTGCATACTTTCTTTTGGTCCCAAAAAATGTTTAGAGCCATCGATATGAGATTGAAATTTCACACCCTCTTCGGTGATTTTATTTAGAGTTGAAAGTGAAAAGACCTGAAATCCACCCGAATCGGTGAGGATGGGGCGGGACCAATTCATGAACTTGTGTAATCCACCGGCGGCCTCGATGATTTCTGTGCCGGGTCGTAGCATGAGGTGGTAGGTGTTACCCAAAATGATCTGGGCATTCATATCTAAGAGTTGCTGATTGGTAACAGTCTTAACAGCGGCTCTTGTGCCGACGGGCATAAAGATGGGAGTTTGGATGGTGCCATGTGCGGTCTCGATCGTTCCGGCTCTTGCCGGATATTGTGAGGATGTTCGATTGATTTGGAATTTAAGTTTACTCATCCTAACTCCAAAATTGCGATGTTTTCAATATGTACAGTATGGGGAAACTGATCAACAGGTTGCAATGTTGTTAACCGGTATCCGATCGCTTGTAGGGAAGCAATATTGTCTGCTTGTGTGGTTGGATTGCAAGAGATATAGAGGATTTTTGGAGGACGCAGTTCGGTTATGTGTTGGAGTGTTTCGGCATCTAATCCGACGCGTGGGGGATCTAGCATAACGACATCAGGCATCGGAAAGGAGTTCTCTTTTCGGATTGTCTGCATCACATCGCGTACTGAGCCGGTGAGGAATTTCACATGATTGAGTCCGTTTCGTGTGGCATTTGTGCGTGCATCTAACGAAGATTCTTCCGATATTTCGATTCCAACAACTAGTTTTGCTTGCTGGGAGGCGCAGATGCCTAGGGTGCCCGTGCCACAGTAGAGATCATAGACAACACTATCAGGGGGAATATTCAATAGTTGGAGTGCGAGACTGTAAAGCCGTTCAGCCTGTTGCGTGTTGGGTTGAAAAAATGCCGACGGACTCACTGTAAATGTGAGAGAAATAGGCTCTTCTTGAGGAGTAGGTTGAACATGGAGGATTTCACGGATATGATCTGGACCAAATAAATGCATTTCATAAAACGATGTTGCGGTTCCTTTCACGGCTTGCTGGATACGGAGAAAAATCGAGAGGTGGCTTGAGGGGGATTCGGGAGTAATCACTTCGCGTAAAGAGGCGACGAAGCTATCGAGTTGTGAGCGGTTGAGGGCAAAATCGGGGTTGCCTGAAACAGTGAGCATGACGAGTCTGTCTCCAGTTCTCATCCCTTCCCTGACTGTGAGGGTTCTTAAGGAGCCGGTGTTTGAGTGGGAGTGGAAGGCTTTCAATTCTGATTTTTTCCACCAGCTGCGTACGGCATTAAGGGTGTCGACAAACCACTTATTGACCAAGTGGCATTCGGAAAGGTTGAGCACTTTTCCACGGCTTCCATCGATAATCAGTCCGAGATAGTGTTGACCAGCAGCATCATTTGAAAAAGAAAATTCCATTTTGTTGCGATAATGCCATGGAGGATCGCATGCGATGATGGGGTAGATTTTAGTTTCAGGTTGCAGGAGGGGGGTAAAAAGTTTTTCGATTTTTGCTTGTTTGATTTTAAGTTGTTCGGGGTATTCCATCTGCTGCCATCGACACCCTCCGCAGCTGCCGAAATGGATACAGCGTGGTTGGATACGCAAAGGAGAAGGGGAAAGGATTTGCTCTAGGAGAGAGGAATAGCTGCCACCTCGTTTGCGAAGAAGAAGAGCTTGTGCTCGGTCTCCGGGAATTGTAAAGGGAACTTCCACTTGTTTAGGATGTTCTTCTTCGGTGGTCCCACATCCATGTCCATTTTTGGAAAAAGAAGTAATGGTGACGGGCATGGATTTTGGTTTGCTTCGGCTCATAGTTTTTTCTTTGTGTTACTCACTAACTATTCACTTGGTTTACTATAACGCAGGCCTTCAGCCTCAACTTTAGCATATTTTGATTCCCATAATTCCATATCGGCCCTTCGGGCCTCTATATGTTTGTCGATCTACCCAGGGTTCCACCCTGGGCTATTACATGTAGGCCCTCCGGGCCATAGCAAACATATTACTACTTCTAGTGGGGGCCGATACGGAGCTAGTGGCCCGGAGGGCCTATATGTAATAGCCCAGGGTGGAACCCTGGGTAGATCGACAAAAATATAGAGGCCCGGAGGGCCGATATTGAATCGAGTCAGCCTGCGTTATAGTAAACCAAGTGAATAAGTTATGTGAGTATACAGGAAAATGGGGAGATTGTCACGAAATAAAAAGGGGGAGGCCTAGTGGCCCTCCCCCTGTATTGAAGGTTGTTCCTAGGAACAATTCAATTATCTAGAAGCTCTTTTGAAAGATAAAGGCTTGTGTGACACTTTATGAGCTTTTTTAGCTGGAGCTTTTTTATGAGCAGCTTTCTTTGGAGCAGCTTTTTTATGAGCAGCTTTTTTTGGAGCAGCTTTTTTAGCACCTGCTTTCTTAGGACGCTTAACACCTTTTTCAGCTTTGATCGATTCTTTACGATAAGCTTTTGCTACTTTTTCGAGTTTTACAGTTCCTGTACGAACTCTTTGTGAAGCAGCTTTGTTGCCGCCTTCAGCTTTTGAAAGATCTTGCGTAATGTGAGCAAGAAGATTCTTTAATTGTGTGAAAATTGCTTGTAATGACATATAACACTCCTTAAAATTTATGGTTAATGGCTCTGTATAAGTAAATATTCACTTTGGAGTTATTGTGCAATATTTTTTTTTCATTCGAGTCAAAAAATATGTTATTAATAGCGATTTTTTGACGAAAAAAATGTCCACAAAAATTTTAAAAATAGCCTCAACATATATATTTAGAGCATATTTTTTAAATTTCAGATCCGTCGATTTTTTAAGCGAAAAAAAAGTGAAAAAAAATTTGCATAATTAAATTTTGAAAGCCCGTTTTGCTACCTTTTCGTTCAAATTTCAGGGCTTTCATGTCCATTTTTCACTTTTTCATCAAATTTTTATGCTGAAATTTGAATTTCATTGTTTATACATGGTTTTGGATCATTTTCTGGGCACTTCGTGATATAGTAATACGAGAAAAACTAACAGGATAGACATATCAATTGGGATGCCTTTCTTGTTAATTCTGTTCAGTTGCGCATACTATCCCGTCACCTTACTGAAATTACTTTTCTTGAATTATGAAGATCGGTATTATCACAGGTCAATCAACAACCACAAAATTTATGAAAACGATTTTAATTTCTATTATTGGATTAGTCCCTTTTATCAGCTGTTTTTGCCATCCTGTAAATAATGGAGAGGATATTACCCGTCCGGTTACACGTTTCGATAATCGCCTGGAGTATCAAGAAGGATCGGGGAGTATGCAGGGCAAAGATATTATCTATACTGCTCGCGCGGATAGTACTTATACTTTCGAAAACGAGTGGGTGTTTTCGACCCGAGTCGACCTCCCTTATGAGTGGTTTTATTGTCCAAACAACGCGAATCAATGCAACCTGACTTATTGTTACCAGAGTAATTGCATGGGTGATTCCCTGATCCAAATGATTCTGATTGCTCCAGATTTTGAGTATTGGACTATTGGTGGAGGATTTAAAATGATTCTGCCTACAGCAGGAGATAATGTGGAAATTGGGATGGGCAGATACCAATTTTTACCTACCCTTGCTTGTCGTTACTCTCTCCGAGATTGGAGTCCGGGTGCTTATTGTGGATTGATCTTGCGGCAAGATATCGATTTGGGAGGATTTGCAAATGCTGCTCCAGTGAGTCAGACTTTCATCCAGCCTTTTATGAATGTCGATTTACCCATGGGTTGGTTTTTATATTCTTCGCCTGAAATGATCTATAATTGGGAAACATCGTACTGGTTTATTCCGTTTGATTTAATGCTCGGGTGGATGATCACTGATAAGTTAGTGATTTCGATAGAATATGAGAATGGAATCGTTCAAGACTATCCAAAATATGGACAGGAAGTTGAATTTCGGATAGGGATCTTTTTCTAAAGAGCATCACCCCAGTCTGATTTGCGGGCAAGTTTATAGAGCGGACCTTGTCGTCGGGATATGATCGTTTTTTCGAGACCAGTTGGAGTGCAGAGAGTGAGATCGACGTGGCCTGAATGGATGTTAGGGTGACGCAGGATGCGGGCGGAAGGGAGTGTGACTGGGGATTTGGAAGCTACGATGTAAGAGTATTTTTCGTCTTCATATCCGAGTGACACCTCTTTAATTAAACGATGGGTTTCAGAGCGCTCGAGACGTTGGGAGAAGTGGCACCAATCAGAACCAGTCATCGGACATTGGTTCTGATGGGGACATGGAGCTACGAGATGCGCGTTGAGGGAGATGAGGTGATCGCGGAGGAGTCTGATGCGTTCGAAGCCATGTGGGGTGCCAGGTTCTATGATGACTAAGACTTGTGAAGTCGATTCCCAGATTTTGGAGATAAGTGGAGGAAGGAGTTCGATGGGGAGTTCTCCGACTACATAAGACAGAATGGATAAATCAGTGATCGGAAATTTATCTAATTGTAATAGATCTTGTGTATGCCAGGTGGCTGAGGCAAGTGCGGGGGTACTGGAATTTTGCATGAGCTGTTTGCCAAGCGTCAAAAGATTTTGATCAGCTTCGAATAAAATTGCCGTTTTGAGGTCGGGGAAAGATTCGCTTGCCGCCCAGGTTGCTGTTCCTGGTCCGGAACCGTAGTCTGTGAGAGTTGTTGGGGCGAAAGGGGGGAAGCGTAGTCTAATTTCTTCGAGAACACGTTCGACAACGGCATAGGTGGCAGGCATGCGTACCGCAAGGTAAGCCAGGCGATGAGCGATATCTGTCATGAAGGAATTTTCTTGGTCGCGTTTTTCGCTTCGGTACCGTTTGGTCAGTTGTTCGGAAGCGGCGGCCAGGGCATGGCGTGGAACCGTGGATAGTAAGTAGTGCATTTTCTCTTGCAGTTCGTCAGGCGGTGGCATGATGTGATTCCTTCAATTTTTTTAAATATTTCAATTTGCAGAAGATGCTGATTCTGCTGAAGGAAATTGGAATACATCATGATAATAATTGATCATTTTATTTCCTAATATTTCTAAACCAGTACGAAAGATTAGGTGACAACCCATGTAAAATTGTTGATAATCTGAAGTTTTATTTGCATCGTCGATTGTTTGGAATAGACCTACATGATCACTTACTAATTCGGTTATCTTATTAACCAAGTCTTTTAGGCGAGTTCCGTGCAGAATGGTTGCATTGATTTCATTGCATGATTTTAATGTCTTTTCGGATTCGCTTAGAAGCTTAGAAAATAATTCTTTTAAGTTTGCCTGAGGGATCGATTGTTCGTTTATTAAATTTTTCTTAGCATTAACATCTCTTAATTTAGCATTAACATCTCTTAATAAAGTTGTTAATAGAGAAATTGCCTGACTACCAGGTAAAAATGATGAGGGTTGAGCTTGCATTTGTTATCCTTTTATTTAAAATAATAATTATTATACATTAATGTAGCGTAGAGTTATTGTCAAGTTCATTTGAATATTTCAATTTGCAGAAGCTGCTGATTCTGCTGAAAGATGTTCGTGATTCTGCTGAAAGATTTTTGAATATGATATAGTATAATCGGCTAACTTGTTGTCCCCTATTGTTTGTAAACCGGACTGAAAAGCATCTTCACTTTTACTGTAAAATTGTTGGTAATTTGGATTATCATTGTTCTCATCTTCGATCAGATTGAATAGAGCTACATGGTCACTGACTATGTCGATTATCTTATTAACCATGTCTTTTAGGGGCGTTCCGTGCGGAACGGTTGCATTGATTTCATTGCATGATTTTAATGCCGCTCGGGAATTTTCTAGAAGATTAGAAAATAATTTCTTTAAATCCTCTTGAGGTATCGATCGTTCAAGTATCAAATTTTTTTTCTGATTAACATCATTTAATAGAGTTACCAATAGAGAATGAGCCTGTAGATCAGGTGAGAATGATAATGGTTGGGCTTGCATGTGTTATCCTTGTTTTAAATGATTGTTGCTTTTACTAACTAATCTCTCTTTCTTCTTTGTGTTGAATTGTTTTTGTTGCTCTTTGCGTATCTTTGCGGCACTTTGCGCCTTTGCGGTAAAGTGTCCCTTTTGCTTTCGTGTCATTCATAATTTTTGGGATTGGTTTTGCTTACGGTAAAATCGAGGCTGTTTTCCTCTATGTCTCCGTGACGGCGTGAGACAAATTGGGATTTGAAGTTATTGGACAGATCTTGAGGGCTAGTTCCGGCGTCTGCCTGTTTATAGAGAGCCTTGCGTTCATTAATAATATCATCAACAGTTGCTTTATCTGGGAAGATGGCTTGGAGAACTTCTTTTGATGCCAAATAGACCCTGATTTTGTTGTAGCTAGATTGATTGACAAAGTCGAGAAGGGAAAAGTGCCCTTCAGGAGATTTATAATCGCTGACCTCTTTTTTAGGATCGGAATCAGATTGGTCGGCTTCACTCTCAGCCTTATCTTCTGGCTTTCCTTGCTTTTGTGTCTTGGTTGGATCTAAAATGGTTTTGTAGGTTCCACCACGGAGGATCATGTAAAGAGCTTCGTTCAATTGCTCATCAGCAAGGTTGAGTTCTGCGAGATCTTTTGGATTTTTAAGTTTGTTATCTTCAGGGAGGTTATCGATTGTGTGGGTAAGGGCAGAAATGAGGTCATCGGGGAAAGTGGGACGTTCTTCCATGATTTTTTTGTAGAAAGGAGCGTCTGCATAAAGCACTTCAATGAGATTTTTCAGTAGAAGTTTCTTTTGCTCCCACTCTTGAGAGGATTTTTCTCGAAGTTTTTTGTCGAAAAGCATGTTAAGACTTATGCGTGGAGAGGCTTGGGCTTTTGGTGTAACGGGTGGCTTTGGTGTTTGTGGGTCTTTAGTTGTTTTTTTGATTGAATCGTATAGCTCTTCTGCCGCCGTGTTGATATAACCCCTCTCGTCTTTTTGCATGTATCTCTCAAAGAACAATTCAGAAATTTGGGAATTGCGGTATATTTCGAGACGACCATAGGTGAGCATCGCGAGTAGCATTAAAAGAGTCATGACGAAGATCAAAACATTCATAAATTAATGATCCTCGCCATAAATGATGTGCGTTTCGTTATTTACTAGTGGGAATACAAAGATCAACTTTTCTTCATCAGACTCGGTTTTTCCCGATAGAGTTAAAATGACTTTCACCATGACGGGGAGTTGCTTAAATTCTTTCAGCCAAGGTTGTCGTCGCCATTCCCCTTGAGGTTCTGGCGACTGCTCTGATGTTTCTTCAGGTTTTTTCTCCGGTTTCTTTCCTGGTTTCTTGTCTTCTGGTGGTTTTTCATCTGAAGTGGGTGGTTTTTCAGGTTCAGGGGTAGAAGGAGGGGCTGGCGCCACAAAAAACTCAAAAGAGACTGATTCAACATTTTCTAAAAGAATTTCTTTTTTTACCGGTAAGGGGCCTGCTGCTTTATCCCATGTTTTGGGGATTGGCCAATAGAGAAGCAGAAGCTTTCCGTTGGGATCGAGGAGGAGACGTCCAACGACGTGATTAGAAAAAGGTTTATCGAGAGAAATTCCATTATCGAACGTGAAGATCAATCCTTGACTGTTTGGTTTAGCAATACCCTCGTCTCCAACCGAAAAGAAGGCAAAATCCTTAAGTTTGTCTGATTTGGAAATAATTCTAGGCAGTATGTAAGCAAGACGGTTTTCTGCAAAACGGATATGGAATTGCTCTGCCTTAATGCGGTCGATGTCGGAACCGATCACGACCACTTGTTGATAGAAAAACATTAAGGTCATCAAGATAAGAGCCGTGAGCGCCATTGCGATCATGACTTCGAGTAGGGTCACATGTCGTTTGATGATCGTATCTTTCATTTTTGTTTACGCTCAATTACGATTTGATATTTATAAACATAAGGAAGTGCTTTCTTCAGTGTTGGTGAGAACGTAAATACAAGAGAATAGAGATAGACAGAATCCTCCGGCTGCTTAGGGGGTTTATGTTTGATTTCGACGAACTTGTAAGAACCTGTGAATGGGAGGAATTTTTTAACACCACTAGCGTGTAGGAGGTTTTCATCGATGGGAATTTCCTTTCCATTTTCGATATCAGCCCAACTAATCTCTCTCAAGTACAGCTTTTGGAGTACATTGGCATAGAGAAGATTGACCGCATGATCAAGCTCGATCGTGTTGACGAAGTCTTTTTCCGATTTTAGGATCGCGACATGTGGATAAATGAGGGGAAGGATGCAGAGAGCAATGAGTGCAAAGCAGATTAAGACTTCAAGAAGGGCAATATGACGGCGTTGATGGAAATGGGCTTTCATGTCGGTTGTTCCTGAGGTTTCTTGGCTCGAGAACGTGACCGCTTGTTATCGGGTGAGGGGGTGGAAGAATCTTCAGGAGCCTTTTCTGAGCTGTTTTCATCAGTTTTTGTTTCTTCTTGGGGAGCGGGAGTTGGGGGCTTTTCAAGAAGATTATCTGGGAGTCTACTGAGAGTGTCTTGAGTCACAGTCTCATTAAACTGTTCTTCTTTAATTTCATCGGTACAAGAAAGTTCAAGAGCTTCTCTCGTCCCTATTAAAGAAATGGGGCTTGGGTATCCAGTCAGGCAGATAAAACTTTCTAACGCATCTTTTGGAGGATGGTCATCACCTGAGATAGAGACGCGAACCACTCCTTTGGTCATCACGGCGCCTTTAGAGAGAAATTTCAAATCGAGCATTCCCTCTATCTGCTGGTCGCTGGCATCTCCTTCAAAAAATACCCCTCGAATTGTTGTTAGAACTGGCTTCTTTTTGGTTATAAGACGTTGCAAACTTTCATCAATTTGCGTGTCCATCTCTAACCAATACTCAATCCCTTTTCTATTATCGTCGGAAGAAAATTTTACATGGACATCTGCATCGAGTACCATCATGAGCTCTTGTGCGAGGCGTAAATCATTGACAATTGCTCCTGCTTCATTTTCGAAGCGTTGAGTGACAAGAGCTTTATCGATGCCGATGGCAGCAAGGCCTGATATTAGTGCGATGATTGCCATTACGATCAGTATTTCGAATAGCGTGATGTAATGGCAACGTTTTCTAATCATGCAGGATCTATTTATTGAACAAAGATAAATGGGTAGTCTTATATTCAGTGTACTTGCTCGAGTTAACTACAATTGCTCCACTTTCAGGATCAACTGCAACCTGGTAATCTTCTCCCCATCCATCTTTTAGAAGGGCATTAGGATCTTGAACAAGTGGAGAGGCTTTAATAATCGATTGCCATTCACCGGCGATCCTGTCGCGCAATTGTGGGTTTTTCGCGACTTCTAGATTGAGGATTGTTTCGATTTTTGTGATGGCGGTGCTTGTTTTGAAAGCTTTTCCTTCGTCAAGACTTCCTCTATAGTTATAAGCAACCACGCCTGTGATGAGGGCGATGAGGAACATTACAATCATCATTTCAATCAAAGTAACAAATCTGCGTTTAATAGTCATTTTGTTCATATGGGATTCCTTGGGTTATGTCAGGGATTTTGCGAACTTATTATAATGCTATTAGAAATATATATTATGCACAAGTGCTAAAGGACACAAAAACAGGACAAGTGCATTTTCCAAAATGGACAATGGACATTTTCATGGACGGGCAACAATAGACAGGCTGCCATGGACAAAATACAATGGACAGATCCTTCATTTATGTCCATTGACTCGGTCTATGGTGTGTTGTCCATGAAAATGTCCATTGTCATTTTTAGTTTGATCTTAAATGTTTTTTTATTTATAATATAAGTTTTATATATAAAACAATTGAGTTGGAAAATGAAATTAATTTTAAATGATTACGGTTTTAGTTCTAAGGAAATCCTGTTTGCTTCCCTAACTCTGACAGGCGGTGCACTCGTCACACGGCATTGGGATCAGTCAAACAAAGAAACAGGGATTGCAAAATGGGGACATCGCACCATTGCTATTATAGAGGCTGTGCCATTGCTAGGTGGGGTTGTAGCTATAATTGAAATCATTGCTGCAAAATTTTTATCCCGAGGCCCAGTTCCGAGTTCAGGATCGAGTGGGGGGCCATCATCCAGCAGCAGAAGCATAGTTTTGAACAAAGCGGAGGCTTTTCCTCAATTAGAATTCGATACTGCAACTACTCTTACACATGATCAGGTAAGAGCACTCAAAATTAGAGAAGATATGAAATCGGATCATCCCAAATATGCCGATTCACTCTTTCATACTTCTCCATGTGGTGATGGTTTTGTTGTGACTCGTAAGCCCATTCAAAAACCACTTCCTCAATTAGAATTCAATGTTCCAACCATTCTTACAAATGAGCAGGTAATAGCGCTTAAGATTCGAATAGACACTAAGAAATCGGATCTTCCCGAATATGCGGATTCAATCTTTCATTGGTTTTGTTTGAGTGATGGAGCTGTTGTGACTCGTAAGCATCTTCAACCTCCCATTGATATTCCACCTCTAGTAGGTCCAAAGAAAGCAGCAGAGAATGAAGGGGTACTTTTTAGTGAAGGATTGAAAGTGCGTTCGTTTACACTTGACTTGATCAGTCATCTAGAAGATTTAGAGATGGGACCAGAGGAATTGCCTGTCGGTAAGAAAATCTTGCTTAAAGAGGCTAAAGATACCCTCATCTGGTTTTTAGATATGGGGGTAATGAAGAAGGAAGCGGGATTTACCGATTTTCTAGGTCTAATGGATCTTTTGCAAAGTAAAGCTGAGCCATTCACCCCTATTTTCCAAAGGTACGTTGATTTGGTTAAGCTACAAGATAAGTTACCGCGACATATAAAAAAAGAAGAAGGACATTGGGATAAAATAAGAAAAATGGTTCGTTCAGGTTTGTTCAATAAAACGATGGTCGAAACGGCTGAGCATGCAAAAAAAATTGGTCTTCATCCTATTCCTGTGTTGCCTAAGGATCAAAGAATCGTCAATTTGTATCCGACCATTGACGCCATCAATTTGTTAACAAGTTCCCACAGAGAAGCAGGTCGATGGCTGATGAATCAAACGCGTGTGATTACATTCCGAGAAATGTGTCAGTCCATTAAAGCTTCTTGTGAACAGCTCCGTGATACCATTCTGCAATGGGATGATTACTGTCTCCTTGCTATTCCGAAAAAAAGTCAAGCATGGATGGCAGATATTGCCTATCGGTATTTACCTCAAGAAAAAATGCCACGAGAGATTCTTAATTTTAGCCATTATTCGGCTGGTAAAGATCTTTATAAACACATAACAACAAGTGGATCGGATCATTTTATTTTATTTGATGATAGCGCTTATTCATGTCAACAATTAGAAGGATATCTAAGCGATCTCAATGGACAATTTGAAATTAAAAAATCACCAGATGTGCCAGGTAAAACTAAACACATTTATATCATTTTTGGAAGTTTCCCTGAGGATAAATATTCCGATCGTAAATTAATCTATTATGAGGAACTAAAAAGAAGAAATATTGAGGTCCATCTCGTTTCGAATCTTTTATTGAAAAATTGTGGTTCTCAGATGAAAAAAGATGATCTTTCTAGCGATACCCAAAAACAGATTGAAGATCTAGCTGTTATTGATCATCCGCAGGTTGCAACGGAATGGAAAAGACCAGATTTTATGTCGACTTCAATGTTCATTTCTCAGGGATTTATACACATCCATGGTAAAGGAATATTTGGTGCGCACAATTATACCTCGGCAGAATCATTAGACGGTGTAGGACCCATAACACCCATTAAGACGTGTTACAGCAATTTGCTATAAAAACAACTAACAAGCGCACAATGGGATATTCCTTGGAATATTTCAATATATGTCTTGGTATCATCTTGACAAATCTAAAGTACAACTTTAGATTTGTCAAGAAATCTCACGCTTTAACAGCAGTTAAAAGTGGGATGATTCACAATAAAAAAGAAAAATGATCTTGCTGTTAGATTAGGAAAATTCTTCAGGAAGTTGTTTAATACTAAACCTGTGAGAAAAATTCGTAAGTTCTGAGCTAATTAAATCGACCCTGCAGGTGGCTAAGAGCCTTCCAATAGGTGTTTGAGCGATGTAGCTAGTTTCGGACAAATTATTTGTTAACATCCTTTCCAGTGATACTAATGATGGTTTTCCAATTGACTTGAAATGACCTCTCATAACGCCAAGAAGGAATTTATGTCGAGTTCTAACTGTCTCTTGGGAAGGGCAAATTGTATCTAATGAGGGTTTATCAAGGGAGGTCACTCTCTCTTTGCAAATCGGACAATGAGGTTCCTTTTTTGTCATAAGGGTAAATTGCAAAAAGTTTTTAAAACATTCAGAATGAAGGAAATGAATTTTTCCTTTATGAACAGCTAAGGATTCATCTTCGATAACGGAATTGGTGCAAATGGCACATATGTCAATATCGGTTGCAGTTGATTGACGGGTAATAAAAGTCATTCGTTCTCCTTATTAGTGACAAGCTTTTATCATATATATGATTTATAAGAAAGATGTTTTCAATATTAAATATTTTACCGTTTGTAGAATAATCACAGGGGTCATAAAATAGAAGGAAGTTATGAGAATGTATATACGATTTAAAGACTCTTTGTATAGTTGAAGGAGGAATTTATGTTACCAGCTGTTCAAGGCGAAGTGGTTTTAGCATGTGCGCAAGGACCTCTTGTAGTTGATAAAGAAGATTCAGATGGAGAAGCAATTAAGCAGAAGACTCTTGAAGTTGCTTTAGAGAATTTACAATTAATAGCTTTTAAATTCGATGTACATGTTGCTCATCCTAAATTTGAAGAAGTACCTGGAATTAAAGAAAAAATTGCGGGTTATTGGCGTGTGCTGAAAAAGCATCCTCTTGATAAGGAATTTGAGCGACGGATCATTTCGCAGAATTTATCTGCTTTCCTGATTCCTAATCCAATCAAGGAGGGTAAAAAAGTATTTTCAGCCTCTCCCTATCCAGAAGGTGATGAAGTGTATAGTTTATGGGCACATCTATTTGCTCATCCCACTACCTGGGTATTAGATTTAACGGAGACTGGTGAACCGGAACGGAAAGGACGTTCTCTATATTATCCTACGATCGATAATCAGCCACAACAATATGGAGACCTCACCGTAACTAAATGTTATGAGAGCTATGCTGGTATCATTGCGACTATGAGATATAGAGTTTCCAATGGAGAACAGGAAGTGATTGTTAAAAGACGTCATTATTATGGCTGGAGAGATAATGCTGGATTGCCCACAGGAGAATTAGGAGAAATTGTGAGCCTCGTGCTGAGAAAAAAAGGAGGGGTTTTTGTACACTGCGCAATGGGAAGGGGAAGAACCGGTACCGCGATTATCGCTTGCTTTGTCAATATGTTAATTAAAAATAAATTATTTGAAGAAGAAAATAGTTTTACTCAATTAAATGATCTCATTGCGACTGCCAGAAGAGATCGAGGAAGTGATAATTTTGTTGCAACCAAAGCACAATATCACAGTATTGTTGATTATATGAGAGAGCTATTGGAAGATTCTTGAGTCCAAAAAATATAGAGACCTTTCGAGGCTGTGAAGAATAGTGGGATAATTTGGAGTGCGGTGACTTGTTACCGCTTTGTCTAGCTCGACTTGTCGAGCGTATAAGCAACCAAAAGCGTGCCTTAATCTAGTAAGGCATTGATCAGAAAGAATGAACAACCCAAACAATTGGGCATATGTGGGGTTGCTTATACGCTCGACAAGTCGAGCTAGACAAAGCGGTGACAAGTCACGCGCACTCCAAAAAAATGCCTATTTTTCACTTCATAGTTATTTATTTTTAATGTTGATTTTGGTACAATTACGTTTGTTTTGTTGATATTTATATAAGTTTAATAAGTTTGAATAAAATTTATATAACAAAAGAGAGGGTTTATGTCAGCTGTTGGTTCAAGAGATCAGTATTCGCCACCTTTATATACACATCCTGATGAAGTTGCAAAAGATGAAAACTTAGCTGCAGCAGGAGGGGCCTTTGTGCCTCCCCAAAATGCAAAGCAAAAAAAGCAGCCTCCTCAGTCACAGTTCCAGTTGGAGAGGCTTGATGAACCAGAAATGCCCGAAACAGCAAAAACCTTTCAAGAAAAGATCTCGATATGTTGGAAGCACCTTCAGACTCTTTTTTCTAGTCAACAATTTGGACAGCGGACAGCTTCATGTGAGTTGTCTTCTGCAGTTGTCATTCCGGCTCCAGGTAATTTGCCTCGAGTGTTTTTAGTAGATGATTATCCTCAAAATGCCAAGGTGAAGGATTTTTGGAAGTACTTATATACTCACCCTACTATGCGTGTATTAGATTTAACAAGTCCTACTGATGATCTCTCCTCTTACTATCCTGAGAATGATGGGGAATCGCAGCAATATGGAAACTTTACCGTCACCAGACAGAGATGTGAGCGTCAGTTTTTTTTAAAGAAGATTCATACACCTTCTGAAATGGAAACAGTTACGTATAAAATTTCTGATGGAAGTAATGAAGTCATGGTCAAGAGATCACACTATAAGCAATGGACTGATGATTCCGAGGTGACCATATACGAATTAATCCAAACTGTACTGGTAATGGACGAACAAGGCACAGAAGGGACTCTTGTTCACTGTCCTGTGGGAAAAGGGAGGTCTACTACTGCAGTCATTGCTTATTGTATCTCGAGATTAGTCCCAAAGATATTATCCGGTAGCAACATCATTGAATTGAGCAGTCTTATTGCAACTATAAGAAAATATCAAGGATGTCCTGATTTTACCATAGATGAAGGACAATACAGGAGTCTTGTCGATTTTTTTAAAGCAGTATTTACAGAGATAGAGACAAAGATTGAAGTGCCTAAGCTTGAACTTGAGAACGTTGCCAAGCCAGACAGTTTAGGGATGTCAAATATAGATGACCAAATCTGGATCTATTGGCGATCACTCGAAGACCATTGCTATCCTACGAAATTGAAGCCTCAGAGTATTTGGCAAATGAGTTCCACAACTGTGATGCCAAATCTGCTCCAAGATAATAAGAAGGTAATTATCGCATCTTCTTATCCTAAAGACGATGACATATATAGTATGTGGAAGTTAATATTGAATCAGTCTACCCCTTTTTCTATATTAGATTTAACTCATCCCTTTGATAAGGGACTTCCTCCTCCTTACTATCCTCAAAGGGATGGAGAGTCTCTAAAATTTGATGATTTTACTGTGACTAGAAAAAAAATTAAAATCATTTATGAATCTAGTACATTCCAGCTCGGTAAAAAAATTAGTAAGGCAATTGGAGAGGCCATTGAGTATACAATTTCTGATGGAACGAGGACGGTGAATGTCACGAGGCATCACTATACAAATTGGCAAGATGGTTATCACCTGCCGGCGCTTGATTTAGAAGATGTTGTTACTATTATAAGGAAAGAAGCGGGGGGACTTTTTGTTCATTGTATCATGGGTGTTGGGAGGACAGGCACAGCAATCACCGCTTACCTTCTATCAGAGTTGATGGAAAAAAAAGAGTTTAAAGGTGGAATTGTTGGATTAAATCATCTTGTTGCAACTTTAAGAAAATATAGAGGAAGGGAGAATTTTGTTTCAACCTATCCTCAATATAAGAGTCTTGTCACTTATTTTAGAGCAATACTCGGCTCCAGGACACTAGAACAGCTGCCGTTAGATCAAGTTGACTATAAAATATATCACCCCCCCCCTCAAACATACCCCCTAAGAATCCCTAGACAGCTAGTGAGCTTACATCGGTGAGAGGGAGTAAGATAGCAAGCATGACAGCACCAATGATAGTGCCCATTAAGATGAGGATAACCGGTTGTGCGAGAGCCATAACGCGATTGAGGGTTTTGTCGAGTTCATGCTCATACATATCGGCAATGCGGTTGAGCATGGCGATGGAGCCCCCCGATTCTTCCCCTACGGTGAGCATCTGAGCCACCATGGGTGGAAAATGTTTGGCATGACTCAGTTCGACTCCTAGGGTGCTTCCTTCAACAATGCGCGATTCTGCCTTCTTGATTTCTTCTTCCATCACAACATTGCGCATAACATCTCGAGAGATATGTAAAGACTCGATGAGAGGTAACCCTCCTTGCTGCAGAGTTCCCATGGTGCGACAAAAGCGTGCCACAGCCGTTTGAATCATCAATGTGCGTATAATGGGAATTTTGAGAAAATTCCGTTCGATCCAGACCCGTCCTGCCGGAGTACGTATTTTATAAGTGATGTAACCAATACCACCAATAATGACTGGTATATAGAGCCACCAGTAATCGCGGAAAAAATGACTTGTTGTTAAAACGAATTTGGTAAATCCATTAAGTTTTCGTTCGGAAAAAATCCCTTCGATCGAGGGGACAACAAATCCCATGAGCATGATGATAATCAGGAATGAAAAGCTCGCCAAAATACCGGGATAGACCATAGCAGTCGTGATCTCCCCTTTTAGTTTGAGTTGACGAGATAGAAGCTGTGAGAGCTTTTCCAAAACGACGTGTAAGGCACCCACGGCTTCTCCAGCCCTAATCATCGAGCAATAGAGCTTATTGAAGCTCGCTGGGTAAGTGGCCATCGCTTGTGAGAGCGGTGTACCAGCTTTAATTTGCTCACATAAACTTAAAATAATGCGATGGTAAGATTCTTGGCGACACTGCCCCTCAATGGCCATCAGACTTTCGTAGAGGGGAACTCCCGCTCCAACTAATTGGGAAAGTTGCAGGGTAAATGCAACGAGATTTTCCCCTTTTAAATTCTGACGGGATGTCACACGCGCTTTAGGGGTCAAGGTAACTACCATGAGTCCCATACTGCGCAGTTTGTCCTTAGCTTCTCGCTCTTCCTGTGCTTCGATGAGTCCTTTTGCTTGCTTGCCTTTAGCATCGAGTGCAGTATAATGGAATAGGCTCATAATGAATAAGTCCTCATCCACGGACTAAAGTCCGTGCCACAAAAGCTGCCACAAAAAACACTTTTGCTTATTTCATCCTTCATCCTTCATCCTTCATCTTTCAGTACTACCCTTGGTCTTCGACCCCGCGTGAAACACGCAACACTTCTGCTACTGTGGTCACACCTGTGCGTACAAGTTCACTGCCGTGGGTGAGCAGACTCTCCATACCAGAATTCAGAGCGATTCTTCGCAATTCAATCGAATCTGGACTTTTCACAATCTGCTTTTTGAGCTCGTTGTTGACGACCATCAGCTCATAAATGGCATGACGCCCTTTATACCCCGAATTAAAGCAAGATGAACATCCCTCTCCATGAAATATCTTGCCGTCAATAAGTGTGGAGCGATCGAGGCCCAAATTTTGTAATTCACGATCGGTGGGAGTATAGGTCTTTTTGCAGTCGGGACAGATTCTTCTGACAAGGCGTTGAGCTAAAATGCCGATAACGGTGGAAGAGAGTAGGTAGGGTTCGATGCCCATATCGACGAGACGGGTAATTGCTGATGGAGCATCATTGGTGTGCAAGGTACTTAAAACAAGGTGACCTGTCAAAGAAGCTTGAATAGCAATTTCTGCTGTCTCTCTATCGCGGATTTCACCGATCATGATGATATCGGGATCTTGACGCAGAATATGACGAAGTCCAGTTGCAAATGAAAGTTTGATTTTAGGCTGCACCCCTATCTGAGCTATTCCCTTTAAATTGTATTCAACGGGATCTTCAATGGTCATGATATTGGTTTCTTCATTGTACATTTCGCAGATGGCACTGTATAAGGTCGTTGTTTTACCACTTCCTGTCGGGCCGGTAACCAAAATAATCCCTTCCGGCACAGCAATGAGGCGTTTGAACTCTGTGAATATATCGGGCTGCAACCCAATCTTATCTAAACCTAGAATGACATTGCCTTTATCCAAGATACGCAAAACAATCCTCTCACCACCTGCGACGGGCACTGTGCTCACACGAAAGTCGATCTCGCGTCTTCCCATTTTCAACTTAATTCTTCCATCCTGAGGGAGACGGTGCTCAGCGATATCGAGCTTTGACATGACTTTGATACGCGTCATCAGCTGTCCTTGGAATTCCTGTGCGGGTGAATGGCGATCTTGTAAGACGCCATCGATCCGATAACGGACTCTTAAATGATTCTCAAAGGGTTCAAAGTGGATGTCAGAAGCTCCTTGTTGAATCGCTTCTGTGAGGATAAGATTGAGTAACTTGATAATGGGTGCTTGTTGATGGGTATCGTCGAGTAAGTCATAGACTTCAACTTCTCCATCACCTTTACCATCTTCGCTGCGATCAAGGTTGGCAATGAGTTCTGAGGCTGCGCCATGTTCCCGATTGTAGAGATCGTTCAATGCGGCTAATATCGTTTCCTTGGGACTATATACTGCTGAAATTTCACTATTCAGCATCATGCGGAGCTCTTCGAGAGGTTCGATGTGGAGAGGATCTGAGATAGCGATAATGATCTGGTTATTTTCTTCTCTGACAGGGAAGATCACGTGTTTTTTAGCGAAGCTATAAGGAATTTGCTTAAGACGGTCTTTGGTAATTTTATGAATAGAGAGATCGAGCAGGATGGGCATGCCAAATTGGACCGCAAGGGATTGGTTAGCATCATTTCCCCCTAACATACCTTGAAGAACAAGTTCTTCACCGATTGAAGAAGATTCTTTGGAAGTCAACCGTTTTTGAGGCTTGCTAGGCTTACCTTCCATCATACTCACCTGTTGGAGGAAGGTACTGGATATTCCACTGTGCTTCAACAAAGCTGGGCTCCGGGGTACATTCAGCACAGGTAGAAGGTCTCCAATAGGACGGAGTGTGACAACGATCGGGTTCGGGTCCTAGAAGAATGATCATTGAATTGACCATCACGCGATTCCTTTCCATTTCACGTGCTGCATATAAGGCACAGACAAATTCTGGAATATCACCAGGACGCCGTTTCATTTCGGCACATTTGATTCTTTCGAAATCATTGAGAGGATCAGAAATGATCGTAGGCGTAAGGAAGATGAACATTTCAGATTCGATATCTTGATATTCTGTTTGACCAAACAATTTTCCAAACGCAGGGATTTCACTAAAGAAGGGGATTCCATCTTTAAAATTATCTGTGAGCTTACGTCTCAAGCCCCCTAGAATAATCGTTTGTCCATCTGGTACACGCACTTCGTTTTGGATGTTACGTCGGGTAACATCAGGACGTTCTGGATCATCGCCCAGTTGGAAAGTATCGAATGTGATGTCAGTTTCGAGGGTGACGTAGTTCGTTTCATCTGCCTCACTTTCCTCATCTTCGGTAATGTGGATTGTGGGGGTCATGTTGATGGTAATTCCATATTGGGCACGTGTAAAGGCTCTTTCGAGAGTATTTCCCTTTGCAGTCTCTACGATGTAAATCCCTGTGTTCATCGAGATCTCCTCGACCACGGCAATGGAAGCAGTTGTTTGGTTGACTGCGACGACCGATGGACTAGCGTTGATCTGAATGTCATCTTGGGACATCAAGAAACTATAAGCAATATCATAGGCTGGAAGATTGCATGTTTTAGAACGCGATAGGAATAAGTTAAGAATTCCTATCGGATTAGTTGTCCAGTCAAAGCAACTAGAATCGATGTTTTTAGCACAGTCACCAATCTTCAGAAGATTTAGTCCATAGTTATTGTTTTTGGTAATTCGACGTTCAAATAGTAAGACTTCGATTTGTACCATGCGTTTAGGCACATCTAATTTTTTAATCAAATCTTTGAGTTTGGGGAGCAGATCCGATTCGACTACCATCGCAATGGAGCCAGTTTTTTGATCGACGATAAAATTTTCTCTACTTTTGTCGACTGGAGTAGCGGATGTGCGACGAGGTTCTATCGGAGAAGGGTTAACAATATAATTACCCTGCTGGTAGTAGCTTGTCTGATAGAGCTCTGAAGGGAGCATCCTAATTTCTTTTTCGATGATGTCGTTGGCGATGGATTCGCTCGTTGGGACGGGATAGAGTTCTAACGGACCTCCAGGAGGACCATTTTCTCCCATCCTGGGATTTGATCGCAGGAGTAAGAAATAAATTTTCTGTAGAATTTCGGCGAGCTCTTCAGGATCGGAATTCTTTGCAGTATACCAATAGATCACTCGCTCTCTAGCTTCGCCTACTTGATCTTCAACTTGGTGGATGATTTGTTCCGCTTTTTTGATCTCTTCTTTTGTTCCCACTAGAAATAGTGCGTTGGCGACATTTGAGAGGGCAATGATTTTTAGGCCATTAGCATCTCCATTGTCTTTTGGGGGCTGCATTGGGGATTTAGTTTTGGATCTATCTTTAGGATTCATCTGCTTTTCTAGCATGGAAGGGAGGTCTCTCATTCCCTCTTCACTACCCTGTCGATGATCAAATATCGTTCCTAAAATGCGAGCCATCTCCTCAGCATCAATGCGTCGGATTGGAAAGACTTTATATTCTTTATCGCCCTTATTGGCCGCAATGAATGCATAGAGTTTAAGGAGATCTAAGACTTCACCGACCTGACCGATGATTAAGATATCTCGTCCTAGCATCTGTAAAACAGTGCTATTAGGGTTGACAAACTTATCCAAAAACATCCAGGCACGGCGCACTTCAGCGGGTTCTGGTGTCAGCACAAAGCAGATACGTGCATCTAAAGGAAATAGTTCGAGATCATGAGGATTATTCGTGATAAGTTTAAGACCAGATTGGTTATCTTTTAGAAAATAAAGTTGTCTAAGAAATGGGTTGAGTTGTCGATATCCAATCCCATTTTGGGTGAGTATAAGATCAAGAAGCTCTTCCCAGGAGGCACGTGGAATGGGTAAATTGGAATTAACGCTCAGTTTTAGTCCATCGATTTCACTGGGAACGATATAAACATAGGCTTGTGAGCCATAATCCATAATGAGTTCGCCAATAGTCGTTTCTGGTTGGTTCCACAACGCGTATGTTTCGGGGTTTCCATCAGCAACAGCAATTTCTCTCCAGTGAGTCTCTAGTGCAATGATTTCTTGTCGCGCTAAATTAATTTTATGCAGTAAATCTTGATAAGCTTCTGCGGGAGCATTTTCCTGATAAAGACTATTTACTTGTCTATATAAGTCCTCGAGGCTACTTTGTGCGTTAGCTAGATCGCGGTTGATTTCCATGAGCAATTGTTGAAGCTCTGGTGACATGTCTTGATTGAATGGAAGAATTCCAGCTTTCTTTTCGGCAATACTGAGAGCATGTGTGGTTGCAGAGGTACCTAGGATTAAGATTGAACAGAGAATGAAATAGATTATTCGAAAACAGATCATGTTAAAAAATTACAAATCCTCTTTTTCTGTTAATATATGATCATAATAGTAAATCGTGATATAAACCGCAAAGAATAAATCTATTAATCTTCGGGGATGTTTCTTGGGGGCTCGGACTCTCTAATCTTTCGGACTTTTTCTTCAATAGAGGGTCTGTTCTCCTCAGCAGGAGGGGGAGGTGAAGCTGAGCTGTTTTGTTGCAAAGTGAATTCGACATCGACCATTTCGGTGCGTGCCGCATTGAAAAATGTGCCAAAAACGACGGGGCGATCATCCTTTTTCTCGATATGGTCGAAAACGAAAAGTGGCCCTATGATCTTTCTCTCAACATAAGCATCGATGGCCGCTGGGGTTTCGAGTTTTTTCCATTCTCCATCAGTCTGGACTAGCCAATCGTTTGGACGGAGGAGTATGCGTTCATGGTTAATCTCAAAAATGAGTTGTGAACGGGTGCGCGCGCCGACAAATTTAAAGCTGTCTTCGAGATTTTGGGGGAGCCATGCTTCATGTGTTTTAATCAAGTTGAGAACAATTTTCCCTTTCCCTTGGACATCCCATAATTCCAAATTCATCACGCGTTCATCAATTTTTTTCACACATAACATTGCATGATTAATGGATGACTCACCGGGTGCTGCTGATTGCCAACGATCATCATTCCAAATCAGGCATGAACTAGGTTTGAGGTAGACTGAATACATATCATCTCCCTCACCAAAATCAATTCGTTGGGTGCTCTGAAGGTCTTTATACTCCTCTCCACCATATTTTTCGAGGAAGCGGTCCAGACCAAACCAACGCGCTTTCTGCCGGGCTAATAATGTACCATCAACTCGAAGCTTTCCTAGTTCCCATGGGGGGCTGTTGGTTCCACCAAAGCGAACAAATTCCTTCTCTGGAAGTGTGAACTCTGCATAGGCGGCTGGTTCATGGATGATTTGTTCATTCTCACCTTTCATGCCCACTTTGATGAGGGCCTGATTTCCCTGCGCAATTGCTTCAAGCCACAAAGGTGTTGGGGTATTATTTGGAGAAAAAATATACTGATTGGGTGTTTGTTTCTTGTCATATAAGAGATAAAGGCGTTGTCCTGGAGAAACCCCAGCAGGAATCTTATTTCCCGTGAAAGCTAGATAGATAATGGGATTAGCCAAATCGGCATCGGGTCGTCCATTTTTTCCATAATAGATGAGATAGCGACGGAGGTCTGGAAGTTGAACGCTGAGGGGAGAAAATGTCAATTGGAGCGCAGGGGAACTAATGGCATTGTAATCGCTTGGTGTGCGCGCAAAAGCATTTCGTGGGATATTCGATTTTCTTGCTGTGAGATCATGGAAAGGAAATTCGGTTGGGCGCATCCATAGCAAGATCAAGGCGAGTAATAAGCAGATGCCAATACTACCTGAAATCCCCAAATTAACCCATGTAATCCATTTTTTAACCATATTACCCAACACCCAAAAATTTAGATATCTAATTGTGATTCTAAGTGACTCTGAATAATTTTGCTATTAAAACATATTTGGAGTGCGGTGACTTGTCACCGCTTTGTCTAGCTCGACTTGTCGAGCGTATAAG
>Ga0207012_1055_pt1 | contig 29193 bp, 27 predicted proteins | sample Alteio_BWMinCont_80_FD_153471 | JGI IMG/M metagenome (GOLD analysis project Ga0207012, IMG submission 153471) | Enriched cells from forest soil in Barre Woods Harvard Forest LTER site, Petersham, Massachusetts, United States -... | ecosystem: Environmental > Terrestrial > Soil > Temperate forest >...
TTTAATGGGGTACAAGTGGTGATCCACGCAGCCGCTCTTAAGCAAGTCCCTGCTGCTGAGTACAATCCATCCGAGTTTATCAAGACGAATGTAATTGGGGCGATGAATGTGATCGATCAAGCCATTGACTGTGGAGTCGAACATACAATTGCTCTTTCAACGGATAAATCAGTAAATCCGATCAATCTCTATGGTGCCTCAAAATTGTGTTCAGATCGCCTTTTTGTAGCAGGGAATTCGTATGTGGGTGCAAGAGGCTTTCCCCAATTTTCCGTTGTACGCTACGGAAACGTTTTTGGAAGCAGAGGGAGCGTGATCCCTCATTGGAAAAAACTCATTGAAACAGGTGCCACTTCCCTGCCAATTACCGATGCACGGATGACACGTTTTTGGATTACTTTGGAGAATTCAGTGGAATTTGTGATCGACTGCTTCAATCGGATGCGTGGTGGAGAGATATTTGTTCCTAAAATCCCCAGCATGCGCATCGAAGACCTGGCTAATGTCGTCGCACCTGGCCTGAAACATAGTTATACAGGGATCCGCGAAGGGGAAAAACTTCATGAATTGATGATTGGCATCGATGACTCTAGACATACTTTAGAATATGATGATCACTATTTAATTGCACCAGAGACGATCATTCACAATGCTGAGGCACTCAACAAATTCCTAGATGGACGGAAAGGGAAAGCGCCTCCTGAGGATTTCTCTTACCGTTCCGACACCAATACGCAGTGGTTATCGATTGACGATCTGCGTAAGCTACTTGCAGGGTTGCATTAGAAAAACAAAACGCACAAGCACACCTTACCGCAAAGACGCAAAGTGCCGCAGAGATACGCAAAGAGCAAAAGAATTATCAGGATGAACAAGATGGGCAAGATAAAAACAGCAGAAATAGAAATTGATTGGGTGGCACTAGAAGCACTAATTGAAGAAATTAGGGGAAGTCAGCAACAAAAACTGTTGAAACTTGGACGCCGAGTTGTGCCCACACTAACTTCTGAGGATATTTTGCAGCCCAATGATTATCCTCAGTTAGAGAGCCATCCTGAATTTCGTTATGAGGAAGGGGTGCTTGCAGGGATTCAAACAATTCAAATGGCTTTTCGGGCCCTCCATCTTGAGAACACCTAGAAAAGGCAATTCATCGCAAAGATACACGAAGAACAAAAAATACAGGATACGAGGAAAGGCATATCAATCGGGATGTAGTGGCCGCAGGAACAGGATAAGCAGGATCGGCTTCGCCGGCAGGATGAGCAGGATAAGGATAGTTAGCTAAAAAGAATTTGCCTAAACTGTCATTTTTTTCGCCCCCTCGTGACATGCACGGAGTGCATGTCACGAGGGGGCGAAAAAAATGACAAGGCTGCCAAATTGCGGGTGGTCTTTTTTAAGGCTACTATTTTCTAGCTGACTATCCTTATCCTGCTCATCCTGCCGGCGAAGCCGATCCTGCTTATCCTGCTACTTAGCGTGCCACCACATCCCGATTGATATGCCTTTCCTCGTATCCTGTATTTTTTGTTCTTCGTGTATCTTTGCCTTTTCTTTGCGCCTTTGCGATGAATTGCCTTTAATCGTTTTCACCATGTCTCTTAGCAATTTTCTTCTTTTTCCAGGCGGCGTTTTTTGAAAAAGTCGCGCATCAGTGCTGCACAGAATTCTCCTAATACACCTTGACGAATCGTGACTTCATGGGTGGGATGTTTTTTTTCGAATAGATTGACCCAACTGCCGTTGGCACCGTGCCTGATATCGGGAGCTCCCCACACTAGGGTAGGGATGCGGGTTAACAGCAAAGCTCCTGCGCACATGCTACAAGGTTCAACAGTTGTGTATAGAGTTGTTTCAGCCAATCTCCAATTCTCCATTGCGACCTCCCCTGCCGTGATGCATAACATCTCGGCATGGGCGGTGGCATCGTTGAGCATTTCAACTTGATTGTACCCACGTGCAATGACTCTTCCCTCGTGGACAAGAACGGCTCCGATGGGAACTTCTTCCTTTTGGAAAGCTTTCCATGCCTCTTTTAGAGCTTCGAGCATCCAGCGTTCATCTTCATTCTGTGGGACAATAGAAAATGGAAATTGCATAACCGATTATGCGTTCAGTTTGCGTTGAAGTTGAGCCACTTGTTTTTTCAGTGCTTCGACGTCGGTCGTGTATTTCTTTTGTAATCCAGCTAATTTTTTCTCATACTTATCTGTGAGTCTTGCAATCTGTTGATCATAATTGCGCTGCATTGATTCAATACTTGCTTTTTCTTGCTGCTCCACGGCTTCAACTTTTGCCTGACGAGCACCGGTTTCAGCACGTTGGCCTAATGTGGCGTAGATTTCGCGTGGAAATACGACTGAATTTAATACGCTAAATAAGTAGGTATTGGGGGCGCCAAATTTTTGGATAGCATTCTCCATTAGCTCTGTAGCTACCTGATTTTCAAGAACTTCCAAATCACTGAAATTAGGATTGATCTTTGTTAGAGATTCTTCGAAGAAAAGATAGAGTTCGCTATTTTTCAACAACCATCGGTTGCAAATGTATTCAGCAAGTTCTTCTGCTTGTTCGATATTTTCAATGGCATGGGAATATGCTTCCACGAGATCTTCGTTTGTGACTTTGCTTGGATTTTTTCCTTGAAAGTACTGACGGACAAAAGAAGGGTCTCTTCTCATGTGCTCATTCTTGAGATCCTTTTTGACAACATCAATGATGACGGGCATCCATGATTTCAACATGGAAAATTTTTCTTTATAAGTTGCTTCTTTTAGCATACAATTATCCTTAGTTTAAAGAGAGAGAAAATCTTTAGACGCTACCGAGGTGCGTCGACTTTAGTCAATATAGCAACATAAGGGAATTTTCACAATGAAAGATGCTCACGAACATCCGTTTTATGGATATGAGATCGTCCGACGGAAAGAAGAAGACTACATTAAATCCCTCATGGCTAAATACCAAAACGAGCCTGTCACTGAGGATCTTAAAAAGAAAGTATGGAATGAACTCCAAATGGAAAAGCATTTTGGTCGTGTGACCATCCCCTTCAAAATGGCCACACGGAGGGACCCTTACGGGCAGTTCCCAGATATAATCGAAATTATCCTAGATACCAAAGTATAATCGATTTTTTGGGCTTGGTTCAAGTAGACTGAGGTCAGGCCTGACATTCTGCCATTCAGGGAGGAGGACGTGATTGGGGTCTGGCCTGACATTGTGTCATTCAGGGGGTGCCTCAAACATAGATGTTTGAGACTCACCATGAATGGCAGAATGTCAGGTCAGGCCTGACATTCTGCCATTCAGGGAGGAGTGACGGGATTGGGGTCTGGCCTGACATTCTGCCATTCAGGGAGGAGGACGGGATTGGGGTCTGGCCTGACATTGTGTCATTCAGGGGATGCCTCAAACATAGATGTTTGAGACTCACCATGAATGGCAGAATGTCAGGCCTGACCCCAATCCCGTCCTCCTCCCTGAATGACACAATGATCAGGCCTGACCCCAATCTATAGTGTTACCCATTTTTGAATCTTATTGAACCAAGCCATTTTTTGCCTTGCATCAGAATTCTGAATGTGGTACAATAGTCATAGTTGAGATATAAATTTATAACTTAGCCTTGAGTGGGCAATTTTAAAAAAATGGAGGGATACGATGTCTCTAGATAAAGGCACAAAAGAAGAAATTACAAAAAAGTTTCAGCTCCATGAAAAAGATACGGGATCTGCGGATGTTCAAATCGCGATATTAACAGAACGTATTACAGAGCTGACTGAACATTTGAAAAGATCTCCAAAAGATCACGGTTCGCGCTTGTCGCTATTAAAATTAGTCGGTCAACGCCGTCGTTTACTCGACTATCTTAATTCGACTGATACAGTGAGATATCAATCACTGATCACAAAACTGAAATTACGTCGTTAATCAAATACGACAAAGAGCAATTAAAGGCAGCTTAGATAAGCTGCCTTTTTTTTGACTTCTTGCTAGAAGTCTATTTTTAACCAAGGAGGGTGCAAAGCAATAGAATGGAGTTTTAAGAGATTTTTTGTGCGAAATCAAAGAACATAACCTAATATAGAATTAGATTTTTATGTTTTAGGCTTTCCCGCAAAAAAGATCAAAAAAAATGCCTTTTAAAGTCGAGCAACCTTCCCCCCTATTAATTGGAGTTTATAATGACTAAGAAACACACGATATCTGTTACCGTCGGGAATCAGGAAATTATTTTTGAAACCGGACAAATCGCTCGGCAAGCCAATGGCTCTGTCGTTGTACGATCTGGCGAGACAATGCTGTTATGCACCGCCTGCGCAAAAGAGGAAGCTGCTGAAGGAGCAGACTTTTTCCCACTACGAGTCGATTACCAAGAGAATTTCTCTTCTGTAGGAAAAACACTCAGTGGATTCATCAAAAGACAAGGACGACCATCAGAAAAAGAAGTCCTCGTCTCACGCCTCATCGACCGTCCATTGCGCCCGATGTTCGAAGATGGATACTTTAATGAAGTACAAGTACTGGCTTATGTATGGTCCTATGATGGAGTCAACACTCCAGAACCACTCGCGATCTGCGGAGCCTCTGCAGCATTGGTGATCTCTGATATCCCATTATTGAAGCCAGTCGGTGCGGTTAGAGTCGGACTCGTCAACGGTAGTTTCGCTGTCAATCCAACTGAAGCTCAACAAAAACTATCTAAACTTGATCTCGTTATTGCTGGTACTGATGATGCGGTATTAATGATTGAAGGGTATTGTGATTTCTTGACTGAAGAACAGATCATTGAAGCGATTGCCATTGGCCACGAAGCGATTAAGAAGATCTGTGCAGCTCTTTCTAACTGGCAAAAGGAAATTGGAAGGGAGAAACACCGTGCTGTTCTCCATCAACTTCCCAAAGACATCGTAGAGAATATCGATGGTCTCATTGCCACAGAACTCAACCAAGCTCTACGCATCCCTGAGAAACAAAAACGTGAAGTCGCCCTCAACGCGCTCAGAGAAAAAGTGAATCAACACCTTCTTCCTGAAGGTAAAGAGCCTGTTCACTCCCCAACTAATGTTGCTGCTGGAATCAAAAAAGTCGAAGCTCGCTATATGAGACGCATGATCGTCAAAGAAAATCTGCGTAGCGATGGAAGAAATTCCACCACAATTAGGCAAATCGATGTCGTTCCATCGATCCTCCCTCGTACTCATGGTAGCGCCCTCTTCACACGTGGTGAAACACAGTCAGTGGCTGTTTGTACACTCGGTGGCGAAGGAATGGCTCAACGCTATGAAGATTTAAATGGTGAAAAAAGTCACCGTTTCTACCTACAATACTTCTTTCCTCCATTCTCCGTTGGAGAAGTCGGACGGATCGGTTCTCCTGGTCGTCGTGAAGTTGGACATGGAAAATTGGCTGAAAGAGCATTGCTTGCTATCCTCCCAACAAAACAAGAATTCCCTTACGTCATCCGCGTCGAATCGAATATCACGGAATCAAATGGTTCCTCCTCGATGGCAACGGTCTGTGGTGGCTGCTTAGCCCTGATGGATGCTGGAGTGCCAATTAAGCGTCCTGTAGCCGGTATTGCAATGGGACTCGTCCTAGAAACAGATGGATATACAATCTTATCTGATATCCTCGGAATCGAAGATGCTCTTGGAGACATGGACTTTAAAATCACTGGAGACCATGAAGGGATCACCGCCTTCCAGATGGATATTAAAGTTGAAGGTATTACCCTTGAGATCATGACAGCAGCTCTGAAACAAGCAAAAGCTGGCCGTATTCATATTCTGGATAAAATGTTAGCAACCTGCCCTGAATACCGCAAAGAGATGTCTAAGTATGCTCCACGCATCGAGACCCTCCAAATTAAACCAAGCAAAATTGCAACTGTTATTGGACCGGGTGGTAAGCAGATTCGTGCGATCATCGAAGCGACTGGTGTTCAGATCGACATCGACGATACCGGATTAATCAGTATTGCAGCTTCTGATCTTGAAGGAATTGAGAAGGCAAAAGCGATTATCTTTGGTCTAACGGCCGAAGTTGAAATTGGTCGCGTCTATCCTGGAAAAATCACTTCGATCATGCCATTTGGTGCTTTTGTTGAAATCTTACCCGGAAAAGAAGGGTTGTGCCATATTTCAGAGTTTGATTTCATGCGCATTGAAGATCTGAATTCCCATGCAAAAGTGGGTGATCCGATCTCAGTAAAAGTGCTCGACATCAACGAAAGAGGACAGCTCAAGCTGAGCCGTAAAGCAACGCTAGCCGTCCCTAAATAAGGCAAGAATTTTAAAAAGGTAACAGCGTTTAATACGCTGTTACCCAATTTCAATCTAATAGTTAGAAAGTTCTAGCAACATTTCAGGACCTTTAAAAGATCCCCAGCCTGTCGCATTATCATAGCCTTGTGTAGCCTGATAAAAATTATTATCCACAGTTGTGATATCATGAAAAGCCGCGTGGTAGTTTATTCCTGTTCCAATGGAATAAAGTGCCGGATTTGGACAGCCGAGAGGAGGACGTCCATTAGCAGCGCGTGCTTGATTCACACGGGCAGTGAATGCAGCCCAAAGCGGTGCAGAGCAACTGGTTCCTTCAATAAGTTGCCACGCACTATTATAATAGATCGAGTAACCTGTTCCAGAATTTAGAGAAACATCGGGAACATTACGAAAGCTTTGAGAAGCACATGTTGTGACGGGGATCTGCCAACTAGGGATAGGCCAAATGATACTTACAGCTCCTCCACTGGCCCCAGCACCGTAAGTTCCATTATTATTCCAACAAACCTCACTGTGATAACTCTTATCGGAATTAAGCAGTAGTCTAGTTCCCCCTACACCACACACAAAAGGCTGAGATGCGGGATCTAGAGCTTGTATTAAATTCTGGGTACACGTCACTCCACACTGGTTACAAGCCCCGCAATCGCCAGAGGCGGCATAGATCGACTGACCTTGTGCAGCCATTTGTTGGAAAATTTGATTTTCTGCCAATTGAAGAGTGAAATTACCTGATTTCGGTTCACCCCCTCCCCAAGAAGTGCTAATTTGTTTGGCAATATTATCTTGAGCAATCTGATTGTAAGTAGCCAAAACACCACTTGAATTTTTCCCTTCATAAAAATAGATAGCTTGTGCTCCTGGAGCTAAAGCCATCTGAAGTTCAACATCAAGAGTAGCTTCAAGGTGTGCCCCATCTGGTGTTACCCCACTACCTCCATTGACGACTACATGAACGATAGGGATGTCAGGCAAGCCATAATAGGACTTGAATACAGCAATATCATTTGGATCGTATGTTGAAAGTGCAAAAACAGCAACCACTTGCCCCTTGCCATCTTCGGTAACTAGATCGAGACCATAAGCCTTTGTAATGTCACTGGGTGTCAGAGCATTTAAGGGACCCGATCCTTGACCGGGAATGTGCCCCGGCTTAGGAGCAGGTGCAGTTGCGGTTGCCAAAGAACGTGCCTGATGGGTTAGGATATGATAATCGTCTAGTCCGACAATACCCAGAATTTTTGATGCCACTTCTGTAGAAACCTCGGGGTCTGCGTCAGCAGCAAAAAATTGTCTGCAATCAGCAGTTTGGTATTGATGAAGAGAGATATTAAAGGCATTTTCAATCGTAGCTGCAGTGCCTGATACCTCTAATATCATGCGATTTGAATGAGCCTTATCGATGGAAAGTCCCAAACTTTTCGCGTGGGTGATAATAGTTTGATAGTCGTCTGTCGTTGCTCCAAATTGATGTGTGAATTTATCTGGAGATAAATACTGTCCGTGAAGAGCATCTGTGGGGTCGTAAAGACGTTTAAGGAGATCATCAAGCTTATCCTGATTATTTAGAGGCAATACGTAGGTTAAGGAAATATGTGTTTTTCCATCAAGAGGACCTATATAAGTCGATTCTTGAATTCCATCATGAGGGAGGTGTCCAGCCAACCTTATTTTACCAGACTCTGGTTTTGAATCAGCGACTGCATGAGTTGTAAAAATAAGTAAGAAGAGACAACAGGAACGAAAGAACAAGGATACAAAAAGATTCATGTGCACCATCCTATTTGTTATGTTTTTGACTGAAATTCCTTTTTTTTGAGCTCTCAATTCAAAAAGGAAACTACAACATCGCAAGTCAAAATATTTATGTCAACAGTACGTTACATAAATTTCATGTGATAGGAAATTAAGAGAAAATTTTGAGCATGGTTCAAAAAAAAGTTACATTAAAATTTGGAGTGCGGTGACTTGTCACCGCACTCCAAATTGTTACCCAATCTTAGGCATTTTTGAAACATGCCAGAAAATGACTTTAGTAGACTATTACTAGCGTCCAATAGATTTACGAAGACTCTTAGGCTTGGATACAAAACCCTTTGGCATCTGCATTTACATTAAAAATAATTTTTTCTTCTGCGAATCTCTTTAAGATGTGCCCAACAAATGTACATAAATACATATCGTTTGCATTTTTGCAGTTCTTCTCGTATAGGAATTCAAAGGAAGAGCGATCTGTGTAAAATGGCTTGTCAGTTATATTAAGGAAAAAAGACCTTCTTGCTCTGATTGAGTTTGTTGATGGCTTTTCAGCTTCAGCTTCAGCTTGGATTCTAGCAATAAGTTCATGAGCAACTTGTTTAAGTTTGTCTCCATTGGTAGCAACAGCCTTATTAATCGCAACAGCAACCTCATCTTGACCCTCAACAGTTAATTTGAAAGTCTTTATATCAATATTAATAGGTTCCCTACCTGTAATGATACCCCGTTCCTTATAGTACTCTTGAACTTTTCCCATCACTTCCAATTCGGCTCGTCTTGTTTTTTGAGCTTTCTCAAAATCCCCTTGAATCTCTAGACTCATCCCCGTAATCTGGCGAAATATTTTTCCAATCATTTCCCCTTGCTCAATACTCACAAAACGTACTAAACCTTCTCTTATTCCCAGCTCTGTTGATCCTCCAAATAGTCCTAGTGTCGGTCCCTCCATCTCTTCAAGGTCTAGAAGAACAATTTTCCAATTTCCATATTCATCAACACTATTTTCAAGTACGGGGATATTGTCTAATTTGACATCACTAAAACCTGTTAACCAAATAAACTTGAAAAGTTGGCCAATTGCTCGATTTAGTTCCCCAGAATGATCATAATGATGTTGTTCTTGGACTTCCTTGTGAGGGTTGATATTGAGTTTCCATTCAGCAAAAACTGAATACTCTTCACCCCCTACTATCACTTTAAAAGGTTCTTTCAGAGGGTTTGGGATAATAAGCAGTGATAGACCATGCTGTTTAATTATTTTTTGAGCCATTATTATATTTGCAATTCTCTGAGACATCTTTTTAGAGTGAAATGGATTTATTTTAAAAATCAATCCTGGTGCTTTTTTAAGAGTAAATACACGGTTAGGTGAACCGATAGGCGCACCTAAATTTCTCAAAACTCCTTTTACATCTTTGAGAACCATAATCTGTTGCCATCGTGCTACAATTTCTTCCTTAATTTCTTCGGTAATGATGATGTCTTTTTGTGAGTCAACTTCATTCACATAATCAGGATTTTCAATACCCATTGCCACTGCTTGCTCAACAACAGCTCCTACTATTGTTTCAGGTGGCTGACCACATGCCGCTGCGGCACCAGTGTCATAGAGGCCTACTGGCATAGGAGGTTGAAAATCTATATGTTGTTGATAACCCGAAAAACCAGTATTTTCTATCATTTAATCCTCAATATTATTGTAATTAATATTATAATAAAAACTATACAGTAATCACAATTTAATATCAATAAAAAAATAGATAAAATTTAATTTTTTGTGAGGAAAAACAGTGGCCTAAGAATTTAGTCCCGTGTGTAGGCATCCTTGTACCCACATCTTTTCCTTGACGTGCTTCCATAAGTAAAATTTGAAAAGAATAGTAATCTATTTTTGAGTCCGAGCTTGCGAGGACGATTGCATCACCTCTAAAATCTGTAAAGTTCAATCCGCCTATATTCGTGTTCTTGTCTTTATTTTCCAGCATGTTAGCTACAAAATCGACTTGTTTTGCTTTTGGCAAAATACAAATTAAAAATTTAAATATTAAACACTTGCAGAAAGATCGGCTAAAAACCATCAAATTGGCCGGTTTTGCAGATTTGTGATTCTGATTCTAAGTGATTTACCGAAGTTGGAACCATTTTGTTTGATTATTTGCTTGCAGGCTAAGAGATGTCGTGTTAGATTCTGCGAACATAACGGTCTCAAACCGGTCTGTGGAAACGTTGTTCATAACTCTTAAAGGACAGAACCTATGTTGGCTTGTGAAGCTTCCGAAGCATGGACTCAATTTATACAATTTGTAAAAAGTCAAACCTCCGTCACCGCATTTGGTAACTGGTTAGCACCGATTAAGGTCATCGAGTCAGAATCGGATGAAATTGTTTTGGAGATTCCAAATATTTTCGTAAAGGAATATTTGTTATCCAATTACAAAAAGGATTTATGTGCCTTTCTGCCTGTCCATACCAATGGAGAACCCGCCATTCAATTTGTTGTGGCGGCTCAACAACCTAAGAGTACTCAGGCGACACCACCTCCTCCTGCAAAGGCACCGATCTCTATGAATGCCCCTGCCGCTGAGGTTAAGCTTAACCCTAACTATCGTTTTGATACATTCATAGAGGGTTCAACGAACCAGTTTGTCAAATCGGCAGCGATGGGTGTTGCATCTCGTCCTGGGGTTTCTTATAATCCACTTTTTATTCATGGTGGCGTCGGATTAGGAAAAACACACATTCTCCACAGTATCGGTCATTATATTAAGGAAAACCATAAGCATCTCAGAGTTCAGTGCATCACAACTGAAGCTTTTATCAATGAGCTCGTCGATAACCTACGCAATAAATCTATCGATCGAATGAAGCGTTTTTACCGCTCCGATGTCGATGTATTACTCGTCGATGATATCCAATTTCTACAAAATCGCTTGAATTTTGAAGAGGAATTCTGCAATACTTTTGAGATGTTGATTCACCAGAATAAGCAAATTGTCATTACGAGTGATAAGCCCCCTTCCCAGCTTAAGTTATCAGAAAGAATGATTGCACGGATGGAATGGGGATTGGTCGCCAACATTGGTGTGCCCGAACTTGAAACTCGCGTGGCAATTTTGCAGAATAAAGCGCAGCAAAAAGGGTTGAATTTACCGAATAATATTGCCTTCTTCATTGCAGAGCATATCTTTAACAATGTAAGACAGTTGGAAGGGGCAGTTAATCGCCTGAGTGCCCACTATCGTCTATTGAATCTTGCAATGACGGAAGAATTTGTAGAAAAAACTCTCAAAGAGATGTTACAGCAAGCTCCGACACAACATGTTTCTGTCGAACAGATCTTGAAATATGTTGCAGCAGTCTTTCAAGTACGAGTTAGCGATATCAAAGGGACAGCGCGCACCAAGGAAATCGTGCTCCCACGTCAGGTGGCCATGTATTTGGCTTGGAAATGGATTAACGAATCCCTCCAGATGCTTGGGGCCTCTTTCGGTAAAACGCACTCAACTATTTTGCATGCCTGCAAAAATATTGAGAAAAAAATCGTCGATGATGATGTCTTAAGACGTCAAATCGCCATGGTCGAACGTAGCATGAGTGCTTAAATAAAAGTAACTTCTCAATTAGTTATGGCAAACAAAATAATGAAAATATTGCTCATTACACAGACTAAAGTCTATGCCACAAGTTTGCCATAACTAATTGAGAAGTTACAAATAATAAGGAAATCGATATGCCACAAGCAGATATTGGATTGATCGGTCTAGCCGTGATGGGGCAGAATCTCGCCCTGAATATGAATGATCAAGGGTTTACGGTAGCAGTTTACAACCGGACTGTAGCCAAGGTGGATGAATTCCTACAGGGACCTGCTAAAGGGACCAAAATCATTGGGACCCATTCTCTTGAAGAGTTCATCAGTCAACTGAAAAGACCCCGTCGGATCATGTTAATGGTCAAAGCAGGAGACCCGGTCGATGAGTTTATTGATTTATGTCTTCCCCACCTCGAACCAGGCGATATCATTATTGATGGGGGAAACAGCCTATTCACAGACACAAACCGTCGTTGTCAGACATTAAAGAAGAAGGGAATCATCTTCATTGGGGCGGGAGTTTCAGGTGGTGAAGAAGGAGCAAGGCACGGACCTTCGATCATGCCAGGAGGAAATCCCGATGGATGGCCACACATTAAGCCAATATTCCAGGCCATTGCCGCTAAAGTCGGAAACGGAACTCCCTGCTGTGATTGGGTGGGAGATGAAGGAGCCGGGCATTACGTCAAGATGGTCCATAATGGGATTGAGTATGGTGATATGCAGTTGATCTGCGAAGCCTACCAACTATTAAAAGATGGACTAGGAATGAGTGCTCCTGAAATCCAAGAAGTCTTTACCGAATGGAATAAAACTGAACTTAATAGCTACTTGATTGAGATTACAGGTCATATCTTCGGAATGAAGGATACTGATGGCTCCCCTCTCGTGGAAAAAATTCTTGATGTCGCCGGACAAAAAGGCACAGGGAAATGGACGGTAATTAATGCATTGGACTTGGGGATGCCACTGACTCTGATTAGTGAAGCCGTTTTTGCTAGATGTTTATCTGCTATCAAGGATGAGCGAGTAGAGGCGAGCAAAAAACTCAATGGACCTCATCTGAAATACCAAGGTGACAAAGCCAAACTGATTGAGAGTATCCGACAAGCCCTTTATGCCTCAAAAATCATCAGCTATGCTCAAGGGTTTATGTTGATGCGACAAGCTGCAAACGAATATCATTGGAAGCTCAATTATGGAGCTGTGGCTCTGATGTGGAGAGGCGGTTGCATCATCCGAAGCAGTTTCCTCATTAAAATCAAAGAGGCTTTTGATAAGAATTCGGCTCTCAACAACCTCCTCCTTGCTGATTTCTTTAAAGATGAAATCAATAAGGCTCAAGCAAGCTGGCGCCATGCTGTTTCTACAGCAATTGAACTCGGCATTCCAGTCCCTTGTTTTAGCACTGCCCTATCCTTTTATGATGGATATCGGACGGCCCGCCTTCCAGCAAATCTGCTGCAGGCTCAACGCGATTATTTTGGAGCTCATACCTATGAACGGCTCGATTCTCCACGTGGAAAATTCTTCCATTCCAACTGGACGGGTACGGGTGGTAACGTAAGCTCGAGCTCCTATAACGCCTAGGATTGTTTATATAAGGATGAAGTATGAAATCTGAAGGATAAAGAGCTATAATTTGTTTTTTTATCCTTCAAATTTTATATCTTTATCTTTTATAAAGAGGCAATCCCTCATATCTAGATGATTCCGCAATTTTATTGAAAAATATCAGGTATTCACGATGTTTCTTTTGTATCTTCAAAACCAATAACTTAAGGGAGTTATCTATATGGCTTCAAGCACAGGAACAATCCTACCAACAACCTGTTTAATTGATAGATTCGATGCATTTCTTCGCGCCTCTAGACAAATAACATCTATTCAAATCAAAGATGAATTTGCGGCTGCGTATGCAAAATCCCCACCTAAAATTCCATCAAATTTGATTCACCTTTGTGCAACAGAGGTAGATAGAATTGCAAGAGAACACAATGGAAACCTAGATCAAGACCGAGTTAAAGACTTAAGTGCTGCCCTTGCTATTGCAGAAATCATTACGATTGATCTCAACGATGATCGCAAAGTTCAAAGGAGCAAACAAATTCTTGAAGGCCTTGGCCGAGAATTAAAAGCTGCTTGTGAAGCTAAGCGCGCCGAAGATGAAGCTACACAAAAAACTAAAGATCAAATAGCAACAGGAAAGACAGCAGCTTCCCTGGGAGTCGCAACTCTAGGTGCTTTAGCAATAGGAACCTCCTCCTTCCTTCCACCTGTTGCGCTAGTGGGAGGGTTAGCGTACGCCCTTTATTCTCGGCTCCCAAGTTCAATTAATCAAGAAATCAAGGCAATATTGGGAGCACTTGATCTGGAATTTCCAGTATCCGACAGTGATTCCGAATCCGAACCTACTCCTTTGGGAATTATTGTAGAAGCAGGAGAAAATCCTCAACCTGCTGCCGCTGCTGCGGTCCCTGAGGCCTCACAGATTAAATTTCCTCCAATGGATTTAGCTCAATATAAAGCCTCTTTACATGATAAAGATTTAGAGGAAAAAATTGATCGTCTCGCTCAGGCGATCCGGTTGATGAGTGTATCGTTTTATGTCTTCCCCAAGTCGAACTAGGAGATATCATTATTGATGGAGGAAATTCCGATGGCTGGCCACACATTAAACCGATATTTCAGGCCATTGCGGCTAAAGTAGGAAACGGAACTCCCTGCTGTGATTGGGTGGGAGATGAAGGATCGGGGCATTACGTCAAAATGGTCCATAATGGGATTGAGTATGGAGATATGCAGTTGATCTGCGAAGCCTACCAACTATTAAAAGATGGAGTGCGGTGACTTGTCACCGCACTCCAAATTTCAAAGATGCTTTCTTAATTTTGTTGGAAAATATCGGGTTTAGGTGTATTATTTTTCCTTTATACCATAATAAACCAACAACTTAAGGAAAATCATTTATATGGAACCAAGCTCAATATTACCACAATCAATAGCTCTAATTGACCAATTTGATGTATTTCTTCAGAAATCTACAGGAAAAACATCCGTTCACATCAGAGACGAATTTGCAGCTGAATATGAAAAGTATTCAACTCACGTTCCCTCTAATCTGGTTCGTCTTTGCGCAAAAATGGCAGATAGAATTACAAAAGAAGACAACGGAACTCTAACTCCAGCTAGGGTTAAAGACTTAAGTGCTGTCCTTGCTATCTCAGAAATAGTCGAGATTGATCCTGAAATTACACCGATAATTGATTCTAGACTCGTAAAGAACAAAAAAGTTCTTAATGAAATCAACCAAGATTTAAAAGAAGCCTGTGAAAAGAAGCTCCTAGAAGATGAGGCTGCACAAAAAGCTGAAAATCGGACAGCAACGATAAAGACAGCAAGTGCTCTGGGAATTGGATTTCTAAGCGTTCTAGCATGTGGAACTTTCCCCGTTGTTGCGCCATTCATAGGAGGAGCTGGAATACTCTATGCCGGTTACTCTCTTATCCCTAGTTCAGTCAGCCCAGAAGTCCAGAAAATAATGAAAGCGCTTGATCGGGAATTTCCAGTCTCCGATAGTGATTCTGAGGAGCCTCTGCAAGTCATTGTAGAAGAACAAAATCCCGCGCCTGCAGCTGCTGCTGCTGCAGTCCCTGAGCCCTCACAGAGTCAAGCACCTTCAATGGATCTAGAGCAATTTAGAGCCTCTTTAGAAGATAAAAGTTTAGAGGATGAAATTAATTGCCTAGCTATTAATGAAAATTTTGAAAATGAAGTGGTTAGAATAGTAAGTCGTCGCCAATCACTCGATTTGGGCCTCATAAGCGCTAAGTCTGATGCAGCCGCAGGTGCTCAAATTAGTGCGGAGGAGCGATACAAAACAACCCTCGTATTAAAGAGAGATGCTGAAATATACCGGATAGCCACAAAAAAAATTGTCACACAGGCCAGAGATTCAGGCGAAGAGTCTGCAGTATCTGAGACTAAAGGAAAGATACTTGCCCAAAAGGCTCTAGAATGCGCAACACAAGCGAGAGCTGCTGCTAGTTTGATACAAGATAAAAAACTACTTCGTCCTGCAGCCCTTTCTGCCAATACTGCAATCGACGCTGCATCTATAGCATGTAAAGATGCTGGAATGACCGACGCTAAGATTCCTTTTAAACTAAGTATTGCAGGTCCAAAGCCCCGACCACAATTGCGCATTCAAGGTTAGGGAGAGTAGTTTTTCTCATTATTGATGGACATGGACAAGCTGCAACATGGATAGTGGACTTGTCCATTGTCCATGTCTATGGCTGTTTGTCCATAGCTGCTTGTCTATTGTCCATGTCCATGTGCGCCTTCATAAGAGCAAACCATCCTTGACTTTAACAAAGTCGTTCAGTAACATGTAACTAAAGAGCAAGGAGATAAACTATGAATAACGAAACACAACAACGCCTAAAAAATATCGAAGAAAGACTCATTCATATGTTGAGGTATCTTTGACCTGGCTTCGAAGGAAGCACGAGTCAAAGAACTCGAAACCCAAATAGAAGGCGCTCACTTTTGGGATGACCCTGAAAAAGCGCAGAGCGTTATTGCGGAAAGCAAAGAGCTCAAAGCTTGGACAAACCCCTACCACGACATCAAAACGCGTTTTATCAATGTTCAGACATTATTGCCTGAAGCATCAGAACCGGGATTTGAATCTCTTTTAGATGAATTGTTGCAAGAACTCGATTTCATAGAAAAGGGATTAAACGATTTAGAAATTCGAAAGATGCTTTCAGGAGAGCTAGACAACAAAAACTGTTATCTGAGCATTAATGCGGGGGCAGGTGGAACGGAAGCGTGCGACTGGGCACAGATGCTTTCTAGGATGTATCAAAGGTGGGCTGCCAGTCGCGGTTGGAAAGTTGAATTGGTCGATACCGTTGATGGTGATGTGGTTGGCATCAAAAATGCAACCTTTAAGTTTTCAGGTGATTATGCTTATGGATATTCAAAATCTGAAAAAGGAGTTCATCGGCTTGTACGCATCTCCCCTTTCGATAGTAACGCAAAGAGACATACGAGTTTTGCCTCTATTGATGTGACACCTGAAATCACGGATGATATCGTTGTGGAAATCAAACCCGATGATGTGCGTGTAGACACTTACCGCTCATCTGGGGCCGGTGGACAACACGTCAATAAAACCGATTCGGCAGTCCGATTGACGCACGCTCCTTCTGGTATTGTGGTGTCGTGCCAGACTCAACGAAGCCAGGTGCAGAACAAGGAAGCTTGCTACAAGATGTTGCGTTCGAAGCTTTACGAAATTGAGGTTACACAAAGGGAGAACGCCTTAAAAGCGATGGGTGGAGAGAAAAGAGAGATTGCTTGGGGAAGTCAGATACGGAACTATGTCTTTCAACCTTACACTCTTGTAAAAGATACACGAACAAAAGCTGAATCTGGAAATATTCAAGCTGTGATGGACGGAGACATCGATGAGTTTGTCAATGCCTATCTAAAAGAATTTGGATAAGGAGTTTAATATGACTGAAAAAACACCTGAATCAGAATTAGAGATCCGTTATTCAGATTTGAGTGATGGACGCTATCTCAAGCAGTGGTTATTAGAGCCAAGTATTGGACGCTGGTTCCCCCTTGCAGATGAATCAGAAATTGATGATGCTGTTCCTCGTTGGATTGGATACAGTCGCTATCACGGTAGTTTAACGGCAGTAAAAGATGGTGTTGTATGCGGAATTGCCACTCTATACCTACAACCCTATCGCAAGTTGGCTCATCAATGTGAACTAGGAATTATTGTGGCTGATGGTTACAGAGGAAAGGGAATTGGCGCTGATCTCATGAAAAACCTCTGTCACCTTGCTAAAACACAGTTTAATATTGAACTATTGCATCTCCAGGTGTACATCGAAAATCCAGCGGTGCGCTTTTACGAACGTTTTGGATTTACCGAATTCGGACGGCAAAAAAACTGGATTAAAGAGCTCGATGGGACCTATACAGGTCGCATCTTTATGGAGAAGTACTTATAGATTTGTTGAACTAACCACGGACGTCTCGGAAGGATGAAATATGAATTCTGAAGGATGAAATTCCTTGTTAATTTCATCCTTCAGAATTCATATTTCATCCTTCCGAGACGTCCGTGCCACAAGAGCAACCACAAAATTACCATAACTTATTATTGTCACAAAACGAGAGAGATACATGACCTGCCCCTTACAACAGAAACTCGAAGCGAGCTCCGGACTTAAGCTTAAGCTAAAAATTAATGATAACAGATCGACAATGCTCAGCATTAAGTGGGATCCGGTCTGCACTAAAATTTCTCTCCACCGTATGTTCTTGGAAGCACCTAAAAACATCATGGATTCGCTTGCATGCTATCTCCGACATGAAGAAGGGAATATCCCGCTGTCGATTAGAAGATTCATGGAAAACAAAATGAAAGGAATCGATTATTCTCATCAGCTCGATCAAACGAAATTATACTGTCATGGACACGTCTACAACCTTAAAAAGATTTACCATGAATTGAACAACCAGTATTTCAATAACGAACTCGATCTATCTATCACATGGTTTGGTAATGGAATTCAACGCAATCGTTCACGTGTGATGTTTGGTCTTTATAATGAAGGATTACGTCTTATCAAAATCAATCGTTTGCTCGATAGTCCAACGTTCCCCGACTATATTGTCTCGTTTGTTATCTATCACGAAATGTTGCATCACGTGTGCCCCTCCTACTTTGATGGTAACGGCCAACATCAGATCCATACGAAAGAATTTCGAGCACAAGAAAAGAAATTTCGCTATTATGAAAAAGCACAATTATGGATTGAAGAAAATAAATCGTTCTTCTTTGCATAACCACCAAATCATTACTAATAAGATAGAGGTACCATGGCCGGACACAGTAAATGGGCAAATATTAAACATAGAAAAGAAAGATCTGATGCCAAAAAAGGAAAGGTTTTTTCACGCGTCGCAAAAGAGATCATCAGTGCAGTCAAATTGGGTGGTCCCGACCCAAAAGCAAATCCCCGTCTCCGTCTCGCATTAGTCAAAGCCCGCGAAAACAACCTCCCCAACGATATCATTGATCGAAACATCAAAAAAGCCTCGAGTGCCGACCAAGCTGATTATAGCGAAATCACCTATGAAATGTACGGCTATGGAGGAGTTGGACTGATCGTCGATATCATGACCGACAACAAAAACCGCATCTCTTCCGAAATTCGCATTGCCACAAACAAACGCGGAGGAACCGTTGCGACCCCGGGTGCTGTCGCCTTTAATTTTGATCGAAAAGGGATCATTCAAGTCCAATCGAGCGCAGCTACAGAAGACCAATTATTCCTGATCGCCACAGAAGCTGGAGCCCATGATTTTGAAGTGGCCGGAGATCTTTATATCATCACCACTGACCCCACTGAACTCTATGCAGTCAAAGAGGCAATCGAAAAAGCCGGAATAAAAGTTGAGGAAGCTGCCTTAGATATGATTCCAAAGACTTTTATCGATTGCGATGCCGAGGCCATGAAAGCAAATCTTGCTCTGATTGAATGGCTAGATCAAATCGATGACGTTGATGAAGTTTACCATAATATGAACGAACCCGATGAATAGACCAATGAGATCGGGCATGTTCAAAAGGATTATACTGGGTCTGTGTTTTGTTGTGTTCGCCTCTTTCGCTTATCAATTCGTAGATAGGCAATTCCGCGAGGCCAACATCCTTTTTCAACCTCCTTTTAGGTATACCGTTGATCCTCCCACATCCGATCAAACGACGTTACTCAATACGATTTTTAGTCGTCCTATTCGTTATTTAGATCGGGGACGGCAATCTTATGTTTTCTCATCCGATGACCGACAGTATGTCATCAAATTTTTCGATGCAGGAGTCCTTAAGCCTTCTTTATTTGGTCGTTCCTTGGCAACCCTCGAGAAAAGGACAAAACGCCTTTTTGAGGGGTATCAAGTCGCCTATACAAAAAGTCGGGATGTCACAGGCTTAGTTTATACGCAACTCGCCCCTACCAAGCTCGGTGGACTTAAAGGGAGAGTGATCGATCGGTTCGGCTTTGAACATTCGATCTACCTCGAACGTGTTCCATTTGTCGTACAAAAAAAAGTTATTCCCACACGCGAAGTTATTACTGAGTTACTTGAAAAGGGAGAGGTGGAAAAGGCAAAACTGCGCCTACGAGCTATCGTTGATCTCTATGTTTCGGAGTACCAACAAGGACTCATCGATGGGGATCGCAATTTCATGTACAATAGTGGGTTTATCGATGGGAACGTCGTCCGCATCGACGCTGGCCGCCTCCGGATAGATACTCGCTATAAAGATATTGAGGTCTTTTATCCCGACCTCAAAAAAATTGCATTGGGAAGGGTTTCCGGATGGTTAGGACGTCATTTTCCAGAGTATAAGAAATTACTTCTTGCCGACATGAAGGCTAAATTGGAAGAAATTCAGGAAGAATTCAATCAGTAATAAGGGTTTGTGGCACGGACTTTAGTCCGTGATCTTGCCCACACAGAACTATGGCCACCTATTTGTGGCACGGACTTTAGTCCGTGGTTGGATTTAACAATCCCTTTAAGGGTAGGTTGAATCAACCACGGACTAAAGTCCGTGCCACAAATCTTTAATATCATTGCGCGTTAGTCATAGGCTCCTGACAGATAGACCTAGGGTTCCTACTAATTTTATCATCTAAAAGCATCATCGTTCTGATTTTTTCATCTTTCCCATCTTGCTCATCCTGAAAAATTTTCTTTCTATATTGACATCCCATTCTAAATTGTTTAAGGTCAGCATAAAAAAACAAAAAGGCAATATTATGATCATGCTGAGAGTGATATTTTTACTTCTGTGTGCGATTCCGCTCCCTTTAATTTGTATGGATACGGAATCAGATGTCTTAATCTATACGGATCCAGTAGAGGTGAATTCTGCGATCAATGAATATGCCAATGTCACAGCCAATGCTCCTATTCAAGGCTCTATTATGGTGACCCATCCATCAAAAATGAAAGTCGATCAAGAGAGCTTTGTTCTTGGTGATCGTCCTTTGAAAACAACCTTTGTGCAAACAACACTTCTATCATCGTTTAATGATCTTGAAGTGAGCATCTATCATTTTCAACTCGATGGATTGAAGGCAGGCCCTTACACACTTCCTCCTGTAAAGGTCAAGGTGGGTGGGAAACTCTACAATGCTCCTCAGATGACAATAGACGTCCAGAGCTGATTTTACAATTGGTAGACAAAAGGGATTGAAGGCTCGACCACGGACTAAAGTCCGTGCCACAAATTTCATCCTTCATCTTTCCTAATTCATCCTTCCGAAGGTCCGTGCCACATAAGATACTGCCAATATTCTCCCATTTGTGGCGATATGAAGCGTAAAAAAACCTCAAGTGATAGAGTATGGGTGGTATCTAAAAAGTGTTCTGTATCAATGAAGGCAATTCTTCCATCTTTACAGAATGGAATATTATCGATATAAACAGAGTCGATCAAAAGATTCTCAGTGATAATGAGATAGAGTGCATCGAGAATTTCGCGTGACGCTTTTTTTTGATAGGCATTGCGATTTTTCTCATCGCTAAGAATGTCCATCTCTTCACAAATCAATAGAAAATTTCTTCGAGTATTTCCTGGTTTTGGATCAGGACCAGGAGGCAAGGGGTAAATCCATTTTTTTGGAACTTTCATGATGTGCTCAAACCCATGAGCTTCGATACTGGCTTGGATATGCCTAGCCCCATCAATGCGTCGTTTGAACCAGTAAGCTTCATCGACATTAAATGTATCCAAATACGCCTTGATGATATATCCCTTTAATTTTTGATGGAAAGCAACTACCAGTTGTTTTTGAACATCCGCTATGACCCAAAATCCCATTTTTTCCATTGATTCAAAAGAACTAAGAGCGCGTTTCTTCATGAAAATCCGATCGAGCACAGCCCTCTCGTGAGAGTTTGAAGGCAAAAAATAGGGGGTTAGGGCGTTCCATGTGACATCATCCACATAGGGATTACGCACATAGGGAGCATCAGTTGGTTTAATCCCATATGCACCTTGAAAGGTGATCAGGCAAAAAGCAAGGAACACATATAATTTTGCAGACATACTTGCACTTTTAAAGTTAAGTTAATACTATGAGTTTGAGGTATACTATGCATGATGAAGCACAATTAGTCCACGATTCTGAATCTGAATCCCCTAAAATTCGTAAAGATAATGAATCTATTAAATTGATGAATGAGAAATACAACACGCCAAAAACCAGCTTACTTCTCTTTCATTTTGATCCCCATCCTTTTATTTCTTCCAAATCGCGATTAAAAGAGTGCTCGATTCAACATTCCTCAGTAGAGAACAAAGACATCTATTTGTTTAGAGATTTCTATATGAAGGATGAAAGTCGGGACATGCAAGACTACTCGAGAAATGCGACATTTAGTCGATCTAGCTACGGAAGTCAGGAGAGCAAGGAAAAGGGAGAAGAGCCTGCCCGCTCGATGGATAATAAGGAGAAATGGGTATTCTTTGCTAAGCCTCCCCAACCGATCAAGGAAATCTACAAATTCTTGAGTTTGCTCTCATTGGAACTTAATGCAGATATCAGCACACTCCCTTGGGATATTTGTGACGAAAAGCTATGTGCCTCAGCAGTTGCCACAAATCGGGTTGAACGCTCCTCCAAAGAAAGTATGGAGATGGGCAAGCATGAAGATTTCAATACTGAAAAAGGGCTTCCGTTTGGCATTCCCATTTTATATTCCAAGGAACAGGCTTACTATCCCTGCAACTTCATCAATGGTTCTGAAGGAAACCCCTGGCTTGTTTCTTTTATGCTCTATGCGACTGCAGAAAATTTCAAATCAAGTTATGGACTAGGGACAGTTTTCTGTAAGAAAAATGGAGAGATCACAACCAGGGTACCTTGTGAACATATGAATTTTGTCATCTTCGAAGGAGATATCCTCCATAGTATCGAAGAGTCAACCATCCCTGCTGATATCCATACCTGGAGAGTATCCTATGTGTTTAAATTGCTGATCAATCCAAAAGTGCCAAATAAATCCATGAAAGAAGAACTCAGAAAATTATTAGGAGATTCTCAATGACACAACCCACAGATAATACTGAAAAAGAAAGACAAAAACATGTTTTGGATTGGGATAAAGCCTACATCGGTGCAATGATCGACGAATTAAAGCCAAATGGAGACGTATTGGAAATCGGATTCGGTAACGGTGAAGCTGCCGAACATATCCAATCACTCCCCATCAAAAGCCACACCATCATCGAATCCAATCCAGATCTTCTCAAAAAAGCGATTGAGTGGCAAAAAAAGTACCCTAAGGTGAAAATTATCGAAAATACTTGGGAAGTCGCACTACCCAAACTTGGTCAATTCAATACCATTTTCTTCAACAACCATTTTCTTACAAACCAAGATGACGTCCTCAACTACCTCTTTAGCAACGAAATTGCGACTGCATCCAACACAGCTAAAGAACTCATGAATGAAATTGAAAAAAGAATGTCTGAAGTCACAGCTCAATATTCCGATAAAGAAATCGAAGCCTTCTATCAAAAGGTCGGACAGTTTAATAAACACGAGATGCCAGCATTCTTCCACAAACTCATGGACAACGGAAACATATCGGAAGAACAATACAAAAGCATATTGAAGAAGCATTCTCTTAACCCAGAAAGTGGAAAAAATAAAGTATCGACTAAAAGAAAAGTGGCGAATGAAATGTTCACATGCCTTCAAGAATGCTTGAAAAACCACATGCAGAAAGGCAGTCGCTTCTCTGCTTATCTGTATGACCACACTTCAAAATATTCAGACACCCGCTTCTTCGATCAAGTCATCACCGATCCCAATCTCGACTATGCAGAAAAAACGGTGGCAATCAAAATCGATAACAAGCCCCATGATGCGCTTGTGTTTGTGATTGAGATGGGATAGAGAGAAATGGGATAGGCTGAACTACGGAACGCAATTCATCGCAAAGACGCAAAGAAAAGGCAAAGATACGCGAAGAACAACAAGAGCAAAAAATTAGGGATAAGAATTGGCCTTAATATTTTCTGGTTGTTATTCCATGTAAAGGGCAAAAAAATTATCTAAAATCATCATCTTTCCCATCTTGTTCATCCTGATCATTTTTTTGCTTATTTTGTTCATTTTGTTCTTCGCGTATCTTTGCCTTTTCTTTGCGTCTTTGCGATGAATTGCGTTCCGTAGTTCAACCCATCCCATCCCTTCCCTTCCTTCCACCAATTAGTCGCGGTCGGGCAGGCTGAATAGGTCCTTAATAGCTTGTATGCCTGTATCTCGTCCAATCGCTGCAATTGAATCGGTTAAGGGGATCCCCTTGGGGCAGGCCGGCTTACAATTTTGTGCATTTCCACAACCACTGATTCCCCCTTCTTCCATCATCGTGCGAAGACGTTCACCTTTACGTAAACTTCCTGTTGGGTGGTCGTTAAAGAGTCTTACTTGAGAGATGATTTGTGGACCAACAAATTTTGATTTGGGACCCGTTTGTGGACAAGCCTCGACACAGCACCCACATGTCATGCATGTCGATAGGGAATACATCACTTCCTGCTTTTCTTGACTTATCTTTGGACCAGGACCTCGGTCAAAGGCACCATCAGCATCGATCCACGCATGGGCTTTTTTGAGGTTTTCAAACATGAGACTGCGATCGACAATCAAATCGCGCACAAGGGGGAATTTTGAGAAGGGGGCAAGGGTGATGGTATTCGTTTTGGTCTGGTCGAGGATTTTATCGACCAGAGCCGTACAAGCTTGTCTTGGCTTTCCATTGATAAGCATTGAACAAGAGCCACACACCTCTTCAAGGCATCCCTGTTCCCAAACCACAGGAGTAACCCTCTCCCCTTTGCTGTTGATTGGAGATTTTTGAATTTCCATGAGAGCTGAAATGATATTGAGATAAGGAATGCGTTTAAGGATAAATTCCTCCCAGTACTGCTTGCCTGGATTTCCTCGATAGATTTTGAGTATAAACGTCTCTGACATCACGACCTCATATTGGCAAGATAATATTTGTTGGGATATTCTCTAAAACGGGCTTTACTTTATGTGCATGACTATAGTCGCGGAGAATGGGTTTTAAATAAGGCATTTCCACGGGTTCATACGAAATCACCGGATTGCCTGTTTTAGGATCATATGTTGCGATGGTTGTCTTCAACCAGTTTTGATCATCTCTTTCAGGAAATTCCGGTTTAAAGTGAGCCCCCCGGAATTCATTACGATAAAGAGCCCCTGTTGTAATAATCTGAGCGAGATCTAACATGGGAGTGAATTGCAATGCGAACGCTAATGTCTGATTGGCAAATTGAGAATGATCATCCAACGAAATATGTTTGAATCGTTCCCTTATCTCTTGGATTTTATTTAGTGTGCGCTTGAGATCTTCATTGTTTCGTTTTACTGTAACATTGCTGACCATCCACTCAGCAAGTTCATCGTGTAGTTGATGAACATTTTCCGATCCCTGTGCCGCCAACAACCCATTTCTCGATTCCAACTCACTCTGAATCGATTGTTCAAATGTCCGTGAAGATGTTTCTTCAAAACTACTTGTAAGGGACTCAAGATAGCGCGGTACTTCTTGTCCGGCAACTAACCCTGAAAAGATGCAAGAAAGAAGAGAGTTTGCCCCTAAGCGATTCGCTCCATGGTATTGATAGTCGGATTCACCAATATTAAAACACCCTGGAAGATTAGTCATCTGCCTGTAGCGGGTCCAACGGTTTGGATCATCTGCGGCAGGCCAGTCGACCCAGCCCCCTCCCATCGTATAATGGACGGCAGGGAAGATCCTCATCGGAATTTTAGAGGGGTCTTCACCAGTAAACTTTTCATAGATATCTAAGACGGAAGCTAATTTCTTCTTTTTTTCGTCGGATAGATGAGAGACATCTAGATAGACTTGCATCTGTCCATCTACCCCCATCCCCATCTCACAGATCCTTAGAAGCTCTCTTGCTCCAATATCGCGTGGGACGAGGTTGCCAAAAGCTGGATACATCTCTTCAAGAAAATACCAAGGTTTACCCGTTGTTCCACATGGAATGGTACGTCCATCAGGCATACGAACTGAATTAGATGAGTTCCCATATACCCAGATGCGCCCTCCTTCGCCACGAATTGACTCCGACATTAACCTCATTTTGTCGGTTCCTGGAATAGCAGTTGGGTGAATTTGAATGAACTCTCCATTCGCATACTTCATTCCTTGTCGATATAAACGACCATTAGCAGCCCCTGTGCAGAACGTCGAGTTAGTCGACTTCTTAAATATCAGTCCACAGCCCCCGGTTGCGATGACAACAGCATCAGCCTTGAGTACTTCAAGTTTCAGATTAAAGAGATCCATGATCACAACACCGCGCGTCACTCCCTGATCATCCTGTACCAATCGCAAGAATTCGTGGTTCTCAAATTTCTCGACCATCCCCTTCACTTCATGACGACGAACCTGCTCATCTAAAGAATAGAGAAGCTGCTGTCCTGTCGAAGCCCCACAGAACGCTGTGCGATTGTATAAGGTTCCACCAAAACGACGAAAATCGAGATTTCCTTCTGGAGTACGATTAAAGGGGCATCCAAATCGATCCATCATGTAAATAATAGCAGGTGCACACAAACACATTTCGAGAACAGGGGCTTGGTTAGCAAGAAAATCTCCCCCTTTAATGGTGTCATAAGCATGAATTAGAGGAGAGTCATCCTCCCCCATTAGATTCATTGCAGCATTAATGCCGCCTTGAGCACAAACCGAATGGGAGCGTTTCACTTTAGTCACAGAGACAATTTGGACATGGCACCCATTTTCAGCGAGCTTCATTGCTGCTGATAAACCAGCCAACCCACCACCTACGACAATTACTTTCTTCTTCGTTTTCATTTTATTCCTAGTTATACACCAATGGTTCTGCCGCTAATTATTGCTTCAGATTAATCCAATAAGTCAGCCAAATTGCTGAGAGTCCCATCCCCGCCACAATAACCATCAAGGTATTGCATAGATAACGCATCAGTCGTTGAGAGCGCTGTGTAAGAGTAATTCCCCACGTAATCATCAGCGTCCATAATCCATTGAAAGCATGGAAACAAGCAAATAGAACTAGAAGCGTGTACAGCACTAACATGATGGGCATTTTAAATGTATCGCGCACCATCAATAGTTCTACGGTACCAAAATTGTTTGCTTCTACGATCACTTCGTTGGCACCAAGTGGTCTTTTTTCAAGCATTGCGATCCATTGTTGGTGTTGGACTTGATTTTGCTTTTCTATATGTGAGGAAGAGGGTGAGGAGGAATGGTCTGCTTGATCATTTTTCTGCTTAAGCGTGGAGATTTGTTCTTTGTCATAAATTTTTGCCCCAATACGTTCAGCAAGGGTGTATAAACCCTCGTCGGTATGAACCCTTACCGCGTACACATGTTCCGAACCAATTTGAGATGACAACGGATATTCAATCACTCGCATATGGATGACATGGGCAATGATCCCAAGCACGAGCAGCCAAGAAGTAATACGCTGCCATGTATAGGCTCGATTTCGAGGGAATTCAGGAAGATATGGCGTATGCCCATTACCCCCAATCGAATTATAGTTAGCACGGAGTGCATATTTGACCCCCCATATGAGGTGAATGAGAATGGGAACAGCCAAAACTAAAATTTCAATGAGAGGGAGATAAGGCAACTCATGAATCGAATTCACTCCATGAATGAATCCTTGCCCATCATCCCCAATGAATAATCCTGCTTGTGAATTTGTCAATAAATGAAGAATGAGATAAACGACAAGCCATAGCCCAGCTAATGAATGCAAACGCCGCCATATAAAGGCACTAGGCATCTCTTACTCCTAATTTTTATAAATTTCTTTTTATTGAAATGATTAACAAATTGTGTTAATCTTGTAAACACTTAAAATTAAATTAGATTTGTAAAGGGACAATAGGGACAATAGGGACAATAGGGACAATAGGGACAATAGGGACAATAGGGACAATAGGGACAATAGGGAAATATGAAATTTGTGCATCATCATTACCAGCCAGGAGAGACCGTTGCTGCTGTGGCTACCCCGCCAGGTGAAGGTGGAGTGGCCATTATCCGCATCTCGGGTAAGGATGCCATTAAGATTGCAGATAAAGTCTTCTCAGGTAATGTACACTCTTATGCTACGCACACGGTCCATTATGGCCAAGTGATCAACGCTCAAGGACAACATATCGATGATGCGCTTCTTATCCCCATGCTGGGGCATCGTTCCTATACCGGAGAAGACACCGTCGAAATCCATTGTCATGGAGGAGCCCTCATCACAAGGCGTGTTCTTGATGTCGTTTTACAAGCAGGAGCTCGCGCGGCCAATCCAGGGGAATTTACATTCAAAGCTTTTATCAATGGAAAGATCGATCTAGCCCAAGCAGAAGCAGTGCAAGAATTGATTTGTGCAAAAAATGAACACGCTCTCGATGCTGCTGAAGAGCATTTAAAAGGGACACTTACCCAAAAAATTCTTGGTTTTCAAAACTCACTCACACAGATTGCAGCGATCTTAGAAGCTTGGATCGATTTTCCTGAAGAAGGATTAGAATTCGCAAGCATGGAAGAAGTCTGCGCCGATCTTGAAAGCATCTGTTCTGAAATGCAGTCTCTTGCAGATACCTTTCAGAATGGCAGAATCATCCATGATGGAATCTCCCTTTGTTTGATCGGTTCCCCTAATGTAGGGAAATCCTCTTTAATGAATGCTTTGCTCGATAAAGAACGTGCCATTGTCTCCCCTATTGCGGGAACAACACGCGACGTATTAGAAGACCATATGCGTCTTAACGGATTGAATTTCAAATTGATGGACACTGCAGGGATTCGAATCACTGACGAGGCGATCGAACAAGAAGGGATCAAACGCTCCAGAAATGCAATGCAAGAGGCCCATCTCATTTTATTTGTCTTAGATGCCTCTAAAGGACTCGATGAACAAGACCAATGGCTTATGTCTCAGATTCCCCCCAATAAAGTGATCGCAATTTGGAATAAAATCGATCTGCTTAAAGCGGAACTGCCTCCTCTTCCCTTTAAACACGTTGTGAATCTATCTGCTGTATACAGAACTGGAATTGATCATCTCCATCAAATGATCGATAAGGTAATCTGGGAAAAAGGTCCTCCCTCACGAGATGAAGTACTCATCACCAATGTGCGCCACAAAGAAGCCTTACTCAAATCAATCGCGGCTTGTCGCCAATTGATCACCGGACTACAAACAAACGCTTCACCCGAACTTCTTTTCCCCGATATGCGTGATACCCTTGTCCATTTAGGATCAATCATCGGAACAGATATTTCCGAAGACATTTTATCGGCCATCTTCTCGAAATTCTGCATCGGCAAGTAGAGATATGAACAAGAGAGAGAAGGCCAAAACGATTCAGAAAATCCTCGATG
>Ga0207012_1058_pt1 | contig 28244 bp, 24 predicted proteins | sample Alteio_BWMinCont_80_FD_153471 | JGI IMG/M metagenome (GOLD analysis project Ga0207012, IMG submission 153471) | Enriched cells from forest soil in Barre Woods Harvard Forest LTER site, Petersham, Massachusetts, United States -... | ecosystem: Environmental > Terrestrial > Soil > Temperate forest >...
TAATTTGATGATTGCTCAACTATCCGGTCCGATAGCCCATCGACGAAGCGACTTAATCCCTACTGAGCTAAAAGATCAAATTAAGAAATTATCGCTAAATGCTAAGGCGACAGCAGATAATATCTTATATAAACATCAGCCTGAGAGAGTCAATCGTTCTTACGACTCCTCCTCACATCAAATTATATTTATCAATTACTATCCTCGTCCATTTTGGCGGTACTGTTTAACTCCATTCGACAGGCCCTCTGTAAGAGGTTACAGACATAGAAACAAGGAAGATGACAAAGCAATAGTCGCGGTTGCTTTAGCGGCTGTTGTTGGGGGGATCGCTCTCTACACTATAGGTTTGGTCGGTCAGCGTCTCTACAATGCAAACCGATTGCTTACCCAGGCCAAAGAAGTTTCTCGGGAAATTAAGAATACTCCAGCTACTGATCTTTCTGATGAAGATAGAAATTACTTAAGTTCAGCCCAAAATGTAGCCCACCATCAGATGGATATCTCTGAACGAGTTAAATCATCATCAATCAAAGATTTAATTATAAGAATTAGTGTATTCGCTGCATCGGTTTTTGTTATCCTCGGAGCTGTGGCAATTCTACCTGAAATTGCTATGGCAGTGGGTGCAGCAGTAGGAGTTTCAGCTCTGGCCTTGGCCTTAATCAAAGCAGTACTTAGCAAAGACACTCAAGCTAATATTGCTAGTGCGCAGCAAATCGAACTATTGAACAGAAACCCACAACTTATCATTGGATAATAGATTATGCTAAAAAGTATGACAGCCTATGCCCATGTCTGCGTCATCTCCCCCCATGGACGTTTTGTCGTCGAATTGCAAAGTGTGAATAGAAAGCATCTCGAAATCAATACGTTCCTTCCAAAAGAACTCCTACGATACGATGCAGACATAAAAAAATGGATAGGGATGGCAGTCGGACGGGGACAAATCAACGTCAGAATTGCTGTTACGTTTGAAGGAGAAGGGCCACTTGTCGTGATGCCTAACCTAGCTCTTGCACGGCAAATTAAATCGGCATGGTCGAGTATTGCAGCGGATTTGGGACTAAAAAATCATGAGGAAGGGCTTGTCAGTCTATTGTCTAGTAATGAAGATCTTCTTATTTACGACGAGAATGTTCAAGATGAAGAGTGTTACCGGATTGTATTACGAGACCTGATTGCAGAGGCACTCCAACAATTTACGGAAATGAAAATTTATGAAGGACGTTCTCTCTGTGAAGATATCGAGAAACGTTTTGCAAAGATTGCGACCTTAATAAAAGAGATCGATGAGAAAACGGTTGGAGCGACCAATAAATACCAACAGCGTTTAACTGATAAGCTAAAAGAATTGGTTGAAGCTACCCCTGACTTGGAAGAACGCATTTTACGTGAGGTATGTATCTATGCTGAACGGATTGATATTGCTGAAGAATTAACGCGATTTAACTCTCACCTCCAACAAGTTGAAAAACTTCTTCATCCCAAAGAGCCAACAGTAAATCAATCGATTGGAAAACCTCTCGAATTTCTCATTCAAGAGCTGAATCGAGAGGTCAACACAATTGGTTCAAAATTTTCAGATTTAGATGTCACCCGCTATGTGATCGACATCAAGAGTGAATTAGAAAGAATTCGGGAACAAATTCAAAATATCGAGTAAGTGAAATGCAAAAAGCACTTGGAAATCTCCCTCGCGGACTCTTATTTATTGTGAGCGCACCTGCTGGGACTGGAAAAACAACCCTTGTGCAGATGTTGACTCATGAGTATCCCTGTGTTGTTGCCAGTATTTCATACACTACCCGCGCACCACGTTCTGGAGAAGTCAATGGAGTGCATTATAATTTCATCAATGATGCAGAGTTCTCTCAACTGGAATCTCAGGGTGATTTCCTTGAGACAGCCCAGCTTTATGGACAACATGGATATCGGTATGGGACGTCGCGAATATGGGTAGAAAATCAACTTTCGTTAGGCAAACATGTCGTGTTGGTCATTGACACGCAGGGAGCTCAGCAGGTGAGAGAAAAGATCGAGGTCATTTCAATTTTTGTGGCTCCCCCATCACTCGAAGTGTTGGAGCAACGTCTAGTTCTTCGAAATACTGAAGGACATGACAGCATAAAAAATCGGCTCGAACGAGCAAATGAAGAACTTAAGCAACGTTTTCAATATAATTATTATATCGTTAATGACGATCTAGCAATCGCTTTTCAAGTGTTACGCAGTATTTTTATTGCAGAAGAACACAAATTCAGATAGAATAAATCGAATCAGATCATAATGGTAAATCCAAGGAGAAACGCGTGGAACTCAAGAACTTTTTAACTAATGAAAAAATTAAAAAAAGATTTGTCAGTCAGTTCGACTTAGTCACTTATGCGATTAAACTTGCAACAAATATGATTCAAACCGGACGAGACAGTCGCGTAAAGTGCGATTCCCAAAACCGTACAATGCATGTTTTGACTGAAATTCTCAATGGAAAAGATCAACTCGATCTAATTATCGAAGACGAACCTGAGCAGCTCGATAATAAAGATTATCACAAAAACAGCAATAAAGACTATCACAAGAATAGCGAACAAGCTGAAGAAGAATCCACAGGAAAAACAAGACTACGTAAAAAACCTCGCAAAATACTTGCTGAATAAGTTATGCCTATAGAAACTAATCCCGTAGATATTGCACTTTTTGGGATTTTTATTCTTGTGGTATTTCTTGCTCTATTTGGTATTTTTTGGTTTAACGTCTGGTTGAATCGCTTGCCTGCTTCGAAAAGTCCGTATAGTCGCTTGCCCTTAAGGCGTGCCTCCGAATTATCATACGATAGCAAAGAGAAAATTCTACGCTTTCTTTATAAGATGTTTCAGTATGATAATCGGATCTTCGAATTTAAAAAAGCGGCCTTCTGCAGAGAGACAGGCAGAATTTTTCCTGACTCAATCACTTGGTATGATAAAATTAAAGTCGATTGGTCTTTCTTACAAAAACGATTTCCTGGTAGATATGTCTCCTGGGGAAGTTTAACCGAAGAACAGCAAGAGATCATTCGTCAGGCACACGACTCTCTTGTAGGATTTCAAACCGATTTTTCCTCTCCTCATTCAAAACCAAGTGCACTTGAGGCCAAATATGCCTTTGCGAAGCCTGGTCCGCTCTATGTTGAAATTGAAACCGGGGTGTTACTTGGATGGAAAATCGTGCCAGGTACTGAACTAGAAGTGTTAGTTGTCCAAAAGCCAACTGTTATCTTGACTACATCCTACTTATAGAGGAAGTTTATGACTCAAAAAATACTGATTACCTCAGCTCTTCCCTATGCAAATGGTCCCTTGCATTTCGGACATATTGCCGGAGCTTACCTTCCAGGAGATTGCTACGCAAGATTCCAACGACTTCAGAAAAATGATGTGCTCTATATCTGTGGATCGGACGAATATGGGATCGCGATCACCCTGAGTGCCGAATTAGCAAATCGATCTCCACAAGAACATGTCGACATCTTTCATGCAGTCAATCGCGAATTTTTTAATCAATTGAATATCTCCTTCGACCATTATTCACGCACAACCTGGAAAGGTCACAAAAAACCCACCCAACAATATTTTCTAGATCTATTGGCTAATGGTTACATCGAAGAGAAAATTACCGAGCAACTTTATTCTGAAGAAGATAAAAAATTCCTAGCAGACCGTTATGTGGTGGGGACCTGTCCACGATGTGGTTTCGACCAAGCGCGTGGGGATGAATGTCAAAAGTGTGGGGCGAGTTATGAAGCAACCGACCTTAAAAATCCCCGCTCAAAGCTGTCAGGATCCCCTCTTACTTTAAAATCAACTAAACATTGGTTTCTTCTTCTAGATAAATTTAAGGATAAACTCCTTAAATGGCTAAGCACCAAAAATTGGAAACCCAATGTCGTTAACTTCGTAAAAGGGTATATCGAAGAACTTAGACCACGTGCCATTACCCGCGATATGACCTGGGGAATCCCCATTCCTCTGCCGGGTACTGAGGGAAAAGTACTCTACGTATGGTTTGATGCCCCTATTGGTTATATTTCTTCCACGATGGAATGGGCGGAGCAATCTGGTCAACCTGAGCGTTGGAAAGACTATTGGAATGATTCAAATACAAAATTAGTGAATTTCATTGGAAAAGATAACATTCCATTTCATGCCGTCATATTCCCTGCGATGACAATGGGACAGAATCAACCCTACAAATTGGTTGACGAACTCCCTGCTAACGAATTCTACAATCTTGAAGGACGTCAATTTAGCAAATCGGATGGCTGGTATATCGATCTAGAGACGTTTTTTCAGTCATATACCCCTGACCAAATTCGCTATACGATTGCTGCCAATGCCCCTGAAACGGCAGACTCAGAATTCACATGGAGAGATTTCCAACTCCGTTGCAACACCGATTTATTAGGTAAATACGGCAACCTAGTCAATAGAGTGATGGTCTTTACTAAAAATAATTGCGAAGGCAAAATCCCTCATCCAAGTGAGCTACAAGAGATCGATCAACAATTTCTTTCCGACATCAAAAAACTCGTCGATCAAGCCAAGGCAGCTTATGACACATTCAAACTACGTCGTGCTTGTCAAGTGATCATGGAATTAGCACAGCTGGGGAACGTTTACTTTGATTCCAAACGTCCCTGGATATCCGTTAAGACGCCCGAAGGACGACCTAACATGGAAACGACGATTGCTTGCTGCTTTGAATGTTTAAAGGCCCTGGCACTCATCTCAAACCCCGTTATTCCTGGTACATCATTAAAAGTATGGGAGATGATGGGCTTCGATGGCCCTCTTGAAGAGTTGGGATGGGAACAAGTCATCAATATGAAGGTGCCATTCGGACAAAAATTACGGGAATCACAGATCCTCTTTCAAAGAGTTGAAGACGCTCAAATTCAACTGGAAGTTGAGAAGTTAAAGGAACGAGTGAAACAGAATGAACCTATTCAAAAGGCATCAGAAATGATTTATCTTCCCTTAAAACCCGCGATCGATATCGACGAAGTGCGTCGTCTTGATTTACGCGTTGGAACGGTATTGGGAGCGATTGCAGTACCAAAGAGTAAGAAATTACTTCAATTGGAGATCGACCTCGGTTTCGAGAAAAGGACTGTTGTAGCTGGAATCAGTCAAAGTTATACTCCAGAGCAAATCATAGGGAAGAAGGTGATCGTCGTGGCCAACCTCAATCCTGCGACCTTAATGGGGATCCAAAGCCAGGGAATGGTGCTTGCAGGATTGAATGACGGCACTCTGGAAGTGGCGAGTATTCAGCATTTGCCCAACGGAAGCGTTGTATCTTAAACTCGAGTTAAAAATATTAGATTTTCTGCTTGCGTCTTAAGATGTTCTTTGTTAGAATTCAGATCTAATATCAAGATTTATACGGAGAAAACTACTATGTCCAAAGTATGTCAAGTTACTGGTAAGAAAGCAGCACGTGGTTTCAGCTATGCGATTCGTGGGATTGCCAAGAAGAAAAAAGGGATTGGTCTTAAAGTCACAGGTAAAACCAAGCGACGCTTCCAACCAAACCTCGTGAAAAAACGCGTATGGTTTAATGCTGAGAACCGTTTCATCACATTACGTCTTACAACTAATGCTCTACGCACAATCGACAAATTGGGTATCGACACTGTCGTTCGCAAAATGCGTGCCGAAGGCGTAGCTGTTTAAGGCTTTTTATTGTGGCACGGACTTTGTGGCACGGACTTTAGTCCGTGGTTAGTTTAGAAATAATCCACGGACTAAAGTCCGTGCCACAAATACAAATCTCTACATTATTGTGGCACGGACTTTAGTCCGTGGTTAGTTTGAAATTAATTCCCTCAAAGTGGCAGCCATTCATCGTTGACGTTAAATCTCTTGTTAACATGCTTAATCCGTTCTGATTCAACCACTTGATCATCTGTTGAGACTGGGAATTTAAGATCCATTTCCTGTTTAAACTGATCGACTTTAACTTTTATTTCCTTGATACGATTCCAATCCTCTGGCTTTAAAGTTCCTGCATTCTCTAGCATTTTATCCAGTTCTTTTTTTTCGATTCCAAGCTTTTTATATGGATCCAATCCCCTTTGTTTTAGAGATTTCAACACATATTGCATAGCTAGAAGTAATTGCTTGCCAAATTGAAGTTGTTCAGCGTTTGCCCCATGCTCAGTGATTTCAAGAAGTCGATTGACATCCATCTTTCTCAGTCCTTCAATCAAACTCTCTTCGACTTTAGTGAAATTCGTTTTTGCCATCTTATCCGCCTTCTATTTGCACGTGATTTCATTATAACATCCAAAGATATTTTTAGAAATGGATGAAGTGGACAAATATGTAATTTACAGGTTTATTCGTAAATCAACTCGGGGCGCTTATAATTACCCCAGTCATATGATTGAGGAATTGTTGCATCAATGAATTTCCAAGTGCTCTTGCACTGCATTGCAGCACTAGGAAGCTTCTTCAATATATCGAGTATAGGGTCATTCCTTTTACATCCAATTAGAATAAGGCCGTTGATAAAAATCCGAGCATTTTCTGAAGGGTTATGTAATGCAGATGGGTTTGGTTTTTCACTCACCCAACTAGATCCTAATCGGGCAAAGTAATCTGTTATAAAGCTATCATCTTGATAAAGTTTTTCTTTAATTGTTTGGGGAAGAGCCAGCCAACCATTGTCACTTAATGCAGTTTTTTTTACTTGTTCTAAATGCTCTTCTAGCCAAGTTATAGGCATTGCTTCTAGGCAAAAGTTATAGAAACCTATTTTTTCAGAATTCTTTAATAGTTTAGCCATAAAATCTTCATCTTGAGCTAATTTTAATTTTATTGTTTCGGGTAACATAGGATAAATATCATTAGGATCAAATCTTGCTAAAGAATCTTTAATGAAATCTAAATGATCATTTAGCCATTCGGGAGGGGCAACTTTTACTAAATGCAGGATAATGATTGCTCTATGAGCCGAGCTTTGTCTGGAATTTATTAATTCCAATAATTGATCTGGATCTGATATTCTTTTGTATTCCTCTTTCATCTCTTCATATGATGTGTAATTTTGATTTGTAGATGTTGAGAGCTTTTGGTTGCGAGATAAGGAGCTCGAGAGAAACTTTACATCAGCCTCATTTTCCTTGGAGACAGGCGTATTAGTTGTTTCGAGGATTTTAGCCTTTTCATAGGTTTTATGCATAATAGTCTTTAGATGTTTCTCTGGGTTATAAAACAAATGGGACAGAGCACGAAAAAATAATTGGAGTGGGGATCTTTCTGTCAAACGGGGAGATGTCTGCTCAAGAGTCTTAATTGCCCGAATCATTTCGCAGACTTCATGAACATTATAGTTACCATCATTTTGTACATTGTTGAAGACTTTCTCAGCCTGTTGGATAATGTTTTTCATTTTAATGTCGGGTTCACGCTTGGGCAGTTTAAAACGTCTACTAGAGTCGATGTCAGAATATACATCCAATTCTTTGATTTTTTTAGTCAATCCACCTACAGTATTGATTGTTTTGAATTCAACAAGAGAAGATGTTCCACTTCCAGGAATGCTCATAATTACCTCCTATCTGCTATTATAAATTCGATTATACAACTAAATACATAATATAAGATATATTATTTATTAAACTTGTTTGTTAATTATAAACAATAAATAACTAACTTTTTGAAACATAACTACTTAGTTGTTTTTTGAGTGCGGTGACAAGTCTCATACGCATCAAGCTAACGCGCATTCGATGTCGGCCCTCCGGGCCTCTATATTTTTTTGGCCGACCCAGGGTTCCACCCTGGGCTATTACATGAAGGCCCTCCGGGCCATAGCAAACGTATTTGGCCCGGAGGGCCTTCATGTAATAGCCAAGGCCTAATGCATGACCAGGAAGATTAATATCTATGCTATGGCCCGGAGGGCCTACATGTAATAGCCCAGGGTGGAACCCTGGGTCAACAAAAAAAATATAGAGGCCCGGAGGGCCGACATCGAATGCGCGTTAGCCTGATGCGTATGGGACTTGTCACCGCACTCCAAATTGTTACCCAATTTTAGTCGTTTTCGAACCATATCTAATTTTTGGCACAGAAAAGCCGAAATAGTGTATACTGAAGTTTTGAATACTACACAATACTTACCCCTGGGAATGTATGGAAGAAGTCTCTGTAGACATGGTTGTCATCGGATCGGGGCCTGCCGGCCAAAAGGCTGCAATTCAAGGGGCTAAGCTGGGAAAAAACGTGCTTGTTCTAGATAAACTGAATGAGCCTGGGGGAAATTGTGTTTATTCAGCAACAATTCCCTCTAAAACACTTCGAGAAGCCATTATAGACCTTACCCGTTTTAATGAGCGTCATTTCACGAAAGAAGACTATCAAATTGGTGATGTGACGATCCCCACTCTCAATAACCGTCTGCAGAAAGTTATTGATGAAGAAAAAAACATGGTGGTTCGTCAATTAAAGAAAAATAACATCCGCATCTTATTCGGCACAGCACGATTCGAAAATCCCCATACATTAATGCTCATCGATGCCGAATACCGAATCACCCATCAGATTAAGAGTGAATTCTTTGTGGTTGCAACAGGGTCTAAGCCACGCACCCCAGCAAATGTACCATTTGATAATGAAGTGATTTTGGATTCAACCAGTCTTCTCAGGGTGTCAAAAGTGCCCAAAACACTGATTGTTTTAGGTGGAGGCATCATTGGGGCTGAGTATGCCAGTTTCTTTGCCGCATTGGGCACAGAGGTGACGATTATCGATAAAAAAGACCACATCTTGCCGATGTTAGACTCTGAAATAGGCATTCACCTGCAGACAGCACTTACAGATATCGGACTGCGCTTTCTAGGAAAAAAAGAACCAGAATCGATTATCCGCCAAGGAGATAGGGCCTGTGTCACATTTAAGGATGGCACAAAGCTTGAAGCCGATGCTTTGTTGTATGCTCTTGGACGCGTTGCAAACGTGAGTTCATTAGAACTGGATAATACTGGGATAAAGATCAACGATAGAGGTTATGTGCCCGTCAACCCCCTCTTTCAAACTATAGTCCCTAATATCTATGCTGTTGGAGATGTGATTGGAGGCCCTTGCTTGGCTTCAACAAGTATGGAACAGGGGCGACTCGCTGCGTTACATGCTTTCGGTGCTCAAACGCATTACTTTCCATCTTTGTATCCAATCGGGATTTATACAATTCCAGAGATATCGAGTTGTGGCTACACCGAGGAAGAACTAGTCGAAATGGGATACCACTATGAAGTAGGGAGGGCCTATTACTATGAGATCGCTCGGAGTCATATCGTAGGTTCCTCTGTGGGAATGTTTAAAATACTCTTCCATGCTGAAACCTTGGAAATTTTAGGGGTGCATATTATCGGAAGAGCTGCCACCGAAGTGATCCATATTGGATTGATGGCGATTGGTTTTAGAGCTAAAATCAATTACTTCATCGACCAAGTCTTCAACTACCCCACCTTTGCTGAAGGATACCGCATTGCTGCCCTTAACGGTGTCAATAAAATTAAAACCAAAAATGGCAACTTAAAACCAAGTTAATAGTTTTATATATAACTCTTGAAATTAAATTGATAATTATTATATTATACAATTTAATACGGGAGTTAAAAAATGCCTAATCTCAATTATGCGCTTAAAGACCAAGATTATACTTGGAAAAATGCCTTATTATGGGGGAATTTCAGTAAACACTGTCTTCAAGCAAAGAATTCTACCAACTGGGGATCGCGGATCATACATAGCCTTATTGCAGCAATTGAATTGATTCCTGTTATTAGTCAAATCAGCTCTATTCTAGAAAAACTCATTGTGACTCATTCAAAGCCAATCCAGCCCGATAGAGTGAGGCCTTTAGAGAGTAAAGCAGCTAATCCTAATATCACAAATATAGGGAAAACTTTACAAATCACAAACTCACCATTGTCAAATATTCGCACGATCATAATCAAAACGCTAACAGGAGAAGACTATTTATTAAATATTAATCCAACAGATACTATAGGACAAATTAAAGCAAGAATTGAACCAGAAGAAAATATCCCAATTGATCAACAAAGATTATTATTTAAGGGAAAGCAATTCGAAGATACGCAAACTCTACAAGAAATATCTAGTATCTGCGATACTATAGATTTACGTTTTTACTTAATCTTGAGAAAAGAGGAGGAAGGCAATTCCCCATCGGCAACCTCACCCCCTCCCAAAACACAAGCATTGCCAACACTTCTAGTAGGGACACATCGAGCACTTCAAGACAAAATTTTTTCCGATGCAGAACTGCCCCCAGATATGATAGCAGAAGATCATATCATTTCGATTCTTTACGACCAGCTGATCGATATTAAGAAAAGAACAGACTGCGTCATACTTCCCCCTCCTCCGTCCAAAAATGGGAAGATATTAGAAAATTTTGACGTAGATCAACTAGAACCCACTGTTCGTTATGTCATTTTGCCTATGTCAGTCAATCAGAACCAACATAACACTGTTTTAATTGTCGATCGTCAGAATAGTAATAAAAAATGGGTATATTTGGATTCTTTTAGTCATAAAAAGGACTATCAAGGATTTTTAATCCAGAAACAAAAACAAATTCTTTCTGAGTGCCAAAATGTAGAAAAACCGCTTATTGGGAAAGATTACACACAAGACACCACTTTTATTCCTTCTCAACAATCAGATGGGTGGAGCTGTGGTTATCATGCCATTGAAAACGCAATTTCATATATTTCTGGAGAGAAACCAACGACCAATGATGGAAAAACTCTTCGCAGCAAATATGAGCCCTCCTTCAATAGATTTGTGAAAACGCATGGAACTACACCACAAACAGAAGCAACTAGACGAGTTGAGGGAAGAAAGAAAAAACAACTTCGTTTTGCTCTCGAAGAACTGGTCATAATAAAACCTAAGTTAGCTTCGTTAATCGCAGCCCTAAGAAGTGATAATGATCGATCATTTGAAGCTTTCGTAAAATCATATTCAGAAGACCATGCTGGTGATGATACTTTAGGAGTCAAGGTATTATCAATTGTTAATGAGAATAGAGGATGGATGCCTAAAAGCGATAAAGAAGATCAACGAGTCTCAGATGCAAATCAAGCAGAAGTTAAGGCTATGATCAAAAAAGACCTTGCAATGCAAGGATGAGTATACAATCTCGACTTTAGCATTTTTTGATTCTTCCGATTCAATACCTGAGCTCCGGACCTGGATCCACAATATTCTTGCTACTCATCTTTAACATTACAGCTCGCTGCGATTCCTTAGAGAGATAGGGAGTCATTTCGCGAAATATTGCATGAGTATGTCTGTTGAAGGTTTTGTTAAATAATCCTTTGACTAACGCCAACTCATAAGGTACTTCCCGAGGCGATTGAATGTAAGCTTCGACTATTTCGAGAGATGTGTCATAAAAGTAAATAAGCCTATACATTTTTTGAGCAATGATTCTTTGATGATTGGGTGAATCAAAATGTGTCCTGCATTCCTCTTGGAATTTTATAAAAAAATCATTTACTTGGCTGATTAAATCCGAATAGTAGTTGAACATGATCCCAAGTGCTGCCATTCTTTTTATGAGATGAACTCTCTGCTTTCCAGTAAAATGTTCAGTTCTTTCTGAATATCGACTGAGGATGAATTCTTTACAATATTTCTCAATCTTTTGTTTTTCTAAAAGTAAATACTTCCCTTGATCCGGTTCACTAAGCTTTCCTCTATCGATTTCAGGTAGAGTTTTCCTCATATCATGATATGTAGAAATTAAAGAATCTATCAAATGAAAAGCGTTAAGTCCATCCCCTCCTAGCCCCTTGACTTGTACTTCAAATAACTGCTTTATTTCCCCAAGGCATGCTGCCATTTTGCAAAGCACATCAAAGTAGTGCCCGGGTTCTTCGAATTCCTTCTCTTCAACGAATACATAATCATCACTTGAAGCTTCTGCAACTGTGGGTGAAAATGGATCAATTAGTGGACTATAACTTCGGTAAGTGGTTTTATCGGGATTTAAAGATAACATAAAAGAACCTCCGTAAGTGGACAATTATTTTTGAATCGGAATAAGTATAAAGACCATCCTGTCAATGCACGATGTTTATGGGTCTGTATTGTTCTCAGATCGCATTTTTTTCTAAAATAACTGGATATGATTATCATCTTTTCCATCTTGATAATTTTTTTGCTAATTTCATCCTTCATCCTTCAGAATTCATCCTTCCTTAGAAGGGCATGCAGCCGCAATTCGGGTTGTAGCTGCCGCAATCTGGACGTTTGACACCAATCGAAAAGTAGACGGACACGCGATCATCGTCTTCACGATGCTGATAAGAGAGCTTCATGTTCCATGCGGAACGAATGGTACCTAACAAGTCGATCTCGAATTCATTGTAGGCAGGTTCATAAAAGCGATTCCATCCGTGGCGCGATTCAAATTCGAATGCCCAGCTGGGATGGATTCGATAGAAGATATGAAACAGAAGGGTGTCTCGACGATCCGATACTTGGGAATGGCGCAATTCAAATAGAGAGCGATAGGAATCGAGAATATAATTCGTGTGGTCTGCTTTTCTCCAGTCCCAGGCACTACGATGTCGATATTCAGCCCCAATCGCTGCATTTGGACTTATGGTCCATTCTGCTAACAAATTGTAGTGATCCACTTCATTATGCATAAAATCCCAGGCAGTCTGTAGACAATAGCGCAATGTAGGAAGAGGATTGACCGTTACATTTGCATAGAATTTTGGGATAGCATCAGGAAACGTATGTGTATCGAAAAACGTGTTAGCAAACAGATCGAGGTAGAGGTAACGATTGATACAAGGGCATCCACATTCATTCTCTTGTTTGCAGTAAAGTGTCTGGGTCATTCCAAAACGCAACATATTGAGACGATACCATCCATCTTCAATGTCGAAGATGTAATGGTCCCCAGGTGAAACTGTGGGCATGGTATAGTAGCTATAATCGACGTAAGGGGTAATCACATGTTTGCAATCGGTGTAATGTCGGGAGAAATTCGTATTTAAATTACACCCCAGTTTGCTGAGTCCGAGATATTTAGGTGAGCTTTCTGGACTACTCCCATAGGCAATGAGCTCCCCTCCAATTTCTGGAGTGATATTCACGTGATTGAATAAAAAATGACGATAGATCAGAGGTGTAAATTCAAAACGAGTGGACGTGTAGTCATGAACATTAAGTTGATTGTTTCCATATGAGAAATCGAGATAGGAGGCTTTGACTTTCATATCTGAGACGATACCTGTGGGTCCTAATTCAAATGGATGCCAAGAAGTTGCAAATGTTGGTAGCTCTTCTTTGATCGTTTGGAAGTTATTGATTCTTAAATGAGTGGTTAGGGTAGAAATCCACCACTCTTCTTGGCGCCGTATGATTAACTCTGTTCTTCCCGCAGTCTCTAAACTTAATCCTCGATCGTCGTAGTCTGTCGGCATATCAATATCGCTGACTTTATCATAAGAGAGGTGAACGGATATTCTATCATCAAAAAGTAAAGCATCTCCAACCCCTTGAAAGCGGTAACGAAACCGTTGATCAGGGTGGATGATAGATGAATCTCGAGCTGCATAGTTAACAGCCTGGAATGATATTTTATCATCGGGAGAACAGTACTCTGTCTCTAGACCACCTCCGAGTCCCCTTTTTAACCTGTAATCTAAGCGCAAATCCGTTCTCAAATGGTTCCATGAAAAAAGACGGTAGACTAACCCAAAACGATGTCCCTGGTTCCCTCCCCACTTCACATTATAACGTACAGGGGAATCAAAAATGGAATCGAGATCCATGTGAAAGGTTGGGAGCCAGAAAATCGGGATTTCAAACACTCTAATTTGGATATTCTCTGCTTCTAGATTGTGGTCAGGAAATAGGGTGAGCTCTTCAGCAGAAATTTCCCATTCGTTATCTCGATTTTCTGAAGTTGTAATGAAAGCCTCAGCAATATAAAAACTGCCATCGGCAAGCAATTGGATGGCCATTCCCCCAAAAAACCAAGGTTCGGCTGCTGTGCGACCACAATAGATTGTCCCTGTTTTTGTAAGAAAATCATATTCGAGTTGCTCGCCAGCAAAAACATATTCTCCAAATTCCATCAACAAATCGCCAGAAGCCTCTACCTTATTGATAGTCTCCTCTTTGTTATGGGATCGGGTATAGCAAATATGTTGAGCCTGGATGCGCATTTTTGGTCCAGTGATCACCCCACCCTCTTCGGTGCGCAGACACCCATTAATAAAGGAAGGATTGCGCAAATCGATATTCAACTCTCCAAAAAGCGATAGCTTGACACTTTCATCAATGGGTTGATCATCAGATTCGTCTTCTGCACGGATTGGAAGCGTAAATAAGAGAAATAAGCAAAGTAGATAGGAGGTATTTCTCAAAAACAGGTTTCTTATCTTCATTGGATTGCACGCATCAACAGCCCTATAAGGGCATATTTATTTTTTGCATTACCATTTTGGATCACAGAGATCAACATATCAATGCCCTTGTCATCCTGCATCGACACAAACGATTCGAATGCTTCAACGAGGAGTCGTGAAGCCTCTTGTGCTTCCAGATCAAAATTTCCTGTCGTATTCTCCCGTACATCAAGTGGAACAACTGGACGAAATTGAATGAGATCGATATTTTTCTGTTGGGTCACCCAGTCGCGTAAATTATCTGCATAGGGGCCAGGTTCTTTGAGTCGGCATAAAGCCAAGTTGCAATAATTGCGTACAAGTGGAGCCCCTACTTTCTGTTGATGCTTCTTTAATAAAGCGATGGTAGTGGGGGTCGAGTGGTTTTCCATGACTTCCATCAGTACCGGAACAAGGTCATTTTGTTGCAACTCAAGGATAGTGTGTGCGAGCATGAGGAAATCTGTTTCAGGTAGTTCAACCGATTTCAGGATGATCTCCTCTCTGAGATGCAGAGAAACTTCTAGGGAAACAGGATCGTTTTCAAAGTTTTGACGCGCGGAAGGGATAATTTTCCATACAGTTAAACTCTTTCCTGGAGAAGAACTTGTTCCAAGAGCTAAATCCCTTGGGTCTCTAATAAGGAAAGTTGCAAGTGTTTCAAGACAACGGGGGTCTCTTAATTCAAGGAGGGCCAAAGCTGCATTGAGACGTATGATCAATTGATCATTTTTAAGCAATGCGACAAGAGTATTCTCACTACCCGGCATGCTCCCTAACAATGAAATGGCAAACAAATCTTCTGTTTTGGCAATATTCTGCACTTCCTCTCTGACTTCGTGCCTGCCCAGTTTGTAGAGAGAGCCGAGAGCAGCGAGACGGACATGTATGTTGGGACTTCGTGCAAGTTCTAATAGTTTTGGACTAGAACTCTCATCACCCAAATTTCCTAATGCAGCTGCACAAGCTTCTTGTTGAATGATATCGTGCTGGGAGGCTAAGCGACGAATGGTGGGGAGTAGATCGTCATGTGAATATTTCGCTAGGCTAATGACACAAGCAACACGGATCTGTTCGTTTTGATGAGTCAGCAGTTTGCGTAGGATTTTTTTTGCTTCGGGAGTACCACTAAGAGCAAAAAATTGGGGGAATATTGGCCAGATCACCTCGGGGAGTTTTGCCATGAGGCCTTCGATCTGTCCGACGACTTTCGGATCTTTTTTTCCAGCTAATTGATAAGCCGCTTCCAATCGGATCAGTAGAATATTGGAAGTCATCGCGCGCCGTAGGATCTGATCGGCTCGATCATTTTGAAAACGAGCCAAAAAATTCAATGCGATCAGTTGCTGTTCTGGTTCACCCTGCGTAAGGCCACTTTCGAGAATATAAAGTGCTTTTTCATTCATTGAGATTCCGGCACCAAATAACGCCAATCGCTGTGTTTCGCTATCGCTGGAGCGAAATCCCTGATCCAATACAATCAATCCAATCTGTTCGACCAATTCAAAATCATGTGAACCTGTTTCATCTCTGTATTTTTCGTATTCCTGCAATGCCTGAGTCGTATTTCCAGTATGCATGAGATAGAGAATGTGATTGGGGACTTTAGACGAATCTGTAGTAGATGATGTTAATACGGTTTCCTCATCTGCACATAGGTAGAAAGGAAACAGAAAAAGAAGGATAAAATATTTATATCCAAACCCATTCATCGAATATAGTCCCATAAATCAATGTTTACTTGCTTCAAGAGGTGGCGTACACTGTTAATTGGCAATCCTAGAACATTGTAGTAACATCCTTCAATCTTTCTGACAGCGAGTCCTCCAGCCATTTGTACCGTATATCCCCCCGCCTTATCTGTCCAATCCAACTTTGAATGATAGTGAGAGATCTCTGAAGGTGTTAACGGATTAAACAACACACGTGTTTCTTCGCATTGATTCCATAGTTGTCCCTCATGCAATAGGGAAACACTCGTAAATACACTATGCCACCCCCCTGAGAATTCTGTTAAAATCAGAGCAGCTTCTGCGAGATCCCTGGGCTTTCCATAGACTTTTCCATCTTTAAATACCACAGTATCAGCAGTAAGTATCAATGCATGAGGAAACCGAGTAGCCAATGAATGCGCCTTTCCCTTAGAGATGGCACTTGCATATTGTTCGGGATCTCCGAGATAGGGAACATCTTCCTCGATAAACGGAGGGGATGCCTGTTCGAACGGCAAAGAAAAGTAGCTAAGAATTTCTTTTCGTCGGGGTGACTGCGACCCCAGTATCAGTTTTTGCATAAGATCGTCTCTCTTGATTCAGAGAAGTCAGTATAGCTGTTATTAACTCCCTATGCAATGAATACTTGAGCAAAAACGCACACCCTAGCATTTTCTATTGTATAATTGGAACAATAAGAGGAAAACCGTTGTTTTACAAAGGCTTCAGTAATCTGAAGTTCATTGAGAGACACCATTTCTTGGGTGAGATAAGAGCCAATATAATCCTGACCGCCAAAATGAACTTCTTGCAGTTCTTGCCCCTGTTTATTAGGGGAGATCACAGCATGCTTCCATTGGGCACTTTGAGATAAATGCATCCGAATTTCGGGAGTAATACGGTAGCCTATAAACAATTTGCTTGATGGTTTCATAATGTGAAAGATAGCGGATTTCAGCTTGTTTGGCAACACCTAAGCACAAAGGGACCATAGGGACCCCAGGGACATTTATGCCATCTTTCTGATTGATCCTACAAGCCATTTCTAGTAGAATTGAATCTATTTTTATAAAATTGTCCCGTCCCTATTGTCCCTATTTGATTGTGGAAATAAATGACATAAATCTTTAAATTGATCTACAACATTTAACTAGGATGGATATATGCAAGTATCGGGATGGGTAGTGCTTCTTTATGGTGTGGTTGTATTAGTGGGTGGTTTAATCGGTTATCTCAAAACAGATAGCTTAGCTTCGGTCATCATGGGCGCTATTTTTGGGATTACTCTTTGTGGATGTGCTCTAGCGACATCTAAAGGAATAAAAAAAGGCTACTGCATCGCTTCTGGAGCTACAGCGATTCTATTCCTATTTTTTGGCTACCGTTTCTTTCTAACCTACAAGTTTATGCCAGCAGGTTTCATGTGTTTGATCAGCGCAGCCGTGCTCTACATGCTCTTCAGAAAAAGATGCGGTAAATCCTGCTAGCATTAGCTTCGTGCCGGCCCTCCGGGCCTCTATATTTTTTTTGGTCGACCCAGGGTTTCACCCTGGGCTATTACATGTAGGCCCTCCGGGCCATTAATTCAATACCGATCCTTTTTGAGCCATTAATATCTTTGCTATGGCCCGGAGGGCCTACATGTAATAGCCCAGGGTGAAACCCTGGGTCGACCAAAAAAATATAGAGGCCCGGAGGGCCGGCATCAGATGCTCGTTCGCCTGATGCGTATATAACTTGTCACCGCACTCCAAATTGAAATTAAGGGTTGGCTGCGGCTGCAGCCTCTGGCTGTTCCAGTGCTAACAAGGCCTGGAGGGCCGCCTCGGGTGTTATACGCACTTTCCAGCTAATGTTTTCTTCAACAAATTCTCTTAGTCCTCGTTCTAATTCATCACCAGGGATAGCTGTATCACGAGGCTTACCAAGACCTATTCGTTGACATCTTTGCAATTCAACCATCTCTTCATCGGAATAACCGTATCGCTTTTGTACGTCTACTTTTGAGATCACTTCCTCAGGGGGAAAGCTCATCACATAAACCTGCTTACGAAATAGAATTTTATTTTCTTGCAGTAAACCTGTAAAAATCTGCTTTTTGGAAGATTGAAAATGGGGTTTGGCTATATTATGGGGCAAAAACACTTGTTCTTCATCGACAAATTTCTTATCACGGATCTCGTCCAAATGCTCATCTTTAAGGAGGACTCCATATACTTCAGACTGTTGTAAAGGAGGTAAATCAAATCCAAAAATTGGTGATTGTTTAAATAGCTCTGCAACCGTAAGAATAGCGCCCCACATATCATTAGAAGGACCATATGCAGATTTAGCAGCCCCGGGTTCGCCCAAGACAATCTGAAAATCTCTGTACCAGCCAGATGGAGGAGTTAAACGGTTAGCATCACCCTCTTTGTGAGCACGCTCGAAGTCAACAATAGTTAATCTTCCTTTAAGATAGAGAAAATTTGTTGGGTTGATATCTCCGTGAACGTAATTGTTTTTGTACATAAATTTGAGAAATTCCATTATCTGCTTTGCAATATGGCGAATTTCTGGTGATTTAATATTAGGGTTCTGTAGATAGAATTTGCGTAAATCAGGCCCTAAGTCATCAAAGAATGAAATATACCCTAGAACTCTGTCACCAGTTAGTATGGAACAGCCCCCCTGCCATTTTACAACCCCCACTTTTGCAGCCTCAGTGTCTTTATGGAGATCCTCAAGAATACGCCGTTCTTGAAGCATCGAACTAAAATCGCCAATTTTTCCGATCAATTTTAATTGATTAGGAAAAATCACTCTTTTGATTCGTCCATCCTGCCCATCAAGACTAGTTGTGAATTTATAGACACCCTCTTGTAAATGGGTTGAATTAAGAACACTAGGCTTTCCACTATCAAAATTTAAGCCAATTAGAAAGATATGAGAGGGATCGCTATTTTGTTTAGGTGATAGTATAGGAGCAAGCATAATGTTACCTCACTGCCATTTTTTTTAGGGAGTCAATTCTTTATACGAAACCCTCGTTATAGAAGCAAGATGAGAATTAGCATTTAAGCATTAAATATACCACCAAATTGCCGTAAAGACACATACCCTTGCTGACTTACGATGATATGATCATTAATGGGAATACCCACCATTCTCCCCACCTCAATTAGCTTGATGGTGAGTTCTTTGTCTTCTTTTGAAGGGGTAAGGTCGCCACTTGGGTGGTTATGGACTAAAATCATGCTGACAGCCTTATGGCGGATAGCGAAATAAAATACTTCTCTTGGATGGACAGGAGCTTGTGTGAGGGTACCAATGGAAACAATGTGATGTCCGATGACACAGCCACGCACATCTAGCAGAATGACCATGAAGATTTCACGTTTCTCTGTTTGCAATTCCTCTTTTACGAGGTTATAGGCATGGATGGGATGTTCGATTTTATACTTTGCGGTCAGGTTCTGACGTGATAATCGTAAACCAATTCCAAAGACCGCTCTCAGCTGGATTGCTTTAGCTTGACCAATCCCCTTCACCTGACAGAGTTCTTGCACTGTCGCTTCAGCAATTTGCTGGATTCCACCAAAGCGTGAGACCAATTCTTGAGCAAGTTGTAAAACAGGTGTTTCCTTGGTTCCGCTTCCCAATACAATTGCGATTAGTTCTGCGACAGAGAGAGCTTCCGTACCATGCCTGAGAAGACGTTCTCTAGGACGATCTTCTTCGGGAAGATGTTGAATCGAATAGGGATTCTTTAGTTCATTCATTGATGATATATTTTTTCATTTTCTCTAACATAACATTAGGGAGATCGGCGCGTAGAATGACATCATTTTCTTCGTAGGTATGAGAAACGATATTCCCAGAGCGCATCACTTCGCTCACAACTCCATAATCCAGCTGAGGAATCCGTAATGTGGCGATTCGCCGTTGGTTACTTAGCTCTTTGATCATCATTTCGAGTAGCTCATCAAACCCCTTGTGATGGAGAGCGGAAATCTGGACAGCTTTGGGGTATTTAATTCGCAACCTGTTGATCATAGAATGATCAGCACATAGATCAATTTTATTGAACACGGTGATGATTGGTTTTTTTTCCACATTTAATTCTTTCAGTACCTCAAAAGTGGCATCACACTGTTCTTCTGCCATTGGGTGGCTGACATCTACTAAATGGAGGAGAATATCAGAATGAAATGCCTCTTCCAGTGTACTTTTAAACGCGGCCACAAGAAGATGTGGAAGCTTTCGAATGAATCCTACCGTATCCGTTAACAAGATTTCTTGATTATTTGGCAGTACAAACTTTCGAGTTGTCGTGTCTAAGGTCGCAAAAAGTTTATCTTCAACAAATACTTTTGCATCTGTGAGAGCATTAAGCAATGTCGATTTGCCAGCATTGGTGTAACCGATAATTCCAAACATCGGAATTTCCGCTCGATGTCGGGAGGATCGTTGTGTTTCTCTCTGGGCTTTTACTTCTAGAATTTCCTTTTCGAGAAGGTCGATCCTACGCCTTAGGATACGTCTATCAATCTCGATTTGTTTCTCCCCTTCCCCTTTGGTATGTCCTCCACCCGATCCAGAACCTCCAGATCCATGTTGACGAGAAAGGTGGGTCCATAAACGTTTTAGGCGTGGAGCTTGATATTTGACTTGAGCTAATTCAATCTGTAGGCGAGCTTCTTTGGTTTGAGCACGTTGGGCAAAGACACCAAGGATCACTTCTGTGCGGTCGATAACGGGAAGTCCGAAGGCTTTTTCGAGGTTTCTTTGCTGACTCGGCGCAATCTCATCATCGAATACAATCAGTGTTGCCTGGTGTTCTTTAGAAAAATCAACAAGTTCTTGGAGCTTACCTTCTGTAACATAAGTTTTTGCATCATAACGGCGGATAATACATGGGGTTTTGTGTACGACATGCAAACCAAAAGTCTCTGCTAATAAAGATAACTCTTGAAGATGTTCTTCACAGATTTCGCGTTGAGCAGCTCCCCCTTTAATAACGGATACGAGCAAAGCCCGTGAAGATCCTTTTTGTACTGATAGGAGGGAGATGTTGTGATCAGAAATTTCAGTTTCCATAATGATGATTTTTATCCTTTTCTGGCTATCTTATTTCGGCTAGGAATTGCAATTCTAAACCATCATAAGCCATTTGGATATTTTCAGGAAGATACTCGTTAAGTTTATCATGATCAAGTTCATGAGCAATATGCATAAAAAAAGTTTGCTTAGCACCAATTCGATGTGCAAGTTCAATCGCCTCATCGACACTGAGGTGCATTTTTGAAGGTTCCATTCTTAGAGCACTAAGTACCAACGTATCAATACCTTCTAATGCTTCAAATATTGTGGAAGGATAATCCCGCACATCTGAGATATAGGCTAAGTTACCAATCCGAAATCCATTCACAAGCATTCCCATTTGCCAGTATGAGATATGACGGATGTTTATTCCTTGAAATATTGTTTCCCCATATTCTTGATCGAGTATTTGCATATCAAAGCGAGTTAGGAATTGACCACTGGTCGGCTTTATCTCCGAATTAAAGAGATAATAGAAACGACGCTTTATATCATCAGCTGTCTCCTGGGACAACAAACACGGCAACGGTTTATCGTTCTTCATCACTAGCATGCGCAAGTCATCGATTCCCGCTGTATGATCATTGTGAGCATGGGTGAAGATCACACCGTCGAGTTTATCTAATTTAATTCGTAAGGCCTGTTCCCTAAAATCAGGTCCACAATCAACTAAAATCTTCTTATCACCTACTTCAAGTAGGACTGAGGGACGAAGACGTTTATTGTAGGGCGATTTGGATTGACAGACTGCACATGGGCACCCAATCACTGGCACCCCCATTGATGCACCTGTTCCAAGAAATAATAGTCGAGCGGATTCTGTTTTCATGGCTGATTAAATAGTGTGAGGACTTGTTGATAAATTCCTGGATGGAGGAAGTAGGCCCAACTTTCTTGGGTTGTTTGGGTACGAAGTTGTATTCGGTAGTAATCCCCCTGCGGAAGAAAAGCGACCACAAGGAAATTCTTTGATTGACCCTGTGAGTGACTATCCGATTCATTTCGAACTTTCAGTATTAAAGTCGCAACGGGAGTTTGATTGAATGTATTTTCTGTTTCATTTGGAATGATCCCAATGCTCTCTTCACCATCCACAAGGGCATAAAACTTGGCATATTGATCCATCGTTATTTTCACTACTTTGACTTTGTTCGTCGCCTGATCGAAATATGAAAATTCTATATCGTCAATCACAAATCTTTGGTCGCCAGATTTGCGACTACTTCCTTCGCTAAAGCGCATTGACTTAACACTGTCTGGATGAAGGAGTACATTCTTAGTGTAGTAGTTTCCAGGTGGATTATAAAAATAGAGCGTTCCAAACACAAGAAAAAGTGCTGCAATGACCCCAGAGCCAATGATCACTATTAGGTTGCGTATCTGACTTTTCCTTGTTCCATCATACATGATTAACATCCATTTATGTGTAATTATTCACCACTGGGTCAGAGATTTTTGTCTCGACTTAGTATTTTTTCATACCGGCCCTCCGGGCCTGAATATTATTTTGGATTACCCCAGGGTTCCACCCTGGGCTATTACATGTAGGCCCTCCGGGCCATTAATTCAATACCGATCCTTTTTGAGCCATTAATATCTTTGCTATGGCCCGGAGGGCCTCCATGTAATAGCCCAGGGTGGAACCCTGGGTCGACAAAAAAAATATAGAGGCCCGGAGGGCCGGCATCAAATGCTCGTTAACCTGATGTGTATGTGACAAGTCACCGCACTCCAAATTCGCTATAATACTCTATAACTAAAAACACCCTTATTGAAGTCGACTTCCACCGTACTATGATGAGGGATTTTACCTTCAAGAATAGCCTTGGAAAGCAAGTTCACCACATCCTGCTGAATCATTCTCTTTAGTGGACGAGCTCCAAAGAAAGGATCATACCCCTCTTCCGCAAGATGGTCAACGGCTGATTTACTCCATTTAAGAACAACTTCCCGTTCGTGTAAACGTTTGGCAAGTCTTTCGAGCTGGATCAGGACAATTTTCTTCATATCTTCTTTACGCAATGGCAAGAAAGGTAGGATTTCATCCAGACGATTAATGAATTCAGGTCTAAAATGGGCTTTGATAATAGGTTCCAAAATAGCAAGTAGGGTCTCTTTAGAGAGAGCTTCTTTGGCATGTTCCATCTTCGAAAGCAATTGATCTGATCCAAGATTTGATGTCATAATGAAAAGAGCATTTTTACAATTTACAACGCGTCCTTTGCTATCTGTAATCCGTCCATCATCAAAAATTTGTAATAAGATATTAAACACATCATGATGAGCCTTTTCGATCTCATCCAGAAGTACAACAGAATAAGGATGACGTCTTAGGGCTTCCGTGAGCTGTCCCCCTTCTTCATAACCCACATAACCAGGTGGTGAGCCAATTAATTTTGAAACGCTGTGTTTTTCCATATACTCAGACATGTCCACTCTGATCAAGGCATCTTCTTGGTTGAATAGCTGTTCAGCAAGGGCTTTGGCGAGTTCTGTTTTCCCAACGCCTGTAGGTCCCATAAATAAAAATGCACCCATCGGACGTCCAGGATCGGCCAATCCGGAACGCGAACGTCGAATGGCATCGCAAATCGCAGTAATTGCTAGATCTTGTCCTACAACCCTTTTTTCGAGTTCCTTTTCAAGATGCAACAGTCTTTCAGCCTCCCCTTCTAACATCTTATTCACAGGGATACCCGTCCACTTAGAAACGACTTGAGCAATGAGGTTCTCATCGACCTCTTCTTGGAGAAGACGGTTTGGCTTCTCGTCTAGTTGCTTTTGAATCGATTCCATTTCCTTTTGCAGTTCAGGAATTTTTTGGTATCGAAGTTCTGCAACTTTGTTATAATCAGCCTTGCGCTCATATTCTTCTTCTTGGAAGCGCCATTGTTCGAGAGTGTTTTTCTTTTCCTTCAGCGACTGGATCAATTTTTTCTCTTGGTCCCATTGCTGATTTAAAATTGATAATTCTTCTTTAAGTTTTGCAATTTTTGCTTGTAGCTTTGCTTCTCCCTCTTTTGCGCTTGGACTATTTTCACGTCGAAGGGCTTCCGTTTCGACAATTAAGCTTGCAAGTTCTCTTTCTTTATTATCAATTGGTAACGGACGGCTTCCGAGTTGCATGCGGATCATACTCGCTGCTTCATCGATAAGGTCAATTGCTTTATCGGGAAGTTGTCTATCGGCGATATAGCGATAGGAGAGAAACACGGCGGCATGAATGGCCGATTCGGTGATATGGACCCCATGAAAGATCTCATAGCGTTCTCTTAATCCTCTTAGAATTGCAATGGAATCTTCAAGGCTCGGCTCTTCAATCATCACGGGTTGGAAGCGTCTCTCCAGGGCGGCATCTTTTTCGATATATTTTTGATATTCCTTGAGGGTAGTAGCGCCAATACAGTGAAGTGTGCCCCTTGCAAGCGCTGGTTTTAGGAGATTAGCGGCATCCATAGCACCTTCAGTAGCTCCAGCACCAATAAGAGTGTGCACTTCATCGATGAATAAAATGACTTTACCTTCACTTTTGTCGATATCGTGTAAGATCCCTTTCAAACGCTCTTCAAATTCACCTCGATACTTTGTTCCGGCAACTAGACTCCCCATATCTAAAGCGAGAAGTTCTCTGTTACGGAGTGAATCAGGGACATCATTCTGTACGATTCGTTGTGCGAGTCCTTCAGCAATGGCAGTTTTTCCAACACCGGGCTCTCCAATCAACATCGGATTGTTTTTGGTGCGCCGACTCAACACTTGCATCGTACGTCGAATTTCCTCATCTCGTCCGATCACAGGATCGAGTTTGCCTTCGCGCGCAAGCGAGGTGAGGTTTTTGCAAAATTTTTCGAGTGTTTGTAAGCTTGCTTCTGCATTCGGTGAATCCATATGGCGATCTCCACGAATTTGTTTAATAGTTTCTTCTAATTGCGAATAATTAATGCTGGTATTTTTCTGCCACTGTGCGAATGGTTCTCCTCCATTTTTCCAATAGGATAAAAGGAAGTGGTCGCTGCTAACATAGGAATCTTTCCACTTGGCTGCAATGCTTTGAGCATCTGCAATGCGATTCTGTAAACTTCTCGAAGAAATTGGGGCTTGTGGAGCTCCACTCAGAGTAGGAAGTTTATTAAGATCCTGCTTAACCTTTTGTGAAAGAAGCGCAGGATCAGTACTGAGATTGAGGAGTATCGAATTAAAATATCCATCCGGCTCTTTCAAAAAAGCATCTAAAAGATGATTTTCAGTAACTTCAGAATTTTGTCTTTGCTGTGCATCGATGAATGCCTGTTGTAGAGCATCCGTCACACTATCTGTAAAATTTTGATTCATTACACACCTCAATTAGTGAGCTTGAGATTGCTTTTCCACTTTCCTTTGTTCTTGATCTAAACGACCTAAATCATATCCATCGTAATCGACGAATTTAAAGAATCTTTCAAATGCTGGAATTTTTTCACATACTTGTTTTGCCATCATCTGAGCGACAAAGCGATAGCCTGGATGACCCGCAGCAGAAGATCTTAGCTCACACAGCCATTGTAACGCGCGTAGATTGACATGGAAATACCAGCGCACATTGTAAGCCATTGGGACAATATACTGAGCCTCTTCAGGGAGGTCACTAGCAATCTGATCATAAGCCTCCTTGGCTTTATACATCGCGTTTGTGTATTCCAATTCAATTGCCGTTCCAATAATTTCAGGAGGAATATAGAATCCATAATCACAATTCAATAACTGTCTCTCTTGAGTCAGCATACGGTGTCGGTGTAAATCGCGATAGACCCCAAAATCTGCAATGATCTCGAATGTGAAGTTCGCATGTTCTAATGCTCTAGGTGATTTCTGTCTTCGGTTTTCTCGCGCCCCACAACCAGCATCCAAAATGCGAGCTAGTTCCTCTTCCGACAATGAGTTACAGTGATTACAGAGATCGGATAAACTTTTATTGCAGTAACTAAACAGGAGAGCTCCTGCAACTTTAGCAACTGAGTCAGTATCGTAATCAATCAACTTGACACCGGGTTGTCCATTCATCTCAACAGCTTCTTCATTGTGCTCTGTAACAAGTGTAAGATCAGAGATCATCGCTTCATTGAATTGAGCAAATTTTTGATGAGTATGATGATTGACTTCTGCTCGTCGGATAAAAGAAGGAATCACCTTTTCCAGTTCATCATAAAGTCGTTTCCCAATATCCTGCATCTCTACAAGGTTGCTTACATGAAGTTTATGAATGATCTGATCAAAAAATCGCCCATTTCCATAGATACCCATATTGGTTAAGGTCCCAGCGGGTAATAATCCTCGTAGACAGTCGAGCACTTTTGCCCTTAAAGCAGCTGTATAAGCCGCTTTTGAAACAGTAGGATCTTTAATCGTTTTCTCCTCAATGATCGCTGTCATTGGTGGGATTAACTTGCTGTAAGTCTCAAATAGATAGTTGTTTGTGTTGATATAAAGATCGCGAAATGCAGAAGTCATCAGAACGGGTTCTTTATAAAACAAGTATTCCCCTTGAACCTTTTGATCAAAATAGATGTAGCGAGTTGATTTTTCTAGAGGAGACCCTCCGATTCGACTATCTTCAAGTAGCTTAGCGGCCAACATGGAAACGTTTTCAATAGCCACATGGGCTCCACCCAACTCACCAATTGAATCATCGCCATATCCATCAAGAATACGATCATAGAAATTTTGAGCTTTGCGAATAGCTGCTGCCTGTGCAGATGCATGAGCTTGCCCCTCTCCTTCTGGTTCTCCTACAATGGAAGCAAAAGAGGCTTCCTCTTCGTTAGACACAAACTCCTTTAAGAGTAGTGAACGGAGCCCAAGATTAGAGCGAGAATAGCGAGAAAAGAGCGCACCTTTAATCACTTCTGGTAAATTTTTTAAAACGAATATATGCCCAGTCGTATTCGTGACATACTTGTTCAAGATCTTTAGCTGAGCATCCGTAAATTCTTCATAGTTGTCGAGAAACATAGGTAATCCTGAAAAAAATGTATAAAGTTGAGTTTTTGATGACTTACTAGAATTTCACCACGCGAGCCTATAAATTAGCAAGTGGAATCGGTATGCTATGCCTTATGCCCAAAGAGGATAAACAGGCTAAGACAAAAAATAACAGGATGGACAAACGGGATAGACATATCAATCGGTATGCAGTGGCCGCAGGAACAGAATAAGCAGACATACGCATCAACCTAAGAGAAAAAATACAGGATACTAGGAAAGACATATCAATCGGTATGCAGTGGCACGCTAAGTTACAGGATAAGCAGGATCGGCTTCGCCGGCAGGATGAGCAGGATAAGGGTAGTCAGCCACAAAAAAGCAAAAAAACAATTGTTTTGCATTTGAAAGAATAAAATTGGAAGAAAATCCTAAATTTTTTAATCATTCTCTATTTTTTCCTTCTATCTAATAGCTTGAACTCTGTTTAAATTGACTATCCTTATCCTGCTCATCCTGCCGGCGAAGCCGATCCTGCTTATCCTGTAACTTAGCGTGCCACCACATACCGACTGATATGCGCATCCCGCTTGTTCGATCTATTTTTTTCTGTTAACCTGATGCGTATACCTGCCTCTCTTGTTACTTGGGCGATTGCATACCGAAACTGTTTGCTCACAAAATGGTGTTACCGCTACTGTATTGACCATATGTATGATATTGAACAGCTAAAAAAACTTAATCACCTAGGTCTTATTCCCGGACCGCTGGAAACGGTTGAATCGTTTACCCAACGAGTTGACTACTGTTTGAATTTACGGGAACATCTATCTTCTGAAGTTACATCAGATTTGGGTACACAGGAAGGAACAGCTCCTGAAATTTTGATAGCCGCTACTGATCGTTTGCTCAGAGACTACGATTTAGCGCCTGAATGGATCCCTGTATTCTTTAGTAATTACCGTTTAAATTTTTGGCATGGGGGCTGTGCTTGGATTTTT
>Ga0207012_1026_pt1 | contig 27715 bp, 26 predicted proteins | sample Alteio_BWMinCont_80_FD_153471 | JGI IMG/M metagenome (GOLD analysis project Ga0207012, IMG submission 153471) | Enriched cells from forest soil in Barre Woods Harvard Forest LTER site, Petersham, Massachusetts, United States -... | ecosystem: Environmental > Terrestrial > Soil > Temperate forest >...
AGGAGATTATCGATATCACATCCGACAATAATCTCTGTTTGTGCGAGTCGTTGATCGATTCCTGAGAGATCAATAGAGTCTAATTTTGCTAAAGCGGCTCCTCCGTGTGGCAGTTCCTTTCCTTTTCGATCGAGAAAACGTACGCCCAACGCTTGGGCTAATCCAACTCCGGCGTCATTGGTAGCCGATCCCCCTAATCCAATAAATATTTTGCGATGTCCATGGTCTAAAATAGAGCGAATCGTTTCTCCAATCCCATATGTTGTCGTTTTGAGAGGATTGCGTTGTTTTTTTGAAAGATTGGCCAACCCACAAATTTGGGCTGATTCGATCACAGCGATAGCGGGGTTTGTGGAGATTGTGAGGTTTGTGGGGAAAGTTCCCCAGTGGAAAAGAGGAGGGGCTGCCGGAGGCACAGCAACAGCATTGAGACTGTTTTGTAATGCCACACTTATTTCAGGGGCTGAATGGATTTTAAATATTCTCGAATTTCAAAAACATTTGGAGGGGGCTGATCTTCTCATTGTGGGTGAGGGACGACTCGATGTCCAGACGGTACATCAAAAAGCTCCGATCATCGCAGCCAAGCAAGCCCGAGCACTTCATGTGCCTGTCATAGCACTCGTAGGGTCTGTATTACGAAATTATTCTGGTGTCTATGAGCAAGGCATCGATGCTGTACTACCCGTGTCTTTTGTCGAGCTGCATGCCCCTCCGGAGCATGCCCTCTCCCTACTCGCCGATGCCGCCGAGCAGCTGGCTAGAATTGTTAAGCTAATTTAGCTCGTTTTTCTTGATTTCGCTTAAAGAACTTTAACATTTCTGTATGCAATTTGGCAAACATACTTTTTGGTCTTTGCTGTTCTGCCCTTTCTGCTACTTTTGCAAATTCATCCCCTACACGAGCCAACACTGCCGTTTTAAATTTTTCAGAATTCGTTTTTGTTAGCAAAGTCGTTTCAAGTGCTTCTGTCAAAACTTGAAATGAGCAAACCCCTGCTTTCTGTATGGGACGCAGAGCTCCTTCTTTGCCAATCCCTAAGTTTTTGTTAAGAGTATTATCAACTTCACCTTCTCTACCAGAAGTCCTCATTTGTTCCATTAATTCTGGAAATAACTGATTCAAATTTTGAGTTTCATGAGGTCCAAAAGTTTTTGTTGTAGGTAACTCGTCTTTCACCAGCAAAGATGCAAAATTACCTATACCACCTATTTTTAATCCGGCACCGGTATTTATTAACGTTGTTTTCACTTTTCCGTCATTTTGTTTTTGAACCACCATCAACATCGCATGACCTTTAGTTCCGCAAGGAATTAATAGTCTTTGGTTTGGGGCCAACGTATTAACCTTAGTTGACATTTCTTTAGACCAATTTGAAATTTCTTCTTCTGTTGTTTTTTCGGCTGTTTGAAGTCCCTCACTCGTTAAGGCTAAAGGTAAGCTGCGTTTTATATCCTTTCTTAATTCTACGAGCTCATTCTTGTAGTATTTGTCTGATGAATTTGATATTTCCTGACTTAATTGATTATAGAAGTAACCTAAATTAGTTACTGTAGAGCCCTCCTCAAGTAAGTCCTGCACTTTAATGTCTTTTCCTGATTTTGCAACTTCCAAAGCACCTTGATGTGCCGTTCGTGCCATAACCAATAGGTCCAACTGGCCAATGTTTTGCCCTACAGATAGACCAAACATCAATTTCCGTTGAAAAGTATCAAATTTAGAATGACCTGGGGTTAAGGCTGCACGGACGTTATTTAATTGCACCAGTTGTCCCAGTGTTGTTATTTCAGCACGAAGACCTGGGAATAATATTTCAGAATCAATTAAATCAGGTTCCACTCCACCTTCTTTCTGTAATTCTGTTTTTAACAGAAGCAATTCTTCAAGTTTTTTTAATTTAACCAGTTCAGTCTCTAGCGGCTCTAGCTTTTCGTTGTTTTTAGTTTCTAACTCACTTATTTTAACCAAGAGACCATCTTTTGCCTTTGTAAATTGGGGTTTCGTCATAAAGTCACGATTTCCGGTAGCCACTTCTTGGAATGCATCATAACCAGCCCTCATACGAGGTTTATTAAACACCCCTTCTTCCGTTGGAGCCTTTGGATCTATCTTTACTATTAAATCACATACGTTCTTAGCTTGATTAAATCTAGGATTTGTAGCTAAAGCTTTCAACAAATCCAAATTATTTTTCATGGCCCTAGGTGGTTTAATGTCCTTTTCTATAGCTGCAATTCTTGCCATCGTTTTGGTTTGAAGTTGTTCTTTAGATTGTTCTTGTCGCCCAATTTTTAGATTTATCCATCCTATCTCAATCATATTTTTCTGCACACTCGGTAAATTATCTTCGGCGGCATTAATTGCAGATTCAGTTTTCACAGTGAGTGTTTCAGTGATTTTTTGGCGGCACAGATTAATTCTTGCGATAAGTTGATCTCCAGGGGGAACTTTACCTACAAACTCGTAGAGCGCTGCCACAAATTCACTCCAGACTGAATTTTTTACACGACTTTCTATTCTTTCAGCTAGAGTCTTTAACCCTTTGTGAACGGCAGTGAGCTCTGTGATACCCATTGATTCTAATTTGGCACCTTTAATAACAGATTCGATCTTATCCACGGTTTCCGTTAGTTTTAGCTTTTTATTTTGTGTACGACGAGAAAGATTTACATCCATTGCAATAGGCTTTTTAAGTTTATCTGCTGGATCTAAGTAGATGAATTTATGTTTAGTGTTGTCCATCTTGGTTCGTGATTGAGCATATTCTCCCATTTCACGCGCAAAATGAGAAAATTCACTTATTTTTGCTGGATCCATTTCGAACCTCCAAATTGTAATTGCTTATAGTACTATTATACAATAAATTTGATTATAAAAATCAATATAATTGTTAATTTAGTTAAATTAAGCTTAACAATGGGCGAAATAGACGAGCGGCCATGGACAAACCACAATAGACGAGCAGCCATGGACATGGACAATGGACATTAATGGACAAAATTGCCTATTTTGCTCTGTCCATTGGGTTTTGTCCATGGCTGCTCGTCTATTGTGGTTTGTCTATTGTCCATGTCCATTTGCCCCGTCCATTTCGTCCATCGTCCATGTCCATTTTTTGAGTGATGGCAATTTAATCAGAGATGGAGTACTCTCCAAAAGAATTTTATAGGGCAGGCTTTCGCCTGTTTTTATAGGCAATAGGGAGATAATATGAAATTTAAGCACATGAGTTTTGTTTTTGCGGCACTTATAACGAGCACCACACTTCTACATGCCGATTGGCAGGAGGAACTTGAAACTATTAACGCAGAGATCACCAAGCTTGAGACTGAACTGTCTACAGAACGGCGTCATGCATTCAATGATGAAGTTTCAGCACAAACAGATCTCAGATTTAACAACAAAGAATTTGTCAATAAAGTCTCTCATTTTGAGGAAGATGAACAACATGTGAAATCGATTAAAGATAAAATTGAGGCATTGAATCAGCGCAAAAAAGAGATTACGCAGCAACATCCACAGCAACACCAATCAGAGACATAGTCCATGAATTCGAAAACACTTCTTCAGCCCCAATCGCTTGCTCTTCTGACCGACCTTTATCAATTGACGATGTCGTATGCCTATTGGAAAGCCGGACTCGACAAGAAAGAAGCTGTTTTTCACCTGTTTTTTCGTCATTATCCCTTTGATGGGGGGTTTGCACTGACGGCTGGATTGGAAAGTGTGATCGATTTTCTCAATGACTTCCATTTCTCTCGAGATGATCTCGATTATCTAGCTACATTGAGAGGAGGGGATAATCAACCTCTATTCGATGCTGAATTTTTTGATTATCTCTCAAAGTTTAAATTTTCATGCGATATCGATGCTATTCCTGAAGGTAACGTGGTATTTCCCTATGAACCTCTCCTCAGGGTAAAAGGACCTCTTGTACAATGTCAGCTACTTGAAAGCATTTTGCTCAATCTCATTAATTTTCCCACCCTCATTGCTACAAAGGCTGCTCGTATCTGCAATGCTGCCCAAGGAGACCCTGTGGTCGAATTTGGGTTGAGACGTGCACAGGGGATTGACGGGGCGATCACTGCGAGTCGTGCTGCCTTCATTGGAGGGTGCACTGCGACTTCTAACGTCCTTGCAGGAAAGCTATTTGGAATCCCTGTAGAAGGTACTCAGTCGCATAGCTGGGTCATGGTATTTGATGATGAAGAGGAAGCCTTTCAAGTTTACTGTCAACATCAACCCAATAATGGCGTTCTGCTCGTCGATACCTATGATACAATTGAAGGGGTACGCAAAGCGATTAAAGTAGGTCAATTTCTAAAGAAACAAGGGAAAAAGCTTGCTGGGATTCGATTAGACTCAGGCGATCTTGCATATTTGAGTATTCAGAGTCGGGGTCTGCTCGATGCGGCCGGTTTTCATGATACTAAAATCATCGCAAGCAACGACCTCGATGAGGCGATTATTAGTGAACTCAAACGGCAGCATGCCCGCATCGATACGTGGGGCGTAGGGACCAACCTTGTTACTGGGGGATCGCAACCTGCTTTGGATGGGGTTTATAAGTTGTCAGCCATTCGCGATGCAGGTGCCGATTCGGAATGGAAATACAAGATTAAGTTGTCGGAACAGATGATTAAGATTTCTAATCCTGGCATCTTACAAGTGAAGCGCTACATGGAACATGGACAATACGTTGCGGATGCCATTTACGACATTAATTTAGGTGTGAAAGAACCTGCTATGATCATCGACCCTTTTGATGCGACACGCTCTAAGACCTTAAATAAGAAATGGGAATGTCGCGAGTTGCTGGTCCCAATTTTTCGTGGTGGAAAATGTGTCTACAAGACTCCTTCACTACCAGAAATCCAAGCTCTAGCGAGGGAAGAATTAGGGCATTTCCACCCAAGCGTGAAGCGCTTTTTAAATCCTTATGCCTATGTGGTGGGAATGGAATATTCCCTCTATAATTTAAAGCTCAAACTCATCAATGACATTCGAACTCAAGCAAAAACCACGGACTAAAGTCCGTGCCACAAATTTATTGTTGCCAACTTATTGTGGCACGGACTTTAGTCCGTGGATCGTGCCAACCCAACCCTCTTGCTTACCAATTGTGGCACGGACTTTAGTCCGTGGATCGTGCCGACCCAACCCTCTTGCTTACCAATTGTGGCACGGACTTTAGTCCGTGGTTTTTGCCTTACCATACCTTTTATATTTCTAATTGCAACCAATAGCGCGTGTGACGTAGCTCACCTGTTTTGCGAAGGATTCCTTTGTTGAGTAAGTCAACCAGGTCTCTTGTGGCTGTTGCTCGTGAGGTTTTGGTGATGGCAAGATAATTTTCAGCACTTAAACCACCTTTAAAACCACTTGGACCTTCTGAAAAGATTCTAAGTAAGGCCTTTTCTTGCCGTTCATTGAGTTGTCCTGAGAACTTTATAAATATCTTCGATTTTTCAATCAGAAACGAAAGTAAGCCCATTGCTTCTTCTTGTGCCTCAAGGATAACATTTGCAAAAAACTCGACCCAATGAGCAATTTCAAGTGTTTGATTGCACCTTTCTAGAGCTGCATAATAGAGCTTTCGGTTTTTTTCAAGGATTCTGGAAACTGCAATTAAAACAGGTTTTCCAACACCTTGGGAAAGTACTTTTTCAACCAAGAGGCGGCCGATTCTACCATTTCCATCTTCAAAGGGGTGAATACTTTCAAAATAGACATGTGCAAGGGCTGCACGGCATAAAATAGATTCTGAGTTACGTGATGAATTAAACCAGGCAATAAACGCGTCCATCTCTTTCCATACGATAGTTGAGGGCGGGGCTTCAAAAAAAACTCTAGGTGAGCCATGCCGATTCGAAACGATTTGCATCGGTTCTGGATGGGTGCGGTATTTTCCGCGATCTGTGATGTGAAATTGATCTGTGAATAGTTTTGAGTGCCACTCATATAACATTTCATGCGTGAGAGGTTGATCAAACTGTTCATAAACATTGCAGAGCAGGTCTGCCATACCCGATTCTTTATGCTTTTGCCGATGATGAGAAGGGGGTTTTAGTCCAAAGTGTTGTTTGATCGACGATTGAAGGCTTTCTCTATCTAAGAGCTCCCCTTCTATTTTCGAGCTCTCTAACCCCTCCATGCTCAGAATTTCGACCACAAACTGGTGATATTCCTGTTCTCCAATGCTTTTGAGAAAGGCAAATGAGCTTCCCACACCTAATAGAAATTGCTTTTCTTTAGGAATAATCGGAGGGGATTCGTATATAAAGTTGGGCCAATTAGGCAGTTGCCAATTCCAAACCATGAGTGATAGACCTCCTTTCTATAACTCAATATGTAACATAATTGTGAGTTATAGAGCAAGTCCTTATTACTCAAATAAGGAGCAATTTAGCACAAAAACCACGGACTAAAGTCCGTGCCACAAATTTATTATTGCCAACTTATTGTGGCACGGACTTTAGTCCGTGGTTAGCTGCGCTACACTCCGATTAGGACTGATTTTTCTGAAGTAGCTTACTGATATAGTGCCAGTTTGCGAAGATGTAATCAACTCCTGAGTAAACCGTGTAGGCTGCAGCAAATGAAACGATGGAGGTGCCGGCTACATGGAGAGAATATGTGGATAGATGACCAAGAGAGTGGGGGATCATCAAAATCAGTACGATGAAAGCGGCAATCGCCTGGATGACCGCCTTGATTTTTCCTGTTGTCCTAGCAGCCAGGGCAAATCCCTTGAGGGCACAGATTGTCCTAAGGGTGCTCACAACTGAATCGCGGTACAAGAAAATGAAAACAAGGATCATGGGCAGCTTCACAGGCTCTAAGGTGAAGGTAAGGAAAACTGAGATCCTCGCGATGCTATCAGCCATTGGATCTAGGACCTTACCTAAATCGGTAACCTCGTTATACTTTCGGGCGAGGTAGCCATCGACAGCATCGGAGAGCTCTGAAATCCCTAAAAGAAGCAAAAGGACGTAGGGGAGTAAGACATCATCTATTCCAAATAGATTGTGCTCTAGGTAAATGAGAAGAAAGATCGGACTGATAATAATCCGGCTAAATGTAAAGTAATTGGCAATCGTCACAGGTAAACCTATTGTTACGTTTTGAGAAGTTTTTTGTAAATTTCTATATAAATATCAGAAGGATGGTTCCAACTGAAATCGATGTTCATCCCATTGATCATGAGCTTGCGCCATTTGTCGGGTTCGTGAAACCAACATTCAAATGCTCGACTCAATGCTGATTCTATCCCGGCTTTATCAGGGAAGTCAAAGGTATAACCATTTGTCTTTTCAAATGGTTTTCCTGAATAATCAACATCGAAAATGGTATCGGCAAGTCCACCAGTTTTTCTCACGATGGGAATCGACCCATACTTAAGAGCAATCATCTGAGTGAGGCCGCAAGGTTCAAACAGGGAGGGAACAATGAACATATCTGATGCTGCAAAGACCATATGAGCAAGATCTTCTTGATGGTGCAAGATCAGGTGAACATCTGGATGATCGGCATATTTTGTTTTAAGTTTATGAAATTCAGCACTGATTTCAGGGATTGGGCTCGTTCCTAATAGAATAAACTGTCCATTATGTGCTAAAGCATAGTTAAGGGTATCCTTGATGAGTTCAATTCCTTTCTGCGGAACCAGACGTGCCACACAGCCGATCAAGGGCTTATGATCTTCAGAAAGAGAGAGGTGTTCGCGCATGATTTTTTTTACATAAGCCTTTCGATCCAAGGTATTGTGGTCTTTCTTGCTATTGGGCATCTCGCGAGCAGAAAAATGAGCGGGAAGATAGCGATCGACCTCTGGATTCCAATAAGAATAATCGATTCCATTCAGTACGCCTGCAAACTTATTTTGATATTTAATCAGAGTAGTATCTAAACTTCGCCCTCCTTCAGGCGTTTTGACTTCTTTTGCGTAATTGGGAGAAACTGTAGTGGTAAAGTTTGAATAGACAATCGCCCCCTTAACCAAATTGATCAATTTCGGGTCCAAATTGTCTTGGAGTTTATCGGGTTGAAGCAAGGCTGTTCCATTTAATCCGATCTTATCCAAATCAGAAGCACTACATTTTCCTTGATACTCAATGTTGTGGATCGTAAAAACGATTTTAGGGCGCGTATAACCCAGCGCACGGTACATTTCATAATAGAGAGGAGCTACTGCTGCAGTTTGCCAATCATGAATATGGATGATATCGGGCTCAAGTCGCTTTTTGTATAAAAATTCCATCGCTGTACGGGAAAAATAGAGGTAACGTTCAATATCATCTTCACATCCATAAAAACACCCACGATTAAAGAAGTGACGAGGATGGTGGGGTTCTATGAAGTATACCTTTAGGTTCTCAACCCAGCCAATCCACACTGTGTTGTGCACCCATTCGCCGTTATAAAATGAAAGCAAATCCATGTAGTCAACCGCTAAATCCCGAATGTCGTCGCTATTGATGCAGTCGTATTTTGGAATAATAATATCAACATCATGCCCTTTCCATGATTGCTCTCGAGATAAACCAATGAGTACATCTGCAAGTCCACCGACTTTGGCAAGAGGCGCAAGTTCAGAGGCGATATGGACAATATGCATGTGTTGATCCTATTAGAATATTGCAATTTACTGTTCTACCTCAACCATATACCTGCACATAATTTTGTTCAACCCAAGTTTGAAATGTTCCAAGTTTTTATAAAGCAGCGAGAAATTATCGTGAAAATGAACCACCTTTCCTATCCTGTAAACTTTTTTATTTAGTGAATTATCTGTTCTGTTTAATTATTTATTTAGTTTATTGTTGTTTTTGTTTGTTTCTTAAATAATTTTGTATAATATTAATAAATTATTGTATAATAAAAATTGATGTTAATTTTTGTTATTGGGAGGTCTTATGGTTGGACAACTACCTAACGGTGATCCGTTTCCTTATGGTGATCCGTCTCTGCCTTCACCCCTTGGTATGCCGAGTACACCAGTAGAGACACCTGCGACAACTCCCCCTAGTGATATAGAAAAATTACAACAACGAGTCGATACCTGTAAAGCAACGCTCAAAGAAGTCGAAAATTTACCACCTGCCCCAAAATCGCTCAAAGATAGTGATGTTAGCGTTAAAGCTGGCGATGCTCTCACAAGAGCAGCTTTAGGGATCTTCAAAGCTGCGAACTTGGAATTGCAGATGGCAAAGGGGGCACAATCGAATAGTCCATCGAGTAGTCCAGCGTCAAGTCCTGATTCAAAAGAGAACCCCCCTTTTCTATCCCCTGATTCACGTCCCTCCTCGCCCCAAAGAGGTGTTTCACCTAGACTGGGAGGGGGGATGCCCATGTCGCCACGCGTTTTAGATCCTAAGCAACGAGGTGCGGTTAAATTTGTGGGTGGAATGCCTGTGACACCGAGAAGCACTTTTAGCTCTCCTGGCTCAAGTCGCCCAAGTTCCCCATCACCTGATTCTCCTTCAGCAAATCCCCCTCATCGAATTGTTTCAGCACCCGAATCTCCCATCTCACCAGCAGCAATGGCTCATTATCAACAGAGAAGATTGCTTTTGGATGCTGAATTAGACGCAACGGTCGCTGTTAAACTCACGGGAAATGAACAAGAAACTGCTAAGAATGAGCTAATTAGAAAGCAGCAGGCTATCATGACCGCAATTAGTAAGAATAAGAGTCCTTCTGCTAGGGAAGATTTGAAAAGACAAATAGATTTAATCATCACTACTTTGAGTGAATCTGGACTAGAGAGTTCTGTTCCTCAAGATTTGCTCAAGGAAATAGAGTCGGATCCAAAATTACCAAAAGACTTACAAAAAGTTTTGGTATCCTATATCCAGGCCAATCATAAATATAAGCTTGCTGAGGATCTTCTCAGTAAGATTCCACAGTCAGCAAACTCTAAAGCTGAAGGAAAATCAATCAAAGAATTAGTGGCCAGCCACCGTAAAAGCATAGAATCGCTTCAACAGGAACAAACTAAATTTTCTAGCTATCAAGAATTACTTGATAAAGGGATCAAGCAATATCATGCAGATGAAAGCATTAAGCAGTCGTTAGTTGAGATGGCTGTAGATGGAAACTTAGATAATCGTCTAAAACAAGACTTTCAACCTACCATTACAATTGGGTTACACAAGGACTTAACTCGTGCTTTTTATGCCAAAGATGGGGTGAAACTTGAAGGAGATGTGTCTGCCAAATGTGAGCAGTTGATTACTGGTTTTGGAGAAGGTGGAGAAATGATTCTAAAGAATATGGGAAGATTTCTATATCAATATACTGGAAATAATTTCAATTTTCATTTGCAAACAATACTCGGAGGGTTATCTGACAACTTCATAGTTAAACAAGCAGAAAATTCAGAAACCAAATACGATATAGGTGAGAGTGAAGATGATTTTATTTTTAAAACAACTCTAAAGTTTGATCTTGGAGCTATTGATTCTGATTTGCAACCAGAAATGTTTGGAGCTTTTGAGGTGGAGCGAGAATTTTCTGTTCCAAAAGCATCCATGAGAGATCATGATTGGGCTACCATGGACGCAGCTGAGTGCAGAAGATTGCTAGAGGGCGCTGTAGTCACGGATACAATCGGTCAATTACAACCTATGCAGCAAGCCAAACAAGATGATGATCGTCCTATGAAAAAAATATAAAGACCCACGGACTAAAGTCCGTGCCACAAATACGTGCCCAAGAGTATTTGTGGTGGCTATTTGTGGCACGGACTTTAGTCCGTGGTTTGCCCCAAGACATGCCCAAGAGTATTTGTGGTGGCTATTTGTGGCACGGACTTTAGTCCGTGGTTTGCCCCAAGACATGCCCAAGAGTATTTGTGGTGGCTATTTGTGGCACGGACTTTAGTCCGTGGTTTGCCCCAAGACATGCCCAAGAGTATTTGTGGTGGCTATTTGTGGCACGGACTTTAGTCCGTGGTTTGCCCCAAGACATGCCCAAGAGTATTTGTGGTGGCTATTTGTGGCACGGACTTTAGTCCGTGGTTTTTATCTTAACCTTTTTCAAATTTAGAACCAATTCCATCCCATTTTGAACACCTTGTTTTTTTCTATTGCGGAGAAATCCCGTGATCCTGTACGATACGTCCATTGTTAGTTAATTTGACGGCATTAATGGGGTGTCGCCAAGCGGTAAGGCAGCGGTTTTTGGTACCGCCATGCGGAGGTTCGAATCCTTCCACCCCAAAGCTTAAAAAGGTGTAGTGATGGCATCAAATGCTCTGATCTCCGATGTAGTTCTCTTTACAGGGACTGCTCATCCGACCTTAGCGAAGGAGATTTCAGAGTGCTCAGGCATTCACCTTGGTAAGATAGAGATTGAACGGTTTCCTGATGGAGAGATTTCTCTTCAAATACAGGAAAATGTACGCGGACTTGATGTCTTTGTATTGCAGCCAATCGCTCTCGATCCGAATAATCAACTTGTTGAATTGTTGATTATTATTGATGCCCTCAAGAGGGCATCGGCAGGATCGATCACCGCAGTTATCCCATATTTTGGGTATTGCCGTCAAGATCGTAAGGCCAAACCACGAGTGCCCATCACTGCGAAACTGGTGGCTAATTTGATTGAAACCGCGGGAGCCACGCGGGTTGTCACTGTTGATTTACATGCAGGACAATTAGAAGGTTTCTTTGATATCCCTGTCGATAATGTGATCGGCAGGCTAGGATTAACCGATGCGGTTAAGAAGCTTGAATGCGATAACTTAATTGTTGTCGCCCCAGACATAGGAAGCGTGAAGTACGCTAGGGCCTATGCCAAGCATCTCAATGCTGACATGGCTGTTATCGATAAAGTGCGCGCTAATGCCACTGAAATCGAAGAAGTCACGTTAATCGGTGATGTAAAAGGAAAAGATGTTCTTCTCGCTGACGATATGTGTTCCACAGCTGGAACCTTGGTGTCAGCAGCGAAAGCTTGCCGTGAGAAGGGCGCTAAGAGAATTTTTGCCGTTGTTACCCACGGACTCCTCGTTGGAGGGGCCATGGAAAAAATCGACAAAAGCCCAATCGAAGCGCTATTGATTAGTAATACGATACCTGTTGAAGGTCGAATTGAAAAATTCCCCAAAATACACTGTATCTCTATTGCTCCTCTCCTCGCAGAAGCTATGCGCTGTATCATTTCGAAAGGATCTATCTCTTCCCTAGATAAAGAAATTTAAAGTTTAAATGGTGTCTATTATTAACTCGATCAGTGAAAAAAAACTGGTCCGGTGGCAACGTTGTTGACGGCTGCCACTATGACGATTGGAGAAATCATGAAATTAACTACAAGTAAAAGAGATTCACAAAAGAAAAGTGAAACAAAAAAAATTCGTTACGAAGGCGATATCCCAGCAGTTATCTATGTAGCAGGAAAAGCCACACACACACTCAGAGTGAAAGGATCAGAGTTTAATACCCTACTGCGCAATGTATTACCTGGCCGTCTCTCAACGACTGTATTTACATTGGTTGATAGCGATGGGAAAGAATCTCGTGCGATCCTCAAAGAAATCCAATACCAGCCTACAACCTATCAAGTGCGACACCTCGACTTCGAACAACTGATCGATGATGCTAAAGTTAAAGTTAAAGTACCTATCGAATGCACAGGTATCGTCGATTGCGTAGGGATTAAGCTAGGTGGCGTCTTAAGACAAGTGATTCGCCATATCCGCGTACGTTGCCTACCAAAAGATATCCCTTCTGCTTTCCAAATCGACATCAGAAACCTCAATCTTTATGACACCAAAAGACTATCAGATCTGGAAATTCCAGAAACAATGAGAGCTCTAGCTGATCTAAATGAAGTAGCTGTAGTTATTGCAAAACGTTAGAGGTTGAACGGATAAATGCAAAATAGAAGTCTAGTCTTCATCGGACTGGGAAATCCAGGTAAGAAATATGCAGGTACACGGCATAACTTCGGATTTCTTGTCGTTGAGGCTTTAGCCCAGTCATTAGGGCTAGACTTACAAGAGAGTAAATTTTTTGAGGCCAAGGTTGCTAAAGGGCGCTATGGGACTAAAGACTGTCAGGAACTCGTAGAGCTCCATTTGTTAATGCCACTCACGTACATGAACGAGAGTGGAAAGTCAGTCAGGCGATACTTGGATTATTATAAGTTAGCGACTAGTGAAATAGTCGTTGTGTGTGATGATACCGCCCTAAAACTAGGAGATCTCAGATTGAGATCTCAAGGGTCTTCAGGCGGCCATAACGGTTTGAAAAGCATAGCCGCACACATGGGAACAGAGCAGTATGCCCGTCTTAGGATGGGTATTGGTAGCAAGATGGACCAACAGTCTCTTGCTGACTATGTTTTAGATGACTTTAAAGCGGATGAGATCTCCATGCTCAATGAGAGCATCAAGAAAGGGGAAGGAATCCTAAAGTCATTAGTGAGTGAACCTACACGCAAGCCAGTGTAGGGTGACAAAAATTATAAATTGCAGACCAATGTAGGTCAGGAGAAAGCATGAAACAACAGAAACAAAATCTTTATGAAGGCTTATATGTCATCAGCGCTAAACTAAGCGATGATGCCAGAAATAAAGCATTAGAAAAGATCCGTCATGGAATTACCTCACGCGATGGGGAAATTCTTAAATTACACGATCAAGGACGTCGTCGTTTGGCGTATGAGATCGATGGTAATAGAGAAGGTTATTACTATATTATCTACTTCAATTTGAAAACCTCTGGGGTTGCTGAACTTTGGCAAGAGTACCATTTGAATGAAGATCTGATCCGATTCATCACCTTACGCGCTGAAAAAGTGATGGATAAAATCGAATTTAAAGCCTTAGAGGAACAACAGTAAGGAGAACCTATGTTCAACAAACAACAAAGACCTAGACCACCGATGGAAAATGCTCCTGGAGCATCAGGTCCTGGTGATTTCCGCGGCAGAAGAACAAAACGCTGCCCGTTTACTGCTGGTGGCGTCAAAGAAATTGACTACAAAGATGTTAACACACTCAGTCAGTTTATCACCGATCGCGGTAAAATTTTACCTCGTCGTATTACAGGAGTTTCGGCTCATCATCAAAAATTATTGGTTGCTGCAATTAAACGCGCACGTCACGTGGCCCTGTTGCCATTCGTCGCTGAAGCATAATATTGAGGAGTTAAATTATTATGGCAAATAAACTGCTGTTAATAGAAGACGTAGAAGATCTCGGACGCAGTGGCGATATCGTGAGTGTTAAACCTGGCTATGCGCGCAATTTCCTATTGCCGCAAGGGGTTGCAATCATTGCTTCACCACAAGCTCTACGCATGCAAACGCGTCTGCAAGAAGAAAGAAAGCAAAAAGCAATCGTGGATAAGAAAGAATCAGAAGCCACAGCATCTGCTCTTAATGGTATCACCATTTCAACGATTGTAAAAGTAGACCACGAAGGTCATATGTACGGATCAGTATCTGCACACGACATCGTCACTTTAATTCAAAGTCAAAAGAACATCGAATTAGAGAAACGTGCGATTATTCTGAAACATCCTATCAAAGACCTTGGCGAACACGAAGTGTCAATCAAGTTGAAAGAGGGTGTCACAGCTTCAATCACACTAGACGTGATCTCAGAAGATCCAAAATTCGTCGTAGTTAAGCAAGCTCCAGAAGCTCCTGAAACTGCTGCCGAATAGCTATCTATTTGTAGCTACCCTTGTGGCACAGAATATGTGGCACGGACTTTAGTCCGTGGTTAGTTTACACCCATCCTTTAAGGGTTGGTTAAGCCAACCTAATGTTTGTAGCTACCTATTTGTGGCACGGACTTTAGTCCGTGGTTGGTTTACACCCATCCTTTAAGGGTTGGTTAAGCCAACCTAATGTTTGTAGCTACCTATTTGTGGCACGGACTTTAGTCCGTGGTTAGTTCAACAGACCCTTTAAGGATAGTTGAGTCGACCACGGACTAAAGTCCGTGCCACAAATAGGTGCCACAAATCCCTGTCACAAATTCTTAACTTATTGAGTTTGTTATGCTGGAACTCCGTTCTCCATCCAAAATTAATCTTTTTCTACGTATCCTAAGACGTCGAGAAGATGGTTATCATGAACTTGCCTCACTCTTTCAAACGATTAATCTCTGTGATCAGCTCCAATTCAGTTTAACTCCCCACGACCATTTTACTTGCACAGATCAAACCCTTCCCACTGATCAATCAAACCTCGTATTAAAAGCACTGGCTCTTTTTCGACGTAAAACAGGCATATCAACACCGGTCACAATCCATCTTGATAAACAAATCCCCCACCAAGCGGGATTAGGAGGGGGGAGTGGAAACGCTGCCACAACCCTCTGGGCAATGAATCAACTTTGCAAAAGTCAAATATCAGACCAAACCCTCGCTGAATGGGCAGGGGAAATAGGTTCAGATATCTCGCTATTCCTAACCAATGGCACCGCCTACGGAACGGGAAGAGGGGAACAACTACGCTCATTACCGCCCCTTCCTCCAAAAAAGCTTACAATTGTTAAGCCAATGATAGGACTTTCAACTCCACAAGTTTTCAGTAAAGTCGATGCCACCAAGTTTCTCCAACGCAATCCAGAACAGTCTTTAGACCAATTTTTAAAGGGAAATCCTATTTATTATAACGACTTGGAAGAGCCCGCATTCTTACTCCTTCCTGAACTAGAAAAATTAAAAGAAGCACTTATTCAGTCGGGTTTTACCACTGTACTCATGAGTGGATCAGGCACGAGCTTCTTTTGTCTCGGCGAAGGAAAAATTCCTCAGTCGGATCATATCTCTTATTATCAAGCACATTTCATCAATCGAAGCCCAGGTTGCTGGTACAATTAGACTTCTTTTGTTGAAATTTATTTTTCAAAGGACTAGGATTTAATAATTCGATATCAACAAGGAGACCCCCGATGAACACATATAAAAATATTCAAGATCTACTAGGCGATGAAAGTGAATTTTACTTGAATCACGTATCTAAAACTGTACCAAAGGAGCAGTTGCATCTCCCTTCCTCTGATTGGGTCGATCGAATTTTTTTGCAAAGCGATCGTAACACACGTGTACTGAATAGTTTAGCTACACTTTTTAACCATGGACGTCTCGGTGGGACAGGCTACCTATCCATTCTTCCTGTCGATCAAGGCATCGAACACTCAGCAGGAGCTTCTTTCGCACCGAATCCTATTTACTTCGATCCAGAAAACATCGTCAAATTGGCGATTGAAGCAGGTTGTAACGGCGTTGCCTCCACACGCGGTGTACTCGGAATCGTAGCACGTAAATATGCGCATAAGATCCCGCTCATCATGAAAATCAACCACAACGAACTCCTTTCCTATCCCAACACCCACGACCAAATCTTTTTTGCCGATGTTCAAGAGGCTTACGACATGGGTGCTGTCGCTGTAGGAGCGACCATCTATTTTGGGTCTGCTGAAAGTCATCAACAAATCGTCGATGTCAGTCGCGCTTTTGCTCATGCCCATGAACTTGGAATGGGCACCATTTTATGGTGTTACCTAAGAAATCCAGCCTTTAAAATCGGCGATAAAGACTACCACCTAAGCGCCGACCTCACCGGTCAAGCCAATCATCTTGGAGCTACTATTGGAGCCGATATCGTCAAACAGAAACTCCCAACCCTAAATGGGGGCTATCTCGCTCTCAATAAAGAGAAGAAAGGCTACGGAAAATACGACCAACGGATGTATGACCAACTATCTTCCGACCACCCGATTGACCTCTGTCGCTACCAAGTCCTAAATGGCTATAATGGACGCATCGGTCTAATCAATTCTGGCGGAGAATCGGGCAAAAATGACTTCGCTGATGCTGCCAAAACAGCTGTGATCAATAAACGTGCTGGTGGCATGGGACTGATCAGCGGCCGAAAAACATTCCAACGTCCAATGGCTGAAGGGATCAAATTATTCAATTTAATCCAGGATGTCTATCTTAGCAAGGAAGTGACCATCGCCTAGTTAGATCAACCAGGGACTCCAGGGACATTGACAAAGCATTTGTGGCACGGACTTTAGTCCGTGGTTGGCTTCAACCGACCCTTTAAGGATGGGTTAAACCAACCACGGACTAAAGTCCGTGCCACAAACTCTTCGCTGTAGGCTCCTTATATTTGACGTCTTTCCCACAGTTCGGTTGTCCTTCGGACTCGGTCACTGTGGGCTGTTATGCAATCGTCCTCGCAGGCTCGGACTCATAAACATATTATTTATGTCCTTTTTTGATGTCTTTATTGTTCTTAAGTTGTTCGTTATTAAGTAGTTTTAAATCTTCTGTTATATCGTTTTATCCTTTCTGTTTTATTTAAATTAACTATTTTTAATCAAAATTGTATTTTTTGTTTGATTAATTATTTTATTTATTTGTATAATAATAACTAGATATTAATTGTTTGATAAAACATAGTTTGCTTAATAAAGCAAAAAAGAGAGGATGTTATGGTTATAGATAGAAATCAAATGGAAATATTAGCAAAATCATATATTTGTGATTTACCAAAAGAGACTCCGAAAACAGAAGGGATAATGGCTAAAGGCCAAAAAGTTAATTGGCACAATATTAAAGAAAACATCAAAGAAAACATTTCAGTTTTCTTCACTAGGATCAATCTCTTCATTCATGGTAAAGGTTTTTTGACCAATTCAGACATCATAAAAATACTTCAAAATAATACCTTTCCGGGAAAACAAAAACACGTAGAACACGTAGAAATGAAATCCCTTCCATTAGGTGTTTCAGATGTAGATGAAGCAATCCCTCAAAAAACCGAAAAATTTTCTAAGTTGAAGGATAATTTATACCAAAAATTGGAAGCTTCTGGTGACCTTCAAAAATTAACTGAGAGTGTATTTTTTGCAAAAATGAAAGACAAATTCCCAAACGCAGTTGTAGACTATGGGCAAGCTCCGCTAATATTCGATGAAAAGGGAGAACCATTATTTGGTGATGATGGGAAGCTATTGCCGCCCCCTAGTACTGAGGATGCTTTAAAAGAGATTGGACGTACTAAAGGAATTCGCACTCAAAAGGATGCATTAGAAGTTGATTATTCAGAAGAAAGTCAAGAACTGCTTCCTAATCAAGAGGAAGCAAAGAGGGCTTATTTGGAATCCAAGACAGAAAAAAGGGAAAAGTCTGCCAGAGAAGCAAAAGAATATATGAAAGAATTGGAAGCTGAATCAAACATGGAAGCGGTACACGAAGGCCGTCCTTCGAAACCAGAAGAAGCGCAAAAGGCACCTCCTAAACCTCTAACTAAACCCCTAACACAAGAACAGCAAGAACTTTCTGACGAATGGGATCGAAATGATAAATGGGAACCAGTAGCTAACCCATTAAGTTCTGGTCCAGCACCAGAACTTGAATCTGAGCCTAAGCAAGGTGATGAGAGGTCTTTGCAGCATGGTAATGCTCTCTACCCTTCGGACGGGATTATGGAATCGCTTAACGAAGGACTAGATAGGGTTGTTTCTCCCAAAAACATGGCAGATTCAGTCACCCAAGCAGAGAGAGAACAGAGTAGACAGGCTGAAACAGCTAGAACAGCCAAAACAGACAAGTTAAAAGTACCTAAGTATAGTGATAATGTTGATAAACAGGAAAAGAATAAAAAGCCGCCTGCTTAGAGTCGTTTAGGGATTCTCTTAAACGATTGAAGTGGTCGATCGGTTTCTTTATTTCACATTCGAACCCTCGTTCTACCGGATGGTAGAATGAGGGTTTTTCCATTTTATCCGGAAAGTAGTTTTGACCATTATTTGAGGACCTACCTTAACCACTCATTTGTGGTAAGTCCTCAAAAACCTATGGCATCATGATTGCACGAAGAGTGCTATAACGCAGGCCTTCAGCTTGCCCGATTTTTTTTGGATCTACCTAGGGCGTTGCCCTAGGCTATTATAAACCAGGACTTCGTCCTGAGCTGCAATGTTTTCAGAGCGAAGCTCTGGGTTATAATAGCCTAGGGCAACGCCCTAGGGAGATCCCAAAAAAAATCGGGCAGGCTGAAGGCCTGCGTTATAGCAAACCCTGTGAACATGTACCATTGTCATGAACCATTGTTTTTGATGTTAATATGGGTTTTGTGTATAACGTCTACTATGAATGTGTTTGATTATACAGAAAAATTGAAAAACTCTAAAAATGAGAGGCAAATATGAGGGTTAACTCAGAAATATTCGTGAGTAATGGAGTAGTCGATATTAAAGGATTGAGTGGACTTTTTGGGGACAACAACACTAAAATTAATGCTTTATGGGGTATTTCCCAACTGCTTTATCGTCTATTTGGACAAGCCGTTAAAATTGAAGGAGATAATCATACAACTTGTTTTGTCAAGAAGAGCGATTATATCTACAAACTATCTAGTGAAAAAGTAAAAGAATTACATCACTCGTCTGTGTCAGAAAAACACATTCTTTCGGAAGAATATATCAATAGATTAATAGATATTGCAAGATTTAGGTCTGATATTGCAAGATTTAGGTCTAGTGATGAAAGTTCACCTCCTAAACCCGTAATACCAGAACAACCAAAGCTTGCTGATGAATGTGATACATTAGACGATCGGGATGAATTAATGAAACCCGCAGACCATGGACCCGTTCCGCAAATATTTGATGCTAATAGAGAACCATTATATGAAGACGACTTGGAAGCAGAACCAGCAGCTAATTATATGGGAACCTCATCAGAAGATATTTCTGAAGATGAAGAAGCTGGTCCTCCTCCAGATTTACAATTTCATGAACCAACAGAAAAGATTCCAGAATTATTTGATTCAGAGATAGGAAAACCAGTGAAGGAACCGGAAGTACTAGAGATTAGAGGGTAGTATCAATAAATCGATATGTCTACTCAGTTTCGTTTAGAGATTCTCTTAAGCGATTAAAGTAGTCGATTCGTTTCTTCATTTCACGTTCGAACCCTCGTTCTACCGGATGGTAGAGTGAGGGTTTTTCCATTTTATCGGGAAAGTAGTTTTGTCCTGAAAAGCCTGCTGGTGTGTCATGATCGTATTGGTAGTCGGCTCCATAGCCCATCTCTTTCATTAGCGTAGTTGGAGCATTGATGATAATCGAAGGAGGGGATAGATGGTTTGTCTTAGCAGCTAACTGACGGGCTTCGCCATAGGCTGTATAAACCGCATTGCTTTTGGGAGCAAGGGCCAGGTAGACAACTACCTGAGCTAAAGCAAGTTCCCCTTCGGGCGATCCTAACATTTCGTAAGCCTCCTTTGCTGCGATGGCCTGTGAGAGCGCTTGAGGATCGGCTAATCCCACATCTTCTGAAGCCATACGAATGAGCCTGCGAGCAATAAAAAGCGGTTCTTCACCCCCTTCAAGCATCCTTGCAAACCAATAAAGAGAAGCATCGGGATCTGATCCGCGAACTGATTTGTGCAAAGCTGATATGAGGTTATAATGTTGGTCTCCAGATCGATCAAATAGGGGAGAGCGAGATTGCAAAAGATGTTGTAAAGTCTCAATATCAAGAGGTTTATCTGACTGATATTTCTGTAGGTTTTCGATGAGGTTGAAAAGGTAGCGTCCATCTCCATGTGCCAGTTGAATGATCATTTTTCTAGCATCAGGACTAATGTTTAAGGGATGCTTCTTCCTTTCGTAATTACATAACAACTTTTCCAACGCTTCTTCGTTGAGGGGATTGAGTCTAAGTACTCTCACCCGAGACAAAAGGGCGTGGTTCAAATAAAAGGAGGGATTCTCTGCTGTTGCTCCAACGAGGATGATTGTTCCATTCTCGATATAAGGGAGAAAAGCATCTTGCTGTGCTTTATTGAATCGATGAATTTCATCGACAAATAGCAGTGTTGATCGACCAAGTAGGGGAGTCTCTTCGTTCTCTTTAAAGATTTTTTTTAGGTCAGCAATTCCACTGAAAACAGCGCTGATGGTTTCAAAACGCATGTTAAAGGCTTTGGCATAAAGACGAGCAATCGATGTTTTTCCGCATCCAGGTGGTCCCCAGAGGATAATGGAGAGTGGCCTGCCCGAATTTACAGTGGTCGTAATAAAACCATTAGGGCCCAGTAGATGGTCTTGTCCGGCAATTTCACCAAATTGTGTGGGTCGGAGTTCTTCTGCTAGTGGTTTCATATTCTTTCTAATAATACCGTTTGTTGCGGCGATAACCACGCCTGACAAGTGCTAAAGGAGCTAAAATAAAGACAAAAAAGGAATAAAAAGCATCCAAAATGGGCATAAAAATGAGGTCAGAAAAAATCCACGACCAAGAAAATACGTTTCTCGATTCCAAAAAATACAAGAGAGAAGCCATTAGCAACGTTGAAAAAAGGGAAAACCCAAATGTCATGATGGGTAGCGTGCTTAAGCTGTCGGCGAAAAAATTGCGCCTTTGAGGGTATAACACTAAAATCGTCACACAGAAATTTAAGGCATGGAGTCCAAAACGGGTGCCAGAGGAAAAAAGATCGAGAAGTAACCCACAAAAAAACGCTAGCCACAGACATGAACCTAAGGGCTTTTGATAACAGGCAATAATCAAGAAGGGGGCAAAAAACATGAGGCGTAACTGAGAATATAAAGCCGGCATCGATAACATTAGGAGCAAGCAAGTCAGAAAAACAAGATCGAGTCTTTTGTTATCAAGAGTGGTACGCACCGGGGATTAATATGCCCCTTTTGTTGAAATCATCCTTGGAATAGTTAAAAGGATGATTTTCAAATCCATTAATCCTGTTCTCTTATTGACATATTCTTCATCTAAAGCGATACGCTTCGAATAACAGGTATCACTCCTTCCCGAAATTTGCCAGAGACCTGTAATACCTGGACGGATCGAAAATATTTTATTTGATCGATTTCCAAAGTGTTTGTCGATTTCCTCTTGGACAACAGGGCGTGGTCCTACAACGCTAAGATCCCCTCTGATAACATTCCAGAACTGTGGAATTTCATCTAGGGAAGAACGTCGGAGAAATCGACCCAATGGAGTAATCCGAGGGTCATTTTTGAGTTTATGATTGGCTTCCCATTCCTGACGTTTGATTGGGTCTTTATCTAAGATATCAGCAAGGCGCGCATCAGCATCGGCATACATCGTGCGAAATTTGTAGCAACGGAAGGGAACTCCTGCACGTCCTACGCGCATTTGATGATAGATCGCCTTACCGGGTGAGGATAAGCGGATAAGTAAGATAATCGAAAGCAAAAGGGGAGCTGCAAGAATGAAAACACTGATACTGAATAGAATATCGAAGAAACGTTTAAAAACAAATCGTTTGCGCTTAGAGAAATAGTGTGAAGGAAGGGATAAAACGTCTGAAAATTGCTTGTCGTCATTCATGTTCAACCATCCATTTGTTGACTGTGTCTGTTTATATCCCGATTCAAAAATGGAAGCAAGCAAAAAAAACAATTAAACACAAAGTCGCGAAGACTCTAACACTAGGATCGGCATATCAATTGGTATGGGATTGCACGCTAAGTAACAGGATAAGCAGGATCGGCTTCGCCGGCAGGATACGCAGGATAAGGATAGACAGCTAAAAGGAATTTGCCTAAACTGTCATTTTTTGCGCCCCCTCGTGACATGCACGGAGTGCATGTCACGAGGGGGCGCAAAAAATGACAAGACCTCCACCCGCAACTTGGCAGCCTTCATACGCAAGGGGTGTAAAATAAAGACCTCCACCCCTTGCGCATGAAGGCTGCCAAGTTGCGGGTGGTCTTTCTTAAGACTACTATAATTGTTTTTTTGTTCTTCTTCGCGTATCTTTGCGGTGCTTTGCGTCTTTGCGGTAAGGTGTGCTCTCTTTGTGTCTTTGCGGTCTTTGCGTGTCTTTGCCTTTTCTTTGCGATGAATTGCCTTTGTCCCTGGTCTTAGATACGGCGATGGACGAGGCAATCAGCTAGGTCATGCAGACGATCTGAGTCACACGGCAACTGATCGAGCAGCTGATGGGCTTGAGTTAACAATGCCTCTGCTTTTTGACGTGCTGGTTCAATTCCTAATAATGTGACATAGGTCACCTTGTGATTAATTTGATCTGATGAGAGAGCCTTCCCATGCTTTTCTTCTGATGAAGTGACATCGAGAAGGTCATCGATGATTTGAAAAGCAAGTCCAACCGATTGACCAAATTGGCGCAGATTGAGCAGCTGTTCAGGGGTTGCCCCTGCAATCATTCCTCCGATTTCAATCGAAGCAGTGATAAGGGCTCCCGTCTTATACTGATGGATCTGATTCAGTTGGTCGAGATTGATTTGTTTTCCCTCTGCTTCGATGTCTAAGATTTGTCCAGCAATCATCCCTTCGCCACCACTATTTTTTGCCAATCGAGAGATGATGGCAATCTTTTGTTCTGCAGATAGCAAAGGAGCTGTAGAAATCACTTCAAATGCATAGGTAAGCAGGAAATCTCCCGCAAGGACTGCATGCCCTTCCCCACAAGCTTTATGCAGGGTTGGCTTTCCTCGACGATAATCATCATCATCCATACAGGGTAAATCATCATGGATAAGGGAATAGGTATGAATCATCTCGATCGCACAAGCAATATCGATTCCCTTTTCGATAGAAGCTCCAAACATTTCGGCGACGGCAAGTGTTAGGATGGGACGTAGTCGTTTGCCGCTTCCTAATAGGGAATACCGGGCTGCATCAAAAAGACGATGACAGGCAACTTCTGGTTCCGGTACCAAAACACTTAAGCGGTCTTCAATTTGGTTCCGGATTATCTTTAGGTAGCTATCAAGATCGGTTAACGTTTTCATAATCCTCTTGTGCGATTTGAGAGGTTTGAACACAGACTGGTGCACTTCCAATGGAAATATAGTCAATCCCATACTTGTTGAGATCTTGAGCATGGTATTGGTTTCGTCCATCGAAGAAAGCGCGGATCGGTCCTTTGAGAAGCATTTCGGGAAAATCGAGAAAGCGGAATTGTTTCCACTCAGTAACCAATACGAGGGCATCGGCCCCTTCTGCGACTTCTAATTCATCTTCACACCAAGTGATCTGCGGGGTATCTGGTAGCACTATTTTTGCATTATCCATTGCAACTGGGTCAAACAACCTGACCCGAGCTCCGGAAGAAAGAAGAAAAGAGATGAGCATCAGTGATGGCGCTTCCCTCATATCATCGGTATCGGGTTTGAACGAAAGTCCGAATATTCCAATCGTTTTACCTTCGAGTTGTCCGGAAAAATAGGTGTGGATTTTTTTACCCAACACTGTTTTTTGTCTTTTATTGACCCCTTCAACAGCAGCGAGAAGTTCCATGGTGTATTCGAGAGCTTCTCCCTGGGCGCAAAGTGCTCGAATGTCTTTTGGAAAGCATGAACCTCCAAAGCCTGGGCCTGGATACAAGAAATGGTAGCCAATGCGCTTGTCTGCTCCAATGCCCACTCGTACTTTATTGATATCTGCCCCGGTAAGTTCGCATAATCCAGCCAATTCATTCATCAATGAGATACGCGTCGCTAACATCGCATTGGCTGCATATTTCGTCATTTCAGCTGAATAAGGATCCATAATAATGAGGCGATCATGACTCAGCATGAAAGGGGCGTAGATATCACGCATAATATTTGCGGCTTGAGGGCTATTAGTCCCAATGATCACGCGGTCTGGCTTCATGAAGTCGTTGACAGCATTGCCTTCTTTGAGAAATTCAGGATTGGAGATAACATCAAAAGGGATTTGAATTCCTCTTTCAGTTAAACGGGATGAAATGATCTCTGAAACGATGCTGCTGCTCCCCACGGGAACGGTCGATTTGTTAACAATGACTTTATAATCTTCCATATGATCAGCAATGGAGGCTGCTACATTTTTGACATATGTCATATTGGCATGGCCTGTTTCTGATACTGGAGTATCGACGCAGATGAAGCATACAGGGGAAGTTTTGACGGCTTGACTATAATCGGTTGAAAAGACCAGACGGTGCGCTTTCGTGTTCCGCTTGACTAGTTCTTCCAAACTCGGTTCAAATATGGGGATAACCCCCGAGTTAAGCTTATTGATTTTGTCTTGGTTGATATCTAAACAAGTGACGTGGTGCCCCATCTCTGCTAAGCAAGCCCCTGATACGAGTCCAACATATCCTGTACCGATTACTAAAATTCTCATTAAAACCTGATTGTTTTTAAAGTTGTAAAGTGATTTTCAAAGTGCTCACGCGAGCAAGCAAGATGTTTATGATCGGTGAGGTCTTTGACGTGGATGGGAACCGCAGTGATATATCCGCGACGTAGCCAAATCCCATCATTCTCTTCTTCGGCATCACAGACTCGAAGTTTGCCTCCCAGCCAGTAATAATGCCCCTCTTCTGGATGCTCACGTCGGTCTGGCTCTTCCCCCCACCAGTCCTTACCCTGTGTTGTCATTTTAATCCCCTTATAATCCCCAAGCTCTTGTCCAGGGAAATTGACGTTAAGAATTGTGCCGTTTGGAAGGGGGTGCGCAAGAACATACTCCACAAAATGAGGAGTATGCTGGGCTGCAAGCTCATAATTAGGCTGTAATTTAAAATCATTACAAGAAAAAGCAATTGCAGGGATATTTTGAATTGCACTTTCGATTGTGGCAGCAACGGTGCCACTATAAAGAGCGCTCTGTCCCATATTTCCGCCTCTATTGATTCCAGAGACGACTAGGTCGGGTTTTGATTTAAGGACGGCATGGAGGGCAATCTTGATGCAATCGGCGGGTGTTCCATCGACAGACCAAATAGCCTCTTCACCATTGTTCCAAGTCACTATTTTTTCCAATCGAAGCGGCATCCGTAATGTTGTGCTTAGTCCTACACAAGACTGTTCAAATGCCGGAGCCACAACAGTAAGATCGGCAACTGGTTTTAGAGCATTCCAGAGGTGTTTAATCCCTGGTGCATGGACCCCATCATCGTTAGTAATCAAAATATGTGGTCGTTTATTCATGGAACTCTCTTGTTTGGACATAAATCACTTGCGCTAATGAGTCATCTTATACTAAAATGGTACCTTTTATCAAGAAACTTAATGTGTAATGAGATTAATGTCAATAGATATAATTTTAAAATAACTAGTATACAAAATTATTTAATTATAGTTATAATAGAATCAGGGTTAGTTGTAGTTTAATTCGTTTCAGGGGGGAGAAACATGTCTGATATGCCCATTTTACCAAAAGATGGTTCTCCAGAGTTTGTTGTGCCAACCCCAGAAAAACTCGGTGAGGAATCTCGTTTAAATCGTTTCTTTCAGCAAGTAACCCTATTATTTAAGAGAGAAGTGACACCCGATGTTCAATTGATGGGACGAATTAGAGAACTACAATCAGACTGCAGTCAGGTGTTAAATGATTTATTGTTGGTTAAGGAACAATTGAATCAGATAGACGATCCCGAAGTGGGCTCGTTGGTCAGTGGGTTGGTTGATCCAATTATCAATGAATTTGGTCGAATTGAAGAGCAGTTGGGACACGGGGATCAGTTACCTCAACAGGTTAAAGCAATCAATCGCTGTGGAGAATTGCAACACAAAGCAAAAGTTTGGATTGACTTAAGTAAAGGGGTTTGCAATCGAGATACGATGGTGCAGGCCGTCATTCGCTATAGCACCCAAGAGTTTCAGGCTAGAATAGATCGCGATATGCAAATTATACAAGATTATTTACATAATTCTCTTGATGGATTTGGTATCATTGAGGAGACTAAGGAAGTGTTGCTTGCAAGCTTAGAGCCCGATCTCAAAGTTCACATTGAAAAATTAAATGGACTCAAAGAAATACCGAAGAGCTCTTCCCTAGGGTCCTTTTTATCTTGGCGTTCCGATGTCAATAGTCTGCGTGAGCACCACTATAATGAAGCCTTCCATATGATCGATAAACTCATTAATGAATTCAAGCCTGTTAAATCGAATGAGCAGGTGAGTAATCATGCGATGGCAATTCTCATCAAACTTGCTGAAATTGAGGAGGGGATTACTGAGCTTTCAAAGCAAGTTACTGATTTTCATAGTCTTGATGATAAACTTCAAAAAAGAATTCTCTCGAGTATTCATAAATTCGAGACGATAGCGAATAACCTCAATGAGAACTTGCTTCTGCCTGCAGAAGATTCTGAACGTGTGCAGCAGGCTCTTGATGACCTACAGAATATTCGCGATCGTATTGTCTCATAATATCTTCAGAATAAATGCACGGACTTTAGTCCGTGGTCGTGCCTAAAAAATCATTCTAACTACCATCTGTGGCACGGACTTTAGTCCGTGGTTGTGCCTACAAAACCCTTCTAACTACCATCTGTGGCACGGACTTTAGTCCGTGGTCGTGCCTACAAAACCCTTCTAACTACCATCTGTGGCACGGACTTTAGTCCGTGGTCGTGCCTACAAAACCCTTCTAACTACCATCTGTGGCACGGACTTTAGTCCGTGGTCGTGCCTACAAAACCCTTCTAACTACCATCTGTGGCACGGACTTTAGTCCGTGGTCGTGCCTACAAAACCCTTCTAACTACCATCTGTGGCACGGACTTTAGTCCGTGGTCGTGCCTACAAAACCCTTCTAACTACCATCTGTGGCACGGACTTTAGTCCGTGGTCGTGCCTACAAAACCCTTCTAACTACCATCTGTGGCACGGACTTTAGTCCGTGGTTGTGCCTACAAAACCCTTCTAACTACCATCTGTGGCACGGACTTTAGTCCGTGGTC
>Ga0207012_1060_pt1 | contig 27552 bp, 20 predicted proteins | sample Alteio_BWMinCont_80_FD_153471 | JGI IMG/M metagenome (GOLD analysis project Ga0207012, IMG submission 153471) | Enriched cells from forest soil in Barre Woods Harvard Forest LTER site, Petersham, Massachusetts, United States -... | ecosystem: Environmental > Terrestrial > Soil > Temperate forest >...
TCTATGGCTGTTTGTCCATTATCCATATGCAAAATATTTATTTTGTTTTTATTTTGCTGGTGTGATATCAAGATATCTTCAATGAATTGATATTACATAGGAGCCTGTTATGCTGCGTAAATCTAAAACATTTTTAAACATTATCTTAAAAAGTGTTTATCTATTTGCCCTAACAGGGCCATATATGATGCTTGCTGCAAGCACTGAATGGAATGGTACAGGAGCGTCAACTGATTTAAGTGCCGGCGTTAACTGGACGAATGGTGTTCCTAATGGAGTCACAGTTGCGGAGTTCTTAAACCAAGGGACACCTGGTGGCCTAGGTGTAACAACAGGTCCGCTACTTACAGGAGGCATTCAATTTGATGCTAGTGCTCCTCAGTATATTTTAACTCTTACTTCAGCTGCTGGCCAAATAGCCACTATTGGGGGAGATGGGGTTCTTAATACATCAAGCAATTCAATGTTTATTTTGCCAGGTTCTGGCATTATCCAATTTACAAACGTTAATGGGTCTTCTTCGGGGATTTTAGGAGACGTTCCTGTGACATATCAGTTGGTAGGTGGAGCTGGATCAGGGATCACCTTTTTGGGCCCTGTGACAGGCAATGGCATATTTGCCATTGAGTCAGGTGCAACATTGACAACGATTGGAGCCTCATCAGTCGGATCTCTGGGAGATTTTGCGGGTGGTGGCGGTTCTGTCGTTATCCCCACCACAGGTGTTTTGACAAATGGTAGTCTCAATACAAGTACTACTCTTAGTGCTATCATTAGCGGAGGAGGAGGTTTTAATCAAACAGGAACAGGAACTTTGATATTAAATGCTCACAATACCTACACAGGCGGTACAGTAATCAATGCGCCAGGCGGTGGAATCACATTCACAAGTATTGGTTCATTGGCATCATCAGGAACTCTGGCTGTTAATGCAGGAACATTTGATATTTCAGTGATTGGTGCGCCACAAACCGTAGGAAGCTTATCTGGAACTGGATCATCTGGTGTGATCAATTTTGGAACTAATACCAATGGGCTGATTGTCAACCAAACGACGTCTCAAACGTATGCAGGCACATTCGTAGGTACGGGTGCTGCAAACTTCACGCTGGGTTCGGCTCTTCCAACAGCCACCGCTACCTTACAATTAACAGGAAATAGTAGTGCATTTACAGGTACAACGACTGTGACTTCAGGTAATCTTCAGGTGAATGGACAGTTCGGCGGTACAGTGACTGTGAATTCAGGGGGTACTCTTTCCGGAACTGGTTCAGTTGGTACGTTTGGAACTACTGCGACAATCAATTCAGGAGCTACATTATCTCCTGGCAATAGCGTTGGAACAATTAGTTTTCCTGGAAACCTCGTTTTGAATACGGGTATGATTTATAACCTGGAAGAAAATGGTGTCGCTAACAACCTAGCACTAGTGAGTGGTACGACAGCAATTAATGGTGGTATTGTGAATGTCACCACGACAAATGGCGTGATCAATTTTAATCATACAAGCCCATTCATTACTTCAACAGGTGCTTTGACTCATGTTGCAGGATTTATCAATCCCCCAACTCTCCCTACAGTGTTTAATCCTGTTCTTTATGATGCGCTGATTACTTATACTGCAAATAGTGCACTCATCACAATCGACACAACATTTGTTTCGGGTGTGGTTGCCGGTGGAGGGGATGCTAATGCGCTGGCGATAGCGACTCAGTTGGATGGCATCACAGATCCAACACTGGTACAAAATACATTACTTAGCGAGTTGGCTGTATTACCGACAAGCGTGTTCGTAGATGTCTTAGATGATCTATCAGGGGCGCAATATGCCACAGAAATATTCTATGGGGAATTAGCAAACCGTCAATTCATCCGACGTCTCTATGATCCAATCCGCGATATCGTCACAACAGAGCCTGGCTGTCGTCGTTGTGCACCTGTTAATCCATGCTGCGAATTCTTTAGTTGTGATGTATGGGCCTTAGCAGGGGGTGGACAAACTCAAATCGATGGTCACTCAGGCGTAAGACTGAGTGAATGGGATGTTACCCTTGGAGCGCAAAAAACTTTCTGTGAAGATTGGACAATTGGTATTGCTGGATCCTACGAATATGACTACCTTAACTACCATACAAAGAGTTCTGGTAGAGGTTATTCATGGTTTGGTGGAGTGTATGGATTGTACCGTCCTTCCTGCTATTATGTGTTAGCTGATATCGCCTATGGCTACTCCAAACATCATGTTGATCGTAGAATATCAATCGATGGTGTTCTTCATGAATTAAAAGGTAGTCCACAGCTTTCTCAAGTGACATTGTACGGTGAAACGGGTTTTGACTGGAATGTCTGCTCATTACTTATTCAACCGTTTGTAGGGGTTGAACTTGTCGGATTCGTAAGAAAAGCCTTTACAGAAGTAGAAGTACTACCGAGTGCCCTTGCGTTGAATATTAACAAGAAAGATCGTACAAACACAACAAGTAGCTTAGGTGTCCACTTGACTGATCAATTCTGTTTAGGTTTTAGCGTTAGTGTTGATTTAGCATGGTTGTATCGCTTCTCAAATAATGACGACTTTGGAGCCAGTTTCGTTGGATTTGGTGATGAATTCACTGTCCAGGGTCCAAACGTGGGACGTAGTAGTTGCGAATGTGCAATCGCGTTTACTCAAGACATTTGCGATGACTGGAAAGTTTTTGTTGAGGCTTCTGGTGAAATATGGAATAGAGCCTCCATTTACAATGTCCTTGCTGGCGTCCAAACTAATTGGTAACCCCTCCCTGATTTGATAATGGACAATGGACATTAATGGACTAACAACCATGGACTAGCTGCCATGGACAGCAAAAATGGACATTTATGGATAGATCCTTCATCTATGTCCATTCGCCTTGTCTATAATTGTTCGTCCATCGTCCATGTCTATTTTGATTTGTCCATTGCTGCTCGTCCATAAATGTCCATAGTCCATTTTGGAAAATGACTCACATTTTTAATTAGATTCATCCAAATTAAAAATGTTTGTTGGTTTTCTGTTATCTGCTATAGTCATTTTTTTTGACATACTAGGGGGGATGAGATGATTCATCGATTTAAAAACGTTCTAAAGATTGCTTTGGGGCTCTTTATTCTTCTAAATTCTGCATTAACGCATGCTGCAACTGATACATGGACCGGTGGTGGTCCTGGTGTTGGGGGCACAGATTTGAATACTAATGCCAACTGGAGTACAGGGATAGTTCCTGCAGCTGGATCTCAGGCTGTTTTTAATGGAGCGCTATCTTTGGCTCCAACGGCTACTGCAGCGTTCTCGCCAGATAGTATTTTGTTTTCAGGATTAGCTCAATATAACATTCTTGTAACTGGCGGAGGTTCAATCGCGATAGGAACTGTTGATGGCATTCAAAACACGACAGGACTCACCCAGAGCATCACTCTAACAGGTGGAAATACGATTATATTTTCAGCACCCGGTGCACCAATTGGAAATAATATGGTTTACAATAATTTGGGAGGAACGATTAATTTGCCCAGTGGGAACTCTGGGGATGCAGCTGTTAATCTAACCGGTGGAGCAACGCTTAATGTTTCAGACAATACTACTATTGGAGCATTAAATGCAGGAGCAAATACCTTTATTAATTTAAGCACGGGAACTTTGACTTTTGGTGATGCGACTGACGCAGTCATTACTGCTAGTACTTTTAATGCCTTAGGGGTAGGGGCTTTGACTAAAACCGGATCAGGAACCGTTTCATTTAATGGACAAGCCAATAATACAGGTATCACTACTATTTTAGAGGGGACATTCATCACGAATGCCTTTTCGATGCAGCCTGCTACAGGTGGAATTTCAGTCGCCGCTGGTGCCACCATTCAATTTGATCAATCATTGTCAGCACCCACAACCTATCCCTACACAATTCAAGGTGCAGGAACTTTATATAAGACCGGCTCGATTCCGTTGACTTTGACTGCTCCTTCGACTAATTCAGGAGGAACTATTATCGGTAACACCGGTGTGGGTGGTGGCACACTTGCTCTTTCTGGTATAGGTTCTTTGCTTTCAACAGCACCTATTGCTGTCAATAACGGTACATTGGATATTTCTCAGGTAGCTTCTGGTTCTGTTACTCTAGGCACCCTTTCAGGTACAACAATAGGTGGGACAATCGCTTTAGGACCAACCAATCTCACGATCAATCAAGGTTCTAATCAGGTCTATGCGGGAGTCATTTCTAATAATGCAATTGTCGGGCCTACAACAGGGACATTTACTCTTGGAAATCTTTCAGTAGGAACCCTAACCCTCACCGGTGACAGCCATCTCTTTACAGCGGGTGTGATCATTAATGGGGGATCTCTGAATGTGCTCGGACAGCTTGGAGGACCGATCACGATCAATAATGGGGGAACATTATCAGGGTTGGGTAGTGTGGGAACAACAGGGCAGGCACTGACGGTTGCGAATGGGGGAACCTTGACTGGTGGGAGTGCCATTGGACTGGTCGCAGTTCCAGGGTCACTCACATTGCCTGGAGACCTGATTGTGCAATCTGGTGCCACAGTGACACTTGGAATGAATGGAACAGTATTTGATACCTTTGATGTGGGTGGGACGACAAATCTGAGTAGTGGTTCGACTGTAAATCTTTCCTCAAGTAATGGAGAAGTGAATTTCAATCAGGCTTTAGTTTTCCTAACATCAACTGGGGCTATTACAGGGGAGTTTGGTGGAGTGACCGAAACTGGTTTTAATGGAAATACGAGTCTATATACGGCTACACTCGGCTATCCAGATGCCAATCATGTCACAGTGACAATTCAATCAACTCTGATTAATGCTGCGACTACAAGTAACGAAACAGCTGTTGCTTTACAATTTGATGGGATTACGAATGCGACACCTGCTCAAAATTTATTGTTGAGTCAGATTGTAGATCTTACAACAACCGCTAATGCGACAGAAGTGCTTAACGAAGCGAGTGGCGAGCAATACGCAACCAGTTTTTTTATTGCAGAAGTCGCTAATCGTCGATTTATTAGACATCTCTATGATCCATTACGTCCTCTTGTGACGATGGAAGTGAGCTCTGAGTGCTGCTCAGAAACAAGCGATCTTTGTGAACTTCTTGATGTCGATCTATGGCTCTCAGGCGGAGGAGGACAATCCCGAGTGAGTCATACGAGTGGCTTGAGCACAAGTGAATGGGATATCAATTTCGGTGCTCAAAGATTATTTTCTAGTAATATGACTTTAGGTATGGCAGGCGCATATGAACATGATATCGTTCATTACCACCTTGGGGGGCATGGCTCAGTGAAGACATGGTTTGGAGGTATATATGGTTTGTACCGTCCTGCGTGTTATTATGTTCTCGCTGACCTAGCATATGGAAATAGTAGAAATAGTGTGTATCGACCTGTAGTCATCGACAGCACGTTGGATGTGATGACTAGTTCTCCCATTTTTTCACAGTATACGTTCTATGCTGAAGCTGGTTTTGATTATAAATTCTGTTCATACCTAATACAACCTTTTGCTGGAGTTGAAGTAGCAGCTTATCATGCAAGAAAATTTACCGAGAGAACGGTGAGTGAACTTGGATTGGTAGTTGGTAAAAAAGTTCGCACGGTTACAACGACGAGTCTAGGACTGCATTTCAACGATTATTGCGGCATGGGATTCAGTATCAGTTTGGATCTCGCCTGGTTACACCGTTTTTCAACCAATAAAGATATTACAGCTCGTTTTGCTTCATTTGGAACCGACTTCACTGTGGATGGGCCTTCTGTAGGTCGTAACAGCGGTGAAGGCTCCCTCACGTTTTCGGAGGAGTTCTGTGATGGCTGGAATATATTTGCCGAGGCTTCGGGGGAAATTTGGGATAATGCCTATTCTTACTCGTTTATTGGTGGCTTACAAACTAGATGGTAGAGGGATGGGGAAGGGTTGAACTACGGAACGCAATTCATCGCAAAGAAAAGGCAAAGAAGCAAAGATACGCAAAGAACAACAAACGATTCAACATAAAGAAAACTGTCATTTTCTCGGCAGTTCCTGATGCGCACTAAGTGCAAAGTATGCTTTGGCTTGTGCCCGCACATGCTTTGCACTTAGTGCGCATCAGGAACTGCCGAGAAAATGACAAGACTTCATCCGGTGTTTGGCCGCCCTTCATGCGCAGGTGACGTACAGCTTTATCTAACATTACCTGCGCATGAAGGGCGGTCAAACACCGGATGACCTTTCAAGGCTACTATTTTTTTGCCTTCTTTGCGTATCTTTGCTTCTTTGCCTTTTCTTTGCGATGAATTGCGTTCCGTAGTTCAACCCTTCCCCGTCCCTCTTACATCTTGTCGACGGTTTTGAGGCCAAGGATGTTCATTCCACGCTGCATGACGCGCGCGGTGACTTCACATAAAAGCAATCGAGAATTCTGCTCAGGCGTTCCTTCAACACGACAGTCGCGGAAGAAGGCATTAAATTTCTCTGCGAGCTGGTAGAGATAATCAGCGAGACGATTTGGAATGAGATCTTGTGCCATTACCTGCAATGTTTCCCCAAATTGGGCGATATGCATGCCTAGGGCAATTTCAGAAGGATGATTCAAATGGATATGATGATTGAGGTGGATCAGTTCGATGCTAGCACCTGTTTTTCGTTTGATCCCTGCCACGCGAACATAAGCATACATCAAGAAGGCTGCTGTATTGCCCTCAAAGCGTAACATTCTTTCGTAGCTGAAGTGATAGTCGCCTGTGCGGTGACAGGAGAGGTCTGCATATTTGATGGCGTTGATTCCAAGGACTTTTGCCAAAGCAGCGCTTTCATCGCGTGTCATGCCTGGGCATCGGTCATTCAGAATCTTTTGTGCTTCGTCGATACCTGTAGTAATGAGGTCGATGAGGCGCTCTGTTTCTCCTGCTCGCGTTCGGAATTTTTTTCCATCATTTCCCAACACCATACCAAATGGAACGTGGTCAACGCGTACTTTTGAGGGGTCGAGATAACCAGCCATTTCAGCAGCTCTGAAAATCATTTTGAAGTGTTGGGCCTGTCCGGCATCTGTAACGTAGATTAACCGATCTGCATGCTCACTATTAATTCGGTGGAGGATGGCTGCCATATCTGTGGTGTCGTAGTTGTAACCTCCATCAGATTTCTGCACCATGAGAGGAAGAGGTTGTCCTTCCCTGTTTTGAAATCCCTCCATGAAGATGCATTTAGCCCCATCCGAGATCGTGATGAGCTCTTTCGATTCGAGTTCTGCAACAACAGAGGCAAGCATGGGATTGTAAAACGATTCACCTCGTTCGATCAGAGAGACATCAAGTAGGTCGTAGATTTCTTGATAGGCCTTTCTAGAGATATTACAAATGATTTCCCAGGCTTTTAGGGTGTCTGGTTCGCCGCTCTGTAAAGCGACCACTTCTGTTTGTGATTTCTTTTTAAATTCTGGGTCTGAATCAAAATGGTGTTTGGAAGCACGGTACCATGCAACAAGATGGGTGAGATCAGTCGACTCTTCTCCCGTCAATACTTGGGGGGCTTGATCTTTCATGAAGGCGATCAGCATGCCGAACGCTGTTCCCCAGTCGCCAATATGGTTAAGGCGCAATACATCGTATCCTAAAAATTCGAAAAGACGTGCGAGACAATCGCCAATGATTGTAGAACGTAGGTGTCCGACGTGCATTTCCTTTGCCGTATTGGGAGAGGAGAAATCGATGATGAGACGTTGAGGTGTTTTGAGTATGTCAATTCCTAAGAGAGGATCTGCAAGCATTTTATCGACGTAGTGGGAAAGGAAAGAGGAGTCGATGGTGATATTGATAAAACCAGGACCTGCAATTGAGAGATCGGTAATGAGTGTAGTTCCTTCCGATGTCTTTCTATTGAGATTAGCCACAATTTTTTCTGCGATGTCGCGCGGTTTTTCGCCAACGAGTTTGGCGAGCTTCATCGCTGCATTGCATTGGTAGTGTCCAAATTTATCTTGAGTACTCTGCTCTACGTCAGGAGCAATTTCAAAAGGGATTAGTTGTGGGTAAGCAATGGAGATTGCCTTGATGAATTGGTCTTTGAGGGTATTGACAATTGTTTGCATAAATTAATTGAATTTAATAGGGGTTTTGCGTTTACCGATTTGATGGCTGAGATTATACTGCACGATTTCATCTGCGATCACATTAGTGGGAAGATGCTTTTTTTCAGATTGAGTAAAGATCGTGAGAAGCGTGTCATAAAGATGGTCGACTTTCTCTCTTGCCTTCTTGGGGTTATAGCCCCCTTCTTCAAATTCCGCGGCAGCATTGATAATGCCCCCTGCATTGATGATGTAATCAGGTGCGTATAAGATATTTCTTTTTAAGAGTTCTTCACCCTGTTGAGGAGTGTCAAGCTGATTATTTGCGGCCCCTGCTATCGCTTTGCATTTCAACAAGGGAATTGTCTCTCTGTTAATGACTCCTCCCAGAGCGCAAGGAGAAAGAATATCGCATTGAGTTTGGAAGAAATCACGAGGGTCAATGACTTGAGCTCCATAGCAATTGACCGAGTGTTCTGTCAATTTAGAATGGACATCACAGACGATGAGGTCAGCACCCTCCCAAAAGAGAAGATGGGCCAATTTACTCCCTACGCTACCAAGTCCTTGGATGGCGATTGTTTTGTCAGAAAGAGAAGGGGATCCCCAAAGTTTCTGCGCGACGGCATGGATTCCACGTAGAACACCCCATGCAGTAAAATAACTGGGATCTCCACTACTTTGTTTTCTCATTGTGCAAGCGACATAAGGTGTGAATTTATGGATGAATTCGAGGTCGTCAGTTGTAGAGCCGACATCTTCAGCGGCAATATACATTCCTTTTAAGGAATCGACGACTTCAGCAAAGGCTTGAAGGAGTTCAGGAGTTTTTTCTGTATGTGGATCCGCAATGATGACGCTTTTGCCGCCCCCTAATCCGTCTTCTATGGCGGCAGATTTATAAGTCATCGCTTTTGCAAGGCGAAGAACATCAGCTAGAGCTTCATCTGGGTTTGCGTATTTGTGAATGCGCGTTCCTCCGAGGGAGGGACCAAGTATGCAGCTATGTACGGCGATGAAACAGTGCAAGCCTCGAGAAGGGTCCTTAGCCTCAATGACTTTATCATATCCAGGTATGTCGATCGTTTTTATTGTCAGCATTTAAATTCCATTGTGGTGAATAGTTATAGCATAGCCCTGATAGCTTGAAAATGTCAATGTAATAAAAGTATAGGTTGATCAAGCCAAACGCACCTCACCGCAAAGACGCAAAGCGCCGCAAAGGTTCGCAAAGAGAAAATCGGCATATCAATCAGGACGCAGTGGCACGCTAAATAACAGGATAAGCAGGATCGGCTTCGCCGGCAGGATGAGCAGGATAAGGATAGTCAGCTAAAGAGAATTTGTCTAAACTGTCATTTTTTGCGCCTCCTCGTGACATGCACGGAGTGCATGTCACGAGGAGGCGCAAAAAATGACAAGGCCTCACCCGCGATTTGGCAGCCTTCATGCGCAGGTAATGTATGTCTTTACTTACATCCCTTGCGCATGAAGGCTGCCAAATCGCGGGTGAGCTTTCTTAAGGCTATTATTTTTTCGCTGACTATCCTTATACTGCTCATCCTGCCGGCGAAGCCGATCCTGCTTATCCTGTTATTTAGCGTGCCACTCCACTCTGATTGATATGCCTATCCCTATTTTATTGTTTTTGCTCTTCGCGTATCTTTGCCTTCTCTTTGCGCCTTTGCGATGAATTGATTCGGCCACTGCATCCCGATTGATATGCCTATACTTTTGATTATACTTGATTTCCAGAGCTTTGATTAAAAGTGTTGCCTAATAATCGAAAGAACGTTATGATTCCGCAATAATCAACATATATTAGGGGTCCCGATGACAAAGGTTGTCATATCAGATGAAATCAAGAGAGAAATCCACCAATTTCTTGAACAAAACAGTTCCGCTGAACTTGTTAATACATATTTATTTTATGTAGAAGAAAAATTTGGCGTTCATCCTGTTGTGTTTGCAAAAGAAAAGATGATTTACCAGAGCGCAGATGATGCTGTTCGTCTTCTTGAAAAAGAAGGGAAGCTATGGCATGAAACGGAGATAAAGATCGGTTTCCACAACCAGAGTATTAATGATCTGACAAAGAAAATTTACATTTGTCCATTCACTGGTAAAGTGTTCGGGGATAATACTCATGCAAATCCACAAGATGCTATCTACGATTGGCTAGCGAAGTGCCCTGAAAATACAGAACGCGTGGGTGGGTTACCTGCTAAGCGTTTCTATATTTCGGAAGATCCAGAAATGATCAAAACTTATGCAGCCAAAGTGAAGCATAGAGAGCCGATCACTAAAGTTGTATACTCTTCAGTACTAAGTGGGAAGTTGTTCAATAATAAAGAATCTGTCATTCAAGACTTTAAAGCGAATTACGTCAAACGTATTTCCCTTTTCGAAGTGCAGAATCAGAACCGATTCCAAATCGAAGAACAGTTTCTTGCCTTCATCCAAAAACAATTGGCAGAAGATAAAATTGGCGCTTTTGTAGAAGCTCTTGCAGAATTCCCTGAATTCGTGCCATTCGTTGAACGTTGGCTGGAATAAAGATCAGTACTGGTACATAGTAAGGTTTTTATTGAGTAGTTTTGGCATTTCAAAGCCCCGGGGTTGAATCGATCGAAAACAACCCAATATTCTAATATGGGGCAGTTTTCGATCGTTCAACCGCGGGAGCTTTCAAATGCTAAAACTAGTCAATAAAAACCTTACTATGTACTAGGTACTATGCAGCAGTATATCTCACATTCCTCTGCTGAAACACGTGCTTTAGGTGAAGAGTTTGGTCGACAACTTCCTCCTAATAGCATCGTATGCTTTTATGGCGATTTAGGTGCTGGCAAGACTACTTTCATTAAAGGACTGGCTGCAGGCATATTAGAAACTTCCGGAGAGGAAGTGGTAAGTCCAACGTTCACCTATCTGAACGTCTATCGAGGAAAAAAAACTCTTTACCACTTTGATCTTTATCGATTGCGTGATGTCGATGAATTCCTTAGTATGGGATTTGATGAAACATTCGATGCTGGAGGAATTTGCTGCATCGAATGGGCTGAAAAAATTTCACCATTGAAGCTGTCAAAGGTCTGGACTATTGAGATCACTCATTTCAGTGAAAATGAACGGGAAATCAAGGTAACGTATGACGAGATATAACTTTAAAAATCCTCTTTTTATTACTTCAGCGGTTAAAGCTAAAAATTATCCGGTAATGCGCACTCTTTCCGGGAAAGAAATGCTCGAAATTGCCGTAGCAGGGCGTTCTAATGTGGGCAAATCGAGTCTGCTTAATCACCTGTTTCAACGCAAAGATCTTGTCAAAACCTCCTCAATACCAGGTAAAACACAACTCCTAAATTTTTTCACTCTCGATCAAACGTTGGCATTTGTCGATCTACCAGGTTATGGATATGCAAAAGTTCCTGTAGCTGTACGCAAAAAATGGGGACCGATGATCGAGGAATACCTCGATAACCGCCCCACATTAAAGTTAGTGCTGTTTTTGTTTGATATTCGACGTATCCCTTCTGAAGAAGATCTTTTACTGCTGGAGTGGACTGTCAAACGGGAAAAAGCTGTCATCTTAGTCCTGACAAAGGTGGATAAGGTCACTTTGAACGAAAGAAATCTCAATACGCGCAAGATTCTAGCAGCATTTAATTGTGAGAACCTCCATTATATCCATTACTCAACAACAAAAAATATTGGGCGTAAAGAACTTATTGGAACGGTGATCGACGCCCTTAAAGATGAAAGTGAAGAAAATGGGCCAGCTGAATAAAGAGAAATTCGTTTGTATCGACTGTGAGACAACGGGATTGGATCCAAAAGTTGATCGTATCATCGAAGTAGCGGTGACCACCTTTACCATCGAAGGTGTTCTCGAAAGTTTTGAGTCGCTGGTTGATCCTCAATGTGAAATCCCTGAAACCTCTATTGCAATTCATCATATCACCCCAGAGATGGTTTTAGGTAAACCTGTCATCACCACTTTGTTACCTCAAATTCTTCAGATGATTGGAAAATCAATCATCATGGGTCATGGGGTGGGTTTTGATGTCGAAATTATTGCCTCAGCAGCAGAGCGTGCGGGTATCCCTTGCACATTGCGCTCAAATCGCATTATTGATACACTCAGGATGGCTCGCTCATATGGGGAAAGCCCGATAAACTCGCTTGAACAACTGCGACGTCATTTCAATATCCCTCTTGAAGGTGCTCATCGCGCCATGAGTGATGTCATCGTCAACATCGAGGTGTTCAAATATTTAACAAAAAACTACCGCACTACTGAGCAGATATTTGATATGTTGGCAAGTCCCATCCTAATGAAAGTCATGCCTTTTGGTCCACATAAAGGAAGGTTATTTAAAGAAGTGCCTCTTCCCTATCTATTATGGGCTGCAAATAAGGACTTTGATCAAGATCTCCTATTTTCATTGCGTTCTGAAATAAAAAAGCGTAAAAAGGGAAATCTATTCACTCAGGCGGGTAATCCGTTTAATAATTTGTAAGAATATTGTGCAAGGAGTCGGACAATGAGCAAGCAGAATCTACGCCAACATGTAACGGGATCGTTTGATGTAAAAGTTGGTTTAGCAGAGATGTTAAAAGGGGGAGTCATTATGGATGTGACGACGCCTGAACAAGCGAAAATTGCTGAGAATGCTGGCGCTGTCGCAGTGATGGCATTGGAACGTATTCCTGCAGATATCCGTGCTCAGGGTGGTGTAGCCCGAATGTCTAGTGTAGAACTCATTCAAAAAATTCAAGAAGCTGTTTCGATTCCTGTCATGGCAAAATGTCGTATTGGCCATTTTGTCGAAGCTCAAATTCTAGAGGCGCTTTTTGTTGATTTTATCGACGAAAGTGAAGTACTCACTCCTGCTGATGAAGAATTTCATATCGATAAGAGCTCATTCAAAATTCCTTTTGTATGTGGATGTCGGGATCTGGGTGAAGCGCTTCGACGCATTGGAGAAGGCGCTGCTATGATCCGCACAAAAGGTGAACCAGGCACAGGGAATATTGTTGAGGCAGTAAGGCATATGCGCTCCGTGATGAGGGATATTCGACGACTGAAAAACATGGATCCTGCTGAATTGATGACAGAAGCAAAGCGATTGGGTGCTCCATATAATCTAATTAAGGAAGTTGCCTCTACAGGAAAATTACCTGTTCCGAATTTTGCTGCAGGAGGGATTGCTACCCCAGCGGATGCCGCTCTGATGATGCAATTGGGAGCTGAAAGTGTATTTGTGGGTTCAGGAATCTTTAAATCTGAAGATCCTGAGAAGCGCGCTAAAGCGATCGTTGCTGCTGCTACCCACTATAAGGACCCAGAAATGCTTGTTAAGATCTCGATGGGACTACTTAGTGCCATGCCTGGACTTTCTATGGAGACGATTAAAAAAGAAGACCTTTTATCTCCAAGAGGGTGGTAATGAAGTCTGTTGTAGTTGGTGTTTTGGCTTTACAGGGTGCCTTTGCAAAACATATCCAGATGCTGAATGGTTTGGGTGTTCAGACGATCGAAGTGAGAAAACCAGAACAGCTCGCAGCTTGTGATGCCCTCATCATTCCTGGTGGGGAGTCGACCACCATGATGAAACAGATCGAGTTTATGGATTTTTCTGATGCGTTTAAGACGTTTGCAGCGACTAAACCTGTCTTTGGAACATGCGCTGGGTTAATTTTGATGTCCCAAGAGATTCTTTCAGACAACATGAAGCCGTTCAATTTGATTGATGTCACCGTAGAGCGCAATGCTTTTGGAAGGCAGATAGAATCTTTTCAAGCGCTTATAGAGGTCGATCTTGGCGCGCGCAAACCTCATTCTTTAGAAGCTGTGTTGATTCGAGCTCCGCGCATTAGGCGTGTGGGCCCCTCAGTGAAAGTGTTGGCTAGTTTTGAAGGGGAACCTCTTATCGTGCAGCAAGGATTGCATTTAGGAGCTACCTTCCATCCGGAGCTCAGTCACGACCCCGCTATCCATCAGTACTTCATCGACCAAATTTAAAGCCCACTCAGCACAAAAGCGACAACTCAACACAAAGATAGGACTCGCATATCAATTAACATAAAGTGGCACGCTAAGTAATAGGATAAGCAGGATCGGCTTCGCCGGCAGGATACGCAGGATAAGGATAGTCAACTAAAAAGAATTTGCCTAAACTATCCTTTTTTGCGCCTCCTCGTGACATGCACGGAGTGCATGTCACGAGGAGGCGCAAAAAAGGACAAGGCTTTGCCCGCGATTTGGCAGCCTTCATGCGCAAAGGATGCTAAGTAAAGACATACATCCCTTGCGCATGAAGGCTGCCAAATCGCGGGTAATCTTTCTTAAGGCTACTATTTATTTTTGCTGACTATCCTTATCCTGCGTATCCTGCCGGCGAAGCCGATCCTGCTTATCCTGTTACTTAGCGTGCCACTTTATGTTAATTGATATGCCGTTCCTGGTATCCGCCGCTTATCCTGTTCCTGGGGTCACTGCATCCCGATTGATATGCGCATCCTGTTAACTTGGTGCTTTCTTTGTGTCTTTGTACCTTTGTGTTGAATTGCTTTTGTTTTGCTTAACTATCCTTTGTAGATCTCGCTATATTTGCTTGTTAGGTAGTCGGTGTAGGCCTTCGAGGTGAATTTCTTCCCTGTAATCTTCTTAAGAAGGTCGGCGCTCGAATATCTCCGACCATGCTGATGCACAGCCTCTTTGAGCCACTCTCTGATGAATTTGAGTTCCCCACTCGCCACTCTTTTCTCCCAGTTTGGATGTTGCTGAGCAAAGGCTTCAAAGATATGAGCCGCATAGAGATTGCCTAATGTATAGGTCGGGAAGTATCCAAAGGCACCCATGGCCCAATGAATATCCTGTAGACACCCCTCAGTATCGTTTTTCGGAGTAATGCCAAGCAGTTCCTTCATTTTAGCGTTCCAAGCTTCAGGGACATCGCGGATATTAAGTGATCCCTCAATAAGAGCCTTTTCAAGTTCGAACCGTAAAATGACATGGAGAGGGTAGGTTACCTCGTCGGCTTCCACGCGAATCATCGTGGGTTCTACCTTGTTGATGCCGCGATAGAATTGGTCGAGGGTGACTCCTTTCAATTTACCACCAAACTCCTCCTGAAGAAGAGGTAAATAGTGTTTCCAGAATGGTTTACTCTGACCAATGCGGGTTTCCCAAAAGCGGGATTGACTTTCATGCATTCCGAGTGATAGGTGATCGCCAAGAGGACTTCCATACTGTTCTGGAGGGAGTCCCATTTCATAAAGAGCATGTCCTACTTCGTGCATGATAACTGAAACACAGCTCATGAGTGATGTGGGGTGAAAGCGCGTGGTGATTCGACTATCGGTTGGGTGGAAGGCAGCAGAGAACGGGTGTGAAGAAAGATCAACACGACCATGGGTGCTGGTATAGCTCATGTTTTCCATGATTTTTTTGCAAAATGCCAATTGCTTATCCTGAGAGAATTTTCCGTGTACAAAGCTGTCATCGACTTGCTTAGCTTTTGAGGTCTTTTTTAATAAATCAACAGCAGTTGTTCGTAAGCCTCCAAATAGTTTGGTGATCTCTTTAGTTGTTGTCCCTGGTTCAAACTCGTTGAGTAGGGCATCATAAGGATGATCTTCATATCCGAGATAGTCGGCACGTTTTCGCGCCATCGAAATGAGCTTATCGAGAAAAGGAGCAAAGCGAGGAAAGGCATTCGATTGCTTTGCATCGCGCCATACCAGAATTGCTTGTGAAGTGACTTTAGCATATTCCTCAACGAATTTTTTCGGAAGTGCTTTGTGTTTTAGGTAGTCAGTGCGCCATTCGCGAAGAGCTGCCTGCTGTTCTGATGAAAGTCCTTTTGCTAGTATTTGCCCTTCTTTGATGTCGATCAGTTTGGCTAATGCTGTACTAAATTTTTTTCCTGTTTTTTCCTCATGAGTGATCCCTGCAAGCAATTCAAGTTGAGCTGCACGGTTAGCAGCTCCTCCAGGAGGCATATAGGTTTCTTGGTCCCAATCGAGTAAATGAGTAATCCCAGTGAGTGTTCGAGCGCGTCGGCTAATCTCATGGAGTTCTTTATAATCTTTTTGTGCTGTTGTCATGTTGACCTCATTGTTAATGTGTTCTTTGGGCTTCTTCGTGAACAAATATTCGTTGAATTCTCGGACCTAAGCAAGTGATGAGTTCATGAATGATCGAATCACCTCTTGAGGCCAACTCCTCAGGGGATAGATAATGACCATATTCATCTTCACCAAAGATCAATACAGGGTCCCCTGGAGCAACATTCGGGATATCCGTGACATCGACCATCATAAAATCCATACAGATTTTTCCTACCATGGAAGCTCTTTTTCCTCGAATGATCACAGTCCCCTTGCCACTGTAGTTGCGGTGCAGTCCATCGAAATATCCGATGGGTAAAACAGCGATTTTCTGTTGGTCGCGTTCCACTTTGTAACTTCGTCCGTAACTAATTGATTCTCCTTCTTTGCACGTATTAATCCCGACAATGCGAGAAATCAGTGAGAGGGCCAATCGCAATTCCAGGGCTTCTTGCATAGTAGGGGAGGCATAGAGTCCATAAACGGCTAGTCCGATCCTGACCATATTAAATTGTGAAAAATTAAAACGTAGGGCGCCACTGGAATTGGCTGCATGACTCCAACGTGGGATCATGCCATGAGCCACTAATTTTTCAATGATATGTTCAAGATTATCGGCTTGTTCAGTCGTAAAAGCATCCTGGGTAGGGTCATCAGCGCAGGCGAAGTGGGTCATGACTCCATCAAATTCAAGAGAAGGACAATCAGAAATCAGTTTGGCTAGATAGAACGCATCCTCAGGGCGGCACCCAAATCGACCCATGCCGGTGTCGATATGGAGATGGACTTTGATTTTCTTGTTTTGTCTGCTTGCTTCAGCAGCGACCGCTTCGATGAGGGATTTATCACTAACGCCGATTTCGAGTTCCCATTTAACCACTTTGGCTGCTTCGTAGATAGCGGCATTGATGACAAATATCGATTGTGAGATGCCGGCACGTTTAAGCACTACCCCTTCATCGACATACGAAACACCAAGAATGTCGATGGCACATGTCTCAAGGAATTTGGCCATGCGTACTTCATCAGTCCCATAAGCAAGGGCTTTTACCATTACCATAATACGCACACGAGGGGCAAGTCTACTGCGAATTCTTTTTATGTTCTCGGCTACAGCAGCGAGATTGATGATACATTGATTGCTGCATACACTGTCATTGAAAGCTTCCGTAAGGTTGTCGATCGAGTGCTTATGATCGCCTTTAATCAAGACTGTATCATTCGATTTGATACGTGCTTTCATCAGATTGAGAGCTTCTCTATAGGAATGGCATGTTGAAATTTCTATTTGAGGAGCTGTGGACGAAATTTCTTTAATGAGTGAATCAAAATGGTGGTCTCCATAAAGAATCAGCAAATTCACTTTTGTTCTTGCAATTGCTTCTCCAACACGTTTGTAATCGGTATCTAGATGTTGATGCTTCCCTTTCATTCCACCAAAGGCAAATATCTTTCGATTGCCAGAGGGTCCCTGTTGGAAATGTTTAAGGGAATTGTCGACTGATTGTGGATCGGAACAGTAAGTGTCGTTAATGAATGTGGTCCCGATGGGGGATTTCCATATCTCTGTACGCATAGGGACAGGGGTATAGGTTGTCAAAGCATGACTAATTTTCTCTGCAGAAGTTCCCAAGAGCCAAGCTGCTTTTGAGGTGATATTTAAGAGGTCGAGAAAAAAATAAAATCCTGAGGTAATCTCTCCTGCGTGATGGGTTCCATCTGGAAATTGAATTTGATAGGGCATCGAGGCTCCACTATCTTCACGGGAGAAGGTCGCATGGGGAAGATTGGAGTCATGCTGATTCCAAAAATGGTGTGGAGTCGGATTTGAGTCGAGATGCGAAATGAGATGAGGGTCGTTTGGAAAGAGTGACCAATCACATTTTTTTGATGAAGGGAGAATCTTAACGATCTCCGTTGCTGTGGTCTTAAGATCACCCAGAGTGGCCAAGTGTTTCTTTCCAATATGGGTGATGATGCAGTAGTCGGCATCGATGATTGCACTTAAGTTATCCATCTCGTCCTTCTGAGAAATGGCAGCTTCAATCAGGGCAATTTCGTGGTGCTTACTGATAGTGAGTAGGCTGAGTGGGACACCGATCTGGCTATTAAAACTTTCAGGAGAAGCCACAACAGCTTTGGTTCCTATTAACATTGCTTGTAATAGATCTTTAACCATTGTTTTTCCGTAGGAACCGGTGATGCCAATGACTTGACAGGGGAGCTCCTTGCGATAGGCGCCTGCAATTTCTTGTAGAGCGCGTAAGGGATCTTCAACGCGCAGGATCACTAAATTATTTAATGAATGTGGCGGTGTCCACTCTTGCTTAACCAATACGTATTTGGCTCCATTACTTTGGGCGTTTGAGATGAAATTATGTCCATCCATATTTTGACCAGGTAGCGCAACGAATAAGGCTTGAGGGGAATCCACGCGGCGCGAATCGATAGAAATTTGGTCGGTAATCGCAGGGGAGGAGGAGTCACCACCGGCAGCGACAAATCCCGACCATTGGCGTAAATCGAATGGATCCATATTTTTTTCCTTTCAACACAGGTTGTATTAACGCAATTCATCGCAAAGAGTGCAAAGAAAAGGCAATTCATCGCAAAGAGAAGGCAAAGACACGCAAAGGACGCAAAGAGCAAAAAACAACTCAACACAAAGACGGGACACACATATCAATCGGGATGCAGTGGCCAAAAGAACAGGATAAAGAGGATCGACATCCCGATTGATATGCCTTTCCTGCTATTTTTTTTCTTTCTTTGTTCTTTCGTGCCTTTATGTTTAATTTTTTTTGCTCTTTGCGTTCTTTGCGTGTCTTTGCCTTCTCTTTGTGTTGAGTTGTCTTTATAGGCCGAACATGCTCAAATCGGGCATTCCACCTGGCATGTCAGGCATTTTTGGCGATTGGCTTTGGAGTTTGTTTTTTGCATCTTTATACGCCGCTTTGATCAAATCTTGAAGACCTTCTACATCCTCTGGATCCACACATTCTGGTTTGATGTTGATGCTCTTTAGATCGTGTTCACCCGTTAGCGTCAGTGTGACTAGTCCATTGCCAGCAGTTCCAATCGCTTCCGCTTGTTGCATTTTAGTATGCATCTGGCTAAGTTGCTCTTGCAACATCTTAGCTTGCTTTTTCTTTTTTGCAAATCCTGTTCCCATGATTAATCTCCTATTTTTTTTGTATGGTTCCCTCTAGCTCTACCGCCGCAAATTGCATGATTGTATCGTAACGACTTTGTTTCGACATATTGGGTGGTGTTGCTACTGGTGTTTCTATTTTGATTTCTGCTACTGGTTGTGGTTTCGGAGGGGAAGGGGGAGGAGGCGGAACGGCTACAACCTGGATCGGCGCAGGAATAGGGGGCTGCGGTATGGGCATGGCTTTTGGTGCAGGCATCGGTTGTGGTTGTGGTATTGGTGCTGATTTTGGAGCTTGTACAATGATTTTCTCCTCAGGCTTAGTCTCTGAAATAGGCTCAGGTTCTGGTATAGGAGGAACCGTAGGGGAGTCTCCCTTGATGAGTTGCTCGAGTTCGGCTAGGCGTCGGACCAAAAACTCGACTGGAAGGCGTTGGTGAATGCGCATGATCCGTAGAAGGATTGTTTCGAGTGCGATACGTGCTGAAGGTTGGAAACGGATATTATTTTGCGCTTCAACGAGGAAATCGAGGATTGTTAAGCATTGTTCCTGTGTGTATAACTTTGCGGAAGCTTCATAGCGAATTTTATCGCTATCTAAAATGTTGAGGTGGGTGGCACTGATTCCGGAAAATTTGATCAGAAGGAGAGTGCGAAAATGCTCGGTGAGGCTTTCAACAAAGTGGTTGATGTCCTTCCCTTGCGAGAAAATTTGGTGGGAGATATCAAACGCAATGGATAGATTACCTTCTTTTCCCGCTTGATCTAAACGAAAAAGAATGTCCTTTGGCATCACACCAAGCGCATCTGCAACCATTTGCACATCGATTGCCCCTTCATGAAAGGCAATGATCTGGTCGAATAAGGATTCTGCATCGCGCAATCCACCTTCTGCTCGTTGAGCTAAAAGATGAAGTGCTGCTTCGTCTACTTCGACGTTGAGTTCTGTGGCAATCCGCTTAAGTTTTAAGATGATTTTATCAATTGAAATTCGATTGAGGTTAAAGCGTTGGCATCGACTAAGAATTGTTGGCAGCACTTTATGGGGTTCAGTCGTAGCAAAAAGAAAGATGACTTTTGCAGGAGGCTCTTCCAATGTTTTGAGCAACGCGTTAAAGGCTTCCTTTGTGAGCATATGGACTTCATCAATAATATAAATTTTATATTTACCGCAGGCTGAAGCATAACCAACTGTTTCATTGATCTGACGGATATCGTCAATTCCACGATGAGAGGCTCCATCAATTTCGAGTACATCGAGGGAATGTCCACTATTAATTTCTTTACACGTGGAACATACATTACATGGTTCGCCAGATGGGGTGGGGGATTGGCAATTGAGGGCTTTTGCAAAAACACGCGCAAGAGTCGTTTTTCCTGTTCCACGCGACCCACAAAATAGGTAAGCGTGCGCCAAACGTTCATTTTTAATCGCATTTTTTAAGGTCGTGACAATGGCGTCTTGTCCGATCACCTCTTCAAACGATTTTGGCCGGTATTTGCGTGCAATAACTTGGTATGTCGACATAATTTAATCACCCTCATAACTTGACTTCCCAGATTAACGACCGATCCTAATAAATGCAAGTAGTAAGCACATGTACCAGCAATTCCGCGTGTAGCGCGGATGATGATTTTTTCTTGATGTTGACAATAGGCAGACATTGGGTTACAATTAGTCTAAATGAATGGAAAGCGATGATGATTTACACTTACTCGTCAGAAAAGAATCTCAAATTGATGGAAGAACGCGATATTGGTTTTGATGAGGTTATAGCAGCAATTGAGAATGGCCAAGTTCTGGATATTCTCGAAAATCATCAACGTGAGAAATATCGAAATCAGAGGGTCTTTGTAATATCCGTTAAAGATTATGTGTATTTAGTGCCGTATGTTGAAGATGATGAAGGAAATGTGTTTCTTAAAACAATTATTCCTAGTAGGAAGGCCAAAAAACAGTATGGAGGTTGACAATGAAAAAGAAGACTCGCGCGCATAGCCTTGACAAGGAAGAGGAAGAGTTGCTTTCTTCTTTTGAACAAGGAGAATGGACACCTGTTAAAGGTGTTGAGAAGGAGAAGATCGTGGCTAAAAAGACCGCAGCAAGGACTCTTCGTAAGGATGTGCGTATTAATATCCGTTTGACGAGTAACGATGTTGCAAATATCAAACGTAAGGCTGCCTATGAAGGATTACCCTACCAAACTTTGATTGCGAGTGTTTTGCATAAGTATGCTGCTGGTCATTGATAATTCACATAGCAGGATGAACAAGATGGGAAAGATGATGATTTTAACTAATTTATTACATGAAATAGCGATCGGTTATCACTAAAAGTAAATTTTTATCTCTAATTTCTTCATCTTTCCTGTCTTGTTCATCCTGATAATTTTTTTGCTTTGCGTATCTTTGCGGTAAGGTGGGTTTGACTAGTGTCTTCGTTCCTTGAGTTGAATTGCCTTTTCTTCCCCATCATTTTTCTAGCTTTACGATTTTTCTTTCTAGATTTCGTTGAATTTGTTATTGTATTGTTTTTGTCTGTTCTCGAGATTGCGAGAGAATGGACCCTCTTGACTCACACATTCAGCTATAAGGATGCGGTTTGCTATGGAAAAACAAAAACGCTGGCAGTTCTATCTAATTCTAGCAGTTCTCATTTTGACACTCTATAACATTTTGCCTACAGTATTTTATTACTCGAAGCCATTGAAATCGCCAATCGATGCTCCACGTTCCGAGCAAGTGGCAAATGCAGCAGTTGATCGCGTGCATGAACTTGAAGGGGACTCAATTGCTTGGTTGCATTCATTCACTAAGCAGATTGGTACCCATCCCACAACAATTGCCCTTAAGGCTGATAACCCTGGGCTAATCGAAGTGGTATTTAAAAATGCTAAGGAAGCAGACGTGTTCCGTCAGTTTCTTCCTAAAGCTGGTTCATTGATTACCTTCACACCCGGTCAGCTTGAACTCTATCAAGGCGCGGCTGAATCTCCTGAAACAGTCCTGGTATCACGTCAAGTGAATGTTCATATCAATCAGGATGAAGCACAGAAATTATTTCAATTTACGTCAAAGCGTGAGTCTGATGGTTCAATTGCTCCCTTTTATCGCGCACTTGTCTACGATCGTGCTACCCAACTAGCTCTTGCATTTGGTGGTCCGAGCAAAACAGCGCAGCAAGTGACAGCCATTTTGCAAAATCCTTCCGATGCCGCTTATGATGACCTCACGATCACCGTGGCTAAAGAAATCGTCGATATCAATGACATTCTAGGAAAGAATAATAGTGAAATTGCAAATCGTTATTTTGCAACGTTTCTTCAAAATACCGGTTCGGATAGTGAAGGATCATTAAATAAGTTCATTACACGCCTAAATTCATTGAAGACTCGACTGACAACTCAACGTACAAGTCTAAATGATGAACAGCAAAAACTTAAAGACCAAGGACTTGCATCATCAGAATCCGATCAAAGTCAGTTGCTCACTTTAGTAAATCACCAAATGAAGACACTCGATGCCGCCACTTCAATCATCAATAAAAATCTTAAGAAGTTTAGATCTGCGCAGAAGCCTCTTTCTTCTGAGATGATTGCAAAAGCCCTTGAAAAGAGTGCTTTAGATGGAAATGTCCAAGTGTTGAGTTTAGAAGGACGTGATCCATTCATCGAAGCGCTTGTCATCGACTGGCCTAACGACCGTATTGATCTGCGTTTCTATGCCGATGTTCAACAGTTGCGAAATGGTGGAAATGCGACGGAAGCTGCTGCTTATCTCAAAGAGAAAACTAATCAGTTTATCATTAATGATATCGCGCGTGCTTCACGTACAGCGGATGAAAGCCTTCTTCCTAATGAAGAAACTTTCTCCCTGGCACTTAATTCATTGCTCGATACACACAGTTTGCTTGCCCTTAACCTCGGTTACCTTGCAGAAAAACGAGTTAACCAGTTGACAGAGCAGTTATCAAGTGTGTGGACACCTAAGCAGGTTGACTTATCTCGTAGCGTCTTCCCAATCCATGACTACGCTTCTTATCAGAAACTGAAGCCAGAAGATCAAAAGCTTGGTCTGGTGATCTATGCTCCTTCAGCTTCCAACGAAACACCACTTCCTGGTTTCCGTTCAGGATCGATCTATGTGATTGCGCGTGGACTTGATAGCATCATGCAGAAATATCAGCAAACTCCTACTGCAGAATCAAGTCAGCAGTTTATTGCCGATATTAACCAACTAAGAAACTTCTTACAGCAGAATGGATTTATCGGATATCCAGGTTCTTCATTTGGAATGGGACCGCAATTTAGCAAAGATTACATTTTCGAGTTGAATGATTATTATAGCAATCTCTTGAAAGCGACTCGCGAAGATTTCCAAGTAAAAGGAAGCAAGCGTTTTGCAGTACTCGACTTTACGAATGTGGAACAACGTATCTTAACAACGAATAAGATCGATGACCGTATCCAAGAAGATCTCCTCAAGTGGAAAGAAGAGTATAGCGCGGCTCAAGTCGATCTCGATGCTACAAACAAATATTTTGTTCCACCTCCCACAAAGAATGCTTACTGGCAAAACTTCAAATTGAGTTCTGTCAAATACTTCCGTGGTGATGATCGAAAAATTTTGAAATGGGGTCTAGACCTTTCCGGTGGCAAAACCGTCCGTATTGGCTTGCGCGACCATAGCAACCGCGAAGTGACCAATCCAGACGATCTCAAACAGGCTGTCAACGAACTGTATACACGTATTAATAAAATGGGGGTTGCAGAACGCAATATCCATATCGAAAATAACAATATCGTTCTCGACTTCCCTGGATCACAAGGATTATCAGCTTCAGAGCTCGTCAAAGCTTCTGCGATGTATTTCCACATTGTTAACGAGAAATTTAGCACTCAGAATACAGCGTTAAGAGAGACTGTCAACCAATTCCTACAGAACGTATGGAACGAAGCTGTCGTCACCAATCGCAAAGACATTGATAGCATCAATGATATCGCTTGGCAGCATCTTGGTGGTGACACACTTGAAGGACAAGAGACTCGTCCACGTAGCGACGAAGCCAAAACCCTTTGGGATAATGGACTGCGTCTACCGAATCCAAAAAATAGCCAAGTATCCGCTTCCTTCAATGATTCAATATCGGGCGTTGGAATGATGCGCGGAAATGATTTCATGGAATGGGATGGACAGTCTCATCCGTTGATGTTCGTTTTCCATAACTACGCATTGGAAGGGGCAAGTTTGAATAATATTCAAGCCGGCTACGATCCATCTGAAGGAAATGTTCTCTCATTCGAAGTTAAACGTTCCTATGAAGGTTCTCAAGATCGCGGAAACAGTAGTCCTAGAGACGATTTCTACGCATGGACTTCACAATTTGCTGAAGACAAAATTGCAGGAACAGCTAAAGAAACATTCACACATGGTAAGGGCTGGCGCTTAGCGGTGATCCTCAATGGTTCGATCATTACTAAACCTACTCTTCATGCTGCTCTTCGCGAAGGAGGCCGTATCAGTGGTCGATTCTCACAAAGAGAGATCAATCAGCTCGTCGCTGACTTAAAAGCTGGATCATTGAGCTTTACACCAAAGATTCTTTCTGAACAGAATGTGAGCCCAGAATTGGGGGAAACGGAACGCACCAAAGGGATTGTGGCTTCGGTCATCGCTGTTGCGCTTGTTGTAATTGCAATGGTCGGATATTACCGCTTTGCAGGTGTTGTCGCTTCTGCTGCTGTTCTCTTAAACATCCTCATCATGTGGGGAGTCTTGCAGAATCTAGGTGCAGCCCTGACATTGCCAACAATTGCCGGTATCGTCTTGACGATCGGGATGGCGGTCGATGCCAACGTTCTGGTGTTCGAGCGTATCCGTGAAGAGTTTAAACTCTCAGGAAGAATCGCATCAGCAATTCAAGCTGGGTACCGCAAAGCGTTTAGTGCAATTGTCGACTCGAATATTACGACAATTATAGCTGCGTTGATTCTTATTCAGTTTGATTCCGGACCAATCAAAGGTTTTGCTGTTTCATTGATTGTGGGGATTATCTCATCGATGTTTACAGCCCTCTTTATGACGCGTTACTTCTTTGCTGGTTGGGTGCAGAATCCTGCTAATAAGAAACTCGAAATGTCTCAATTTATTAAAGGGACTCATTTCGATTTCATGGCGCAAACAAGAAAAGCGATCATCATCTCGGGGATCATTATGATGTTAGGGGGAGCGTTATTCTTCTCACAACGTCATACAATGCTCGGCATGGACTTTACAGGTGGCTATTCATTAATTGTCGACCTTAAAGAAAAGCCTGGAGTTGTTGACTATAGAGACATGGTTGCTGAAACTTTATTAGCCCATGGTGCAACCCGCAATGACTTCCAATTGCGCGAATTGAGCCGTCCAAATCAGTTGCGTATCCAATTGGGGATGAGCATGGAAGAGGCTGGACATCCTTTCCACGGACTCCCTGAAGTGTCAGCCGAAGGGCATGTAAGCTATCCTTATCAAACGAATCCACGTCTTGAATGGGTAGTAGATACTCTCAATAAAGGGGATGTGACGATTCAAAAATCTCAATTGGAGACACTACAAAATGACTGGACAGTCATGAGTGGTCAATTCTCCGAGACAATGCGCAATAACGCAATCATGGGATTGGCGATTGCCTTGGCAAGCATCTTGCTTTACATCACCCTCCGATTTGAATTCACCTATGCACTTGGTGCGGTGATCGGATTGGTTCACGATGTGATCATCACACTTGGAATTATGGCGATGTTCCATAAGTTGGGCTTCTCAGTACAAATTGATCTTCAAGTCATTGGGGCCATTATGACGATCATTGGTTACTCATTGAATGATACAATCATCGTCTTCGACCGTATTCGTGAAGACGTAAAATTGTATCGCAAAATGAAATTCAAGGATCTAATCAACCAATCGCTCAATATCACGTTAAGCCGTACGCTGATGACGTCAGGAACAACCTTGCTCGTACTGCTCGCTCTAGTCTTCTTGGGTGGTCAGTCGATCTTTGGATTCTCACTCGTCATGACGATCGGTGTTCTAGTTGGAACCTTCTCATCCTTGTTTATTGCTTCTCCTGTTATGTACTATTTCCATAACAGACAGTTAGCTAAAGAACAGGAAGGTGCTAAGCTAGCTTAAAATTAAGCCTATTGTAATATATGTGTGGCACGGACTTTAGAGGCAATTCAGTAATTCAATTTGATGCCTTTTTGAAGCTTGCCACGACAGTGGCTTAAGAATTTAGCCCCGTGTGACGGAGCCTTCTGGCGACGGAACGCGGGGTGTGATAAGAAATAAAAAAAAAGCCGCGGTAGCGGTGCAAGAACTACCCAAAAAAAGTTTGTTATGTAGGATTGTCCGATTTTCGGCTGCACCTATGTTCAAGATGGACTGAATGGCAACCTCAGGTTCACAATTCCTCTTAACTGCGTCTGGAATGCTTATGGAGAGGCAGCGGGGGAACTCTGGAACCATTGGGCTACTTACTCAGCATCCTTCGGTCTTAGATGCTGTTGGTAAATCGACCTCTCCTTCTTACCTCTTATACAAGCTGTGATAAAAAAGTGCTGGCAGGAACAATGATGGGTTTAGAGTAAGAGAAACAATCTACATCTATATAAGGGCTGTCATATACGACTTGAAAGGCATGGGGAACTTGAAGTTCTTGCTGAAAATGATGTAAGTTTTTCGAAATTCCTTTGTTATTTGAAGTTTTAGCTTCGACGAGAAACCAAGGCTTTTTGTCTTTGGTGACAAGAAAATCGACTTCTCTCTTTTCTTTATCACGTAAATAATAGAGTTGATAATCCCCAAACCCCATATCGGTCCAATAATGAACACTTATATCCGTCCTTCGTTATTGACTTTTCTAGCATGTATGCTAGAAAAGTCAAGACTATTCTAGCATGCATGCTAGAATAGTCGAAACTTCTCAATAAGTCGTAGCAACTTGAGTTATTAGCATTGACAAACCTGAGGGATTGGTTATAATATTGATAATTTTAACTGATAAATTTTGGGGTATTTAATGTTTTCTTGGCACCAGACTCACGAGGATCCGCTATGGGTGTATCCTAAGTCAGATCCTACATGGAAGGAGGCGATTGTCAAGGAATTTAAAATCCATCCAGTCACTGCGCAAATACTTGTTTCTCGAGG
>Ga0207012_1061_pt1 | contig 27111 bp, 23 predicted proteins | sample Alteio_BWMinCont_80_FD_153471 | JGI IMG/M metagenome (GOLD analysis project Ga0207012, IMG submission 153471) | Enriched cells from forest soil in Barre Woods Harvard Forest LTER site, Petersham, Massachusetts, United States -... | ecosystem: Environmental > Terrestrial > Soil > Temperate forest >...
GTCATCCGCGGAAAGTAGTGTCGGCAGCAGCCTTAGGTATTCTCCATGGACGCCGCGCCGTGATTGCCATTCGCGAGCTGATCGGCTTTTCCTAACTCCGGAAACATCCAGGCCCAGAGGGCAATCACGACCAGCGTCCCAATGCCCCCCAACACGACGGCGGGGACAGTTCCGAACCACTGTGCCGTCAGGCCCGACTCGAATTGTCCAACCTCATTGGAGACCCCGATGAAAAGCATGTCCACCGCGTTGACCCGTCCTCGCATTTCGTCCGGCGTACCCAACTGAATCAGCGTGCCGCGAATGATCACGCTCACCATGTCGGTCGCGCCGATCAGCAGCAGCGCGAGCAGGGACACGGCAATGCTTCTCGATATTCCGAAAAGGATGGTGCACACGCCAAAGCCAGCCACGCACCACAACATCGTTGGTCCCGCCCGGCCGCGCAATGGGCGATGAGCCATCAGGATCGCCATCAGTGCCGCGCCCACTCCGGGTGCACTGCGCAACAATCCCAGGCCCCACGGTCCGGTCTTCAGGATTTCGCGCGCGTAAACCGGCAGCAGCGCGACCGCTCCGCCAAGTAAGACCGCGAACATGTCCAGCGAGATCGAGCCCAGAATCAGCTTTTGCCGCCAGATGTAGCGAAATCCCGCCAGCACCGTGGTGAGGCTCACGGCTTCGCGGGTTCGTGGCTTCCTCTGCGGTTTGATTCGCAGGGTAGACAGCAGCGCTACCAGCGACGTCAGCATCGCGGTTAAATACACCGCCGAAGGGCCGCGTGAAAATGCATAGATAAGCCCGCCCACTGCCGGGCCCAGAATCATCCCGCCTTGCATAACACTGGCGTTCCAGGCCACGGCGTTGGGAAAATGTTCCTCCGGAACCAGCTGCGGCAGCAGCGCCCGGCTGACCGGCCCGCTGAGCGAGTTTGCCGCGCCGACCAGCACCAACACTGCATAGATCGAGTAGACGTGCGGACGCGCTCCGTGAGCGCCTCGCAACGCGATCTCCCACAACAGGCCCGAGCACAGGGCGAAGCCGCAGTAACACAACATCAGGAGCTTGCGACGATCGAAGCGATCGGCCACATGCCCGGTTACCAGAAACAACAGGATTCCGGGAAGAAATTGCGCGAGACCCACGAGGCCAAGATCCAGCGGACGCTTGGTGATCTCATAGACTTGCCATCCTACGGCGACCGACTGCATCTCCAGGGCAATCTCGATGAGGAATCGTGCCAGCTCGTAAACGGCGAAGTCCGGATAGGTAAACGCAATACCGCCTGCGAGCCTGGGATCCCCCGTTGCCGCCATCGCTATCTACTGTGCCACAAAAGCAGCTTTTCGAGGCGGGTGTCTTCGTTGGAGCGAAAGCGCACCCAGCTCATAACCACCTGGAGACAGCAGCCAGCAACCGGTTTCGTGACAATCGAGTCAACCGCTGACAAAAGCTGCCCCGACGACAGTGGCTGAAGCCGGATTGATTCTGGAACGCTTGTGATATGGCTGAAGCCATATCCTGATACGAATCGTGGATCTGTCAGCAGCGTGATCCCGGGAAGGTCGGCGCATTCCGGCGATGAGACAATGGCGTGATCACTTATGACTCAGGGGCTCAATCTCTTTGGCTGGATGGTGTGCGTCGTTTACTCGACCATCCCCAGCTTCTGGCTGCTGATTCACCCGCGAGCGGACTACTGGCGCGCGCGTAAAGACTCCCCTTATCGCGTTCTGCTGCCGGTGTGGATTGTGATGTGGATTGCTGTCGGACTGTTTACATCACGGTGGCGGCACGCCGTGTTCTACACCACGCTCTGGACATGGATTCCCGCGGTCCTTTTATTCTTGGCTGGGCTCTGGATCTACTCGCAATCCGGAAAGCGCTTCAGCAGAGCCCAACTCGGAGGCTTGCCTGAGGTTCTGCCCAACCATCGCGAACAGCGGCTGGTAACGTCGGGAATTCGCAGTCGGGTCCGACATCCTGTGTATCTCGCGCATCTGTGTCAGCTAGCGGCCTGGAGCGTGGGCACGGGGCTGATGGTTTGCTATGCGTTAACCGCATTCGCAATGGTCACGGGCGCGATCATGATTCGATTGGAAGATGCAGAATTGCAGCAACGATTCGGAGAAGAGTACAAGCAATACAAAACAACCGTGCCATCGATCTTGCCTCGATTGTCTTGACGAATTGCCATGCGTCCGCGAGACGTTGCAAGTAACGTCTCTACAGTTGCGATCTGTAGAAACGTAGCTTGCTACGTTTTCCTTGCAATGCCAGATAAGGAACTTCCAACATCCGCGCTGCCACTCGCTATAATCCAGTTGGGCTGAAGGCTGAGAGCTGACAGCTGATAGCTTGTATGCGCTTCGAACTCTTTGTCGCCTCGCGCTACCTCCGCGCCAAACGGCGCCAGGCTGTCATTGGCGTCATCACCGGCATTTCTATAGCCGGAGTCGCTGCGGGCGTTGCGTCGCTTGTCGTCGCGCTTGCCATCAACAACGGATTTCGCCAGGATCTTCAAGACCGCCTTCTCGGCTCGACTTCTCATATCAACCTTCTGCGCGTCCAGAGCGACGGAATCAAGGACTGGCGTCCGCTCATGGATCGGCTGGCGAAAGAGCCGCACATCGTCGCTACCGCTCCGGCAATTTACGAGCAGGTTCTGATCTCGCGAGGGCCGCGGGCTCGTGGGGCGGTGTTAAAGGGCATGATCCCGAGCGAAGAAAGAAAAGTCAGTGATCTTCTGAAAACGGTTGCGAAGGGATCAGCGGATGCGTTAGATGAGTCTGCGCGTGACGCGGGCGAGGGCGCCCGCGCCACACAAGCCACTCCACCAAACCAGTCTCCTACTGACCTTCAGGGCGTAGAGAACCGCGTCGCTGCCATGCCCCCCATCATTCTCGGCAAAGACATGGCCGACGAACTGGGCGCTACGGTTGGTTCCATCGTGCTCGTGACCAGCCCACAAGGCGAACTCACTCCCTTCGGCATGGTCCCCAAGTACAACCGCTTTCGTGTCGTGGGCATCTTCAACTCCGGCTTCTACGACTATGACAGTTCCTGGGCATTCACGCGGCTCAGCGATGCGCAGCAACTGTTCGGACTCGGTGATCTAGTCTCGGTGATCGAGTTCAAAGTGGACGACATCTACCAGGCCGATCAAATCTCGCGGCAACTCGAGCAGGCCGCCGGCAAGGGCTTCATGGCCACGAACTGGATGGAGCAGAACAAAGCACTGTTTCGCGCTCTACGTCTGGAACGTCTGGTCACGTTTATTACGATCGGCCTGATTGTCTTTGTGGCCGCGCTCAACATTCTGATCTCGCTCACGATGATGGTCATGGAAAAGACCCGCGACATCGCCGTGCTCATCTCCATGGGCACGCGCAAGGCGCAGGTACGCCGCATCTTCATCGCGCAGGGTGTTCTGATCGGAGTGGTCGGAACCGCGATCGGCCTGGTTCTCGGCTACACGCTTTCCTGGGCCGGCGGGCACTACCATCTGCTGTCGCTTGCGCCGGAGGTGTATTCCATCGACTATGTGCCCTTCGCTCCGCGGGCCGCGGACGGTGTGCTGGTGGCGCTGGTCGCTATTGGCATCTCTCTGATCGCAACTGTTTATCCGTCGTGGTCGGCGGCGCGGATTCTTCCCGCCGAGGCCCTGCGCTACGAATGATCCACTGATGGCGATCTCCTGATCCCTTGACCCGGCTTTGACCCTTTTATGACACCTGCCGTGACCGTTTATGTCACTCTACCCCAGCACAGTCCCCCGAATGTGACTTTTGGTCCCGCTATGCGGGTCCACGAACCGGTGACCGAGGTCACATCCAGCACTATGAGTTCTGCAGTACAGTTTGTTGAAGATGTTCCCGAGAAGTGCGCAGGAACGTTTCCGCCGGACCCGTGTTTTAATGGGAATGGCGACCTGCCTCAGGTAAGTCGAGTAGACGGTCGCTCGGCAACCCTGATTCCTGAGACGAGGAGCACTGCGGGTGCATCTAACACAGCAGGCGATATTAAGGATCGAGGGCCTCAAGAAGGTCTTCCGGTCCGGCAAGTCGGATTTAGTGCTCTTTGAAAATTTATCCTTTCAGGTGGCCAAAGGCGAAATGCTTGCCATCGTGGGCGAATCAGGTGCGGGAAAGAGCACCTTACTGCACATCGTTGGCGCTCTTGATCGAGCTTCCGCGGGTGACGTATACTTCGCGCACTTGCAATTGAATTCGCTTTCGGAGAACGCTGCGGCCGAGTTTCGTAACCGCGAAATCGGCTTTGTGTGGCAATTCCACTACCTGCTGCCGGAGTTTACGGCGCTGGAAAATGTGGCTATGCCGCTCCTGCTGCGTGGTCGCCCCTGGCAGGAGGCACAGGGAGAAGCTTCGCGGTGGCTGCGTGAGGTTGGATTGGACCAGCGCTCGCATCATCGTTCGGGAGAGCTTTCCGGTGGCGAACAACAGCGCGTGGCCTTGGCTCGGGCGCTCATCACCCAGCCCAAGCTCTTGCTGGCGGATGAGCCGACCGGAGACCTCGACAGCCGCACAGCGGATTCGGTTTTCGAGCTGATTGCTAGGCTGCATCGCGACTATCAGCTGACTTCCCTGATCGCCACCCACAACTTCGGGTTTGCCCGTCGTTGCCAGCGCGTGTTGCGGCTACAGCAAGGGAGGATGGAGGAGGTGGCACCGGAGACGCTACCGGTATAGCACGTCACGGCAATTGACTTTTGTCCCGCGACGTGTCGGAATGATAGGTAGAGGATGGTAAATCGAAAAACGCCGCCAGTCGCGCAACGTGCAAGAAGTTGCAACCACTTGCGGAGAAACGATAAGTAAGGTGTCTTTGGTAACTGAATGCCGCGAGCCAAAGCTGCGATATAAAGCATGTAGGGGTTGGCACGTTGATTGCACAATTAACTTAGGGTCAGGGAGATCCGAGGAGCAGGGCCGCCAGGTGGACCCGGGAAGCTCCCCGAGAGCTCGGGGGAAAGGGCCATATGTTTGAACGTTATACGGAGAAGGCGAGGCGCGTCATCTTTTTTGCGCGCTATGAAGCCAGCCAGTTTGGGTCTCCTTATATTGAGACGGAACATCTTCTGCTGGGACTTCTGCGCGAAGATAAAGCCCTGACCAATCGCTTTCTGCGTTCGCACGCTTCGGTCGAATCCATTCGCAAGCAGATCGAGGGACACACCACGATCCGCGAGAAGGTTTCCACTTCCGTGGACTTGCCGCTGAGCAATGAATGCAAGCGAGTCCTCGCCTATGCCGCGGAAGAAGCGGAACGCCTTTCCCACAAGCACATTGGCACCGAGCATCTGCTGTTGGGTTTGCTGCGAGAAGAAAAATGCTTTGCGGCTGAGATTCTGCACGAGCGCGGGTTGAGGCTCTCGACTATTCGAGAGGAACTGGCTCGCACCAGCCAGGAAAAAGCTCAGCCCCAGCGTCAGCGGGAATCTTCCTTGTTGAGCGAGTTCTCGCGCGATTTGACTCAGGCTGCGATGGATTCTCAGCTTGACCCGCTCGTCGGGCGCGACGGCGAGTTGGAGCGTGTAGTTCAGATTCTTTGCCGCCGCACCAAGAACAACCCTGTGCTGATCGGCGAACCCGGCGTGGGCAAGACCGCCATCGTCGAAGGCCTGGCGCAGCGCATTGCAGATGGCGAAGTCCCGTCGTTTCTCGCGGACAAACGCATTCTCGCGCTTGATCTTTCGTTAATCGTCGCCGGCACCAAATATCGTGGTCAGTTTGAGGAGCGTCTCAAGACCATCATGAAGGAATTGATGGAGTCGCAGAATTCGATCATCTTCATTGATGAACTGCACACCCTGGTCGGCGCAGGCTCGGCTGAGGGTTCGCTCGATGCAGCCAACATTCTGAAGCCAGCGCTGTCGCGCGGGGAGATCCAGTGCATCGGCGCAACCACACCTGGCGAATATCGCAAGTCGATCGAAAAAGATCGCTCCCTGGAACGCCGATTTCAGGCAGTGAAAGTTCCACCGCCGAATGAGGCTGACGCCACCAAGATTCTGTTCGGGATCAAAGACCGGTACGAGAAGTTCCACGCCGTCACCTACACCGACGACGCCATCAACTTCGCCGTATCGCACTCAAACCGTTATATTCCCGACCGCTTCCTGCCCGACAAGGCGATTGACCTCGTGGACGAAGCCGGCGCCCGCGTAAAGCTGCGCCAGACTTCGCTGCCCGAGGAACTCACTGAGGTACAGAAGCGCATCAAGTTCATCGTTCACCGCATGGAAAACGCCATCGCGAACCACGAGTTCGAGAAGGCGCGTTTCTACAGTGATGAGGAACGCAAAGAGCGCGAGAACCTGCGCGCTCTTCGCGAAAAATATCATCTGGACGAATCTTCAACGGGCGTCGTCGGCCGCGAAGACATCGAAGACGTGGTTTCCCGCTGGACCGGCGTCCCCGTAACTTCGATCAAAGAAGAAGAAACCCAGAAGCTGCTGCGCATCGAAGAAGAGTTGCATAAACGCATCATCTCGCAGGACAAAGCCATCAGCGCTCTGGCCCGCGCCATCCGCCGCAGCCGAGCCGGGTTGAAAAATCCGAACCGGCCCATCGGATCGTTCCTGTTCCTGGGTCCTACGGGCGTCGGCAAAACCGAAGTCGCTCGCACTCTGGCCCAATTCATGTTCGGCACCGAGAAAGCCCTGGTCCGCTTCGATATGTCGGAATTCATGGAGAAGCATTCGGTCTCGAAGCTGATCGGCTCGCCTCCGGGATACGTCGGATACGAAGAGGGCGGTCAGCTTACCGAGCGCGTGAAGCGAGCGCCTTATTCGGTTGTCCTGCTGGACGAGATCGAAAAAGCGCATCCGGATGTCTTCAACATTCTGTTGCAGGTGTTTGAAGACGGGCAGCTCACCGACGGGTTGGGCAACACCGTGGACTTCAAAAACACGATCCTCATCATGACCTCGAACATCGGGGCGCGGCACCTGCAGCGGCGCGAGGGTCTGGGCTTCCAGTCGAGCAAGGAAGACATGATTTCGGAAAAGGTCGAGGATCTGGTCAAGAACGAAGTCAAGCGCACGTTCAACCCTGAGTTCCTGAACCGCCTGGACGAAATCATTCTGTTCAGTGCTTTGAGCGAGACCGATCTGATCCAGATTCTCGAACTCATGGTCAGCCAACTGAACCAGAACCTGGCGCAGAAAGCGATCACGGTCACCGTAACCGACGAGGCCAAGAAGTGGATTCTCAGCCAGACGTTGGTGGATCGCAGCTACGGCGCGCGTCCGCTGCGCAGGGCTCTGCAGAAATATATCGAAGATCCGCTCTCGGAAGCTTTGATCCAGGGCACGATCGCAACGCGTCCTGCGTTCATCGAGGTTTTCCTCGGCGACAACAAACTGTTCTACCGTCCCGTGGACTCGAAAGAAACCGAAGGCGTGTTGTTGTACGAGAACTCGTAGAGACGTAGCTAGCTACGTCTCAACAGCCGTCAGCCAAAAGCTGGCGGCTTTTGTTTTTGCGACTGCACGGCCTGACCTTACGTGGTGCGCTCGAATTATTGCAGCAGGTCGAGGGTTCTGCAGGTTCGGATGATGGTGGCTCGTTCTTCGGCGGTCAAATCAGTAAACTCAAATCCGTAGCGGTAGCCGGTACAGTTCCGCACGACGCCCTTTACCTTGACCGGGGTGGCGGCGATCGGGACGGAGAATTGCAGGGCGACGGACGTGCCGACGTCCCATCCAGTCACAAATATCCCGCCGATTCCGCCTTCGTTGATATTCAGAGAGCGCCCGCGCATCTCCCGGTGTTCCACTCCGAGAATCACTGCTCTCAGTTCGGTTTCGAGTTCATATCGCTGATAACGGCGGCTGTTTATCTTGCGTTCGGGTTGGTGGGGCTGATTCATGGTGCTAAAAATCATTTTCACACTCCCCGGGCTAAAAGCGGTAGCTTTCGTTGAATTGTTCGGAAATTGGAACAACACCTAGGGACGTATACCTTCCGCTGTCTCAGGTCGGGAATACGGTGAGATCCGTGAGGATGCCGGTTGTCAGAGTTTATTCCTGGGAGGCCGATGCCAGGGGCGCCAGCGCCCCTGCAACGATTCCCTGCTTCGCTTGAAGCTTTTCCAGAATCATTGGCCCGAGTTGCGAGACGCTGCCTGCGCCAAGGGTAAGAATCATGTCTCCCTCCTGCGCTCCGGCGACGATTGCTTCCGTCGCTTCGGCGAACGAGGGGGAGTAGCGGGCTTCGAGTTCGCCGGCGTCTCGAATGTGACGGGCTAAGGCTTCCCCAGTGACTCCCTCGATCGGTGGCTCACTGGCTGCATAAATGTCGAGGATGAACAGAGTGTCGGCATCGTGAAACGCTTTGGCGAAGTCGTCCATGAGTAACTGCGTGCGAGTATAGCGATGCGGCTGGAATACGACGTGGATCTTGCGAAATCCGCACTGCCGGGCAGCAGCCAGGGTGGCGCGGACCTCGGTGGGGTGGTGCCCATAGTCGTCGATCACGCTCACGCCGGCGGCTGTGCCTCGCAACTGGAAACGACGATCTACGCCGCGGAAGTTTTCCAGCGCCGAGCGGATCTGCTCCACGTTAATGTCGAGGCCGATGCCTACGGCAATCGCCGCGGTGGCGTTCAGCACGTTGTGCACACCGGGGACGTGCAGACGAAACTCGCCTAAAGCTTTTTGCTTAAAAGTTACGTGGAAACGGCTGATCGGCCGATATTCTCCCGGGTTGAGCACGGACTCGCCGAGCTTGATGTGAAAGTCGGAGCCGCGACGCGTGCCATAAGTGACGGTCCGGCGCTGGATCTGCGGAAGCATCCTGCGCAGTATGAGGTCATCGTTGCAGACCACGACCATCCCGTAAAAAGGGACACGATCCATAAAGTCCAAGAAAGCCCGTTTGACGTCGCGCATGTTGCGATAGCAGTCCATGTGTTCGCGATCGATGTTGGTGACGACGGCTAGAATGGGCGAGAGCTTGAGAAACGAACGGTCACTTTCGTCGGCCTCGGCAACCAGATAGTGAGATTTGCCGAGACGAGCGTTCGAGCCCATGGCGTCGACTCGGCCGCCTACGACCACAGTGGGATCCAGTTCGCCGCCAGCCAGGACCGCCGCGACCATGGAAGTGGTTGTGGTCTTGCCGTGCATTCCGGCAATCGCGATACCGTACTTCAGGCGCATCAGTTCCGCCAGCATCTCGGCCCGCTGGATGACGGGAATGTGTAGAGTGTGAGCCTGGGAAATCTCTGGATTGTCCGCCGCAATGGCTGAGCTGGCTACGACCACTTCGGCGCCGGCAATGTTTTCGGCGCGGTGTCCCTCGAAAACCGCGGCGCCGAGGGTGGTGAGGCGCTGGGTGACGGTAGAACTCTTGAGGTCAGAACCGGAAACCTTGTAGCCGAGGTTCAGTAACACTTCGGCGATCCCGCTCATGCCGATACCGCCAATTCCTACAAAATGAATGCGCTGAATTTTCGCGAACATTTAAGTCAACTTCTTGGCCGTGGATTTGCACGAAGAAACGCGGGTCTGACAAAAGATCAATCCGTCCCGATGCATGCAAAGCTGCGGCTAATGTTTCGTTCCTGCGAGCCGGGCTGCCATCGCCGCGATATCGCGTGCGGCATTTGGATGCGATAGCTTGCGGGCCGCGTCGCCCATCTTTTCGAGCCGCGATGGCTCGCTGAATAGCTTGCTGACGACTTCTACCAGGCTTTCGCGGCTCAGTTTCGATTCTTCAAGCATTACCGCGGCTCCCGCTCGCTCCAGCGCTTCTGCGTTGCGCTTTTGATGATCGTCAGCCGCACGCGGGAAAGGCACAAAAACTGCGGGCTTGCCTGCCGCTGTTACTTCCGCCACGGTGCTGGCCCCGGAACGGCAGATTAGCAAACCGGCCCGAGCAAATAAACCCGGCATATCGTCGATGAAACGATAAACCTCAACGAAGTTGCCCAGATTCGCGTATGAGGCTTGAGCGTCATTATAGTCACGTTCGCCGGTTTGATGGACGATATGAATTCCGGGAACGCGCTGGCGCAGGTCAGCGGCGGAATCCATGATCACCTGGTTGATCGCGTGCGCGCCCTGGCTTCCGCCGAAGACTAGCAGGGTAGGCTTGACGTTCGCGGGATTCTGGTTGGCGATCTGGAAAAAGGCCTCGCGGACCGGCACACCGGTCACTTGGCAGCGGCGGAAGTAGCGCCCAGTTTCAGCGAAGTGTACGGCGGCTCCCGAGACCACCGAAGCGATCAGGCGATTAGCAAACCCAGGCACGAAATTCGGCTCAAACACTAGCGTCGGAACCCTGCCCAGCACCGCCGCCAGCATCGCAGGTCCAGAGGCGTATCCTCCGACACCGATCACGATATTCGGGCGAAAGGCTGAGAGGATGCGGCGTGAATCCCATAGGGCTCGTGGGAGATCGAAGACGGTTTTCAGCCGTGTCTTGAGACTCACTCGGTTCAACGCACCAACCTGGACTAGCCTCAAAGGAAAGCCTGCGGCGGGAACCAGTCGGTTCTCGATTCCGCGTGCGGTACCGATGAACAGCACCTCGGCAGCATAGTCTTTCTGGAGTTGCTGAGCGATGGCGAGCGCCGGGATCACGTGCCCACCCGTCCCGCCTCCCGCTAGAATGGCACGCATGAAGTGACTATAAACCAGGCCGCGGGGATGGGCGTCAGACAGCAGGGTAACGTTCTGGTTGCCGCTTGGAAGGGCCAGGCGTTGAGTCGCAGGTTGAATGACGCAAACCTTTGCATCTTGACTCGCGCACTTCCCTCTCGTGGAGTTCTGGTTACTACGAACGGTATTTGGGAGTTTGGCTTTGGAATTTCTGCTGCACGTGTTCTCCCTTACATCGCAGCGCAGGAAATCATTTCACCCAGAAGATATTTCATGAGAAACAAAAGTACTCGATTGGCTGTAATCGCAAGCGTATTCGCTGCCGGACTTCTGTTCGTCAGTGCAACCATCACCAGCGCCCATGCGCAGGATACCCAGACGAGGCCCTTCAACACGGTTCCAGTGAGAAGCCAGCAGGAGACATCGGTTTCTCCGGACTGGCCGCCACCGATCGTCTTCGGAAAGAACGTGAACGTGACCAATGAACCCGGCCCGCAGAGCGAAACTAGCGTGGCTGCGGACCCAACTAACCCGAAGCATCTTTTTTATAGCGTAAACGTCCTCACCACGACGGCGAGAGTGTGGCAATCGACCGACGGAGGCAAAACGTTCGCTCGCACTAATTTCAGCCTCAACGGGTTCTGTTACGACACATGGCTCGACTTCAAAACATCCGGTGAGGCTTTCGTCTCCTATGAGTGCGGCGGTGACGAGCGAGTCGCGTACGAGAAAAAAGGGCAATCCTCCTGGACTGAGATTGTGATACCCAACGCTGGCGGCTTCCCGGATCGGGATATGGTACGCATCGACAACTCCACCGGGAGCAAATTCAAGGGCAGCGTCTACGTCGGCTATGATGACAATGGCAGCGGCAATATTCCGCTTGTCCTCTATTCGCGCGACGGCATCCACAACTGGCAGCGCAGCCCGCAAATCTCGACCACCGGAGTTCCTGTAATCGGCGTTAACGTTGCCACGGGGACAAAGGGTGAAGTCTACGCTTGTTGGGAGGACTACACCGGCGGCAAAATCTGGGTCGCAAAGTCGACCAATGGTGGCGCGAAATGGGGTCCAGCCCATGTGGTGACGACTTACCGCATCAACACAACCAGTTTCTTCATTTTCATTCCGCCGCAAGCGATCCGTGGGATCGTCCCCATGCCGTTCTCTGTGGTGGCGCCGGTAGGGGCAGCCCACGCCGGTCGACTCTACATCAGCTACACCGACCAGGACGCAACCGGCAGCAACACCAGCATCTACGTCCGCTACTCAGATGACGGGGGCGTAACCTGGTCAAAGGTCAACGATGACCGCAACCACGCATACCACTTCCATAACGCCATCTCGGTTGCAAAGAATGGAACCGTCGGCATCTCGTTTTACGATACCCGCCGTGACCCGACGAACGTGAAGACCGACCGGTACATGAGCCTCTCCACCGACGGCGGCGTGACCTGGCAAGCCAACAAGAGAGTCACCACCGCTCAGTCCGATGAGAGCAATGGTGATGGAAACCAGTACGGTGACTATCAAGGGACCTTTGCCGATTCGACCGGGACGTTCCGCTTGTCCTGGACGGATTCTCGCCCTGGTACGCAGGCCGAGGACACGTTTGGCGACAGCGCGAAACCGTAGGCTCTGGCTCAAATAACCACACAGTGCGACGGGGGCCTGGCATGGAATAGGCTCCCGTCGCCGCGCAGAGCCCAGTACTCCAGCCAAACAAGCTGGACTGCTCTACTCAGCTTGCTTTGAAATGTTCAGCAGCACGCCGATGCAAGCCAGCGTAACCAGCAAAGACGAGCCGCCGTAGGAAACGAGGGGCAGCGGGATGCCTTTGGTGGGCATCAGCCCCAGCACGACGCTGATGTTGATGAAGGCCTGCACTACGATCATGCTGGTAATTCCCACCGCGAGGAAGCGCCCGAACATCTCTTCAGTTCGCAAGGCGGTGCGAACGCCGCGCCAGAGGAAGATGGCGAACAGCATCACGATCGCCAGAGCGCCCACCAAGCCCAACTCCTCGGCTGTCACGGCGAAGATGAAGTCCGTGTGAGGCTCAGGTAGATAGAAAAGTTTCTGCTTTCCTTCCATCAGACCTACGCCGGTAATGCCGCCGGTGCTCACTGCGATCAGCGATTGAATGATGTGGAAGCCGCGGCCCTGCGGGTCGGAGTAAGGATCAAGGAACGCCAGGATGCGGTCGCGGCGATAGGCCACGTGGAAAATCAGGAAATAGAGCGGCAGCAGGGATGCCAGAAATGCATATCCGAGGACGCGTAAGTCCAGCCCCGCCACTAACAAAATGCAGCCCGTGATCGCGGCGCAGGCTATGGCCGTGCCGAGGTCGGGTTGGAAAACGATCAGAGCAATGAAGATCAGGGTCGGAACGGCGGCCGGCAGAACCGTGTTCCGCCAATCCTTCATGGATTTCGTACGGCTCTCCAGGAAGAAAGCCAGAAACAGGATGAGCGCCGGCTTGGCCATTTCGGAAGGCTGTAACGACAGCGGCCCCCAGTGAATCCAGCGATGCGTATGGTGGGCGCGATCGAGGAAGAATACCGAGATCAGCATCAGGGTAGTCAAGCCGAGCAGGGAGAAAACCACCGCGGGATGCTTATAGCGGCGGTAGTCGATTTTCATCGCCACAATTAGGGCGAGAATTCCACCAACTGCCCAACCCAGCTGCCGTAGCAGGAAAAAGTAACCGGAACCGTAGCGCTCCTTGGCCATGACGGCAGAGGCGCTGAAAACCATCACCAGCCCGATGAAGATCAGGAGCAGGGTCACGGTAAACAGCCAGCCGTCGACACTAACGCGCTTCGCCATGACAGGTTCATTTCACCACGGAGACACGGCGGCACGGAGGTTTTTCCTGGATGATTTTGCAGAGAGATTTAACTCTTTTGGTTCGCCTGCTCCGCCAGAGCATTTACGACCTCTTTGAACACCTTCCCGCGGTGCTCGTAGTTCCGAAACTGGTCGAAGCTGGCGCAGGCAGGAGCTAGCAACACAACATCCCCGGAGGTGGCAGCAGCGGCTGCACGTTTGATTGCCGTTTCCAGAGTTCCGGCGTGGTCGATTTGCGGGCCGCCGCTTTTCGAGGAAACGATCTGCGATTCGATCTTCGCGGCGGCCGCTCCGATCGTGTAAACGCGTTTCACGCGCTGTCGCAGCAGGTCGTTCAGAACCGTATAGTCGCTGCCCTTGTCCTTTCCACCGAGGATGAGATGGATGTTGGCGGGGAAAGACTCGAGCGCCTTGATGGTCGCATCGACGTTGGTCGCTTTGGAATCGTTGTAATAATCGACTCCGCGAATCGTGGCCACATGCTCCAGCCGGTGTTCGACCGCTTTGAAGTGGCGAACCGCTTTTCGAATCCGGTCAGGCGCGCAGCGCAGAAGGGCGCCGACGCAGACAGCGGCGAGAACATTCTCCACATTATGTCCGCCCTTCAATGGAATCTCGGAGACCAACATAATCTCTCGTTGGCCACTGTGATCGCGGAACAGGATGCGGCCATCGTGGGCAAACGCGCCTTGCTTTACTTCCCTCGTCCGGCTGAACCAAAAGACTTGCGCCCGGGTGCGCGCTGCGAGCTCACCGCAGGTCAAATCATCCGCGTTGAGCACGACGAAGTCTTCCGGTTGCTGATTTTCAAAAATGCGCGCCTTAGCGTCGGTATAAGCGGCGAAAGTGCGATGCCGGTCGAGATGGTCAGGAGTGACGTTGAGCACGACGGCAATCTGCGGACGGAATGTCTGGATGGTTTCAAGCTGAAAGCTTGAGACCTCCAACACGGCGATTGTGTCCGCCGTTGCCCCTTCGACCAGGGAAATCGCGGGCGTACCGATGTTGCCGCCCACCGCGGTCCGATATCCGGCCTCCGCGACGATCTCGCCGACCAAGGTCGTGGTAGTGGTCTTGCCGTTGGAGCCAGTGATGGCGACGATGCGTCCGGGGAAGAACTGTGCCGCGAGTTCGATTTCGCCAACGACGTTCTCGCCGAGGGCACGCGCCTGCACCAGCGGGGGAGCGTCCGTGGGCACTCCGGGGCTTACTACGATGAGGTCCTGCCCGCCAAAAGTGCGCTCGCCATGTCCGCCGGTCTCGACCGTGATGCCTTGGTCGAGCAGCACCGGAATCTCGTCTTTCAGCTGGTCTTGGGGCTTGGTGTCAGAAACGGTGACCCGCGCACCTTTGGCCTTTAAAAAAAGCGCCGAGGCGACACCTGATTTGCCGAGACCGACAACCAGCACGCGTTTGTTGTTTACGTCCACAAGGTTCCTATTTCACCACAGAGTCACAAAGCCACAGAGAAATCAAGAAGATGCTTGCTGGTTCAGTCATCATCAACGAAGGTCTTGATTCTTCACTTCTCTGTGACTCTGTGTCTCTGTGTCTCTGTGGTGAAAACTATCTCAATTTCAACGTCGTCAGCGCGAACAACGCGAACACCAGCGACGCGATCCAGAAGCGCACGATAATCTTCGACTCCGACCAGCCTAGTAACTCAAAATGATGATGAATGGGCGCCATCTTGAAGATACGCTTTTTGCGCAGTTTATAAGACCCCACTTGCAGAATCACGGAGAGTGCCTCGATCACGAATACGCCGCCAATAAAGGGTAGCAGCAGTTCCTGCTTGATCATGACCGCGACCGTGCCGATTGCGCCACCGAGTGCAAGTGAGCCTACATCTCCCATAAATACTTCCGCAGGATGCGCGTTGTACCACAAGAATCCGATTGCCGCGCCCACCATGGCGCCGCAGAAAATGGTCAATTCGCCGACTTGTGGCATGCGCTCCAGTTCGAGATATGACGCGAAAGTAGCATGTCCGCTGACGTAGGTGAGCACGGCCAAAGCCCCCGCGGCGATCACGGTGCAACCGATGGCCAGGCCATCCAACCCATCAGTCAGATTCACCGCGTTGCTCGATCCCACGATCACGAGTACCACAAAACCGATAAACGGCAGAAATGCCAAAGGCCAGAGATGAGGATAGCGTTCCAGACTTCCGATCACCAGATCGGGCCGAAATTGCTTGAAGAACGGCACCAGCAGCTTGGTCGAATAGAGGCCTCGCGTCTGCATCACGATGAGCGCGACCGCAATGAGGACGCTAGTGGCAATTTGGAAACCGATCTTGGCTTTGCCCGTTAACCCCAGATTTCTTCGATGCACAACTTTGATGTAATCGTCACTGAAACCGATAGCGGCAAAAGCGGAAGTGGCCAGGACGGCAATCCAGACGAACCGGTTAGTCAGGTCAGCCCAAAGCAAAGTCGGAATTACTACGGAGATGGCAATCAGCAAGCCGCCCATGGTAGGGGTTCCTGCTTTTTTCTGGTGAGCTTTGGGTCCTTCCTCGCGGATGTACTGGCCAATCTGGAATTCGCGGAGGCGGTTGATAACAAGCGGTCCAACGATGAGTCCCGTGAACAGCGCGGTGAGGCTGGCGAACGCAGTCCGAAAGGTCAGATAGCGGAAGATACGAAATGGCGGGAAATAATGAAACAGCTTCTCGTACAACAGCCAATAGAGCAATCCGCCTCCGTTTCGTCGTTGGTCGTTGGTCGTTAGTCGCGAGCCCGGGCGACTAAGGACGGGCGACTGATGACTGTTGCGACTGCCACTTCTCCAGCGCTCGTTCCAGTTTCACCCCGCGTGATGCTTTCAGCAAAACCACGTCTCCGTCACGGGTTTCGCGGGCCAACCATTCGCCAGCTTCCTCCGGTGTGGCAACGAACTCTGCCTGCATGCCAGCGTGGCGTGCGGCTTCGACCATTTGCTGCGCCTGACCGCACACTCCCAGCAGCAGGTCGATTTTCTTCGCCGCGATCTGCTCGCCAGCCCGCCGGTGAAGGTCGTCGCCCGCCGGACCCAATTCGAGCATGGCACCCACTACAGCAATCCTGCGCTTCGCAGCCATTGCCGCCAGCGCATCAACCATGGCTTCGAGTGCTTTCGGATTGCAATTGTAGCAATCGTTGATGATGGTGATGTTACCAAGCTTGACGACCTGTCCACGCTTGTCCGCGGGTGCCAGCGAGGCGAGTGAGGCAACGGACTCGGAAGGGGTCAGGCCCCGCTCCAGTCCTACTCCAACCGCTGCCAGCGCATTGTAGATATTGTGCGTGCCCACCAGCTGCAGAACGGCCTTTTCGCGACAGCTCCCCACTACTACGTCAAACGTGGACCCCTCGGCACCGCGCGACTGGATGTTTTCCGCCCGCACATCTGCCGACGCCCGCAGACCATACAGAACTACCTTGCCCCGAAAATCGCGGCTAAACTGCGAAACGTATTCGTCATCCGCATTGAGGACCGCGGTTCCTCCCGCGGGCAGAGCTTCCACCAGTTCGTATTTCGCGCGTGCGATCCCCGCCACTGAGTCAAAAAACTCGAGGTGCACGGGCGCTACATTCGTCACTACCCCAATTTCAGGTTGCGCGATTTTCGCGAGTGCGGCGATTTCGCCGGCGTGAGACATCCCCATTTCAATCACCGCGAGATCGTGTTCCGGTTCGATCTTGAGCAGCATCAGGGGAAGGCCAAAATGATTGTTGAAGTTGCCTTCGGATTTGAGCACCCAGAAGCGAGACGAAAGCACGTGCGCAACCGCTTCTTTGGTGGTGGTTTTTCCCGTCGACCCGGTCACTCCGATCAGCGGCTTTCCCCACAGGCGCCGGACCGCAGTGGCCACAGTTTGCAACGCAGACAAAGTATCGTCCACTGTCATTAGCCCGGTTTTAGCGGTGTAGCGAGCAAACTGGTCCCGGCGGATGACCGCTGCCGCAGCGCCTTTTCCCAGTGCCTGAACTACAAAATCGTGGCCGTCCATGCGTTCGCCCTTGACTGCGAAGAAAAGCTCACCTGGTTGAACGGTGCGGGAGTCGATGGAGTACCCTTGCGCCACCGCTTTGTGGTCAAACTCACCCGTAGCAGAAAGAAATTCAGCGACGCGAGATAGCGACAGCTTCATGAGTTATTTCCGGCGGCGGCGTTTGCGGCTTCACAATTGTATCCGGCGTCGCGCAAAACCTGGCGGACTACTTCCACGTCGTCGAACGGAGTGGACCCTTCGCGCGTGATCTGAACTTTCTCATGCCCTTTGCCTGCAATCAGAACAATATCGCCGGGTGCGGCTTCGCGGATCGCCAACGCGATCGCGGTTTTCCGGTCCGCTTCCACTTTGTATTTGGCGCCAGAGCGCTGTAAGCCAACCATAGCGTCATTGATAATCGCCAGCGGATCCTCGTTGCGCGGGTTGTCCGAAGTGAGCACCACGAAATCGCTGCCTCGACCGGCGGCTTCCCCCATTAGTGGACGCTTTGCCCGGTCACGATCGCCGCCGCAGCCAAACACAGAGATCACTCGCCCCTTCTGTTTTGCCTGCTGGACGAACTCTCGTGCCAGCGAGGTCAGATTGCGCAGCGCGTCGTCAGTGTGCGCATAGTCCACCACCAGTGTGAACGGCTGTTTGCAATCCACGCGCTCGAAACGGCCCGGTACGCGAGCCAAGGAACCAATACCCCTGGCAATCGCATCCACCTTGCAAGCGCGCCCGTAGGCTGCTCCTGCCGCGGCGAGGATGTTGTACACATTCACTTTGCCGATCAGCGGGGAAAAAACGGGCACGACCTCGTCAGGCGTGACCAAGTCGAATCGGGTACCGCGCGGTGTGATAGCGACTTTCTCCGCGTGCAGATCGCCACTCACCAAACCATACGTCAAAACTTCAGAACCACGCTTCTTGCTGACCTTTGCCAGCTTCTCGCCATATTCGTCCTCGCCATTAAGGACAGTGACGCGTGGCGGATCAGTGCCGCAGCCTTCGAACAGGACCCGCTTGGCGGTGAAATATTCTTCCATCGTGTGATGATAATCCAGGTGGTCCCGAGTCAGATTGGTGAACACGGCCACGTCGAAGGGAATTCCGTAGACACGCTCCTGCGCCAGCGCGTGCGAGGAAACTTCCATGACTGCCTCGGTGGCGCCGTCACCGAGGGCCTCCGCTAGAATGCGGTTCAGATCGAGGGCTTCAGGCGTGGTATGCGGCGCCGCCAAAACTTTTCCCGCCACGTGATACTCGATCGTCCCCACCAGCGTGCTCTTGCGGTTGGCCGCAGAGAGGATTGCTTCCAGCAGGTATGCAGTCGTACTTTTCCCGTTCGTGCCGGTGATGCCTGTGACCGCCAGCCGCTCAGCGGGACGCTTGTAAAAATTGGCGCTCAGCCTCGCCAACGCCCGGCGGCCGTGCGGCACTTGCACCCAAGCCACTCCTTCGCGGGGCGTCCCGGTCGCGGAATCGCTGATGATCGCCACTGCACCGGCAGTGATCGCTTTGTCGATGAACTTGTTCCCGTCGCTGGCTTCGCCCCGCATGGCGATGAACGCATCGCCTGGCTTTACCCGCCGCGAGTCGTATTCCAGCCCATTAACGCTCGGATTGCCGTTCTGGGCGAGGACTTCCGCGCCGCGCAGAAGCTGAAGGAAATTCATGGGATTCTATTCGCGAGCTTACTCCAAAGGACTCGGCTTAGGATTAAAGCTTTTCTCTTCACCGTCCGAACTTCACCGTCACCCGCGATCCCGTCGCAACGTGCGATCCGGCTGCCGGGGACTGTTCCCGAGCTAGTCCGCTGCCTACCGCATCCAGGTCCAGCCCGCTGTCCTCGGCCAATTCGATCGCGCCCCGAATGCTCTTGCCCGCGAAGGACGGTACTACAATGCCACCCAGTTCCGCGTCCAAGACAACCGTGCCGCTGGATGGCAGATGCTCGGGAGCGGCCGCCAATGCTGACTGAGGATTCTCTACTACGGAAGATTGCTTTGATTCTGCAGGTCCCGTGGCCACAAAGTCACGCTGGTGCATCGCGGCCGGAACTACCACGCTGCCACTTGATCCCGGAATCGCGTTGGCGAGAGTGTTCGCCGGACTCGGGACTGCGCTCGGGTTTGGAGCATCGGCATCCAGTACTTCTCCTAAATGGTCGGGCGAACCTTCCGCGAGTTCCTGCGTTTTGGTGTGACGCGAGGCCAACAACAGTTGCCGGCTCCGGGGCAACTCAACGTCATGGGGAATGTGCAGGTATTCCAACACTTGTTGCGCAACTCGCTGGAACACGGGCGCTGAAACTTGCCCGCCCTGATGCAGGCCGACGGCCGAATCCAGGATCACCGCGACTACGATTGCGGGGTTGTTCAATGGCGCAAATCCGGCAAATGAAGCTACGTACTTCGTCTTCGAATAGGCATGAGTGGCTGGGTCCACTTTTTGTGCAGTCCCCGTCTTACCGGCGGAGGAATATCCCTCGAGGACTGCTCTTTTCCCTGTGCCTTCGAGCACGACCTTCTGCATCATCTGCTTCATCTGCGCCGCGGTCATGGCCGAAATAACGCGCCGCCCGTCGGCGGGATGAAAAGCCACAGTCTGTGGTGTGGGTTGCGGATCGGACGTGCCAGCGACTATGCGGGGTGGCACGGAGACGCCATCGTTGGCAATCGTCGACACCAACAGCGCCAACTGCATCGGTGAAATTCCGATCTCCTGCCCCATAGAGATTGCGCCAATCGAAACTTTCGACCATCGGCTCACCGGCTTGGTCAAACCGCGGGTCTCGCCGGGCAACTCGATTCCTGTCTGCTGCCCGAAGCCAAAGGCTCGAATGTATTTGTAAAATCGGTCCTCGCCCAGGCGGAGCGCGATCTTGATGGCGCCCACGTCGCTTGACTCCGCAAGAATGCCCCAAACCGGAAGCAGTCCGTGCGGCCGGCTATCGCGAATGCGCATGCCGTTGATGACGATCGATCCCATCTGACAATCGAAAACTTCATCGGGACGGGTTACCTTTTCTTCCAGCGCCCCAGAAATGGTCACGACTTTGAAGGTCGAACCAGGCTCATAGACGTCGCTGACGGCGTGATTTTTCAGCCTCTCCGGCGTAATCTCGCGCGTAAGGTTTGGATTGAATGTAGGCTGGTTCGCCAGCGCCAGGATTTCTCCGGTGCGCGGATTCTGCACGATAATCGTTCCGGTCACGGCGTGGGTCTGCTCCATCGCGGTGGCAAGTTCGCGCTCTGCGATGTACTGGATCTGCTCATCGATAGTCAGGACAACGTTCTCACCCGGTTCCGGTTGCTTCTCCACACTCCCAAACCATTTGCGGTGCGCGTCAACTGAGATGAGCATGCGTCCCGGGCTGCCCCGGAGTTTGTCGTCATACTGGCGCTCAATCCCGCTCAGGCCTTCGTCATCCATGCCCACATAACCCAGCACCTGGGCCGCAAGCTCGCGCTTGGGATAAAAACGACGGGATTCTTTCTGGAAATAGATTCCGCGCAGATTCAGTGAGCGGATGCGATCGGCGGTCTCCGCGTCTGCCTTGCGCGCGACCCAACAAAATGTCCGAGCAGCCTTGCACTTGGCCAGAGTTTCGCGAGGATCGGTCTTGGTGATCCTCGAAATCAGCGAGATGGTTCCGGCAAGGTCTGGGATCTCCGTAGGCACTGCGAAAGCGGAATCAACCGAGATTGACATCGCCAGTTCGTGCCCGGTCCGATCGTAGATGATGCCTCGCCTGGCTGAGACTTCCTCGGTACGCTCGCGCTCATGGATGGCCCGCTTCTCGAAGCTGCCGTAGCGAAAAATTTGCAGGTAGACCAGACGCAGGCAAATTCCGCCGCACCATAGAACGAGAACTGCAGCCAGCAAGTAGAGCCTGGCATTGGTACTGTTGCGGGGTGTGTTGGCAGCCACGGATCGCGCCCTCTAGACAAACATGGCGCCCTGCGGAGTTAGCAAAGCCGCCAAAAGCCTGAGCCCCGGATTTGCGCGGATACTCACGGATAATACTTAGTATTCATTAACTGATCCCGTTCATCCGTGTAAATCCGTGGCCAATGTTTATGATCACAAAGTCTTACGGCACCGAGACTACCGACACTGCAGCGCTCGCCATCACCGGTGCGCTGGCGTCCAGCGGCGTCGAGTCCATGCGGATCACCTGGCCGGCATGGGGAGGGAGCATTCCATATTGCCGTGCCAGCCTGTCGATGCGGTCCGGCGAGCGCAGCGACGCTTCTTCCAGCCGGAGCGTTCGATTCAACTCCGAGAGGCCATTGCGTTCGTTCTTCATGAATTCGATCTTGTAGCCGTACTCGATGGCTTTGAAGTGCTGCCAGGTGTAGGTCATGACCAACAGGAAAAGGCAGCCCAGCGCGACACCGAACTGTCTCATCTCGCGGCTGCGTCTCGGGTCTTCGAGTTTCACCAGGCGTGAATTGTCAATCGGCTTGGCGAAATAGATCTCCGGCGTGCCGGTCCAGCACGCCTTGCGCCGGCCGCATCGAACTGCTGCCTGTGCCGCCATCACTGCTGTAGCCATCTACGCCACCCCAAGTAACTTCGAATCGAAGACTCGCTCGCGTTCGGTTGCCACATACCAATACGGCAGTTTGGCTTCCGTAGAATCGCCAGTGTTGTGAACGTGTTTTTCCGCACGCTCGACCGTCGAAATCAGTTCATCAATCAATGTGCCTGTATACATCCCCAGCCTCCGTTTTCCTTTGGTTTCTTCCCTAGACTTCTCTGCAACTTGTCATCCCGAGTGAAACGAGGCATCTGCACTTTGCCCGTGCGAGCCGACAGCAGATTCCTCGCTTCGCTCGGAATGACAAACTTCAAGAGCTAAACTCTTTCCGCTGCCCGCAATTTCGCGCTGCGCGATCGCGGATTGCGATCAATCTCTTCTTCCCCGGCGGTCACCGGCTTCCTGGTCAGCAACCTGTAATGACCATGCTTCACTCCATCGCGGAGGGCATCTTTTACGATGCGATCCTCCAACGAGTGAAAGCTGATGATCACCAGCCGTCCGCCCGGTTTGAGCACCCGCGGGGCCGCACTGAGCAGCGCCCGCAGGTCGTTCAACTCGTTGTTTACGAAGATTCGGATTGCCTGGAAAGTTCTGGTCGCCGGATGAATCCTTCTCTCTGCCTGATTCATTGGCCGAGCCGCGGCTGATATGACATCCGCAAGTTGCGCGGTAGTTCGTATCGGCCGCGACCGGACAATGGCTCTGGCGATTCTCCGCGACCTCCTTTCCTCACCGAATTCGTAAATCAGGTCAGCGAGTGTGACCTCGTCGACCTGGTTTACCACTTGTTCGGCGGTCAGCTCGGCTTGCGGATTCATTCGCATGTCGAGCGGTCCTTCCGCCTGAAAACTAAAGCCTCGCGCGGCGTCGTTCAGCTGCAAGCTGCTCACTCCGATGTCCGCCAGCAAACCGTCGATGGTCGCTGGTCGTTGGTCGTTGGCAAGCTCCGCGAACGATTTGTGGAGCAATGTAATGGTCGGCCAGTCCGGCTGTTGATCTTGACCAACGACCAACGACGAACCACTAACGACTAGCCTTTCTCGCGCGATTCTGAGCGCCGCAGTATCCTTATCGAGCCCAATCAAACGACCCGGTGCGCCGAGGCGTTTTGCGATTTCGAAACTGTGCCCGCCCAGGCCAACCGTGGCGTCGATATACGTCCCGCCGCGCTTGATAGCTAAAAAGTCGATCGCTTCTTTTAAAAGAACCGGAACATGGCCCGCTTCCCTGCCACTGCCATGCCCAACCCCCTGAGGGGTGTCTGTTGAACCCTCGCCCACTAGATGCCCAATTCGTCGAGCGTCTTCTCATCCTCAGGCGTGAACTCTTGCTCCTCGATTTCCTTGCGGTACGCTTCGAGGTTGCGCACTACCAGGTACGTCAGGTTCCCCGTCACTGCCACTTCGCCCTTGATCTGCGCCGAGTCGCGCAGTAGTTGCGGCATCAGCAGCCGGCCCTGGCCGTCCATCTCGACCACCTGGCCCCAGTAGTTCACCCGGCTTAGAAACTTCTTCTTCGTGGGATTGAAGGTCGAGAGCGCCGCCAACTTCTGCTCGATCCGTTCCCACTCCTCGAAGGGATATACTTGAGCAACCTTGCCATCCAGGCTGGTGATGTAAAATTGCGTGCCGTACTTCTCGTCGAGGACACGCTTGAATTCCGAGGGGACCTTGAGCCGTCCCTTTTCGTCGACGCGAGTTGGGTGATTGCCGCGAAACATGTGCTTTGCCCTTTACCGGGGCGGAAAATCTCTTGGCAGCTATCGCCGCAAGAACGAGGGAGGTAAAAGCGGTCAAAATGCTGGTCGATTGCGGTTCGTTCGGGCTTTTTTTGGGGGTCCCAGCTTCAAATTCCACTGGTGCCTCTCAGTTTTCCAGTCTTGCCCACGACCTCTACTGCTGCGACCACTTTCTACCACTTTTGTCCACATCTTACGCCTAAGCTGTTTGTTGTCAACAACAAAGTTATAGGTAGTCAGAGTGAGACAGGCCGATATCGAGAAAGCACTAGAAATTGTGGCTAACTGACGAGGTGACCCCAAGGGATGGGGTTTAGAACTCTGGTTCGGATCTGTAACCTTCGTTATTTCTTCGCTTTGCGCAATCATTGCTAAAGTGACGGCGGTTGTGGAAATCGACTCCGGCAAGCAGGAACCCCAACTTGCCGTTTCGAAAGCCGGGGCCCTTGGAGCAGCCAACGGTCCTTTCAGAATGATCCACCGGATCCAGTTCGAACAGTGGGTACCGGACTCCATTGAGCGAGTCTTCCTGTTCTTTGCCAATCCCACCAATCTGGCTCGCATAATGCCTCCCGAGACTGGAACAGAGCTGGTGGCGCTCAGGCTCGTGCCTCCTCCAATCGTCCCTGACGGACTGCAAGCCGCGGCCAATCGTGACTCGCTTGCCGGCGTAGGCTCGGAGATCGTGACCTCTTTTCGCCTGTTTCCCTTTCTTCCCTTCCGTGCCCAATGGACTGCATTGATTACCGAGTTCGAGTGGAACCACCACTTCGCCGATGTACAGAAGAAAGGACCATTCAAGCGATTCCAACATCGCCATGAGTTCTCCGCGGAGGCGCGAGATGTCGCAAGAGGTACGGTGGTCCGCGATGTGATTCAATACGATGCCGGGTTCGGCATGCTTGGCGATCTGACTCAGAAGCTTTTCATCGCACCAAGCCTGAAACAAACCTTCAAGTACCGGCAGAGGATGCTCGAAAAACTGCTGGGCTAAGCGTTGAGGTGGTACACTCCCGCCGTTGTCTCCTATCGCCGTTGGAAAATCCACTATTGGAGGTGGCGCGTGAATCTGAACCGCAGTCGGGTTTGGTTGGGAGGCTTAGCCGGAGGCGTGGTCTGGTTGATTTGGAGTTTCCTGATCGGGCAACTGATCATTGGGAATGCGCGCTACCTGGCTGCGCAGAATGCCGGCTTGTTTTTGAAGGAGTCGCGCTACCCATTTTTCCTCGGCCATTGGATCGTGATCCTGTTCATTCTGGCCATCATTGTGGCGCACTTGTATGCTTGGGTGCGCCAGACTCTCGGCCCAGGTCAGGGAACCGCGTTGAAGATTGGATTCCTCGTGGGATTCGCCGCGGGCTTCCCGGGGAACTTCGCACAAGCAGCGTGGTCACCCGTGGAGCGCACGTTCCCCCTGGGATGGATGCTGGATCTCTGGGTAGGCGCAATCCTAGCGACGCTGGTCGCTGGATGGCTCTACAAGGATTGAGCTGTGGCTCGCGCGGAGGCCGCCTATCGCATGGGTTCGACAACTACCGCAGTCCCGTAAGCCAGAACCTCGGTGACGCCTTGCATGATCTCGGTGGCGTCATAGCGAGCGCCTACGACCGCGTTCCCGCCCAGTTCGGCGGCATGCTGCAGCATCAGGTCAAAGGCTTCGGCGCGAGTCTTTTCGCACAGATCGGTCAGCAGCGTTATGTTCCCGCCCAGGATAGTTTGCAGTCCTGCTCCGATGGTGCCGAAGATAGAGCGCGAGCGTACCACGATGCCGCGGACTACTCCCAGGCTGCGAACCACGCGAAATCCATCCAACTCAAATTGGGTGGTCACCATGCTGTGGGCGACCATCCGCGCCGGAGCGCCGTAGCTCATGCCCATTGGGTTCGTCCTTTCTTTCTGATGCAACTGCGTGTCCGAGCCGCCGTTGCCTTCCCGCAATACGCTATTCCAATTCCGCCGTAATCACAAATTCCTGCTCTGCCGGTTCGTACTCGATGCGAAGCAGATTGGGTTTGCAGCAGACCTGGCAGTCTTCAACATAGGACTGCCGGCGGCCAGCGGACTCATCTACCGTCGTCTGGTTGCACTCGCCGCAGCCGGCACACTGGAATGTGGCCCTCACGCCCTAATTCTAGGTCGGAAGCGCGCGTTAGTCCCCCGCTGGCTCGTGCAACCAGCCTTTACCGTCAGTCCATCGCAGGAAAATTCAGTCGACCAACCTACATGTACCTGCCCTGCTACGGTACCGTGGACGGCTGCAAAAGCAGCCCTGTCTCCGCCTCCTGAGTGAGTAGTATGCAGGCCTGGTGATTTTTGATTCGACCGCAAGACCTGGATATCGCTGTCTGCGCCATATCGAATATCGTCGGGACATGCACAAGACGATCGAGCCGACCATCCTCTATTTCGGAACACCCGTAGCCCTCATCAGCACCTTGAACCCAGACGGCACTCCGAATCTGGCGCCCATGTCCTCGGCGTGGTGGTTGGGCTGGAGCTGCATGCTTGGCCTGGGTCAGATGGGCCAGACCTCCGACAACCTCATCCGCACGCGCGAGTGTGTGATCAATTTGCCCTCCGAAGATCTGGTGACGAAGGTCGATCGCCTTGCCCTAACCACCGGCAAAGATCCTGTCCCGGAGAAGAAACGTCAGTGGGGTTATCGCCACGAACCGGACAAATTCGAGATTGCAGGGTTCACTTCAATGGAGTCGGAATCCGTGGCCCCGCCGCGGGTGCGCGAGTGTCCCGTACAAATGGAAGGCATCGTGCACGATTTCCGCCCCTTCGGTAAGAATGTAAGCGCCAATATGTTCGAGGTGCATATCGTGAAACTGCACGTTGACGAAAAGCTGCTGGTAGGTGACGGTCCGCGTCCCCATATCGATCCAGTCCGCTGGCGTCCGCTGATCATGAGCTTCTGCCGCTTTTTTGGGGTAGGCGGCGAGGTGCATCCGTCGCGGCTAGCGGAATCAGATTTCATGAAATTCGCGATCCGGGGAACAACCTCGCAACCGGCAAACTTGCCTGGAACGCAAAAGCGAAATACTCACGCATCGCCAGAAACGGCCATTCCCTTGGCGCCTTCAGACAAAGGGTGAGGGAAGCAATATAATGACCGGCTTACGCATAATCCGGAGGCTGAATGATTTCGCGACGCCGCTTTGTGCAATTGGGCTCAATATCTGGCGCAGTGCTGGGAGCAAGTTCGCTCGCGCGAGGTGGCGATGAGGAATCTCATGCTCCCCTGCCGCCATCGATCGCCGTCTTGAGGTCGATGAAGGACCAGGCAAAACCCATTACGCCGGGGGAACGACGCCAGCGTCAGGAAAAGGCGCGCCGCCTGATGGAATCCAACCACATTG